>Ga0157378_10000764_pt1 | contig 29926 bp, 24 predicted proteins | sample M65metaG_FD_115309 | JGI IMG/M metagenome (GOLD analysis project Ga0157378, IMG submission 115309) | Miscanthus rhizosphere microbial communities from Kellogg Biological Station, Michigan, USA - M6-5 metaG | ecosystem: Host-associated > Plants > Roots > Rhizosphere > Soil | place: USA: Michigan... | reverse complement strand
TCCCAGTCGTAGGACGACTATTGAAGTGGCGCTACGTGCGACCATTGCTGCAGGCACCCTTGTTGATCATCGGCGTGGTGATGATTTTTCACGGATTGTTCGGACCTAATATTTCTCCCAAGAATCTGGCAACGACGTTGAGCTGGGTGCATTTTCGGGGAGCTTTGGTCCTGGTGTTGCTATGCGCGGGAAATCTGTTCTGCCTGGCCTGTCCGTTTATGCTGGCGCGCCAGGCGGCGCGAAAAATATTCCGTCCGCGATGGGATTGGCCGCGAGCCCTGCGCAATAAGTGGCTTTCAGGGGGATTATTCGTGCTGGTCCTGTTTTGCTACGAATTATTCGATCTCTGGGCTTCTCCGTGGTGGACTGCGTGGCTGATCATTTTCTATTTCCTTGGCGTGCTGGTGGTCGACGGATTCTTTAAGCACGCCTCTTTTTGCAAGTTCGTCTGTCCCATTGGCCAGTTTAATTTTGTGGCTTCAACGTTCTCACCCCTTGAGGTAAAGGTTCGCGATCAGGATGTCTGCACCGGCTGCGAAACCAAAGACTGCATTCGGGGGCGCCGCGAGCCAGTAAGCGATCTGGTGACGATCCGCGGCTGTGAACTGGCGCTTTTTCAACCACGCAAGGTCGGCAACATGGATTGCACGTTCTGCATGGATTGTGTCCACGCCTGCCCACACGACAACGTCGGGATTTTGAGCCGCCTGCCCGGGGGTGAATTGCTGACAGACCCCTTGCGCTCCGGGATCGGGTATTTTTCCAAACGAAAAGATTTGGCGGCACTGGTTCTGATATTCACGTTTGGCGCGCTCCTCAATGCATTCGGCATGGTGAGTCCCGTCTATGCAGTGGAGAATTGGCTGGGCCGGCTCCTACACGTAAGCCATGAATTGCCGGCGCTGGGCATTATCTTCACAACGTTTTTGATCGTTGAACCTCTTTTGCTTCTTGGATTCGCATCATGGCTGACCGTCCGCATTGGAGGAAGCAATCGCGCGCTGGTTCCCTTGGCGATCCGTTACAGCTATGCGCTTGTCCCGCTGGGCTTTGGCATGTGGCTGGCGCACTATGGGTTTCACTTTCTCACTGGCCTGTGGACGTTTATTCCTGTGACGCAAAGCGCGCTAATCAGCATCGGCATTCCATGGCTGGGAAAGCCACTGTGGACATTGCGAGGAGTTTCCGCCCCCGTCGTCCAAGTGATCGAAATGGGCTTCTTGATCCTGGGGTTCGCCGGGTCCCTTGTCATTACGCACGGTCTGGCAGAAGAAGATGCCCCGCAGCGGCCGATGCGCGCCTTCCTGCCCTGGGCATCGGTCTGGCTGATTGTTTGGCTGGCGTCGATGTGGCTGATGTTTCAGCCTATGGAAATGCGCGCCACCGTGATGATGAGTGGATAGGTATGACTGGCAAACGTTCAAGAATCGAGTGGATGATTGTGGCGATGGTGCTGTTTTCCCGACCGGTCAGCGCGCACAATGGTCCGCCTTTTCCCATCATCGAGAATAAGAATATTGGGCCCTGCTTGATTTCTTTGTGGACTCATCCCGATATTGGGGTTGGCACATTTTTTGTATTCGTCGAACCTGTGCCGGGAAAAAGTATCCCGGCCGATTTGAAATTCAGCCTTGGTATCCAGCCGGAGAGCAAGCGGCTGCCCGAAGTTATCTATGCCATGAACCGCGAAGATGACCACGGGCAGGTACAATACAAGGCTTCCGTCGACTTCGATCGTGATGACTTCTTTCGCGTGCGCCTGGTTTGGCAGGATGCGCAAGCGAGGGCAGAAACATTTTCTCGCGTCGAAGCAACGCCTGTAGGCTTCGGCCGGTGGGATTTATTGCTTTATCTCTTGCCGTTCCTGGCGGTGGGATTTCTGTGGTTTCGGGGGATCACGCGTAGACGAACGCGTTTAAGGCGCGCGCAAACCGCTTAATTCTTATGACTAAAACCAGAATACTGCGAGGCGGTCTTTCAGGGTTGTTGGCGTTGTTGGCCGCTTGTAATTCGCCATCGCGTCTCCCCGCGAAGTCGTCGAAGGAGTATCGCGACGTGGTGTCGGCATTCTATGTGGGGTTGGCTGCGCTTCAGGTCGGTGACGACGTCCATGCAGAGAACCGGTTGTCCCAGGTCACGCAGCTTGTGCCTGCGGAGCCTGCGGGCTGGGCGAACTGGGGCATCCTGGCCCTGCGCCAGCGAAACTACGATATTGCAGCGCAAAGATTGGAAAAGGCGCGTGAGCTGGCCCCGCAAAACGATCAGGTTTATTCCTTGCTGGGAGTCCTGGAGAGCCAGCGGGGGGATTCGGCGCGGGCGATAGCAGACTTGCGCAAAGCGGTGGAGCTGAATCCACATAATTTGCACGCCATGTATCAGCTGGCGGAAGAAACCGAGCGGCAGGGCGGGGAAAATAGTGCTGCCGAGTTCCAGAAATCAATGCAACAGATTCTTGCGGCGCAACCCAATAATCTGGCAGCTCTGCTGGAGCTAAGTCGGATTTCGGCAAAACGTGGAGATGCTGGCGTATTGAAATCAGCCGTGGCCCAGATTAGCGCGCAGTCAGCGCCTTGGCCGCCCGAGGTGAAGAAGCAGTTGGAAATGGTACAGACCGCCGTTGGCGGACCCGATCTGCGGGCAGCGGCTACGCAGACCACCTTCCTGCGCAACGTGATGATGCGGGTGCCCGAGTACCGCGTCAGCCTCACGGCCATAAAGGCTCCACCCGGCGAGGAAGCGCAACCCTTCATCAGCTTTTTGAAATTGGAGTCGCCGGTTTTCAAGCCGGCGCCGCCCGATGCAACCCTTAATTTTGTTTCTCAGCCAGTACCAAATTTGGATGGCAAATGGGACTGGACTGGCGCGGTGCAGTTGGGCAGCGCGGGCGCGCCGGCGGTCGCTGCCGCGAATGGGCGCTCGCTAAAGCTGTCCTCCGGATCAACCTTAGGCTTCCCCGGCGGAGCTTCAGCAATACCTCCTCAACCTGAAGGCGTCCTGCCGGTGGATTTCAATTACGACTTCAAGACAGATATAGTCCTTGCCGGCGCAGGCGGCGTGCGGTTTTTCACGCAGGAGAGTCCTACTTCGTTCCACGATGTCACTGCCGACACCAAGCTTCCAAAGACAGTCACGAATGCGCCTTACTCGGGAGCCTGGGCCGTGGACATCGAGGCCGATGGAGACCTCGATATCGTGATGGGATCTGCTAGCGGCCTTCCGACGGTGCTGCGAAACAATGGTGACGGAACGTTCTTACCAATTCATCCGTTCACCGGAGTTTCTGGCCTCAGCGGATTTGCCTGGGCCGATGTCGATGGCGACGGCAATCCCGATGCCGCCATTATCGACGGGGCTGGTCATCTTCACATCTTCATCAACTTGCGCCAGGGGCAGTTTCGCGATCGAGCGCTGGCGGCATCGATACCCGCAATCAAAGCGGTTGCGGTGGCGGATGCAAACAACGACGGCGTCCTCGATTTCCTGGTGGTGCAATCCGACGGGGCAATCGTTCGCATTTCCGACAAGAATGAAGGGCAGAGTTGGGACATAAAGGAAATAGTCAGGATTTCTAACCTTAGCTATTTGGCGGGAGAAGTAAGGCTTCTGGTTACGGATCTCGATAATAATGGCGCGTTCGACCTTGTGCTGGCTCCAGTGTCCGCGGGCCTTCCAGGCGCGTTGGTCTGGCTTGGCGACACCAACGGCATCTTAACCGCACTCAGTCATCCAGTTGGTTCGCCATTGGTTTTTGCCGTCGCCGATGTGAACGGCGATGGGCGTGTGGACTTGCTTGGGCTTTCTGCCGACGGACAGGCTCTACAGGCGATCACTCAAGCGTCGAAGAATTATCACTGGCAGGTCGTCAGGCCGCATGCCGCGCAGGCGGTGGGAGATCAGCGTATCAATCCCTTCGGCGTTGGTGGCGAAGTGGAGATTCGATCCGGCTTCCTGGTGCAGAAGCTGCCGATTCAGGGCCCACAGTTGCACTTCGGATTGGGCGAACAGCCTGAGGCAGAAGTCGTCCGCGTGGTATGGCCAAATGGAACGGTCCGCGCCGAGTTCGGAGTAAAGGCAGATCAGGAGGTGGTCACTGAGCAGCGGCTCAAAGCTTCGTGTCCGTTTCTGTTCGCCTACAACGGAAAACAAATGGAGTTCATCAAGGATGCGGTCCCCTGGGGCTCGGCCATTGGCCTCCGTATCAACACAATTGGCACGGCGAAGATTGCGACGACCGGTGAGTGGTACAAGATTGGGCGCGACCAACTTGTGCCGCACGATGGCTACTACGACATCCGCGTGACTGCAGAATTGTGGGAAGTTTACTACTACGACTTCATCGCGCTCATGACCGTCGATCACCCAGTCGGTACGGAGATTTATGTGGATGAGCGCTTCGTAATCCCGCCGGGTAAGCCCGGCTTTACGACGGTTGCAACTCCCCACAACATCGTGCGCGCTACAGACGACACCGGCCGGGACGTGACCGCGCTAGTCAAAACACTGGATGGCCAAGCCCTGGATGACTTCGGCCGCGGCCAGTACCAGGGGTTAACGCGTGATCACTATTTGGAGGTCGACTTGGGTGACGAGGCACCCAGAACCGGCCCACTCTATCTAATCGCACAAGGGTCGATTCACGATACCGAGTCGTCGCTTAATGTTGCAATCACACAGGGTCAGCGTTGGCGAGCTCACGGCATGAGCCTTGAAGTCTCCGACGGCAAGGGCGGATGGGTCACGGCGCAAGACAATCTTGGCTTTCCTGCCGGCCGCAAGAAAACGGTCGTCTTCAATCTCACCAATATTTTTCGCGCTGGAACACCTCGAAAGGTGAGAATCCGAACCAACCTCGAAATATATTGGGATGCCTTGCACTGGGCGCAAGGCGCTCCTGAGGCACCTGTGAAGACCAGGACCATAACACCCGCGGCAGACCTTCACTACCGTGGCTATTCGGTGATTCACCGCCCTGATGCCGGGGCTCCCGAAATTCCTGACTATTACGCCATGCTTGGCAGCAAGCAGCAGTGGCGAGATTTGATCGGCTACTACACGCGTTTCGGTCAGGTGGACGAGCTGTTAAATAAGATCGACGACCGCTATGTAATCGTGGCCTCCGGAGACGAGCTGTCAATGCGCTTCAAAGAGCAGCCACCACCTCCAGCCGGATGGGTCCGGGACTTCGTAATAGTGGGCGATGGTTGGATCAAAGACGGTGATTTCAATTCGACCTTTTCGAAAACCGTGCTGCCATTGCCTTATCACGCAAAAGACCTATACGTCATCCCTCCGGGCAAGCTCGAGGATGAGTGGGTGTACAAGCAGCATCCCGAAGACTGGCAGAAGTATCACACTCGTTATGTGACCCCTCAGGTCTTCCAAAACTCTTTGCGGAGCCAATTACCCAAATGAGCGGAAGGCGAGTTGCACGAATCATTTTGACACTAGTCTTCGTGGGCCTGATTGCCAGCCCGGTGATCATGAAGCGACTCGCTGCGCGGCGGGAAGTTGCGCAAGCCAATGCCGACGCCAGATCGTCGCTCGCCCGCCACGGGTTCTACTTGCAGGAGGTCTCGGAGGCATCGGGAATCAACTTCGTCCATCAATCGCCGGCGCTAGATCCCAAGCTCGAGCGGATTATGCCGGAAGTGGCGTCGATGGGTGCGGGCGTATCCATCGTTGACTTCGACCGCGACGGTTTCTCTGATATCTACGTTACCAATAGCGCCATCGGCAGCAAAAATGCCCTTTACCGCAACCTCGGGGATGGTTCGTTCAAAGACGAGGCGGCAGAAATGGGTATCGCCGACGTCAATCAGGACGGCACGGGCGTTTCGACCGGCGCGGTCTGGGGTGACTACGACAACGACGGTTACGACGATCTGTTTCTGATCAAATGGGGGCGTCCAGAACTATTCCACAACAATCAGGGACACGGCTTCGCTCGCGTGAGCGAGCAGGCGGGCATGCCCAAGTGGGTCAACGCCAACACTGCGATCTGGTTTGATTATGACGGCGACGGCCTGCTTGATCTGTTTGTCGGTGGCTACTACGCCGAAGACATTGATTTGTGGCACCTCAAAACCACCCGCATCATGCCCGACAGCTTTGAATATGCCAAGAATGGCGGGCGTAAGTATTTGTTTCACAATCTAGGTGGCGGGAAATTTGAGGAAGTCAGCCAGAAGGTCGGCATCGACAGTCATCGCTGGGCCCTTGCCGCTGCTGCCGCGGATTTGCGTGGAACCGGACATCCCGATTTGTTTGTTTCCAATGACTACGGAGTTTCCGAGCTCTATTTCAACGATGGCAAACGCTTTCGTGAGGTGGGCCAACAGACTGGGGTTGGCTTCGCACCCAAAAGCGGGATGAATACCGCCTTCGGCGACATCTTCAATCGCGGGAAATACTCGATCTACGTTTCGAACATTTCCGAAGATGGCATTCTGATTCAGGGAAACAATTTGTGGGTGCCGAAGGAAGGGACATCGGGTGACGGCCTGCAGTTTGAAAACCTGGCACGCGATTTCGGGGTTGAGTTAGGCGGCTGGAGTTTTGGAGCCCAGTTCGGCGACCTGAATAATGACGGCACACTCGATCTTTATTTGACCAATGGCTACATCTCGCTCGACCGCAACCGTAGCTACTGGTACGACTTTTCCAAAGTTGCCGGCGGCAACAGCACCATCATCGGAGACGCCAAGAACTGGCCGGCATTCGAAGGCCGTAGCCTATCCGGATATCAATCCAAGAAACTTTGGCTCAATGACGGCGCAGGCAAGTTTGTGGACGTGGCCCAATCGGTCGGAGTCACCGACACCTCCGACGGTCGCGCGGTTGCCCTAGCCGATCTCTGGAATCGCGGCGTGCTCGACGTCGTCGTTGCCAACCAGAACGGACGGCTCTTGCTGTACAAGAACACCGTGACGCCCGAGAACCAATGGGTTGAGTTTGAGTTGGAGGGCACCGCCAGCAACCGGAGCGCGATCGGAGCCCAGATCACAGTTTATTGGAATGGCCAGCAACAGGTACAGGAGGTTTCCGGAGGCAGCGGCTTCGCTGCCCAGAATCAGCGACGTTTGCATTTTGGCGTGGGCAAATTCCCACAGATGGAAAAGGCTACGATTCGCTGGCCGTCCGGCAAATCGCAAACCATCGACAAGCCGGCCATCGACCAGTTGCTAAAGATTAAGGAGCCCGCATGAGTTCCAATACCCTCGCTCCGTTCGAGACCGAACCCGGCGGTTGGCGATTTCCCCGCATTGACAACCGTTACATCCCACCGGCGTTTATCACCTGTATCCTGCTTGTCGGAAATATCACGTTTGGCATACTGGAGAGCTACCAGAAGACACTGCTGGCGATAGGGACGGCCATCGTTACAGAGATGGTCCTCGGGCGCATCTTCTTCAAAAAGTTCCCCCATCCGGCCAGCGCTTACATCAGCGGCATCAGCGTCGGCATTCTAGTGCGATCGCCTGCTTTCTGGCCTTACGCGCTATGTGCGGCAATTTCGATCATGTCGAAGTATGTGCTGCGGGTGAAAGGTCGCCACATCTGGAATCCATCCAACTTCGGTATTTCCGTACTGCTGTTCCTGGCGCCTGAGGCGGTAGCCACTCTGAGCATTCAGTGGGGAAACTACCTGCTGCCCATGGTGGTCATATGGATCCTGGGCTCAGTGATTATTTCGCGCGCGAAGCGCTTCAATATCACCGCAACCTACGTAGTGTCCTTCATCGCCTTTGCCTTCATGCGAAGTTGGATGACGGGAAGTCCCTGGCAGTCGGAGGTTGCTCCTCTCACCGGCCCGATGTACCAGTTGTTCATCTTCTTCATGATCACCGATCCCAAGACAACGGTGAAATCGAAGACCGGCCAATGCGTAGTGGCCTTCATGGTGGCCTTAGTCGAGATGGTATTGCGAATGCATCAGACCGTGTATGCGCCCTTCTATGCATTATTCATGGTCGGGCCGATTGCGCTGCTGATCGAGATGTGGATGGAATCCCGGCGGGAGGCTGCTCCGAAGCTGATGACGGCACAATAATCTAAAATGCTCTGTCATCCCGAAGCGAAGCGAGGGACCCTCCGACGGCAAAATCGCCCTCGGTACGCGGGCATAACAAAATTGCCATCGCAAGCAGTATCCCCGTTCCTCGGCGGGAAATCGCACCCCCGGGATTGACACCTTTTATACTTTCGACAGAAAAACCGTCCATGCGAATGCGCTACTTCATCTTCGTCCTGCTAATCGCTTTGGGTTTTTGGGGCTGCAAGAAGCAATCCGAGAACCCCACCGAAACTTCTGCGCCAAAACAAACCCCGGTTTCTGCCGCTCCCGCGCAGCAACCACCCGTTGCCGAGGAGACAAAGGCCTCAGTCCGCCCCTCCGGGCCGATTCAATTCACCGACATCACGTCGCAAGCCGGAATCCGCTTCAAACACAACACCGGCGCCTTCGGGAAAAAGTACTTGCCTGAGACTATGGGCAGCGGTGCCTGTTTTCTCGACTACGACAACGATGGATGGCAAGACATTCTCCTGATCAACTCCATGGACTGGCCAGGCCGGTCCCCCGGCAAGTCATTCCCTGCCCTTTACCATAACAATAAGGATGGGACATTCACCGATGTAACCAAACAAGCGGGTCTGGCAGCAGAGATATACGGTCTCGGTTGCGCTGTGGCTGACTACGACAACGACGGAAAAACCGACATCTACATCACGACCGTCGGCACCAACCATTTGTTTCACAATCTCGGCAATGGGAAATTTGCGGACGTCACCGCCAAGGCCGGAGTCGGCGACCCGGGTTTTTCTGCTAGCGCGGTCTGGTTCGACTATGACAAGGATGGCAAACTCGACTTATTCGTGGCACACTACATCGAATGGTCGATCGCGACCGATCAATATTGCACGCTCGACAACAAGAACAAATCCTATTGCACACCCCAAACCTACAAGGGGCAGAGCGCAACCCTTTTTCACAACAAGGGCAATGGCACTTTCGAAAACGTCACCGCGAAGGCAGGGCTTGGCGATCCGACCAGTAAGTCCCTGGGGATCGCTGCGCTTGACTACGACAACGACGGCTGGCCCGATCTATTTGTTTCGAACGACACCGAGCCCAACAAGCTTTATCACAACAACCACAACGGGACATTTACCGATGTCGCAGTAGCGGCGGGCATTGCTTACAGTGAAGCCGGAACGGTCCGCGCCGGCATGGGTACCGACGCCGCCGACTACGACAACTCCGGCTTCCCCGGCTTGCTGATCGGCAACTTCACCAATGAAGGCATGGCGCTTTACCACAATGACGGATCAGGACTGTTTACCGATGACGCGCAGTCCACCGGCATTGCCCGTATTTCCACCCGGTCGCTAACCTTCGGCACATTTTTCTTCGATTACGACCTCGACGGTCTGCCTGATATCCTTGCCATCAATGGCCACGTTTCTGACGACATCAGCGTCGTCCAGCCCAACGTTCGCTACGCTCAAGCGCCGCACTTGTTCCGCAATCTCGGCAAGAAGAAGTTTGAGGAGGTAACTGCCACGCTTGGCTCGGCTCTGCAGAAGCCAGTCGTCGGACGGGGCGCAGCCTATGCGGACATTGATAACGACGGCGATCTCGACCTCGTAATCATGGCTAACAACGGCACCGCAAGGGTACTACGGAACGACAACGGCAACCAGAACGACGTCCTGCGGGTAAAAACGGTGGGCACGCGCTCCAATCGCGACGGAATTGGAGCAAAGGTATCGGTCAAAACTAGCACCGGTTTGCATGTCTCAGAGATGGTGAAGACAGGGTCGAGCTACCTATCGCAAAGTGAACTGCCGTTGACCTTCGGCTTGGGGAAGCCTCAGGACGGTAAAACCGCGAGCATGACCATCGAATGGCCCAGCGGAAAAAAGGATATGATTCCTGACATCAAGCCAAACCAATTCGTAACCGTCCAGGAAGGAAATGGAATCGTCTCGGCCTACGACATTGTGAAATCGCCGAAGACGATGTAGGGCAGACATCCCTGCGCGTGGCGGACCTATACATCTGCGCCGCACAATCCGCGACCTTTTACCTCCCAAATGCATCTCTTGTACCAGCAGATTGACAGCTTCGGCGGCATGGCGGACAATCGACTTCCGGCCAGTCGGCAACAGTAAAACGCACGGAAGGAAAACAACGACAATGTCACTACGAATCAATTCAGAAGCGCCAAATTTCACAGCTGAAACTACTCAGGGCAAGATCAATTTCCACGATTGGATCGGTAATGGCTGGGCCATCCTGTTCTCCCATCCCAAAGATTTCACTCCGGTCTGCACCACTGAACTCGGCTATATGGCCGGACTGGAGCCGGAATTCGCGAAACGTAACACGAAGATCATCGGACTCAGTGTGGATCCTGCGAGCAGCCACAGCAAATGGGCCGCCGATATCGAGGAGACTCAAGGCCATGCAGTAAAGTTCCCCATGATCGGTGATCCAACGCTTGAGATCGCGAAGCTTTATGACATGCTGCCGGCCGATGCCGGCACTACCTCAGAAGGCCGGACTGCGGCAAACAATGCCACGGTACGTACTGTTTTCGTGGTTGGACCGGACAAGAAGATAAAGCTGATGCTCAGCTATCCCATGAGCACGGGCCGCAACTTCGACGAAGTGCTACGCGTGCTTGACTCGATGCAACTGACCGCCAAGCACCAAGTTTCAACGCCAGTAAATTGGAAGCCCGGGGATGATGTGATTATCAGCGGGTCAGTTTCGAACGAGGACGCCCAGAAGCAATACCCAAGCGGATGGAAATCTCCCAAGCCGTATATCCGAATCGTTCCCCAACCCCGCTAGAGATGTGTAGGGCTGGGTCATTCGACCTGGCCCCGATTTAACCCCGCAAAAAGGCGCTACACAACTTTCTTTTGAAAAATCTTCGTCTCCCGCGGCACAATAAACACCGCCTCATTCTTCACCAGCTGTAAATCACGAAACTTTTCCTGTGACATCTCTACGTGTACTGACTCTCCCCACTCGGCGACTGCCTCGATCTTCACCAAGGGCCCAGCAGAATTGATATGTTTGATCGTTGCACGGAAATGGGCTGCGCCATTGGGTTGCCGGTGTATCTCCAACAAATGCGGCCGTGCGTAGATCAGTTCCCCTGCACTGGCGTCGGGAACCGTAGTCTGCTCTTCGTCGATGCGCCCGTGGAACAAATTTACGTTTCCCAGGAAGTTGTAAACGAACGGGGTGGATGGCTGGTGGTACACGTCGTCCGGCGAACCGACCTGCTCGATGCGGCCCTCATTCATCACCGCTACGCGGTCTGAAACTTCGAGCGCTTCATCCTGGTCGTGAGTGACAAAAACGCTGGTGATGTGAACTTCATCATGCAACTGGCGTAGCCATCGGCGCAGTTCCAGCCGGACTTTCGCGTCCAGCGAGCCGAACGGCTCATCCAGCAACAGCACGCTAGGCTCAACCGCCAAGGCACGCGCCAACGCCACCCGCTGGCGTTGCCCTCCAGAGAGCTGTGATGGATATCGGTTCGCCAAGTTCTTTAATTGAATCAGCTTCAATAGTTCGTGAACTTTGGCATTGATCTGCTCTTTGGATGGACGGAATTTTCGTGGCCGGACCTTCAATCCGAAAGCAATATTCTCGAATACTGTCATGTGACGGAACAGCGCGTAGTGTTGGAATACAAATCCCACGCGGCGATCGCGCGCGGTGCGGTCGGTGATGTCCTGGTCGTCGAACAAAACGTTGCCCGAATCGGCGAATTCGAGACCCGCGATGATGCGCAGGAGCGTGGTCTTGCCCGAACCCGAAGGTCCCAGCAGCGCGACCAATTCTCCCGAGGGAATTTCCAGGTTCACGTTATCGAGCGCGTGAAAATGACCAAACTTCTTGACGATGTTTTGTGCCTTGATGCTCATGAGTATTGCTCTTCCTCGATTTGCCGCGCGGAGCGCACCAATTGCCGTCGCCCTCTCCACTCTACGATTGACTTGACGACTAGAGTGGTCAGCGCCAACATTGCCAACAAAGATGCCACGGCAAACGCAGCCGCGAATTGGTATTCGTTGTAGAGAATTTCGATGTGCAGGGGCATGGTGTTGGTGCGCCCACGAATATGTCCGGAGACAACCGACACCGCGCCGAACTCGCCCATGGCGCGAGCATTGCAAAGAATCACGCCATACAGCAGGCCCCACTTGATGTTGGGCAGGCTCACGCGGAAGAAGGTTTGCCAGCCGCTGGCGCCCAGCGCCAGTGCCGCCTCTTCCTCTTCCTGGCCTTGGGCCTCGACCAGAGGGATCAACTCTCGCGCAATGAACGGAAACGTAACGAAGATGGTGGCCAGCACGATTCCCGGCACCGCGAAGATAACCTGCAGATCATGTCGAATCAGCCATGGTCCCAGCAACCCTTGCAATCCGAACAGCAAAACATAGATCAATCCTGAAACCACCGGAGAGACCGAAAGCGGCAAGTCAATCAAGGTGATGAGCAAGCTCCGGCCCTTGAAACGGAACTTCCCGATAGCCCAGGCCGCAGCCACACCGAAAACAAGGTTGAGCGGAACCGCAATTCCGGCCGCAAGCAGAGTCAGGCGAATCGCAGCTAAAGCGTCGGGCTGGCGCAGGCTATCCCAGTATGTGCCAACGCCCTTGGCAAATGCCTGGCTGAAAACAATTCCCAGCGGCAGGAAGATAAAAACACCAAGGAAGATGAGTGCAGTACCGATCAGTATCCAGCGGACGACGCCCGACTCGCCGGTAGCGGCTTTTGCGACCCGCTTTGATGCTGGGACCTGACCCGGAAGAGTGACGCTGGCAGCCATCGCTACACGACCTCCGCCATCGGACTAAATTCCTCTTCAGCAAGTTCCGCCTGTTCCTGGCGGCGACTGCTCCATTTTTGTAGCAGATTGATCGGCAGCAACAAGACCATAGAAACTACCAGCATAACGACCGCAATGGCGGTCGCCCCGGCATAGTCATATTGATCGAGCTTGGTGATGATCAGCAGCGGCGTGATCTCGGTGCGCATCGGCATGTTTCCGGCTATGAACACTACCGATCCGTATTCGCCGATCGCGCGTGCGAAAGCCATAGCAAATCCGGCCAAAGCTGCGGGCAATATGGTCGGCAACACGACCTGGGAGAAAGTTTGCCAGCGAGTGGCGCCAAGACTGGCGGCAGCCTCTTCCAGTTCCTTTTCCATGTCCTGCAAGACCGGCTGAACGCTGCGAACTACGAATGGCAGACCAATGAAGGTGAGCGCGATGACCACGCCCAATTGGGTATAAGCAGCCTTGATTCCCAATGAAGCTAGCGGCTTGCCAAGCCATCCGTTAGGAGCGTAAATCGTGGTCAAAGCGATACCGGCTACGGCAGTAGGAAGCGCAAACGGTAAGTCCACCAGCGAATCAAAGAGCCGCTTTCCCGGAAAGCTATAGCGCACCAACACCCAGGCCACCAGAACCCCAAAGAACAGATTGGTCAAGGCCCCGATAAAGGATGCGCCAAACGTCAACCGATAGGAGGCCAGCGCCCGCGCAGAGGTCGCAATATGCCAGAACTGTGGCCATGACAAAGACGATGCCTTCAGAAAAGTCGCCGCCAATGGAATCAGTACCAGCAGACTGAGGTACACGACGGTGTACCCCAGCGCCAGCCCGAAACCGGGAAGCACGCTGCGTTTTCTAAAAGTTATGGCCATGTACCAAACAAACCTAAACTGAGAACAAAGAACCCTGAACAAACTAATCTCGCCTTTGCTCTCCCAACATCGTGTAACTATTGCGGCTGGTAGATCTGGTCGAAAATTCCTCCATCCGCAAAGTGCGTCTTCTGCGCTTTTTGCCAGCCGCCGAAAACTTCATCTATGGTCACCAACTTAATTTTGGGAAACACCGACGAATATTTCTTGGATATCGCGTCCAGCCGGGGGCGGTAGAAATTCTTGGCCGCAATTTCCTGCCCCTCGGGCGTGTAGAGATATTCCAGGTAAGCTTCGGCCACCTTCCGAGTTCCCTTCTTATCGACGACCTTATCCACGATAGAAACCGGAGGCTCCGCCAGAATGCTCGACGACGGCACCACGATCTGCACCTTTTCTGGCCCCAATTCCTTGATCGAGAGAAACGCCTCGTTCTCCCAGGCGATCAGCACATCGCCAATTTCGCGCTGCACAAACGTTGTTGTGGATCCGCGTGCACCCGAGTCAAGCACCGGAACGTTTTTGTAAAGACGGCTTACAAAATCTCTAGCTTTCTGGTCATTGCCACTGGGCTGCTTCAAGGCAAAGGCCCATGCCGCCAAATAATTCCAGCGTGCGCCGCCGGATGTCTTGGGATTCGGCGTGATCACCGAAATCCCCGGCTTGACGAGATCATCCCAATCCTTGATCTGCTTGGGGTTTCCCTTGCGTACCAGAAATACGATAGTCGAGGTGTATGGCGTGCTGTTCTGCGGCAAACGCTTCTGCCAATCGGCAGGAATGAGGCCAGCGGTCTGAGAAATAGCATCGATATCGTAAGCCAAAGCCAGCGTTACCACGTCCGCCTGCAAGCCGTCGATTACGCCTCGCGCCTGCTTGCTCGAACCTCCATGCGACTGCTCAACCGTCACTGTCTGGCCGGTCTTCGCCTTCCAATATTTAGCGAAGGCTGCGTTGTAGTCCTGGTAAAGCTCACGGGTGGGATCGTAAGAAACATTAAGCAGCGAAATGTTTTGCGCAAACACCGAAGACGACAGCACGAGTAGAAGAACCAAAGCAGCAACGATCTTCTTGGTCATTTTTTCTCTCTCAGTTTTTCCCGGTCACTTACTGAAAGGGCCACTCCTACCGCTTAGAGCTTTCAGTCTGCCTTCCGTGAGTTGCATCGGCCACTGCTGTCGCCGAAAAAAGCAAACGGCCCAGGATTTTAAGTCGTGGGCCATCTGAGAAATTCGAATGTCTGATGCGGCTACATTCCATCCTCGTGCCCGCGAAAACATCTACAACCGCAGCTACAACACTTGCAGCGACAACGCGTCGAGTTGGCTCTGGGCCGAAACATTAGAGGATCAGTATAGGCAAGCGGTTGCTATAAGTCTAGTAAATTTATAGGGATAATTTGGTCGTCTTTAACTCGGAAGGACATCGGAAAATCGATGCACCAAATCTGCAATTCGATGGCGCTTCGAATTTGCCATCCCGCCAGAGGTGCCCGTATCCTTCCTCGGGAGATCAAATGAACCGCCGCTTCGCAGTTATAATCCTTATCCTCTGTTCGTCGATTGTTTTCGCCCAACAATCCCCTACCGAAGCCATACTGGCCGGCCGGCTAATCGACGTTCGCACCGGTAAAGTGTCGAACAACGCTTACGTGATCATCGGAAAAGACCGCGTTCTGCAGATTGCTGAGAGTGCACCCACAGGGGTAACTGTAATCGACCTATCGAAATACACAGTTCTGCCTGGCCTCATCGACAGTCACGGCCACATCCTCGGCAATCCCAAGGACCAGTCCTCCACCGGCAGCCTGCGCATATCCTCGGCACAAAAGGCAATTTGGGGAGTCCATAATTTGCAGACCTGGCTCGACCACGGCTTCACGGCCATGCGCGACGCCTGCGAAGGTGACAGCGGCTACGGGCAATTTGCGCTGCGTGACAGCATCGAGAAGGGCCTGATTCACGGACCCAGAATCGTCTCGGCGGGCGGATGCGTCTCCCTCACCGGCGGGCACGGCGACGGCGATGTCCTCGCGCCGGATTTTGGATTCCCGAATCAACCGAATATTGCCGACACCCCCGAAGACGTCGAGCGCGTAGTCCGCCGCGACATTAAATACGGCGCCGACTGGATCAAACTGATGGCCACCGGTGGCGTCATGGATCCCATCAGTGACTATCGCGTCCAGGAGCTGAGCCAGGACCAGATGGCAAAAGCCGTTGAAGTAGCCCACCGCGCCGGGAAAAAAGTTATGGCCCACGCAGAAGGCAGCGACGGGATCAAGGCGGCCGTTCGTGCGGGAGTAGATTCTGTTGAGCATGGCACAGTGCTCGACGAAGAAGGCGCACAACTAATGGAACAGAAAGGCACATGGCTAGTGCCAACCCTTTATTGCTTCCAGCACGACATGGAAACCGGTTTGTCGCAGGGGCGCGATCCGGCAAGCTTTGCTAAAGGGGTCGCCATCATCAAGGAGCAAGGCCCCGCATTCAAGCGTGCCCTGGCCCATCACCTGAAAATCGCCTACGGAGTGGACGACGATCCCGACTCTCTCTCCAAAGAATTCGGCGCCTTGGTGCGCGGGGGTATGACGCCTATCGAGGCGCTTCGCGCCGCGACCGTTAACGGCGCGGAGTTGCAAGGACGCTCAAAAGATATCGGCACCCTGGAGCCCGGAAAGTTCGCGGATGTGGTAGCGGTCGACGGCGATCCGTTGAGCGACATCACCGTGATGGAAAAGGTCGTGTTCGTGATGAAGGGCGGAGAGGTCTGGAAGAAACCATAAGCGGGTGCCTTTCTCTGTGCCGCTCTGTGAAATCTGCGCTTATAGCACTGTGCCGCCAGACCGCAATAGTTTTCAGTGGATACAATTCAAACACCAGCCGACAAACCCTGTCCTGAAGCCATCAACTCTACCAGCGGGGACCACACGGCATGCACCCAGTCGTGTTTGATCAACTCGTGTCAAAAGCGGCTCGACCGCTTGTACAGATACGACATCGCAAGATAAAGCGGCACTGCCTACCAATCTTCGGGACGCCGCCGCCAAATAGATGCATGGGAAACAATCACTGATAGATTCAGGCGTACCCCCGGTTCCAACTCTTCCGGCGATCAGTAGCGCATAACGGCGTCGATTGGCCCGGTTGCCACGTCTCGTCGTAGCACAGGAGCCGCAATCGTTTCCTTTGGCATCCAGCGATATTTGGCTGGTTTTAAAAGCGCTCTTCGGGAGCAATCTTCCGCATTGCTTCTACCCTCTTCCTGTTCCCCCGGTCGATGCCATCCGTTCCCTGATTAAGTCTTCGACATCGCCAATCTTCTCCCCTAGCAAGTTGATCTTGCCGGCTAAGCCCTGAATATCCGAAGCGGCGCGCCGATTGACATCAAAATCCAGTTCGCTTCGAACCCGGTCCTTCTTATCTTGGCGGTTTTGACTCATCATGATGACCGGCGCCTGAATCGCAGCCAGCATCGACAAGAACAGATTCAGCAGAATAAAAGGATAGGGATCCCAGCTCTTATGACCCAACGCGATGTTCAACGAAGTATAGGTAATCAGCACGACGGCAAATGTAATGATGAACGACCAAGACCCCCCGAACTGGGCCACGGAGTCGGCAATCTTCTCTCCCCAAGTGGCTTCTTCTTCAATGATTTCATTCGCGTTCCGGTTTGCACGAACACGTACCAACTGTTGTGCAGCATGGAACTGGCGTCCCAGCACGGTTAACATATCCATGCCGGCATGGGGTTTGCGCTGTAACAAAACCGCGATATCTTCGCGATCCACCTCGAGGCAAACACTTTCTTCCATCGCGGTGGCGTCGGTCTGGTGCGGTGTCTGCTCTAACATGGAGGCAAATCCAAAGAACTCACCTTCGCCGGGCTGGTCGACAATTACTTCCTGGTTGTCTTGATCGACTGTGCTCACCTTTACCTTGCCCGAAACCAGCACATAGGCGCGGCCGCCTGCATCGTTCATCTTGTAAATACGCTGGCGCGGCGCGAAGGTACGCACATCCACCTGACTGGCCAAGACCGCCGTCTCATCGGGGTCCAACAAAGCAAACAGCGGAACTCTGTTCAGGATTTCTGGATTACAGGGCATCGGTCACCTCTGCACAAAAATGGGTGCTGACAAGCACCCCAGAGGATTACACAACCCGGCAAAGACCGACAATAAGGGAATATTCGGCGGGGACAATCTTTAATACTGCTGCAACACTAAGACCATAGGTGCTTCATTGCTTTCGCGAAATTGCTGGCGGGAAGGGTATTCAGAACGTCTTCCTTGGTCAGCCAGGCCCGGCGGGCCTGTAAAAGTCCAAAGCGTATTTTCTCCAAGTGAGAAGTATGGTGGGAGTCGGTGTTGATCACGACCTTTACTCCGTGCTGCTTCGCCAGCCGCAGGTGCCGATCGCATAAATCAAGCCGGTCGGGATAGGCGTTCAATTCAAACGCTACTTTTAACTTCGCCGCCTCCTTCAACACTGCCTCGATCTCGTAGGCGTAGGCATCGCGGCGGAGCAGCATACGACCTGTCGGATGCCCGACCAGAGACGTATTGGGATTCGACACTGCTTTCATCAGACGCTCGGTCATCTGCGCCGGATCCTGGGCAAAGTGCGAGTGCACGCTGGCGATGACAATGTCCATCTGTTCCAGTACCGAGTCGGAGAGGTCGAGGGTCCCGTCGGCGAGGATATCTACTTCAACTCCCGCGAAAATCGTAATGCCGTCGATCTTGGCATTGGCCGAGCGAATGCGCTGAATGTGTTCCACCGCGCGCTTATCGTCCAGGCCGTTGGCGAAGGCAAGATTCTTTGAGTGATCGGTAATCGCCATGTACTTGTAGCCGAAAGCCTTTGCCGCCTCAGCCATCTCTTCGATAGTGTTGCGGCCGTCGGTCTCGACCGTATGCATGTGCACATCGCCTTGCAGGTCTTCTTTTGTAATGAGCGGGGGTAGCGTGTGGGTTTGGGCAGCCTCGATTTCGCCGCAGTTTTCGCGCAACTCCGGCGGAATGTAATCCAGTCCTAGCTTGCCGTAGATATCCTCTTCTGACTTCCCGGCTACCGGCTTTTCATCTTCCAGAGTCGCCAGGCTATACTCACTCAGCGTATATCCCATTTTTATTGCGCGCTGCCGCAAGGTCACGTTGTGGGCTTTCGATCCGGTGAAATACTGCAGGGCAGCGCCGAACGATTGAGGAGGAAGTAACCGCACGTCTACCTGCATTCCGCCGCGCAGCCGGAAGCTGACCTTGTTTTCCCCTTGGGCGATGATTTCCATCAGCCCGGGCAGTTTAATGACGTGCTGAATCAATTTTTGACGTTCCGTGTCGTCGCAGCAGGCCTTTCCCGTGACCAGGATATCCAGATCGCCTACCGTTTCACGCCCCCGCCGCAACGAGCCCGCCGGAGTGACTTTTTCTACTCCCGGGTACCCCCTTAAATGTTCCGCAATTTTCGAAGCCTCACGCTCAGCGACATCCAGCAAGAACCGTCCGGCAATCCGCCGATAGTCTTCAATTGACTTCAGCAGCTTCTGCTCCTGCTTCTCTCCCATCCGTGGTAGTTCGCGAATTTTGCCTTCGCGCGCCAGCTTTTCGAGCCCCTCTATGTCAGATACCTGAAAAGTGCTCCAGAGCAACGCAATCGTTTTCGGCCCCAGACCTTGCAGCTTCAGCAGGTCGAGCATCGACGGCCGATACTTTTTCAATAGCTCGGCATGCAGTCCTAACCGGCCTTCGCGGAACATTTCCTGGAGGTTAGTGAGCATGCCCTTGCCGATACCAGAAATTGCCAGGACCTGCTTAGGTTCAACGATCAAGTCTGAAATTTGCCGCGGCTGCGCCTCGATGGCTTCGGCGGCGTTGCGGTAGGAGCGGATGCGAAACGAATCGGCGCCATCGATTTCTAACAAATCGGCAGTCTCGTACAAAACTCCCGCGATGGCCTTGTTGTCCATACGAGATTCAGCTTAAACAAGTTTGGCGTCGAGGACAAAAACTGGGCGAGAGACGCACCTAGGATAGACCAGCGTTAACTGGCTGAACGGCAGACGATCCCCATCAACAACTACTTCAGGAAGCTTTCGTAACGTTAGCTGCCTGCGGGCCTTTCTGGCCTTGAATAATCTCGAACTCAACCGCATCCCCTTCCTGCAGGCTCTTGTAGCCCTCGGAAGTGATTGCGCTATAGTGCACGAAAACATCAGCGCCGTCGTCCCGTCCAGTAAAGCCATAACCCTTGGCGTTATTGAACCACTTAACCGTACCTTTCAAACGTCCTTCTTCCACGTACTCCCCCTCGGCACGTACTCTTCCATTCCCGAGGCCGTGCCTACCTATTGATGCAATTGTGCTGCTATCAGGTAGCGGAGTCAAGAAAATGCGCGAAGGATCGGCTCTAACGCCGGGCTTTTTGCCCAGTGCGGGACTGAGCCAGCCAAAGCACGGACGCTATCGTCTTGGCATCCCGTATCGTACCGTTGTGAATCATGCTCACCACGCGGGAAAGGGGGAATAACCGCATGGAAATCACTTCGTCTGCCTCGGGCTGGGCTTTCCCCTTTTTCAGGCCTTGCGCCAGAAAAACCGACATCGGTTCAGCCAGAAATCCGGGGCTGGCGAAGAAACGCAGGATTCGCTTCCATTTAGTGGCGGAGTAGCCGGTTTCTTCCAGCAATTCGCGTTTCGCCGCCACCAGCTCATCTTCGCCCTTCTCCTTGCGTCCGGCAGGTAGCTCCCATAGGTAGTCTTGCGCGGCATGGCGGTATTGCCGCTCAAGCAAAACGTTTGGCTCAGGCCGGCTGTCGTCGGCGACCAAGATGACCACTGATCCACTATGGTGCACAATGTCACGCCGGGTACGCACGCCGCTGGGTTCGATCACGTGATCGGTCGTCACCCAGAATGCAGGACCACGATAGGCAACCTTGGACGATACTACTTTCACTTTCGGCAACGTTCTTGTTTTAGCCATCTAGTAAATATAAGCGAACTCATAGGAATTCTGTCGGAGTCGACCGCGACGCCAAAGGTTTAGCTTCCTGCTATTCTGCAAGTCGTGCACGTAAAACTTCCCGCCAGACATCTTCCGCTATGAGAATCGCGATCGTAGGCGCGGGACGCCTGACCGCAACCCTGGCGCCCGCCTTGCTTTCAACGGGACACACCATCACTGAAATCGTCGCACGGGATGATGCCTCGTCACTGCGCCGGGCGCGCACTCTGGCACGCATGGTCAACGCGCGGGTAGTCGCTGCCAGGAACGCCCAATTGAATGCCAGGGTAATCTGGTTTTGTGTGCCAGATGGAAAGATTCGCGAGGTCGCGGAGGAATTGGTACACCGAGGAAAATGGACCGACAAAATCGCATTCCATTCTAGTGGCGCACTTTCAAGCGAGGAATTAAATTCCTTGCGAAAACGCGGTGCCGCGGTAGCTTCAGTTCATCCGATGATGACGTTCGTGGGCGGCTCCCAGTCCGGCCTGCGTGGCGTGCCTTTTGCGCTCGAGGGTGATCGTTTCGCGATATCTATTGCGCGGCAAATCATAAACGGATTCCACGCAAAGCCGTTTGTCATACGCCGGCAAGATAAGGTTCTTTACCATGCTTGGGGAACTTTCGCTTCTCCCCTGCTGATTGCTCTGCTGGCAACCACTGAGCAAGTGGCACGCGCATCGATGGTTTCTCTTCCTGCCGCGCGCAAGAGAATACTGCCGATTCTGAACCAGACCCTGGCAAATTACGCGGCCCTCGGTCCGGCCAAGGCCTTCAGCGGTCCGATGGTGAGGGGAGATGCAGAGGTGCTGTGGCGCCAGCTTGCAGCGCTGAAGAGGATCCCAGAAGCAAGGAGGGTGTACCTGGCACTGGCGCTCTCGGCGCTACGTTTCTTACCCACAAAAAACCGCGCCGAACTGCGAAAGATTTTCCTCAGTGAACCCTAGTGCCCTTCGTGGTTAATGACTCTACGTCGCCAGCACACGCTTAATATCCCGCGCCCGGCCGGTAGTCTCATCGCAGTCCACCACGACACCACAGAGCCGCACATCCCCGGTTGCAGGCTCAAACCGTACCGGCATATTGCTTAGAAACTTTCCCAGGACCAAATCTTTCTGCACTCCAATGACTCCGTCGTAGGGCCCGGTCATTCCGACGTCCGTGATATAAGCCGTGCCGCCCGGCAAAACCCGCTGGTCCGCGGTTGGAATGTGGGTATGGGTTCCGACGACCGCCGTGACCCGACCGTCGAGGTACCATCCCATGGCAACCTTTTCCGAAGTTGCCTCGGCATGAATGTCCACGAAGATGACCTTGGCCTTGATCTCTTTCAATAGCGCGTCGGCTGTCCGGAAGGGATCATCATTCGACACCATAAAAACCCGTCCCTGCAAGTTGATCACCGCGTAAGGAACGCCATTCTTCTGTCCTTCATAGTGCCCCCATCCCGGCATGTCGGGCGGATAATTCGCTGGGCGTAACAACCGGTGTGCCGGATCCTGCGGATTCCCTTTCATGACATCAAAATATTCAATGATTTCGCGCTTGTCCCACACGTGATTTCCAGTGGTGATAACGTCGATGCCCAGGTCGAACAACTCCTCCGCCAATGCGGGGGTGATACCGAAGCCCGCAGCGGAGTTCTCTCCATTAGCGATGATGAGATCAGCCGAGTTCTCGCGCACCAATTCCTTAATTCGTTCGCGAACAATAGTCCGTCCCGGTTTGCCAAAAATATCGCCAATGAAAAGAATTTTCATGAAGAAGAGCCGAATTTGGATGGTACCACGCGTAGTTGCGGAAGCCTGTCAACACGATGGAGGCTTTGAACCCCGGCGATTTCGACTTTCGTCTAGTGGGTGCGTTCCACTATAGTATGCGCGGAATATCGAAGGGCTAAGGATGTTCGAGCGTTACACAGAGAAAGCTCGGCGCGTGATCTTTTTCGCGCGGTATGAGGCCAGCAACTATGGTTCCCCCTATATCGAGACCGAGCACTTGTTACTCGGGCTGATACGAGAAACTTCGGATCTCATGTACTCCCTCTTGCCATCTCCCACTTCGATCAGCAAAATCCGCAAGCAAATCGACGACCAGGCAGTGCAGGGAGCGAAGACTTCGACTTCGGTGGACCTTGCCCTCAGCAACGAGTGCAAGCGGGTCCTAGAGTACGCGGGGGAAGAAGCCGAGCGCCTTTCGCATAAACATATCGGGTCGGAGCACCTGTTGTTAGGCCTTCTGCGCGAGAAAGGCGGGTTGGGCGCTCGACTGCTGAACTCGCAAGGCGTTTCCCTCGCGCGGGTGCGCGAATTCGTCGGCAAACGACCGAGGTCCGCAGCGGACGTAGTAGAAATTCACGGGGAAGACTGGCCTATCAGTTATGTTCGGGGGAAACTCGAGGAACTTGGGGAATTCGCGTGGCGCCTTTATCCGTGGCAACCTTCGGATATAGTCGTCGAGACCAGCAGCGACAGTATTTCCTTCGATACAACGCTGAAAGAAGATCCTGCCTTCAAGTTTGTCGCGGGCGGATGGTCGCGTGACTATTGTTCCATCTGTAACTGGGAGCTAACCATCGATGGCGAATCTGAACACTCCACTGGATATAGCAATGGTCGGATATGGTTGTGCACCGAGTGCTATCAGAAATTCTTCGTGCTCCCCGTCGAGCCGGCAAAACCGTAGACCCAACTGCCTTCCCGCCGTCCTTCCTACAATTCCACTCGCCTCAACCGCAACGAATTCGCAATCACCGAGGCCGAACTAAAACTCATCGCGGCCGCCGCCAGGATTGGGCTGAGCAATAATCCAAACAACGGATACAGCGCCCCAGCCGCAATCGGCACGCCAATCGAGTTATAGATAAAAGCAAAGAACAAATTCTGGCGAATATTGCGCATTGTGGCCCGGCTTAAATTGCACGCTCGTACAATGCCCGCCAGATCGCCCTTTACCAGGGTCACGCCGCCACTCTCCATGGCCACATCTGTTCCCGTGCCCATAGCGATGCCGACATTAGCCTGCGCCAGCGCCGGAGCGTCATTGATGCCATCGCCTGCCATGGCCACCGTGCGTCCCTCTTTTTGCAGACGCTTCACAACCTCAGCTTTCTTGTCGGGCAAGACTTCGGCTTCATAGTCTGAGAGTCCTAGCTGGCGTGCTACTGCCTCGGCTGCCGGCTTACTGTCGCCGGTGAGCATAACAATCCGCAACCCCGCGGCTTGCAGGTCGCGCAACGCTTGGGCCGTCGTTGCTTTGATGGGATCAGAAATCCCAATCAACCCAGCTGCCTTTCCATCCACCGCGACGTAAATCACCGACTGTCCATCGGCCCCCAATGTTTTTGCCGGGTCACTCAGGCCGGAAATATCTATTCCCAAGCCGCGTAACAAGGGCTCATTTCCCACGACGACATCACGATTTTCCACGCGCCCCCGCAAGCCACGCCCGGGTAGGTAGCTGAAATCGCGCGCCTGAGACAGAGCCAGGCTTCGCTCTTTGGTAGCGGCAACGATTGCCGCTCCCAGCGGATGCTCGCTTCCCTGCTCGATGCTTGCCGCCAACTTCAGCAAGGCGTTTTCATCTCCGTTGACCGCATGCGCGGCGGTCACTCGCGGCTTGCCTTCCGTCAGAGTTCCAGTCTTGTCGATCACGAGGGTATCGACTTTTTCCAATGTCTCCAGCGCCTCTGCGTTCTTGATCAGCACTCCAGCGCCGGCTCCGCGCCCGGTGCCTACCATGATCGACATCGGCGTAGCCAATCCCAACGCGCAAGGGCAAGCAATGATCAGCACTGCCACCGCATTTACGAGTGCATGCGCCAGCCTTGGTTGCGGCCCGAGAAAGCTCCAGACCACAAACGTCATCGCGGAAATCGCGATCACCGCCGGAACGAACCATGCCGCCACCCGATCCGCCAGCCGCTGAATCGGCGCGCGGCTGCGTTGCGCCTGGCTCACCATCTGCACAATTTGCGCCAGCAAAGTCCCGCTGCTCACGTGCTCCGCTTGCATTAGAAGCGATCCAGTGCCATTCACTGTGGCACCAATGACGTGGCTGTCTTTCCCCTTCTCGACTGGCATGGACTCTCCGGTAACCATGGATTCATCCACGGAGCTCGAGCCCTCGAGCACAACGCCGTCGATGGGAATCTTTTCCCCGGGACGCACTCTCAACTTGTCTCCCACCTTCACCTGATCCAGAGCCACATCTTCTTCCCTACCATCCCGGATCAGACGCGCCGTTTTCGGCGCCAGATTCAGCAGTGCCCGGATCGCTGCACCGGTACGGCTGCGGGCGCGCAACTCCATAACCTGCCCCAATAGCACCAGCGTCACGATAGCTGCCGAAGCCTCGAAGTAAATGGGTGGCATCCCATTCATATCCAACAACGATCGAGGGAAAATCTCGGGTGCGATGGCCGCCACCAGGCTGAACAGATAAGCCACTCCCGTCCCCATTGCAATCAGCGTGAACATGTTGGTCGAACGGTTCACAACCGACGTCCATCCGCGCTCAAAAAATGGACGGCCTGCCCACAGCACCACCGGCGTCGCCAGGATGAGTTCAATCCAAGGCAACAATCCATCGGGCAGGGCATGCTGCACCGGCATACCTGGCAACATATCGCCCATGGCAGTCAACAGCAGTGGGACGGTGAGGCCGAGGCTGACCCAAAATCGCCGCGTCATGTCGACCAATTCGGGATTCTCTTCGTCCTCGCCCGCCACGGTTCGCGGCTCAAGCGCCATCCCGCAGATGGGGCAGGATCCCGGTCCTGGTCGCACCACCTGCGGATGCATCGGACAGGTGTATTCCACCCGCGATGAAATTAGCGGTGTCTCGCGCTCCAAAGCCATGCCACACCTCGGGCAAGGTCCCGCCGCGGGCTTTCGGACCTCAGCACACATGGGGCAGACGTAAACCGAAGGTGAGGGGTCAGAAGCCTTCGGTACCGGCGGAGCAAAACTGGTGCTCAAGCCGCCAATAGAGATCAAACCCGAACAAGCAGGCTTCAGATATTTTTCGGGATCAGTCTTGAACTTGGTGGCGCAGGAGCCACAACAGAAGTAATAAGTTATTCCTCGATGTTCCGCGCTATGCTTGGCGGTGCCCGGGTCGACCGACATGCCGCAGACCGGATCTTTATTAACTGACGGGTTTTGTGCAGTTTCCAACAAGATGGCCGTTACCCTGGCTCGCTAGAACCAAGCAGGCCATATTAGATTCTTCTTGGCCAGGCGTCGATCTATCTCGATGCTGTATCTTGTACCTGGAGGAAATTTTCCTAGTGACCCAACTAGATGTCGTTTACCGCTACGTCAATCCGCCCACCGAAATCGAGCTGCGCGCATTAGATAACGTCCGCGAGGTCTATGGCATACGTAAGATTAGCTTTGATGAGAAAGCGGCCACGGTTCGAGTAGAATTCGATGCCTCGAGGCTTAAAGAACCGGTAGTTGCGGAGCTTTTGCGAAAGACTGGGATGGAGTTAAAGGAGAGGCTGGTTCTCGCCTAGCCACAGTGGTTTAGCGATCGGGGGAGGGCCAAACCTGACTTTCTAAACTTAAATGCAAGGGGCGCCCAAGAAAACCTCTGGCCGAAGTTTATTCTCGAGAGCGCCCCGTTGCGCGCCACTTCGTCTGTTCTCTCCTTTTGCATACCGCGTGCCACTTCTAAACTATTGAAAATAGGAAGCCAGGAAGCGCTTTGGCGAGTAGGAATTGCCAAATGCTGAGAAAGATTTACGTCTCATCGTCTCAATAGCAAACACTTTGCCGAGACTTTACCCAAAAGCGGTGCAAAACTTGTGAGAAGTACACGTATGCGCCGAACATTCTTGTCCACGGAAGCTAAAGCCATATTTTGCGGGCAAGAGTGCCTCTATCTATCGAAAATATTCGTCGCTGCCTGTCGATCGTGGGCAATCCGTTCGACTAACCAGTGCAGGCAAGGAGGCCTGAACCAAATGCAATACCTGCTGCTTATCTATGGGAACGAAGGCTATTGGCAGAACATCGGACCGGAACAACAGAAAATGGTCGGCGATTACATGGAATTCACCAAGGGCATCACGGCCAGCGGACACTACAAAGGCGGCAACCGCCTGGACTCCACCTCCAAAGCCACCACGGTTCGCGTTCGTGACGGCAAGAAGCTCATCACCGACGGTCCCTTCGCCGAAACCAAGGAACAACTGGGAGGCTATTACCTGGTCGACGCCAAAGACCTGGACGAAGCCATCGGTATCGCCGCCCGCATTCCCGGCGCCCGGATCGGATCCATCGAGGTGCGGCCAATTGTGAGCGTCTCAAGGCCCAGTTAGCTGAAAACAGCTTGCACCAGTTACTCTTTGCAAAGGTAACCGGTGAAGATCGAGCAGATATACCGCGAAGAGTCGGCAAGAATTCTAGCGACCCTGATTCGCCTTCTCGGCAGCTTCGACTTAGCTGAGGAGGTGACTCAGGAGGCCTTCGCGGTCGCGCTCGAGCAATGGCCGCAGACGGGCATACCTGCGAACCCTCGAGCCTGGCTTGTTTCCACCGCGCGCTATAAAGCCATCGATCTGCTGCGGCGGCAAACCCGGCTCGAACATAAGCGCGACGAATTACAAGCGCTCGTCTCCAACAAAGAACTCGATGAGACATCCGACTCCATGTTGAGCGATGCCAATTGGCCGGACGATCGGCTGCGCCTCATCTTCACCTGCTGTCATCCCGCCCTGATGATTGAGGCTCAGGTGGCGCTGACGCTGCGAACGTTGGGCGGCCTCGCCACCGAGGAGATCGCGAAAGCTTTTCTCGTGCCCGTTCCTACCATGGCGCAACGCCTGGTTCGCGCGAAACAAAAAATCCGCGACGCCCGAATTCCCTATCGCATTCCGCCGCAGGAAGAAATATCGGAACGGCTCGCCGCAGTCATGATAGTCATCTATCTCATATTCAACGAGGGATATAACGCCGCAGGCGGCGACCTCCTCATCCGCCACGACCTGTGCGCCGAGGCCATTCGGCTAGGCAGGGTTATCTGTGAACTCCTGCCCCGCGAAACCGAAGCCCGTGGACTGCTCGCCCTGATGCTGCTGCATGACTCGCGCCGGGAGGCTCGTACTGGCGCTGATGGCGAGTTCGTACTGCTGGAAGACCAGGACAGAAGCCATTGGAATCAGGAACAAATTCAAGAGGGACTCGCGCTCACCGATTCGGCTCTTCGTGAGGCTCCACCGGGGCCCTATTCCATCCAGGCCGCGATCTCAGCCCTGCACGCACACGCCAAGACTGCTAACGAAACTGACTGGACTCAGATCGTTGCTTTGTACGACGTGCTGATGCGCCTGCAAACGTCACCAGTGGTGGAACTCAACCGCGCCGTCGCGGTTGCGATGTCACAAGGTCCGGCGCAAGGACTCGCACTTCTCGACGAACTGCAAACCCGGGGTGAGCTTAACGGATACCATCTGTTTCCGGCCGTCCGCGGGGATCTTGCCCGGCGGGTGAAAGATTGGCCTATGGCCGCCCAAGCCTATCGCCAAGCATTGTCGCTAGCCACAAACGAAATCGAACGCCGCTTCCTCTCCAAGCGCCTTGCCGAAGCAGAGGCAAAGTAATTTGGCATCGGCACGTCACCCGGCATTCCTGTCCCTATTGAGTAGGTATCTCTATCACTTCTACCGCGTTCTTCACCGAATACTGCTTGCTCGGTGAGCAAGTCGTATGGCTGCCGGGACGGGTCACGTCCGATTGCGGATCTTCCCGCCGCATCACATACGTGTCCAGCACGAAGCAAAGTGATTGCGAGTCGTCGGGAGAATTGCGTGGCTTCGCAGTGTCCACCGCGTGCCCGCGCTTCTGGAACAAATCCCCGCGCAGTGGTATTTGGAAGTTTTCCAGTTGCATGCCCTGCGATGGCTTCTGCAACAGGTCAAATTTGGAGGAAGGAACCGAGGAATCGGATTGCGGGCGTTCGCTGGCAAATCCACCTACAGAAATCAATACGAAGAACACTAAAAACAAATTGGTTGTGCGCATCATGCACACCTCGCGACGCCAAAATTATAGCCCCGTACCGGCAGAAGCCTCAATTGCCCGCAATCCGCAGGCACCTGCATAGCTACGCAGAACGCTTCGAATGTGGTGATGGACCATGGCCGGCGCATCAAGTCGAACTCCCAGCGCCCGGATCGCTTCATACTCCGCCGGTAAATACTGGGAAAGCAGCGTCATGGGAATAAGCTGCCGTGAAAGATTTAGGAGTAGCCGCTGGAGTTCCTGTTCCACTGCGGGTTCGGGCCAATAGTAACGGCATCGGTCACTATAACTGTAGGCACGCAGCATGCTTAGTTCCTGATCGTCCCCTGAAGAATAGTAAGAACGCCAGTATGTCAGGTTCTTCAGCATTGCCTTTTCCAATTCTTCGCGGACTTGCGAAAGCTGCACTCCCTTCCTGGCTCCAAATATTTCGTTTTCAATCGCGCTCAGCGCAAAGATCGCCTCTCGGAATGCAAACGTCAGCCCAGGCCCAACCTTCAATATCGCGAAGTGGTCCTCGACCATCTGCGACAAAGCGCGTGTCGATTGGTAGTCGGTGGAATGCGCCTCGTATACCAGCAAAGGATTGTCCGGCAGACATCCTTTTATCGCAAGCGTTTTGCTTCGCTGATATTCAAAAACGACATCGCTGCCAAACTCTACTCCTGGTTGCACAACCAGCCCAATGACTCTTTCCCAAGCCGAGGCCAAGCCGCGAGCCGCAAACGCTACTTCAAAAGTCTTCAGCGTTTGATGGATGTGGTCAACGGTCGTGACCGCCGGAGGCTCCCCAGCAAGTGTCTCTCCTCCGGGCACTGGCACCTCTGTCCCAACCACGTAGAGGGGCTGCGGAAACGCCGGGCCCAGTTCTCCGTGAGCAAGCTCAGCAGCTTCGCACAGAACAGATGCCCTCTGCGCAACCGTCTCTTCCGTCAAAGCTTCTCCATCATCGGCGCATGGCATGCTGGTATCGAGATGGATCTTGCTGTACCCCGCGAGCACACAGTCACGAACCAGACGGGACGCCTTGGCGAGTGCATCCTTGGCGGGCTTGTCCCGCCAGGGGTAGGGTCCGAGATGGTCGCCGCCAAGCAATATCTGTTCTCGCGGAAATCCCAAAGTTTGTGCCCGCCCACGCAGAGCTTCCGCAAAAT
>Ga0157378_10000759_pt1 | contig 30184 bp, 31 predicted proteins | sample M65metaG_FD_115309 | JGI IMG/M metagenome (GOLD analysis project Ga0157378, IMG submission 115309) | Miscanthus rhizosphere microbial communities from Kellogg Biological Station, Michigan, USA - M6-5 metaG | ecosystem: Host-associated > Plants > Roots > Rhizosphere > Soil | place: USA: Michigan... | reverse complement strand
GCAGGCCTGGCAATTCTCAGTGGCAATGGCTTTGCCTTCTCCTTCGGGCAATTTCACCGTGGCAGTCTTAGCGGGTGCTGGAGTGCTTGGCGCAGCAGCACCTGCAGGCGGGGCTTGCGCTGCGGGAACAGGTGACGCGGAACTCGCCGGAGAAGCCGCATCCTTCGGACCAAAATTGGTGACCAGGTATTGCGCCAGCATGTCGATCTTATCGTCTGGAATCCGCGCGCCGCGATCCATCATGGTGTGGATGGTATCTTTCCAGTCGTCCAGATTCTTATGAGCCTTGGTCAGGTTCGTGAGCCGATGGCAATCCTGGCAATATTCCGTAGCGACGGGTTTGCCGTCGCCATCGGGCATCTCCACAGGCTTGGGCGCGGCAGACGCAGCTGCGGGAGGGGTAGCCTGCCCGGGATCCTGAACGGCGGCGGACGCGAGAGGCGCTGCGGCAGCACCGGAGACTGGAACGGCACCCCGGGAGGAATTGACTAGGACACCCAGGCCCAGAATGCAGATAAGTCCCCCGATAATAATGGGATAGCGGGAAATTTGCCTCTCTGTTGTACTCACTCTTGCATGTCCTCCTGTGATCGTCGCGTGGGAGCCCAAGCTCTCCGCTTCCCTCAATACCCGCCCAAGCAGGTATCCTGTACTTCACCAACAAACCTCTATTTGCCATTTTGATATGAAGGAGCAAAAGAATCAAGCCGCGACTCTCTGCCAGAATGCTGGAATAGCCAGATTTCTGGCGTTTACAGGAATCTGCGACGTTCGAGGCCGGGTTCACTCAAACGCCCTGCCCGTAATGACGCCCAGCCATACCGCAAAAAATCCCACGCACACGCTAAGAATCACGTTGAGAAAGGCCAGAAGAACATCGCCGCTTCGAACGCTTCGAAAAGCTTCCAGCTCAAACGTGGAAAATGTTGTGTAGGCCCCGATGAAACCGATGGGGATCAGGTACAAGAGGTTCGGGCTCCAGTGGGACCGTTCCGCGAGCAACGTCACGACCAGCCCGATCAAGAATGATCCGCTGATGTTGATGACAAACGTGCCGTACGGAAAGCGCGCTCCCATCCGGTAGGTGATATACGAACCTAACCAGAATCGAGCGATCGAACCGACGAACCCCCCGAGGCCAACCATCCAGTATTTGGTCATTCGGCGTTCCACCCGAAAGTAAATTCACACGCTGGTCACGCAAAAACGAACCTGCACAAAAACTCGCGGCGCGGGAAACGAATCCTGTCGAATCCGCTTCGCAATAAAATTGCCGGGTTGACCTGCTCGTTGCCGGGGACATGGCTCCGCGACAAGGAACTTGTCAGGAGTCATCATCTGTCCGGCTGAAGGGACAGCGGTTATACGGCGAACTCCATCGCCTCTCGCCATGATACGTTCCACGCAAGAGAAGTCAACCGCCAGATACGGAAGCATTCCGTGGACGGAAACGCGGCTAGTGCGGGACGGGATGAGTTTCCACTCTCGGTTCAATGGGCTGTTGCTTGGGAGTAATGCGGCGGTAAATCCGGAATGAGAAAAAGCGGTTCCGGCAGGGGGCGCAGCGGTACGCGGGAAATCGAAACAGGCGATAGACCCAGGCAAGCATTCCCATGCCATGTTCGCTCGAAATGCGCTGCACGTCCAGGTTGCCGCACATTCCGCAGTGCACGTACCAGACATACCCGATCGAAGTGGCCCATGCATAGAAGCGTACGTCACAAGCTCGACAACGCCAGGGGCGCAGCCGCGCGATTCCGACTGCGTAGTCCTTCACACCACGTCTGCGGGAACGGCGAGGACTATCGCTATGACAGGCGGGACATAACAAACCAATTCACTCCTGGAAAAGTCTGGCGAGAAGAATACGTGAAGCCTCATGGATAAGGCAAGTTCGATCTGCGTTCGCGTGCTGCTCCATGTACAATGCTGCGTGAGGTGAAGGATGGCCGATTATACTTCGGAGCATGCGCGCGCCGGAATCCATACAAAACTTCCGCGTCTCGAGACATGGCCGAACCAATTCCCGGGATACCGGATCGTCACCCGCTACCCCGAATATACTTCGGTGTGCCCGAAAACCGGATTGCCGGACTACGGGACGATCACGATCGAATACGAACCGAAAAAACTGTGCCTGGAGTTGAAAGCCCTGAAAATGTACCTGCTGGCGTATCGCGAACTCGGCATTTTTTACGAAAATGCCGTCAACCGTATTTTGCGGGATATTGTGGATGCGATTGACCCATCCTGGTGCGTTGTGCGCGGGGAGTTTACTCCGCGCGGGGGCTTGACCACCACGGTGGACTCGCGCTGGCCAAGAAACAAGCGCCCCCGCAAAGCGTAGACAACCGATACAGGCTTGGTGATAATCTGAGGTAAATGGCATGGCCAGTCCCAGAATGGCCTGCCCAGGAGAATCTGAATGAGCATTTCCCCGAATGTCCCCGACCCGAGCGTAAACGAAGCCAATTACTACGAAGCCGCGCCCACGCCGCGCTGGATTATGGTGGTGTTTGTTCTGGCCTTTGCAGCCATCGGCTACCTTGTCTACGCCGGCAGTAACGCCAAATCCAAACTGGAGAATGACCTCGCGCAGGCCAATTCCAAACAAGCGATCCTGTCCGTGCAGATCGATCAGACCAATTCGCGCGTCGCGGATCTGAAAGGCCAGCTGGAAGTGACCACCCAGAAGCTGGGGTTCACGCAGGCCGAACTCGCGCAGGCGCGCGCTCTCGCGCAGAATATCCGCCAGACCCAGAAAGATTCCGACGAGAAGCTGACCGCACAAATCGGACAAGTGAAGCAGGATACCGATGCCAAGATCGGGCTCGTCAGCACGGACTTGACCGGCGCGAAGACTGACATCAACGCGACGAAACAGGATCTGGAAGCGACGAAAGCCAAGCTCACCAGCACGGTCGGCGATCTGGGCGTGCAAAGCGGCCTGATTGCGCGCAACCAGGAAGAGCTCGAACAGCTGAAACGCTCGGGCGAACGCAACATTTTCGAGCTGCATCTGACCAAATCCAAGACTCCCACGCGCGTTGGCCCAATTCAGGTGACCTTGACGAAAACCGACCCCAAGAAATTTAAATACACAATGATGGTCGTGGCCGACGACAAAACGATCGAGAAAAAAGACAAGACCGCCGACGAACCCGTGCAGTTCTACATCAAGGGCGCGACGCATCCCTACGAAATCGTGGTCTTCGACGTAACGAAAGACAAAATAAACGGCTATCTCTCAACGCCCAAAGACACCGGCACGGCGCGCGCGCAGTAAGTAGCGCACGCTGAACAGGCCCCCCAAAAATTTACTTGTTCTGTCATCCTGAGCGAAGCGAAGAATCTCTCTTCGAATTAAGGATAAGAAAATAAACCAAGAGAGATTCTTCGCTTCGCTCAGAATGACAGCGTTTTTAGTTTTTCCGCAGCCTGTGAAGCCTGTGGGGTTTGATCTTTTGAAATATTGGCGTATTACGACTCAAATGCTTTGAGGGTTGTAGCCATGTCATGAAGCCGCTGGTCCACCAGCGCGTACACAGTGGCGGGCTCGAACATCCCATTGGATTCTCGGCGCCCGGCCCTGACTCCGGTGAGTATCTCAATCCCCTGCTCCAGCGAAGTAACCGGCATGATGTGAAATTTGCCCGCAGTGACCGCCTCGATCACGTCGTCCCGCAACATCAGATCTTCCACGTTTTCAGATGGAATCATCACACCCTGGCGCCCAGTGAGCCCCGACTTCACGCGGCACACGTCGAAAAAACCTTCAATCTTCTGATTGACGCCGCCAATTGGTTGAATGTCGCCCTGCTGGCTTACTGATCCGGTCACGGCAATGTCCTGGCGGATCGGCAATCCGGAGAGGGCGGAAAGCAACGCGTAGATTTCCGTAGAACTGGCGCTGTCCCCGTCCACCCCGCTGTAAGATTGCTCAAAGCAAATGCTGGCGGAAAGCGAGAGCGGCTTGTCCTGCGCAAATTTGGTCCGCAGGTATCCGGCAATGATCTGCATCCCTTTGTCATGAAAGCTGCCACTCAGATTCGCTTCGCGCTCCACGTTGATGATTCCCGTTTTGCCCAGGGCGGCCGAAGCGGTAATGCGCACGGGCTTGCCGAACGCGTAGCCGCCGATTTCCAGCACACTAAGCCCGTTCACCTGCCCGACGCGCATGCCGTCGGTTTCAATCATAAGAGTGCCTTCTTCGATCATCTCGCGAATCTTGGTTTCGGTAAGGTTGTGCCGCTCGATGCGGGCTTCGCGCGCGCGCCGGACGTGCATGGCGTTCACGAGTTGCGCGCCTTCCTGCCGCGCGATGTATGCCGCCTCTCGCGCCAGGTCCGCTAGCTCCGGAAATCGTGCCGTCACTTTGTTGCGCCGGCCGGCCAGACGCACTCCGTATTCCAGCATGCTGGCTACGGCGGTGCGATCGAAGGGGCCGATGCGTTCCTGTTCGGAGAGCTGGCGCAATCGATCGCCGTAATGGCGTACCACGGCGTCGCTCATCACCATTTCTTCATCGAACTCCACGCGCACCTTGAAGATTTTTCTGAAATCCTCCTCGAATTCGTACAGGACTTCGTACATGTGGCGGTCGCCGATCAGAATTATCTTGACGTCGATCTCGATGGGTTCGGGTTTCAGCGCAGATGTTCCGAAGGGAAAGAACATTTCCAGCGGCTGGATTTCCAGCTTGGCGTGATTGAGCATGCGTTTCAGCGTGCGCCACACGCCCGATTCGGTCAGGGCGTCATACGCGTACATCACCAGAAAACCGCCATCGGCGCGCAGCACCGATCCGGGGCGCAGATCCATGAAATCCGAATTCCAGCCGCCGCGGGAATCGTAACTGCGCTGGATGGTGCCGAAAAGATTGGTGTAGGTCGGCGTCGTCTCAAAAATGACGGGCGAACTATCTTCTTCGTTATGCGCGAGGATCACGTTCACACCATACACGCGAAACGGATCGCGCTCGTTGGACGTGGAACGCGGCCCGCCTTCCGAAGGCGGAGTCGCCGCGCCAGGCTCTTCCTCACCTTCGCGCTCCTTGAAGGGGTCCAGGTTGTCGAGAATGCTGTGGCGCACTTCCTCCAGATATTCCGCAACAAGATTGCCGGAATATTTTTCTTTCAGCTCCTCGATGAATCCGTCGACCAGCACGGAAGCCGCTTCCTGCTCCAGGTAACTCAGCTCGCTGGCCAGTTCGCGCGACAGTGTGAGCGTTTTCCGGTAAACGACCGTAAATTCCTGGCGAAACTGTTCGTATTTGCGTTCCAGGTCTTCGGCTACGATTGTCTCCAGTTTGCCTTCGTGTACCATCTTCGGAATATCTTCGATCGGCACCATCTGCCCTTCGAGCACCGGGAAAATTTCCGGCAACGCGACAGCCCCCACTTGCATGTGCCCGAGCGCGAATTGTTCGCGCGCGATGCGGCGCGTGAAGTCATCCATCAATTCTTTTTCGCGCACGGTGAAGCGGTCCACGATGCGGCCCTTTTGCCGCTGGAAGGGTTCGCCCTCGAACACCTGCGGGATTCGCCGCCGCAGAAATTCAATCCCGCTCTGGGTGTCTTTCTTGAAGCCGTTGGCCTGCCCGCGTGGCAACGCCAGCAGGCGCGGGCGATCGGGACTTTTGAAATTATTGACGTAGCAGCGATCGAGCGAAGCCTTGGTGGGCGGGTGAATCTGGTCGATCAGATGGGTGATCGTTCCCCCGCGACTCGTTCCGGCCAGCCCGCACACAAAAATGTTGAAGCCCGGCGCGTTCAGCTCGACGCCCATTTTCAGGGCGCGAAAGGCGCGCTCCTGGCCGAGCAATTCCTTCACCGGCTCGGCTTCCGCCGTCGTGGCAAACGGAATCGAATCCGGATCGCATCTCCAGCGAAGTTTTTCGGGAGGAAGTCCGGCCAGGAATGTGATTGGTTCAGTAGCCATTGAAGGTCTTTTAGTAGGACAGGCTTCAGCCCATCTGCTTTCTGATCGATACTGACAATCTAAACCAGACAGGCTGATGTCCTACCAAATCCTCAAGCGCGTTACTCTAGCACAGGCCGGACGACAGGCGCACGGCGCCGCGCTTACAATTTCCAGCAGCCGCAACGATCGCACATCACACCCCGGAAGCGTCCGGCACGCTCTTCGCGATGTCATTCCCGGAATACACATCCAAAATTCCCACGGCGGTGGCCACCACGATCGGTCCCATGACCACTCCCAGCACTCCAAACACGGCGATGCCGCCCAGGACACTGATGAATACCAGCAACCCGTTCAACGATGCGCGACCGCCCAGCAACAAGGGACGCAGAACATTGTCGATCGTGCCGCCCAACGCACCGCAAATAATAATCAGAATGATCGCCCGCCACATATGGCCTGTCGAAAAAAGGTAAATCGCCCCTGGAATCCATACCGGCCAGGCGCCTACCACCGGCAGCAGTGACAAGAAACCCATCAGCACACCCCAGAACACGGGTGAGCCCAGACCCACGATCGCAAAAGCGGCGCCGCAAATGATTCCCTGCGCCCCGGCGATCACCAGGCTAGTCGTAACGCTGGCGAAAATCAGTTCGCGCGCCTCTCCCAGCATCCGATCCGTCATGCCTTCGTCAAACGGCAAAAAACTCCGGAAGCGGCGCAGCATCGCATCGCCATCCCGCAGAAAATAAAACAGTGCGAAAAGCATCACGAATAATTCGAACACAAATACGACGGTGTTTCGAATCACGGCGCCAAGTTCCGTGGCCAGGTACTCTCCGGCGCGACGCGCTCCCTGGCGTATGAGTTCTGGCAGATCGACGGTAATGCCCCCGGCAGCGATATGCGATGCCAGCCAGTCCCGGGCATGGCTCAGCCAGCCATATCCGCCGTCGGCCATCGCGGACTGGATGTCCACTGCCGCAGAAATGCCCTCGCGAACGAACATGGTCGCCAGCAGCAGTGTTGGAGCGATCAAAACAAGGGTCACGCCGCATGTGATCACCACCGCGGAACGCGTGCGCCCCCATCGGCGTTCAAATCGCTTGTTCAAGGAATAAAAAATGACTCCGAGAACGACCGCCCATCCCAGGGGAACAAGAAAAGGTTGAAAGATACGAAACACGAGGTAGGCCAGACAGATTACAACGCCGTAAAATAAGACGTCGCTGAAGCGTTTTTCGGCTGTTTGAGCCACGGCTGATCCGGAACTCCCTTGGTGTCGCACTTTAAAAGAACGCGAGATCCTTCTTATAACTCAGGCCGGAACATTTCGGTGGTTTTCGTTAGTAAGTCGGATCGATCCGATAACACCGCGCGCGTGTTATGATGCGGATACTTTAGGAGTAATCCGATGAACGACCCCGCGTCTTGCCCTCACGCCCACAAGCAACTCATTGCCAAGGATTCCGACGCGGAATATGTGGAATGTCTGGATTGTGGAGCGATTCTCGAGTCCGACGAGCTGCCGGAACCATCCACGGGTTTTGACGAATCTCTCTCCGACGCGTAAGAGTGCTTTCAAGCACCGTCCGGAGGGGCGCCGCGTGCCGTACACCAACAACCGCAATATCTCTGCCCATCGGAAAATTTAGCTCAGTTCGGGGTCTGCGAATACCGTCAGTTGATTCCCAGCAGCCCGATAATACGCACCACATCCGCCGCCGAAACATCGTAGAGCGGCCGCTCATCTTCCTGCTCAAGCTGTTCCCGCAAATACTGCGCAGCGACGTAGCTGGCTTCGCGATCTGAAAGATTACGGCCGGCCTTGTCCGTAAATTGGACAATTCCCGGGTGCGCAAGACCCACGATCGAGCCTTTGCCTTCCACCAGGAACTTCGTGTCTACCGTGTCACTGTGGCGCGTGGCAATGCCGTTCCACAGGTGCGAAAAGCGGCAATGATAGGTTCGATCCGTAAGGCGCGAGGTCACATCAAATTCCCCGACGAACTCGCTCATTGCACCAAGATTTGAGAGTCCTGTTCCAGTGCTCATGTTTTCTACTTTCCGTGTCCTACGGGCACCGGCTCAGCGTGCGCAAAACTTCCTGCCGCCGCCGCGATCCCGGCGCCCACGGGGAGTTTCATACCCTCATCCAGAAGAACCCGTTCCAACGCGTCAAGGAACAGCAGCACGTTGGCGCGCTGGCTGGAATAGCCCATCAGGCCGATTCGCCACGTGGTGGTCTTGATCTCCCCGAGGCCTCCGGCGATCTCGATATTAAATTCATTGAGCAGCCGGGAGCGCGCTTTTGCGCCCTCAATTCCGTTGGGAATGTAAACGCAAGTCACCGTCGGCAGGCGGTCCTCCGGATTCTCCACGAAAAGGCGAAGGCCCATCGCTTCAAGACCCGCAATCAGCGCGGCCTGATTCTGGCGGTGGCGTTCCCAACTGGCCACTAGTCCTTCCTCCAGAACAATGCGCAGCGCTTCGTGCAGCGCATAAATCAAGGGAACCGGCGGCGTATGATGATAGGTTCGCTCCTTGCCCCAATAATTCATTACGGTCGTCAGGTCGAAATACCAGCTCTGCACCTTGGTCTTGCGGTTGCGCAGCATTTCCTCAATGCGCGTGTTCACCGTAATCGGCGACATTCCCGGGGGCGCGCTGATGGCTTTTTGCGTTCCGCTGAAGCAGATATCGATACGCTGGCGGTCCACGTCCAAGGGAACTCCGGCGAGCGTTGCGACGCTATCCACGACTAGAAGCGCACCGAGCTCATCCGCAACCTTGCGAAAAGGTTCCAGCTTCGTGACGACGCCCGTGGAGGTCTCTCCTTGGGCGAGACCCACGAATTTGATCCTGCGGCCTGCTCCGGCGCGGCGAACGTCTTCCGGGTCCACGCTGCGTCCCAAAGGCGCAGGAACGCGATGAATCCTGGCTCCGGTCCGATCCGCAATTTCCGCCATACGCGCGGAAAACATCCCATTCACGCAGACGATCGCTTCGTCGCCCGGCTCCAGAACATTCACCATTGCCGTTTCGATTCCGCCGGTTCCCGACGCGGAAATAGGGAAGGTAATAGTGTTCTGAGTCTGAAATACGCGGCGCAGCAATACCTGAACGCCACCCATAAATTCCGTGAACCAGGGATCGACATGGCCCACCATTGACGTGGCCAACGCGCGGTACACCCGCGGACTGACACAGGAGGGACCGGGCGTCAACATCAGCCTTGTTGGCGGACGTAACTCATCCATCGGGTCAATCATAACTTCCAACCTCAGCTTTCACGCGTATCGTGCCGGCGCATCTGCAACGTGCGCCAGGAGGAGTGCAAAGAGCATCGAAGATGATTCGACGGATAAAAGCGATAACCCGCACGCGTTCCGGGATGTATCTTTCGAGCGAACTCCAGTCTCTAGTTTGCGTGATTCGCCGCGATCACGCAACCGCCAAAATGGCTGTGCCTCAACCGTCATCGACTACTTGAGGGCCTGAAATGCTCCCTCGCAACGTTTCTTTGTTTAACTGCGCATCCCGTTTCTGTCACCCGCCCGAACTCAACCTTGTCATTCTGAGCGAAGCGAAGAATCTCTCTTCGATTGCGGTAGTCAAAGAGGGATTCTTCGCTTCGCTCAGAATGACACAATATATGAAGGGTCCCGGACTGGATCTAAGTCAGCACATCTCCGTACAGCCTGCTCCGTACAGCACAGGCAGGACTGGGGGATGCGTGTGCGCTTAACACATTCCCCAAGCGCGGGCGTCGCGCCTGTGCTATCTTCCCGTGACACTGGAGGATGGCTCGTCGATGGCGGAAAAACTGGTGCTTGTAGGTGTACTGCCCGAAATCGTAGTGATTAATGCAGACGAGCAGGTCGTCTGGCTCTCGGAAACCGGAAACCTCAAAGTCCAGTTCGATCCCAATCGGTGTCCGTTCCAATCCAACGTCTTCCAGGCACCCCCGGGGCGCCAATTGCAGAGCGGGCCCCCGCGCCCGGGCATTAACCCGGGTTCTTACAAGTATCGTTTGTGGCTGAATGACCAGCCCGTAGGGAACGGAGAAGTGATCGTAAGGGAAAAATAGCCGCTAATTCCCTGCAGCGCTTGCGCGGCCCGAGTCGATCGAGTGCGCCAGCCCTCGGCGAACCGGGGCGAGTAATACGGCTGGGACGGGCTTTTCGGGTGATAGGGTCACGTTCGAGGAGCGGCGTGGGAATTCTGCGCGGCGGTCGAGCTTCAGGCCTGCCTCACGCACCAGTTCCTCGGAAAAATTGGGGTCATCCGAGTATTCGACACCCCAGAACCGCAGGCGTTCTTCCTTCCGCTGCAGGAATTGCAGCACTTGCTCCAGTTTCCGCATGGCGCGGTCAAAGGTTGAGGCCAGGAAGTAAACAGGCAGCACCCAGGCTTTACGGGCAAATGAGGCTCGCACGCGCACGCAGTACTTCCCGGTTTGATTTACTTCAATCGTGCATTGGTATTCGTTGCGGTGGTTTATCTTCCCCTGCATAGTGCACCTCTCCGAGCTACGATCGATTGCTATCGCGGTCTATGTATCCCAGGAAAAATAAAGTACGGCCTTAGTGAGCGACTCTCGTTGGCTTAGTTCACCGAAAAATTCTGTCAGACAAGAAACTTCAACGCTGCAGCAAGGAGCAAATCACACGGGAAGGCGGTGACTGCGAATCTCAGCCCCTGGCGTTAGGCCTCGATTCCACACCTGAATATGCTAGCTGAATGCACGCGGGTTTGGCAAGCCTTGCGAGGATGTTCGTTACGCTATTGATTTAAATACACTTACGAGTTTGTTGGGGTGATCAGACGCTTCAGATTTTCCGCGTTAAAATGCAATTGCCCCTCTTGTTGGAGCCGCTTTTTGAGTCCGCTGCGGAACAAATCGTAGGCCGTTTGGCGTTTGCGCTGCAAAACTTGGGCCTCTATCTTGGACTTCTGCTTTGCGAACTCGTCCTGATTGACGGGATCATGCTGCGCCACGCGATAAACGGTCCAACTCTGACCCAGCGCCATAGGATCGCCAACCTGTCCCACCGGCATGGAAAACGCACCGGAGAACTGCTTGGCGCTGCCAAGGTCAGAAATCGATCCGGTTCGCGCAACAGCATCTGAAGTTTTCACGTCCAACCCCAGAGCCTTGGCGGCGGTTGAAAAGTTTTCACCGGATTTGGCTCGCTTAGTGAGATCGTCGCTGCGAGATTTTGCCAGTTCCACGGCTTTCCCGTGGCGGTAATCGCTGGCAACTCGGTCATGCACTTCCGCAAGAGTTGCAGGATGCGCAGGCTGGATATCTTTCACGGATAGGACTACGTAACCCGCATCGGTGTGAATCGGTGCGCTCACATCGCCCGCACGCTGGTGAAAAACGGTGTCCATCAGGCCGGGAGAATTTCCAATTTCCGGAAGCGGCTGAGTGGCTTCAACGAGCTTCGATTCTCCGGTGGTCATATTGAATTTCTTGGCCAAGTCTTCGAGCGGAACACGACCGCCCCGGCGTATCTCGTCGGCAATTTGCGTGGAGACGGTTTCGCCCAGCTGCTCGGCCTTCTCTATCTGCAACTGATTGATAATGTTAGCCTTAACTTCATCGAGCGTCTGCGTGCGAGCGGTTTCGCGGTCAATGACCTGGATGATGTGGAATCCATACTGCGTTTTGACCAGATCGGAAATCGATCCTTTCGGCAGACTGAACGCGGCGGCCTCAAATTCGGGGACGGTTTGTCCACGAACGATCCAGCCAAGATCGCCACCCTTGTCTTTCGTGGTGTCTTCCGAATATTGCTTGGCCAGGTCGCTAAAATTGCCGCCATGCTTGGCCTTGTTCAGGACGTCTTCGGCTTTTTTCCTGATTTCAGCGGCTTCCGCGTCGGTCATGCCTACGGTCTTGAAGAGAATGTGCGCGACATGCGACCGGTCTTCCAGTTTGTACTGATCGATATGGCTTTGGTAGTAAAGCTTTTGGTCGTCTTCGGTCACGGGCGCGCGCTGCCGGAGGTTTGCGAGGCTCAGCAGGGCGTAATCGACCGTTCTGCGCTCCGGGACTGTGTATTGTGCTTTATTCTTCTCGAAGTATGCGGCCAGGTCCGCGTCTGAAACTTCGACCTTGGATTGGAGATCTTCCGGCATGATCAGGACGTAATCGAGCTTAATTTTCTCGTTCTCGCGGCGGAATTCATCGCGGATTTCTTCGTCAGACGCGGTAATGCCGTCAGTTACGAGTTGCTGGAACTTCTGCTGCAGCAGCGCGCCCTTCACCTCAGTTTCAAATTCCGGAACGCTCATCTGAAAACGCGTCTGGACCTCGGTCGTGTATCGGTCCATGCCAATGAACGTGTCTCCCGTAAACGCCGTGGGGACCAGTTTCTTCAACAGGTCGGCATGTTCTTCGTCCGAAACGCGCATTCCCATCCGATCGGCTTCGAGCGCCAGCATCTTCTGGTCGATTAATTGATCGAGGGCCTGCTGCGTGTAGAGCGGCACGAGTGCCGGAGGAATCTGGCTGCCGCGGGTGCTCTTGCTCAACTGATTCTGCACGTCTACGACGGAGATGGTCTGGTCACCTACCTGGGCGACCGCGTCCGAGGCGCTCAAATCGTTGGTGCCCTGGGGCACCAGATAAAGCAGCATGCCGATCCCCAGAATCCCGACTACGACTCCAAGCATGATCCGCACACCTAATTTTTTTTCACGAAGAGCGTCCCACACGTCCGAAAATCCTCCCGCGCAACGCTATCTGGAAGTTCCGCAATCCAAGAAAGCAGACAGCCGCCGCACCTCAGGCAAAAACGAGACATTATAGTGGAGCCTGTACTTACACTCAATCTCTAATCTGTTTGGACGACCGACCGGCCCGAAACGTGAGCCTGGACAAAACGGACCTGGTATCGACTGTTTGTGCCCTCAAATGGAAACATAGCCCACGGAAAGTCGCCGAATTCACGCGGCGCCCCCAAATTGCCGGTGGTCTTACTTACGGGGAGCATACTCCTTGCTAAAGCCGTTCCGCGAGTTTGTGAGCGTGAAGCCGCCGTCAGGCCGCGCCGATAATTTAATGTAATTCGCGGGCATTTCGTCCGGAACTCCCGATTCCTTCGTGCCTGCCGTTCCTAAATTAGCAAGAAATTGCTCGGCCGAATTGCGCGGACCGTCCTCAACTCCATAGTGCAACTGCCACAAGTCCTCCAAACCCGGCGATGTCTTCAGCGTCGCGAACGTAGGAATCTCCGCCCCTTTGTTTGCACCGTTGTTCATCACGGCGACTCGCGGGCGCATGGCGTGGATCAACATCGGCAAGCTGGAAGTTTCCTTGCCGTGATGCGAAACAACGTACAGGTCAATCGTGCCCACGAGGTTGTTGGGGCAGGCGAGGTCATGTTCCTTGTTCCACGTCAGATCGCCAAAATCGGCCATGCGAAATTTTCCCAGCGCAGTGATCGTCCCCACCGATTGCTTGTTTTCACCGCCGACCATCGGATCCTTGGCCTCATCTTTCGGCTGGAAATCGGCGCACATTGGGTTTACGGCTCCGGCACCCGGCAATGGTTCGAGAATCGTTTTGGCGGCTGCCGAGATAACCTGCACGTCGATGCCACTGATCGGAATCTTTTTCGCCGGGTCGCGCCAGGATGTGGTGTCCTTTGTCGCGTACGGCAACATACGCCGCATAATACTGGGGAACGTTCACCAACGGGTCGAAGGTCGGGCCATGATCGACGAAGTTGCGAATCGGAATTCTGGAGGCGAGTTCCGGCAACCCCCCGGCGTGGTCGACGTGATAGTGCGTCAGTATAAGGTAGTCTATCTGGCTGATCCCGGCCTGCTTCACGACGGCCATGATACGATCGGCATCGCGCGTACCCGGCCAGCCCGCATCGATCAGCATGGATTGGCCGGAGGGGGAAACAAACAGAGTAGATTGTCCACCCTCCACGTCTATGAAGTAGACATCCAACGTCTTCTCGGGCGCAGCCCAGAGCGCCGCTCCGGAGAGCGCGACAACGGCTGCGAGCAGGGGCAGGAGCCTCTTAAGCATTCTTTACTCCTCGGTCCATAAAGACAGACGCATGCGAGAGCGCGTTAAATGATTTTCAACGAATGGGTTGAGTCTACCAATGCACCGGGCTCGGAGCAAGTAGTGAGCAAGTGTTAAACATCCGTTGAACTGTGGGGTAGATAGGAACCAAAAGGAGCGCCAAAAGGTCGCATAACGTCCCTGCCCGTGATAATCTATGAGGGCATTTTTGAGGCCAAGATACATGAATAATCAGAGTCAACCTTCAACCGAAGGCAAGAGTTTGATCCGCGTGCGACCTCGCGGTTTTTGCGCGGGTGTAGTGCGCGCCGTAGACATCGTGGAACTGGCACTGCAAGCTTACGGCCCTCCCGTATATGTACATCACGAGATCGTCCATAACCGTTACGTTGTGGAACAGCTGCGCCAGAACGGGGCAATTTTCGTCGAGACCGTGGAAGAAGTGCCGATGGGCTGCGTTTTGGTCTTCAGCGCGCACGGCGTCCCGCCGACCACGCGCGAGGAAGCACGGTTGCGCGAATTGCGCGTGATTGACGCCACCTGCCCGCTGGTAACCAAAGTCCATCTCGAGGCGCTGAAATTCGCGCGCGAAAATCGCACGATTATCCTGATCGGCCACCGCGATCACCAGGAAATCGTGGGAACGTCGGGAGAAGCTCCGAAACAAACAGTGGTGGTGGACAGCGTCGAAGCGGTCGATGCGCTGCAGGTGAAGGATTCCAGCCGTCTGGCATTTCTGACGCAGACCACGCTCAGCCTTTATGACACGCAGGAAATTGTCGCGCGTCTGCGCGAGAAGTTTCCGACGATTGAAGGTCCCGCGTCGGACGATATTTGTTACGCGACGCAGAACCGGCAGGAAGCAGTGGAGCAACTGGCGCGCGAGGTGGAACTGATCCTTGTGGTCGGATCACCCAACAGCTCCAACTCCAACCGGCTGGTGGAAGTGGCCAAGCGTTCCGGTGTAGCGGCCCAATTGATCGATGCCGCGAAGGACATCGATCCGAAATGGCTGGAGGGAATTCGCCGCGTGGGCCTGACGGCCGGAGCATCAGCGCCCGAAATTCTGGTTGAGCAAGTAAGCCAGCACTTGGCGGGATTGGGTTACACGAATCAGCGCGATCTGGATCTGATCCGCGAGGACGTGCGATTCACGTTGCCTTCCGAGCTCACGACCATCGCGCCGGCGTCGAATTAAGAAGCGTCTTTTATTGCAAAGTGCAGAACGAACCAGCGGAACCGTTATGCAGGCTGTAATTTTTCAGGGGAGCACGTCTCCAACTTCAGGAGAGCGACTTTGGCGGTCAAGATCACCCGTCAGACGAAGAATGTTGTCCTGTTGGGCTCGGCCACGAGCGCCGCGGCCCTGCGCGCGGGACTCGAGCGTGCGCCTGCCGCATTGCGCGCCGCCGGGATCACGGATCGGCTGAAGACCGCCGGATTCCAGGTCATCGATCAGGGCGACACGGCGAGCTACATTTCCCAAGCAGACGACGATCATCCGCGAGCCAGAAATGTTGCCGCGGTTCTGAAATCGTTGAATGATCTTCGGCCACGCGTTGAAGTCGCGGTAAAAACCGGCGCCCTCCCCTTAATCCTCAGCGGTGATTGTATTTCTGTGCTCGCCGTCGTCGCCGGAACACGCCGCTATTTTCGCAATGTCAGCCTGATTTATATGGATCGCGACGCCGATCTGAACGTGCCCGCGACCACGCCCTCGGGATGCATCGACGGCATGGTGATTTCGCAGGTGATTGGGCGCGGAGCGCCGGAACTGGTGCGTTTCTGGGGCGAACCGCCTCTCGTGCGCGAACCCGATGTGGCCTTGTTTGGATTCGAGCGGCTGGACGCGCCGGAGGAACAATATTTGCTGGCGTCACCGCTGCGGCGCCATGCGTCGCTCGAGGTTTCCACGGTGGGAGCCGCCGCAGCTGCGCGGCTGGCGCTTGAGCGCGTGCACGCCGCGAAACACGAATTTGTTCTTCATTTTGACGTGGACACAATCAACAGCGAAGAGTTTCCCTGGACCAATTTTCCGGGCGCGGGCGGCCTGACTTTCAACGAAGTGCGCGATGCTCTTCGCGTATTTGCCGCTCAACCCAATCTGGCCGCATTAGTGGTTGCCGGTTACAACCCCGAACTCGATACCGACGGGCAGGGGGCGCGGAAACTGATCGAATTGCTCGCCGATGTACTTTCCACGCGTCTGGAGACGCCGGTCGCAGCCGATGCGGCAGGCTCGAGCGCCGCGTCCGGTCCTGCTGAGCCGAGCGTTGCCTCGTTCGACGCTTCAGTCGCAGATACTCCGGCCATTGACGAGCCGGCGACCGAGCCTGATCAGGAGCCTTCCGCTGAATCGGACGCAGCCTCCGATCCTGATACGCCTGTTTCCTGAAAATACCAGCATTTTTGCGGCGGCATTTTACGTTTCCGCTCAACTAGGTCTCGTACCTTCTTATTAACCACGCTTGACGATCGATTGGTTGCACATGCGCGGGAGTTGCGTTACCGTTTTTAGTACGCGCGGAGGTTTCCATATGAGCGGCAAATTTGCGGCAGCGGCATTCGCCTTGATCCTGAGTCTGACCGGCATCGGATTGATGCAACTGAATCCGGCGTTCGGCGCCGATTGGAATTCCAGTGATCAGCAGATGCAGATGGATATGTCCGGTCCCGCGGACCTGGGAGTTCCCTCTTACCACTCATATGCGTTGAAGCCGCCTTTTCCGGTGACGCTCGATCCGAAACAGTTTCCCGACGCGCTCAATCGCAATGTCTACGCTCTGGCTGCCAAAATCAGGCCGGTTTTATACCAGCAGCCGTGTTACTGCTATTGCGACCGGCACGCTGGACACAAGAGTTTACTGGACTGCTTCGCCAGCACGCACGGGACGGAATGCGATATCTGCCAGAAGGAAGCGGTGCTTTCCTATCAGCTCACGCAGAAGGGCAAGACGCCCGCGCAGATTCGCGCGGCGATCATTCGCGGCGACTGGCGCGCTGTGAACCTGAATCCATTCATGGCCACTGCGAATCCGCGCTAAGCGGAATTTAGTTTTCATTTTCCATTCGCGGGAGACTCCAGCATTTTAATAGAAGAGGCTTCAGAGGCTGCGGAAAGAATGATGACTTATTCTGTCATTCTGAGCGAAGCAAAGAATCTCTCTTCGATTTAAGCAGTATAGGAGAACAAAGAAAGAGAGATTCTTCGCTTCGCTCAGAATGACAGCGTTTTGAGTTTGTCGGCAGGCTATGCAGCCTGTTCAGCCTGTTGATTTTCTGCCTTCTCTCGTACCCCGCGCCATTTCATTCCGAAAGAAAACAGGCTGAAGCCTGTTCTACTCAAACCAGTTGCGGAATGCGCTACACTTCACTGGCTTTGGGCGAGCTTGAACAAGATCAGACAGGACAACAGGGCGACGCGCAACGCGGTTCCCTGAAAGAGTTGACGTTTTTTTTCCTGAGGCTGGGAGTCACCGCATTCGGGGGTCCCGCCGCGCACATCGCCATCATGGAAGACGAATTGGTGCGCCGCCGGAAGTGGCTTTCGCGCGAAAAGTTTCTGGATCTGCTTGGCGCCAGCAGTCTCATTCCCGGCCCTAGTTCGAGTGAACTTGCCATTCACATCGGTTACTTGCGCGCCGGTTGGATGGGGTTGCTCCTCGGCGGCGCGTGTTTCATTTTTCCTGCGGCGGTGATCGTCGGGGTTATTGCGTGGGCGTATGTGCGATTCGGCCACTTGCCTGCCGTTTCCGCGCTGCTCTACGGCGTGAAGCCGGTTGTGATTGCCGTGATTTTGCAGGCGCTGTGGGGATTGGGCCGCACCGCGGTAAAGAGCAGGACGCTAGCGATAGCGGGTCTCCTCTGCGTGGTTCTCAGTTTTGCAGGCGTCAACGTTCTCCTGATTCTGTTTGGGACGGGATCAATCCTGGCGGGCATTGCCGCGCTTTCACTGAGCCGTGCAGAGAAAGAAAAAACGCCTGCACTTTTTTTGGTATGGCGCGGCACACGCGCTGCAATCGCACGAATTCTCCCATGGACGGGCGCCGCGGTAACAATTCCGGGACTGTGGCCGTTGTTCCTGGTATTTCTGCGGATCGGCTCAATCGTCTTCGGCAGTGGCTACGTTCTGCTGGCATTCCTGCGCGCCGACCTGGTGGTGCATCGCGCGTGGGTGACGGACGCGCAACTCGTCGACGCGGTCGCCGTGGGGCAGGTGACTCCCGGCCCGGTATTCACGACGGCGACCTTTATCGGGTATTTGTTGCGTGGCCCTGCGGGAGCGCTCGCGGCAACCGTGGGAATTTTTCTGCCCGCGTTTATTCTCGTCGCCATCAGCGGACCTTTTATTCCGCTGATTCGGCGGTCGAGAATCGCCGGAGCATTTCTTGACGGCGTGAACGTGGCGTCACTCGCGTTGATGGCGGCGGTGAGCTGCCAATTGGCGCGCTCGGCGCTGGTGGATTGGCTGACCGTGAGTCTCGCGGCGGTGAGCGCGGTCCTGCTGCTTCGATTTCGAATCAATTCGGCCTGGCTTGTGCTTGGCGGCGCGGTGATTGGAATCGCTGCGAGCCTGCTGAGCATTCGGTAGGCTGGGGTAGCACAGACTTCAGTCTGTGGGTTTTGATTTTTACGAGGACGAAACCCCACAGGCTGAAGCCTGTGCTACTTCAGATTTCGATAGGAATCGGCTCAGGAATGCCTTCGCCACAGCCAGTAGCCGATTCCGCAGACGAGCAGAATCGGCAGCGCGCTCATGACGACGGTCATTCCGAAGTAAGTTGCGGCGGTTTTTGGGTCGCCGACCATGCAGGCCGGGCACGCCCACGCCGCAGCGGGGATCAGCGACGCGCCAGCCGAAGCGATCAGAAATCGTGGTACAAAAGTTGGACTACGCATAAATCCTCACAAATATACGCGCAAGTAAATCACCGGCCACAGCAGGACAACGAAATACCAGAACACCTGCGTGGCCGCGAATGTCGAAGGCGAGAGCGCCCCGCTGCGCATCGGGAAATAAATCGCCGCGAGGGCGACGACTGCGACTACGGCGTGGAGCGCATGCGCTCCGACGATCAGATAGAAAAACGCTCCATGGGCGCTGGACGTCATCGTCAAGCCCTCACGCAGTAGCGCCAGCCATTCCACTCCCTGCAGCAGCACAAAGGCAATTCCCGTGGCGATGGCGCCGGCCACATACGGGAGCGCCTTTGCGTAGCTGACGCGGGCGCGACGGCTCGCCACCAGCAACAGAACGCCGCTGAGGAGCAGGATCGTCGTGTTGACTGCCGTTCGTTCGACCGGCAGGCGCGGCTGGCCGGCGGGGGGCCATACGCCGCCCATCACCGTGGCTCGCGCGATCGTGTGGGCGCTCATCAACGCCGCGAAAAACATAATTTCGGTGACCACAAAAATAATCATGGCGAGAACGGAATTAGGCAGGCGTTTCCCTGTGTCTGGCGACCCGGAGTTCGTCAGCTGTGGCTCGATGGTTGTGGACGGGCTACTCACGTTTGGTTGTGGCTCCTGCAGCGGACGGTGCGGGCGGATTCGCCGGATTCTTGGTCCAGTTGAGTCCGCTGTGCTTCATCACGTCCGGCGCTACTCCCGCGAATAGAATCCCAATAAAGAGAAGGCACATAACCAAAAGATACGGCACCCAGCGCTTTTCGATGTTGACGTGCATGAAATTTTTGGCCACCAGAAACGCTTTTACCAGTGCCACTCCGAAGGCGGCGACCAGCACCACTTCGCGAATGTGGGACATGGAACCGATGACGCTCACGATGAGCAACACCACGAGGATGGCCCAGATCTTTACGTAGTTGGGATGTTGCGCGTGAGCTTCAGTCGTCATGATTCCTCAACAGTGTTTCTCCACAGTCATAACCGGGTTCCTCACCGGGCGATGTACAGCAACGGGAACAGAAAAATCCAAACAATATCGACGAAGTGCCAGTACAGCCCGATGCATTCCACGCGCTGCAATTCCTGATTTTTTGCCGCGTCCGCCGCGATAATCAGCATGATGATCATTCCGGCCAGCACGTGTAAACCGTGCAGACCGGCCAAAGTGTAATAAAACGACCAGAAGCCCCCGGAGGAAAGCACGAAACCTTCGTGAATGTCCGCAGTCCACTCAAATCCTTTGACCGTCAGGAAAATTAATCCTCCGAGGGTCGTCAATCGAAGCAGTTTCGCGGCTTTGGGACCATCGTGCGCTTCCGCGGCCTTGTGAGCCAGCACGGCGCACAAACTGGACGTGAGAAGCACAAACGTATTGAAGGCCCCTGCCCACGTGTTGGTATGCGCAGCAGCATCGGCCCATTCTGGATGACCCAGGCGGTGCATGATATAGGCCGCGAGAAGGCCGCCGAAGATTACGATTTCCGAAGCGATTACCCACCAGGTAATCAAGCGCACGGTCGGGATTCCCGTGGCGCTCCGAGTGTTAGCAATCGGTTTAATACTTGAGCTCATGAGTCCCTGTCTCCGAAGACTGCAAACCTAATCGGGAACGTTCTGCGGCAAGAAATCTTCCGCGTGACCCGGAACGCCATACTCGTACGGGCCGCGATACACTGTGGGCAACTCTGCAAAATTGCCGTGCGGGGGCGGCGAGGGAACCGTCCACTCGAGCGTTGTGGACCGCCACGGATTCGCCCCGGCGGTCTTGCCCTTGCGCAGGCTCCGAAAGAAATTAAAGAGAAAGACCAGTTGGAAAGAGAGCATGACCAGCAGCGCGATTGTGGCCGTGGTGCGCAAATGTTGCAGCGCAGGCCGCGATTGTTCGGCGTACAGCGCATAGTTGTAAACGCGCCGCTGGTCGCCGGCGATGCCGGTGATGAACAGGGGAATGAAAATCACGTTGAATGGAATCACCGTGCCCCAGAAATGAATTTTCCCGAGCGTTTCGTCGAGCATGCGGCCGAACATTTTAGGGAACCAGAAAGTGAGGCCGGCATACACCGCGATGATCGCGATGGGGACAAAGGTGTAGTGAAAATGCGCGATCAGAAAGTAGGTGTCGTGCAGGTAGATGTCCGTGCCGGACGAGCCGAGGAAAATTCCTGTCACGCCGCCGATCATGAACTCCGCGATAAACGCCAGAGCCCAGAGCATGGGCGTATCCAGATGAATCGAACCGCCATAGAGAGTGGCGATGTACAGAAACACCATTTCCGTCACCGGTACCGATATGAGCAACGTAGTGATCGAAAAAATATTAGCCATGCGGGGATCAATCCCGGCCACAAACTGGTGATGGGCCCACACCACAAAGCTCAGGAATCCAACGCCCCACGTTGTGTAGAGGACCGTCTTGTAACCAAAGATCTTTTTGCGGGAGAACACCGCGATAATTTCCGCCACGATGCCCATGGCAGGAAGCAATACGACGTAGACCTCGGGATGCCCGAAAAACCAGAACAAATGCTGCCACAGGAGCGGATCGCCGCCGCGCGTGGGATCAAAGAAGCCGGTGGACATGTTCTGGTCAAACAGAAGCATGACCGCGCCGGCAATCAAAGGCCCCGCGGACGCCATGAAGATGATGTTGGCGAGAACGATCATCCAGATCAGGATCGGGATGTCGTACATTTTCATGCCCGGCGCGCGGCTGTTCATCGCGGTGACGGTGAAGTTGATGCCGCCCAGAAGGAACGCCACGAATTCCAAGGCAACCGCAAGCAGCCACAGCGTTGCGCCGATCGGTGTCAGGTTGTAGGCGCCGCTTGCGGAGAGCGGTGGATACGAGGTCCAGGCCCCGCCAAATGGCCCGCCCTTTACCAAAAAAGAAGAGAGCAGGACAATGATGCTCAACAGAAAAACCTGGTACGAAAGGCGATTGATTCGTGGAAACGCCATGTCGTCGCAGCCGACCATCAGAGGAATCAGGAAATTTCCGAAGGCGGCGATAAGCACTGGCATCGCCACCCAGAAAATCATGATGCTGCCATGCATGGTGACGAGCGCGTTGTACCGGCCGGGCGTAACGATTCCGTAGCCGGGAACGTACTGATTGGGAAAGCCCAGCTGCATGCGGAAAACGTACGCAAAATAGCCGCCGATCATGGCCATAGCCATTCCGGTAAACAAATACTGCATGGCAATTACTTTGTGGTCCGTGGACCAGAAGTACTTCTGAAAAATTCCTGGTTCGGCGTGTTGGACGTGCGCTTCCGTGCTCATCGCCGCACCTCCGCCATGGTCGCCAGGCCTTCGGTGGTGGGTGCGAGAGACGCCTGTTGTCCGCCGGCAACGGTCGGATTGGAATTACGAAGCAACCAGGCAGCGTGCTCTTTCGGGGTTTCTACGATAATTCGGCCCGCCATCATCGCGTGGCCGATGCCGCACATCTGCGTGCACTGAATATCATACTCGCCGACGCGATTGGGACGGAACCAGCCGGAGATCGTGCGGCCGGGCAGCGCATCCTGCTTGAGGCGGAATGCCGGGATGGCAAAACTATGAACGACGTCACGCGACAGGAGTTCGAAGTGATAGGTGGTATTCATGGCGACGTGCATTTCGCCCACGGTTCGAATGTCATCGGCCGTATCCAGGACGCCGTCCGGACCCGGCTGCTGAAAGCTCCAGGCCCACTGCTGGCCGATGACGCGCACGGTCACGTCCGCGGGAGGCATGACTTGCTTGATCTGGTACCACACGGTGATGGCACCAGCAAGAATGACGATGTCGCACACGATGATGAGGTAGTGCGGAATTGAGATCCAGCGCTTCAGGTGAGGTTCTTCCCCGGTAATGTACTGCGTCGGGCGGCCATCTTTGGCGCGAAACTTGAAGATCAGCAAAAACATCATTCCTTCGGCCGCAATCAACCAGAATCCGACGACCACAGCGATCAGGATAAACAGGTGATCGATACTGTGCGCGTAGGTTGATGCTCCCGTTAGATACCGCTCCAACATGATGGCTCCTGCTACCGGACTAGAATGAATACTCCCGCAATAAACGCCAGCGAGCCCCCGACAATAATCCAAAAAACGACTTTTGCAACCTGGTCGGGGGATGCGTCCGTATGATCCATGGAATGATTTTCTCCGGCCATTTTGGCTTAAGGTTTAAGCGTCCCGACGTAAGCGACGACATTGCGGATGGCTTCTTCGTCGGCAAGGCTGCGCGCCATTGGCCTCATCAAACGGCCCTCGCGATCATGGGGATCCGTGCCGCGCACGCCGCTCCTGAATTTCCTCAACTCGGCCGCCAGATACCAATCATCCATGCCTGCAATGCGGGGCGCTCCGAGGTCCTGATTTCCAGCACCGTTATCTCCATGGCAGGAACCGCAAGTCGCATAAAGCGCCTCTCCCGCTTTCGGATCGCCGGGAAGTGACGGTGAGTGCAGAACGGGCGGCATCGTTTCCACGTAATGAGCCACGGCCTTCACATCGTCCTCGGAAGTCAAACTGAGTGCCATCGGCCGCATGCGCATCCCTTCGACGTCGCTGAAATGCATGCCGCGTACGCCGGCGCGAAATTTGTCCAGCTCGCGCTCCACGTACCAGCTTTTCATTCCCGCAATATTGGGCGCTCCGAAGGACGCATTTCCTGATCCGTCCGCGTTGTGGCAGGGCACGCAGGTCTCAAAAACTTCCTGACCTCGCGTGGCGGCATCGGCAGCGCCCATTCGGCATCCGGACAGGCTCAGTCCGGCCGCAAGAAGCAGCAATGTCCAGACCGTGATTCGGCACAGATCGAATGTTTGACTCTTGCGCATGGTGGCGATTGAAATTATTGAAACGCGGATGTTAGCAGTGGCCAGAATCGAAGACAAGCCGGAACTTGCGCCCAAACACAGATTTAGTGTCCGCGAGTCACTTGTCAGAGTTTCAAACTGGGACAAAATGTCGGGGTAAATCTGTCACATTCAGTGACTGATCGATCACAATGGCAGCCACCTACTTCGGCGCAACCGCCATACGCTGAAGACGCTCCCCTAAGCGATTGTGTTCTTCCTTAATTTCCGCCGGCAAGCGATCGCCAAATTTTTTGAAGAATTCTCCCACGTCGGCATGTTCCTTGGCCCAATCGGCGGGTTCCACGCGCAGCAATTCGTTCATCGTTTCGCGGGACACATCAAGTCCGTCAAGCGTGATCGAATTTGCGCCGGGCACCGCACCGATGGGGGTTTCCGTGGCTGCGGCTTTGCCCTCAATGCGTTCCAGCATCCACTTCAATACGCGGGCATTTTCGCCGTATCCGGGCCAGAGAAATTTTCCGTCGGCACCCTTGCGGAACCAGTTCACGTGGAAAATTTTGGGTGGGTGCGGAATGTTGCGGCCCATTTCCAGCCAATGAGCGAAATAATCGCCCATGTGGTAACCGCAGAACGGCAGCATGGCCATGGGATCGCGCCGGGTGACGCCAACGGCCCCCGTGATTGCAGCTGTAGTTTCGGACGCCATGGTCGCGCCAACGTAGACGCCGTGCTGCCAGTTCAACGCTTCATACACCAGTGGAGCCAGACGCGCGCGGCGTCCGCCAAAAATAAACGCGGAGATCGGTACTCCGGCGGGATCTTCCCAGCGCGGCGAAATCGACGGCGCCTGAATCGCGGGCACGGTATAGCGTGAGTTAGCCTGCGCTGCGGGGCCATTCGAAGGCTTCCAGGGCCGGCCCTGCCAATCCTGCATTCCGGCGGGAGCATGGTCCGTCATGCCTTCCCACCAGGGCTCGCGCTCGGGAGTCATGGCCACGTTCGTGAAGATGGTGTTCGTGCGCAGCGCCGTCATGACGTTCGGATTGGTTTTTTCGTTCGTGCCAGGAGCGACGCCAAAGAAACCGGCTTCCGGATTGATCGCGTGAAGGTAACCGTCCGCGCCGACCTGCATCCAGGCAATATCATCGCCCACGGTCCAAACGCGGTAACCTTCATTTTCCAGCGCGGAAACCATCATGGCCAGGTTTGTCTTGCCGCAGGCGCTCGGAAAAGCCGCGGCCATGTAAGTCACTTTTCCAGAGGGCGATTCAAGGCCGAGGATGAGCATGTGCTCAGCCATCCACCCCTGTTCGCGTCCCATCCAGCTGGCGATGCGCAAGGCAAAACACTTCTTGCCCAACAGGGCGTTGCCGCCGTAACCCGAGCCAATGCTCCAGATCAATTTCTCTTCGGGGAAGTGCGCGATCAGGCGACGGTCAGGGCTCAAATCCCCAAGGGAGTGAAGTCCCGGAACAAAATCGGAGGAACTGCCCAGGCGATCGAGCGCCACTTTTCCCATTCGGGCCATGATGCGCATGCTCGCTACGACATAGGCGCTATCGGTCAGCTCCACTCCGATGCGGCTCTGCGGCGAAGCCGCCGGCCCCAGGATGTAGGGAACCACATACATCGTGCGGCCCTTCATGGATCCATTGAATAAAAACGTCATTGTTTGCTTGGCTTCAGCGGGAGCAATCCAATTATTGGTGGGTCCGGCGTCTTCGCGTTTCCGCGAGCAGATATAGGTTACTTTTTCCGTGCGCGCTACGTCGGTTGGATCACTGCGGTGGAGTATGCCATTCGGATAGGTCTTTTCATTGAGACGAAAAGTTTGGCCCTCGGCAATCAACTGCTCTTCCATCCGAACGGCTTCCTGTTCCGAGCCATCGCACCACTGAATTTGCGCCGGCCGGGTCATCCCCGCAACCGATTCCACCCATTGTTCAAGGGGCGTAGACACGAAACCTCCTCCAGTTTATTTTCGGCATGCCGGCGGAAAATATTATGGCTCGAAGATCTGTGAGCAATCCATCAGGCAGCAAACATACACCGAAAATAAAGTCTAAGACACGGAAGAAGCAAACGCAAGCCGCCGGCGCAGTGTTTGTGTTGCCGGATAACGTTCCGACTCTGTGAATCCAGGGAGCCGAGAACCGGTAATGACAACGACGAAGGCCAAGAGATTAGGAACATGGGGCCAATTTTGTTTCCTTGCTGGCACCCAAACGCGCTAATATCTGCAGACATGCTTCGTGACTTGGGACACAAGGATTTCGGAATTCCCGGCCTTAAACGGAATTCGAGGGCTATTGTGACGAACATCACAAACGCCAGTGAGATTGGTCACTGATAAATGCACTGTGCTGGTGCCAAATAGCGCTCGTACGGTTCTTTCGTTTGCAATACTCAAATACCTTGCGAGGGAAAAATGGTTGAAAGACTCATAAGAAAACATGGAATTGGCGCCATCGCGTTGTTCACGTTGTCCCTGTTCGCGATGCCTCATTCCGCAGCAGCCCAAGCGGACGGTCAGAAGCTGTACGACACAAATTGCGCCAAGTGCCACGGTCCGGACGGCAGCGGGAATACCGCGGTTGGTAAGGCCGTTGGAGCGAAGGATCTTCGCGCGGCCGAAGCTAAGAAGCTGACCGATGCGGAAATCTTTGCGCAGATCGATCAGGGGAAGGGAAACATGCCTCCCTTCGGCGGAACCCTGAACAAGGCGCAGATCAATAGTCTGGTCCCCATTATCCGCGAGTTCAGCAAGAAAGCCCCACCCGTTAGCAAGAAGGCGAGCTGAGGCGCGGGTTCCGGCGTAGTGCCGGCCACCCTTAACAAGCGTTGAAGCGCAGCCTGAACCTTTCTCGGCTGTAACTAAAGAGCCGCAGGATCCCAGCAAGCGCTCTTGGGAACGCTTCGCTGAGGGTGTATCCAGTTTTCCGATCTAGCTTGACTGAGAGAGAGGAGTGTATAAAAGCATGAATTTTAAAAGGTTGTACTTTCGGGGGGCAATTGTCATCAGTAGTCTTGTTGGGCTTTTCCTGATGCTTTTTCTTCAAGTGCCTACGGCCTCCGCAGTCCCGAGTTACGCGAGGCAGACCGGGTATCCGTGCAAATCCTGCCATATGATGCCGCCGGAATTGACCGCGCTTGGCCGCGCGTTCAAACTGAACGGCTATACGATGGCTGGGAAACCGACCGTCACTTCAAAGGGGACAAAGCGCGACAGCGGCCTTGAAATATTGGAATCTTTCCCGCTTTCCGTGATATTTGACACTTCCTTCTCCGCCACCAAATCTCCGCAGCCGGGCACGCAGAACGGCAACTTCCAGTTTCCGCAGGACGCCTCACTCTTTCTTGCCGGAGCCTGGGCGCCGCACGTTGGCAGCTTCGTGCAAGTGACCTATGACACCCAGGACAATCATTTCAGCTGGGACAACACCGACGTCCGCTATGCGAACACCACAAAGCTCTTCCAAAAGGATTTGGCGTATGGAATCACCCTGAATAACAATCCAACCGTGGAGGATCTTTGGAACAGCACTCCGGCATGGGGTTTTCCTCCGATTACCAGCAGCTCGGCGCCATCGCCCAATGCCGCGGCAATCATTAACGGAACACTGGGGTCGGATGTTGCGGGAGTCGGCGGATATGCGATGTTGGACAATCACTTGTATATTGCCAGCACAATCTACCGCTCCGAACATATCGGAGCAGCGCAGCCGCTTGACGGAATTGGTTTTCCCGTTAATATTCGCGGAGTTGCTCCGTATTGGCGAGTGGCCTGGCAGCAAACCTCCAAGAACAACAGCCTGATGGTGGGCACCTACGGGATGCACGTGAAATCGTCTCCCGATGCCATTACGGGACCGGAAGACAGTTTCACGGATTGGGCCTTCGATTTCCAATATGACCGAACCATCCCTCGTTTCGGCGGCGACGTGTTTTCGCTCCGCGGGACGTACATCCGCGAAAATTCTTCGCTCGAAGCGACCGGCCTCCTGGGAGCCGCTTCCCCCGGCCCGCATCACCTTAATACTATCCAGGCCAATGCCGAGTATCACTTCGGCAACAAGTTATCCGGGACATTTGGATTCTTCAACGTCGACGGGACTTCCGATCCTTTGCTGTATCCGGCCGGTGCAGCTGTGACCGGCAATGCGAATGGCGATCCGAAAAGCACCGGCTTCATCGGGAACGTCTCCTGGTGGCCCGCCCAGAACATCGGTCTCACGCTGCAATACACCGGTTATACTCGCTTCAACGGTGGCCGCACGGACTACGATGGACAGGGACGTAATGCCGGGTCGAACAACACAATCTATTTATTGGCGCGATTCGTCTTTTAGGACCGTCGATTTTGATTCGAGCGTTCAATCGGCTTGCCGGGCTCGGTGCGTATCTCAACTCACCGAACCCGGCCGCCCCGAATTTCTCACGGTGACCGTCGCTTCTATTTCCATGCGTCAATCGAAATGGTAATGAACAACATCCACCAGCTGTTTCAGGCCTTCGTAGCCCCGGCTATTTTTGTTTCGGCCGAAGGCCTCCTGCTTCTTTCCCTGAATGTGCGCTTGATGGGAATCGTCAGCCGTCTCAGAGCCTACCTCCATAAAAAGCATGACGCTGTCAGGCAGGGTCGCGCGAGCGAGTCGGAGGCTTATGCCACGCAGATCGCCTCGATCGAAAAGCGCGCCGAAATGGTTCGCCATGCGTTCGTGCTCACACTGTATGCGCTGGTCGGCACAATCGCCGCGTGTTTATTGCTCGGGGCCGGCTTGTATTGGCAATGGGCTGAAGGGGCAGCCGCAATCGTTTTTGTGCTCTCGATCCTCAGTTTGTTAGGCGGAATGATTGATTACGCCCGAGAAGTCCGAGTGGCGCTCAGCTCGGTACGGGAGGAAGCCGCGGATTTGCGATTCATGGATCTGGAAGACTCCGCGGACATCTCTGAACAAAAAGAAATGCCGTTCGGGTTGTAGGGATTAAGTCACATTACCCAAGAACGCAAGATTCTTGAGGATGTCGGGACGGACGATTTCTCCGACCTCTGTGGATCAGCCTTGGCCCGACTTTAACTGGGATGTTTCGGTGCGGGGTTTTGGTTCGATCGCAGCGCGAATTTTAGGCAATGCCTCGCGGGCAGCCGCCTCGCCTGCGGCGATCAGCTCGGACGTCTTCTCAAAATCATCCCAGAGGAAATCTTTTACAACCGGCTCGATGATGATATCAGCCCGCGCGCGCCACTCCAGATCCGCATGCCTTTGCAGGATGGCAAAGGAAAGGCCAATCACGTCCACAATGCTTGAAGGAGTGCGATTGTTCGCTGCTTCCAGGAACACAGCGATGACGATGTCGGCGCCAATGCTGCGCGCTGCGTCCACCGGAACAGGGGCTGCGAGGAAGCCATCGACCAGCATCCGTCCGTCAATCTCCACCGGAACAAACATGCCGGGATAGGCGCAAGACGCGCGCAGCGCCGGACCTAACTGGCCATGCGAAAAATAAACCGCCTCGCCCGTGCCGAGGTCGGTGGCCGCGATGGCCAGGGGAATCTTCAAATCCTCGAACGTGGTCACGCCGAGAAATTTTCGCGGGTAGTGTTCGAGCTTTTGGTTAGAGGCCAGACCCATCCAGGAAAGCTTCCAGTTGCCGAAATCCTTGAAGCGAGTCGCGCGGGCCTGTCGTTCGATTTCGGGGATCGTGTGTCCGCTGGCATAGGAAATGGCCAGCAACGCTCCCGCGCTCGTGCCGGTCAGATAATCAACCGGGATGTTTTCCTCCTTAAGCACTCGCAGGACGCCCAGGTGGGCAATACCGCGTGCAAATCCCCCGCCCAGAGCCACTCCGACGCGCGGGCGTTCGAGCGGTGACACAGGAGGTTCGGCATAGGCGAACTCGCGGACACGGTCAACCGCGCTCTGAAGCCAGGTCAGGACCTTCTTTGGATTACTCTCGCTCATTTTGGGAATAAGAATAGATTAACTCTAAAACGCGCGTGCGGCGTTTCTCGTTGACCCCGGATTGTCGCTTCTGTAACCTTCATTGGCGCCCGAGCCTATTCGATTCCGTCCGAAGACGCGGCCGTGGAACGGCCAGGCCGGGACGAGTCGTCCCGGAAAATCGTATACGTTGTCAAATTGGCATGTCACCCTAATGAGCCTAACCTAACAGAGATGTTAAAAAGATCGATTGAAAAAGTTGTGGTTCTGGGCGCCGGCACCATGGGCGCGCGTATCGCCGCTCATATCGGCAACGCCGGCGTCTGGTGCGCGCTGTTGGACATCGCTCCGCGCGAGATTACGCCCGACGAGCAGAAGCGCGGCTTGACCCTTGCCAGCCCTGACGTGCGCAATCGGATTGTTCGGGCGGGTCTCGCCGCGGCGGTCAAGTCCAGACCTGCGGCGTTTTTCAAGAAAGGGCTCGAAAACCGCATCGTCACTGGAAACTTCGAAGATGATCTAAAACTTTGCGCGCAGGCCGACTGG
>Ga0157378_10000757_pt1 | contig 30212 bp, 30 predicted proteins | sample M65metaG_FD_115309 | JGI IMG/M metagenome (GOLD analysis project Ga0157378, IMG submission 115309) | Miscanthus rhizosphere microbial communities from Kellogg Biological Station, Michigan, USA - M6-5 metaG | ecosystem: Host-associated > Plants > Roots > Rhizosphere > Soil | place: USA: Michigan... | reverse complement strand
CGAAAAGGCCTGTAGCTACTTCACTCTGCATACCACCGCCGACGTCTTCCATTCACAGGTCTGGCGCCAGCAACTGGCTAAGCGTTTGGAATCACATCCCGAAGCCGCAGAGAAGGCTCTATCTGCAGGAGAAACCGCCGCCAAAGCGCTCTGGACCGCACTGGACGGAGTCGAAGCCCGCCGCTTGGCGATGGCGGCCTAATAAATATGGAGCGGGGCCCTTGGTCCCGCTCCAAGCTTAAAGAAAATCTATCGTCCCGAGCGAAGCCGAGGGACCTTGCGCCTCACTCCGGCCAACCCACCACCACAGTCCGCCGCCGTGGCAATTCCTCCTCAGAAATCTCCCCCGTGGACTCGAGCTTAATCCCCAACCGCAGGCACCCTTCCCAGGCCGCCGGATTGAAGAAGTAAACCACATCCCCGCCAAAGCGCTCCCTGAACCGCCGCCGCGCATCCAGATCAAACGGACTAGGCGAATATACCTTCACCCCGCTGGCTTCGCGCACGGCCGCGCCCAGCTGGCGCTGAAATCCAAGCGCTCCCTGCCGCACCTGCGCGAGAGTAAGAGCCACCACGTGATAGGACATAAGCAGTAGCGAGGATGGCAGAGCAGAATCAAGCTGTCCAGCAAGCGAAAGCCCCGGTCATCAGCCGGGGCCCTGGCCCCACTTTGAGAAGTAGAGACGCGAAGCTACGTCTCTACCCCTGCTACTGAATCAGTCCACCGTTCGTCGGCTCCTCATCCGGCGCGATCACTACCGCCGCCGCTACCCGGTCTCCCGGCTCGAGGTGCAGCAGGCGGACGCCTTGCGCTGATCGTCCTGACTCGCGGATGGTGCTTGAATCCATGCGAATGATTTTGCCGTACTGGCTGATCAACATGACTTCGGAGTCTTCGGTCACTTGCGCGATGCTGGAGACTTTGCCGTTGCGCTCGGTGGTCTTGACGTTGATGACGCCCGAGCCGCCGCGGCCTTGCAAGCGGTATTCTTCGGCGGGAGTGCGCTTGCCGTATCCGTTTTCTGTAACCGAGAGAATGAGCGATCCTTTCTTCACCAGATCGACCACCGCTCCGGGTTCGGCGCCCTCTTCGGCGGCGTCTTTGGTTTTGGCTTTGCCTTGCGGTTCGGCGCCGGGTTTGACGGTGGTGGCCATGCCAACGATGTAGTCCTTGTCGTCGAGACGCATGCCGCGGACGCCGGTGGCGTTGCGTCCCATGGAGCGGACGTCGTTTTCGTCGAAGCGAATGGCTTGTCCGTCGTGTGACGCCAGGAAGACGATTTGCGCGCCATCGGTGAGGCGGACGGAAATCAGTTCGTCGCCCTGCTCGATGTTGATGGCGATAATGCCGCGCGACATCACATGGCAGAAGTCTTTGAGGTCGGTTTTCTTCACCGTGCCGTTGCGGGTGGCGAAGAAGATAAACTTGCCGTCCTCTTCCAGATTTCGCACCGCGAGCATGGTGCGCACGGTCTCTCCCGTTTGCAGAGCGACCAGGTTGCCGATGTGCTTGCCTTTGCCGGCGGCGCCTACGTCGGGAATTTCGTAGACCTTGAGCCAGTAGACGCGGCCGGTGTTGGTGAAGATAAGAATATAAGCATGAGTCGACGCCAGGAAGAGGTGTTCGACGAAATCTTCGTCGCGTGTCTTCATGCCGGTGCGGCCGGTGCCGCCGCGGCGTTGCATTCTGTAGGTGGAGAGCGGCGTGCGCTTCATGTACCCGGTATGGCTGACGGTGACCGCTACTTGCTCGTCGGCGATCAGGTCTTCCAGTTGGATCTCGGCGGCCTCGTCTTCGATCCGAGTGCGGCGGTCGTCCCCGTAGAGCTTCTTTACTTCTTCCAGCTCTTTGATGATGACGTTGCGCAGCTTGCGCTCAGAACTGAGAATCGATTCGAACTCCGCGATGTTGTCGCGCGTAATGCCCAACTCTTTATTAATTTCGTCAATAGAGAGCTTGGTCAAACGATGCAACTGGAGTTCGAGGATCGCGTCCGCCTGAATCATGGTGAAGGGCTTTTCAGGATCGACCTTGGGAGCGCGTCCGGTAGTGTTGATATTGATCTTCTTGCCGCTGAAATACCCGACCAGGTTTTCGCGGGCATCGGCGCGATTCGCGCTAGCCCGAATGATGGTGATTACGTTGTCGAGGTGGTCGAGGGCCTTCAGGTAGCCTTCGAGGATGTGCTCGCGGTCCTGCGCCTTCCTCAGCAAATAGGCGGTACGGCGGCGCACTACGTCAACACGGTGATCGATGAAATGCTTTATGGCCTGGACTAGTCCCAGTTCTTTGGGTTGTCCATTCACGATGGCCAGCAGAATCATCGAGAACGACTCCTGCATCTGAGTGTGCTTGAAGAGCTGGTTGAGCACGATCTGCGGTTCAGATCCCCGCTTCAGCTCAACCACGATGCGCATGCCGTCGCGGTCACTCTCATCACGCACGTCACTTATGTCTTCAATGGTCTTATTGTTGACCAATTCGGCGATGCGCTCAATCAAACGCGCTTTATTGACCTGGTAAGGAATTTCGGTGACCACAATTGACTGGCGATCTTTATTGAAGGTTTCGATGCCTGCCTGGGCACGCATCATGAAGCGGCCACGGCCGTTTTTGTAGGCATCGAGAATTCCGCCACGGCCGTGAATGATTCCGGCGGTAGGGAAGTCGGGACCCTGTACGAATTTGAGAATCTCCGGCAGTGTCGCCGCGGGGTTATTCACCAGGGTGATCGTTGCGTCGACGATCTCAATCAGGTTGTGTGGCGGAATTTTCGTCGCCATGCCGACAGCGATACCGTCCGAGCCGTTCACCAGGAGATTGGGAATACGTGTGGGGAGAACGTCAGGTTCAATTTCGCTTTCGTCGTAGTTGGGGCGGAAGTCGACCGTCTCTTTATCTAGGTCTTCCAACAATCCGGTCGCTACTTGCGCAAGTTTGGCCTCGGTGTAACGGTCTGCTGCGGGCGGATCACCGTCGACGGATCCGAAGTTGCCTTGTCCGAATACCAGTGGATAGCGCAAGCTCCACGGCTGTGCCAGGCGAACCAGCGCGTCATACACCGCCAGATTTCCGTGAGGGTGGTATTTTCCCATCACTTCTCCGACGATCCTGGCGCATTTACGGGTCGCTTTGTTGGGAGCGAGCCCCATCTGCTGCATGGTGTAGAGAATCCGGCGATGGACCGGTTTGAGGCCGTCACGAACGTCGGGGAGCGCGCGCCCGATGATTACACTCATCGAGTAGTCGAGGTACGACCGCCGCATTTCTTCTTCGATATTGACGGGTACAATGCTCAACGCGCCCGGACTTCCTCCCTCACCTGGAGGAGGAGGCGTCAAGGGCAATTCTGGATTCTGCGGATCGTCAGGCATGGAAAAGGCGCTCCTGGTTTCGGGCTGCTTGCTGGTGGCTCAAAATAAGTGTAAACGGTTGCAACTTAAGGTGGTTAGTTATAAGTTATTATACCAGTTCAGAAGCGTTTTTTGGCCGCCATTGGCGGGGATTCGATAGAGTGCATGCTTAAGGGCACGGGAGAAAAGTAGGGGGCCTTCGATTGCGGTGTGAGTTCGCTTCGCTCATCACAACTCCGATCAGGATGACACTATTTAGGCCGGGTAACGCGGCGGAGGATGACTATGATAATCCCTTCTGATTGCGGAATAATTCATGATCGAAACGGTTTTGCCTGCGCGCGATTAGGTTCGAATGCTTGCTCTGATTGCGGCACTACTCTGTGCGATCTTCATGTATTCCAATGCGAAACGTGCAATCAGACTTTCTGTGATTGCTGCTTATACTTCCACGCTAAGGTCCCGCACGCACGGAACCCTCTCTCGGCACAAGCGGGCACGCTCCGACGATCTGCATAACCAGGCTACCGATATTTTGTAGAAAACAGCGGCCGCAGATCGCCGCGCCGGGCGGTTACGACCGATTCTGTGTCAGATTGCCCACCAAAATTTGCTCCGAGGGCGCTTCCATGTTTGGAGTCCGTAAGAGCAATATTCCTCCCTTCTTCAGCGCTTGATATAGGGCGTCAACGGTCCAAAGCAAGGAGTACTTCGGAATATGCTCTCATGAAATCGCATGCTCAATTGGTTTCGCAGAAATGGCAGCCTAAATGATTTCGCCGGCCATGCCTAGATAGTTGAGGAGGTGACCGCCCGGACGCGTCATGGCGAGATGACATCGGAAGGAAAACATGGAATGGATCAACAGCGATTGGCTAAAGACATCGCTAATTCTGCCGACTAGATTTAAGATGGTGCCGCTCCAAACAGTCCTAACCGTTGCAACCGTTACTGCCGGGGGTTGATGCATGTCTTTCCGATCGGTGTTCGTGGCGGTTGCTGTTTCCTTCGCACTCATCGTTGCCGCGTTTTTAATAAATCGGGCACGGCCCAAGGTAGAAACCGAGCAGCCCGGCGAAGAGTTTGTGCGCGCTTCGGGCAAGTGCGCCGAGTGCCACTCACGGACCCAGTATTCTGTCGTCCACGAATACGAGATGAGCAAGCACGCCCAGAAGGGCGTGAACTGCCTGGAATGCCACCAACCGCCACCGGACAGCAGAAAGAAGAGCATCACGGTTTTGTCATCAGCGCTGACCGGTTGACTGCGGGCAACTGCCGAGGCTGCCACGAGCAAATTTACCAACAATTTTTGCGAAGCCGTCATGCTGCGACTTCCTGGGCCGCAGTCTACGGAGACAAAGGTCTCTCTCTGGAGCAGGTAAATTTTTCGGAGACTTATCAGCCGGGCGGGACCAAGCGTCCACCGCATCCATTTGTCACTCTCGAAGGCGGTTCCGCTATGGTAAGCGGCTGCGAGCAATGCCACGCTATCGGCAAGCCCAATGCGGACGGAACTATTGGCACCTGCACCAACTGTCATACCCGTCACACCAGTTCGGTGGCCATCGCTCGGTCTCCGCGTACCTGCGGCCAATGCCATCTGGGGCCAGACCATTCCCAGATCGAGATCTATGAGGAATCGAAACATGGGCTGATGTTCAGCGCGCAGGAAAAGCTTCTCAAGCTCGACGTTGCACCCTCGAAGCTGACCACGCGCGACATGTTCGTGCCCACCTGCGCGACTTGCCACATGAGCGGCATCAACGGTTTGGGTATTACCCACGATCCGTCGGAGCGGCTCTCCTACTTTTTGGCAAATGCGGTTTCCGCCAAACGGCCCAACTATGCGCAGGCACAGGCCAAGATGAAGCAGGTATGTTCCCAGTGCCACACCTCCGGAACCATCAATCGCGTCTACACTCAGGCCGAGGCCGTGGTGCAGACCACCAATCAGAAAGTCTCTGAGGCCAAAGCCCTGGTCGATGGCCTGCGCACCCAAGGTTTGGTCAGTGGTCCGCCATTCTCCCAGCCGATCGACTTTATTTACTTTGATCTCTGGCACTACGATGGACGAACCGCGAAGCATGGCGCCTTTATGGGCGGGGCAGACTTCGTGCAGTGGCACGGTAATTATCCGATCTTGCGCAAGACGGTTGAGCTTAAGGAAATGGCAGAGAACCTAAAGAAAGAAAAAGAGCATGGCGGAAAAAAATAGGTTCGAACCCTGGCTGCCGATGGAAATATTTGTAATCCTCAACCTTGGCTTCCTCACCTTCGATATCTATCTGGCGCACTCGGTGAACGATTTTCGCAGCCGGGCTGAATACATTCCGCTTTTCTTCTCTGCCACCACCCCGATTCTCTTGCTGGCTGGACTGGCCGCCCGCAGCCGATGGCCGGTTCTATGGAAGATTAACGGATATCTCGTGGGCGGGTTGGCGATCCTGATGGGGTTGACGGGTGTGTTGCTCCATTTGGACAGCGCTTTTTTTTACGAACGCACCATCCGCAGCCTGGCTTACTCAGCGCCTTTTGCCGCTCCACTTGCCTACACAGGCCTGGGATTTCTGTTGCTGCTTAACCGCATGGTGAACTCAAAAAGCAGCGCGTGGGCGCAATGGGTCCTGTTGATGACCCTGGGCGGCTTTGTGGGAAATTTCATTTTCAGTCTTGCCGACCACGCTGGAAATGGATTCTTTATTCGCGTCGAGTGGGTGCCGGTGGCGGCCAGTGCGTTCGCGGTCGGGTTTCTGGTGACTCCGTTCCTGGTGACTGTGTCCACAAGATTCCTCGTGATTTGCATCGGCGTTCTTCTTCTTGAATCAGCCGTCGGCGTTTGGGGATTTCTATTGCATGCCATCAGCAATCTGCACGGCCCATCGGTCCACGCCTTCAGCAACTTCATTTATGGCGCTCCCCCCATGGCGCCTTTGTTGTTTCCCAATCTTGCCGTTCTGGGGCTAATTGCCCTGTGGCGGTTACATTCCTTGTCTGCTTTGCATACCCGCGCCTGATTCCTTTCTAGACTAGAATTTTCCGGTATGGAAACTTTGTTAGGCAAGATTGCCCTTGTCACCGGCGGGAGCCGTGGCATTGGCTCTGCGAGTTGCGTCACTCTAGCCCGCGCCGGGTGCGACGTGGCGGTCAACTTTCGTACGAATGCTGCCGAGGCGCAGAAAGTTTGCGCGGAAATTCGCGGGCTGGAACGCAGTGCGATCGCTGTACAAGCGGATGTCTCAAAGACTGATGAAGTGGAACGAATGGTCGCAGAGGTCACAGAAACCCTGGGCACGGTCGACATATTGGTCAACAATGCAGGCATAACTCGTCCGCAGAAGATTGAGGACATTACTGAAAATGACTGGGATGAACTGATCGACGCGAATCTGAAGTCGGCATTTCTGGTCACGCAAGCCGTGCTGCCTGCCATGCGGACGCGACGCTGGGGCCGCATCATCAACATGTCGTCAGTGGCGGCACAGACCGGAGGGCTGGTGGGACCGCACTACGCGGCCTCTAAAGCTGGCATGCTGGGACTGACTCACTCTTACGCGGGACTGTTGGCGAAGGAGGGAATCACCGTCAATACCATCGCGCCGGCGCTGATCGCCACCGCTATGGTGATGGCGAATCCACGGGCGACACCAGAGGTGATTCCGGTTGGCCGTTTTGGAACGGTGGACGAGGTCGCCGAGGTTGTGGTCACGTTGGCCAGAGACGCCTATATCACGGGGCAGACCATCAACGTCAACGGCGGGTGGTACTTCAGTTAGTCAGATCTATCTTGATCTCCTCATTCCGCAGGCTGGATTGTCGCGCGCGGAATCTGCTTTCCCAGCAGAGGCGGATTTATTGCCGATTTAAGCTGGCTCCAAATGCAGGGTTAGCAACCATTTTTGAGTTGACGCGCAGGGCTTTTACATACATACTGGTTGGTATGCACCCGCATTTAAAACCCCGTTTGGGAAAACTGCCTGCCAGGGATCCTGAAAAGACCCGCAAACGGTTGCTGCAGGCGGCGTTTCAGGAGGTCTACAAGTCGGGATTTCAGGGCACCGATCTCGATAGTATTCTGGCGTCGGCCGGTGTCACTAAGGGTGCTCTCTACCATCACTTCGAGAGCAAGGAAGGACTGGGTTACGCACTGGTGGACGAGGTAATTGCCGACATCACCCGCGAGAAATGGTTAGAGCCGTTGAGAGGGGCGACGGACCCTTTGGATGCGCTGTCCAAGATTTTCCAATCAACTTCGTTGCGGGATGAAGATGTCATCCTGGGCTGTCCGTTGAACAATCTGTCTCAGGAAATGTCGCCCCTTGATGAGGGATTCCGCAAGCGCCTGGCCCGGGTTTTTGCGATCTGGCATGGCGCTATCGCCGGAGCATTGCGGGATGGGCAAAAGCGCGGCCAGGTGAAAAAAGATATCGATGCTGATGAAACGGCTACCTTTTTGATGGCTGCCTATGAAGGGTATATTTCGCTGGCCAAGAATTCACAGGACCATCGTCTGTTGAAAACAGGAAATAAAGGTATTACCCGATACATCCAGACCCTACGTCCGGCTTAGCATTTTTTTTGAAGAGTTCGGTATACCAACCAGTCGGTATCAAAGGAGATTGATCATGACGGTTAAGGAAAAACTCCCACTCGATACTCCGCGAGTTGAGGTCCGAAAGCCGCTCACACTCGCTGGACTTCGCAAACGGTATAACTCCAAGATTGTGACCAACATTCCGTCGTTGTGGCGGGAACTCCAACCGTATTGGGCTAAGGTAACGGTGCGAACTGGCAAGGGGGCATTTGGGCTGGTCCTAGACATGAACAACGCGGAAGGCTTTGATTACTTTGCCGGTTTCGAGGTTTCCAGCGACAAGAACCTTCCAGCTGAAATCCTCGTCATAAAGGTTCCGGCGCAAGAATACGCAATCTTTGCTCATCGCGGTCACGTTTCGGAAATCAGGGACACGATGTCCGCAATCTGGCGTGAATGGCTCCCGTCGTCGGAGTATCAGGTGGCGTTTGGATCAGGAAAAACACCTGACGCAATTGAGCATTACGGAGAAGCCTTTAATCCGCAGACAGGGATGGGGGACATAGAAATCTGGATCCCAATCAGGAATCGTGAACAAACTTGCGAGGAGAAAACAAATGGCCGAACTACTTACTGTTCCGGAAATTAAAAATCACAAAATCGTGAACTCACGAGAATGGACAACCGCACGAAAGGAACTTCTCCGCAAGGAAAAGGAACTTACCCATTTGCGTGATGAGCTGAGCCGGCAGCGCCGCGACTTGCCGTGGGAAAAGGTTGAGAAGAAGTATGCCTTCGAGGGAAGGAACGGCAAAGAAACGCTTCCCGACCTCTTTCAGGGCCGCAGCCAGCTGATTATTTATCACTTCATGTTCGGCCCAGGCTGGAAAGAAGGTTGCGTCGGCTGCTCGTTTCTCGCCGACCACCTGGACGGCGCCGTTCAGCATCTGGAACACCATGACGTTTCTTTCGTTGTGGTTTCACGCGCGCCATTCGATGAAATCGAGGCCTTTCACAAACGAATGGGCTGGAAGTTCAAATGGGTGTCATCGTATGGCAGCGATTTCAACTACGATTACCACGTGTCGTTCAAGAAGGATTCCGGCAAGGTCTACTACAACTTCGAGGAGCAGGATTTCCAGATCGAGGAATCATCGGGGACCAGCGTGTTCTATCGCGATCCCATGGATAACATGTTTCACACTTACTCCAGCTATGCCCGCGGCGGCGATATATTCCTCGGCGCCTATAACTACCTCGACATCACGCCCAAGGGCCGCAATGAGAACGGGCCCAACTATTCGCTGGCGGATTGGGTCCGCCACCATGATCGCTACGAGAACGGGGGATTCGTGCAGTCGACCGGCCGGTTTGTAGCTAAGGCGGACTCTTCGTGCCGATGCGACAGCGAGCAAGTGAACATTACGGGTCGGAAGTGAACACTATTAACAGCAAAAGCCGGAGCTCGAATGCTCCGGCTTTTCTCATCGGCCAGTGATGGGCTACTTCAGCGCGATCACGACCTGACCCAGGTTAGGTTTGGAACCGCTCGCCATCAGCTCTTTCTCCAGTTTCGATGCTGGAGCAACCATTCCAGCGCGGCCTTCCGCACCCCAAGCCTCGGCCAGGAAGTACTGGTTACCGTAGTGGTGAAACACCAGTTTGGAACCTCCGGTGTTCGGCGCGTCGGACCGGACCAGCGACATAATGCTCTTGCCGGTTTCAAGGTTGGTGATGTAGATCGAGGACAAGCCATTGGCGGAAACTGCGTACTGGCCCGCCGGCAGTTCCTTGCCTGCTGCGATGAACGAGAAGGGCACATCACCCTTCGTGATAGTTTGAGCGAATGCGCCGGTGACGCTGCAAAGGGAAAGCACCACTAGCGACAGGGTCCCGATAAGGTTGCGTTTCATAAATCCTCCTTGGGGGCTCCTTGCAGTGGAACCCAAACTGAATTTTTGTCTCTCAAGCTCGCCTGCGCCCTCGCTGGAAGCTTGTTGTTGACGCCTGTGATATTGCATGCGCGCAACCAAACTCTGAGGGCCTCCCACGAGTCTTCCTTCCTGAGCTTTTGCAATGAGATAGAGGCCGTCTGCCTTTCAAGACGCACCGGGGACCCAGCTAAGCGGTAGGGGAACGGCTACCTCGGGTAGCTTTTTGGTTCCCCGGCGCTTGCAAGGACATCCAATCCCGCAATGAGCTTTGGATTACACTTGACCGAATCGGAGAGAAACTTGACGAACCCGAGACTAGTGGGGATTTCGGGGATGCCCAACCAGATGGTCTGGACCATCACGGATGGTCCGCTATTTCTGGGGAGAGACGCGTCTAATCACGCCGAGGTCAGAGATCCCGCAGTTTCGCGGAGGCATTGTTCGGTCAGCGAAGTCTCCAGCGGAGTTTTTGAGATCGCCGATCTCGACAGCCATAATGGAACCTTCGTCAACGGGACGAAGGTAAACCGCAAGATCGTCGGCCACGGCGACCGAATTCGCATAGGAAGCAGCGAGTTCGTCTTTCTAACCGGCCCCGATGATGCCTCGTTAACCCAAGCGGGGAGACCGGTCACCGACTCGCATCTTAAAACTGTGACGCTCGGCGCCTCCGGCCTGCCGGAAGATCCCTCAGGCATAAGCCGCATGGCGCGCGATTTGACCGCATTTTTCAAGATCGCGAATGTGATTAACTCCACCCGCGATATCGAAGCCATGCAGCATGAGTTACTGACTTTGATTGGCGAAGTAATTCCTGCCTCGAAAGGCGCGATTGTGCTTTACTCGAATGCCAACGAGGAACCGAGCCAGCCCCTGACCTGGACCAGGGACGGTTCAGCCCAGCCGGAGCTGCGGATTCGCGAAGAACTAGTGCAAGAGGCCACCTGGGAACGATGTGCCATCTTTACTGCTCCTGAGGAAAATGTCTCCGAACAGGTGTTGTGTGTGCCCCTGGTGGCGATTGAAAAAGTTCTGGGAGTGATTTATCTCAGCTCGCCGGCTGCTTCTCCCCCTTTCGGGGAGGACCACGCCTGCTTTCTGAGCTCGGTGTCGAGAATTGCCGCAGTCACGTTGGAAAACCTGTCGAAGCTGGATTCTCTGCAGGCCGAGAATCAACGCCTGCGCGGCGATGTGAAGTCGGAAAGCGCGCTGATCGGCGAGAGCAAGCCGATGTTGCGGGTCAGCGCGTTCATCGGGCGTGTGGCTCGAGGGGACAGTACGGTACTGATTCGCGGCGAAAGCGGAACCGGCAAGGAACTCGTCGCCCGCGCAATTCATGCCAACAGCACACGGCCCGGCAAGCCATTCATCGCTATCAACTGTGCTGCCATTCCAGAAAACTTACTGGAGAGCGAACTGTTCGGGCATGAAAAGGGAGCCTTCACCGGCGCCGTAGGAACAAAGAAGGGAAAATTTGAAACTGCCGAGGATGGCACGCTGTTCCTCGACGAGATCGGTGAGATGGCTCCGCTGTTGCAAGCCAAGCTATTGCGGGTTTTGCAACAGCGCGAATTCGAACGGCTTGGCGGAAACCGGCTGCTGCCTTTTAACGCCAGAGTATTGGCCGCTACCAACAAAGATTTAGCCAAGGCAATTAAGTCTGGTGAATTCCGACAGGACTTGTACTACCGACTGAACGTGGTCTCAACCGCTCTGCCTCCGTTGCGAGAACACCGCGAGGACATTCCGTTACTGGCCCTGCATTTTGCCAATAAGTATGCGGCAAAGAGCAAGCGCAGCTTTAAAGGCATCGCTGCCGAGGCGCGCTCTTTGCTGACGAATTACAGCTGGCCGGGCAATGTGCGTGAATTGGAAAACGCCATCGAACACGCGATCGTGATGGGTTTGACCGACGAAATACTTCCCGAAGACCTTCCGGACGCTCTATTGGAGGCCCAAGCGCCGGAACTGGCCGATGCGCGGTATCACAACACTTTGAACCAGACCAAGAAACAGCTCGTCCTGACCGCCTTGGAGGAAGCCGGCGGCAGCCCCATCGACGCCGCCCGGCTGCTGGGAATTCATCCCAAGTATTTGCACCGGCTCATTCGCAATCTGAATTTGAAATCGGAGGGGAAGCGGGTGGATAAGTAGAGCTACATCATGGACCTGGACGAATTCCGAAAATCGCTTTCCCTACCTACACCTCCATCACAACTCTCGCTCGCTCTGGCCGGGCTCTGGTGGGACGCCAAGGACGACTGGGCTCGCGCCCACGAATCCGCACAGCAGGATGAGGGTCCCGACGGCTCGTGGGTACACGCCTACCTGCATCGCAAAGAAGGAGCCGCGGGAAATGCAGCCTACTGGTATCAGCGCGCAAATAAGCCGGTTTGTCGAGAGGCACTCGATTCGGAATGGCTAAATATCGTGAAAGGATTGCTGGCGGCAAACGAGTAGGAGCTCTACCAAAACCGATAGGAGGAATCCATGTTGAGATGGGACGTGAATCGCCGGGAATTCCTGAAGATCGCCGCCGGAACCAGTGCCGCCTTGGCCATGCCAACCTTCGGGCAGACCGCCTCCTCCAAAATGATCGGCATCCAGGTTGGAGCTATTTCGTTCGTGGATGAAGGCACGGAGAAAGTCCTCGACGTGCTTCAGGAGCGTGCCAGCGTGAATACTTTGTTCCTTGCGGTATTCACCTACGGCCGGGGCATCGCCGGAAGACAGATTCCTGGGCAGCCGCTGCCCGATCACGGTAAGCAAGAATACGATCTGAATTTTCACGGCGGAAATTTCGCCACGCCGCATCCCCAGTATTACAAGAACACAGTCATTAAGGATACCCGCGCTCCTGACCACGGTAGCTTGGACATCCTCGCCGAGGTGCTTCCGGCAGCCAAGAAGCGCGGCATGAAGGTCGTTTGCTGGCTGGAGGACGTGTTTCGCACCGATTTGCCGAACATCGAGAAAGTTCAAGAGCGTGATCTCTACGGGCGGAACGCGGAGACGCTGTGCGTCAACCATCCCGACTACCGGAATTTCTTTACCGGCCTGGTCGAGGACTACACCCGTTCCTACGACATCGACGGAATCATGTGGGGATCGGAACGACAGGGCGCACTTTCGGACAGCTTAGGGGCAACGCATGACACTCCCCCCATCGATCCAGGTAATGTCACCTGCTTCTGCGAGTTCTGCGTTGCCAGGGCTAAGGAGCGCGGCATCAATGCAGAGCGCGCCAAGCAAGGATTTCTGGAATTGGAAAAATTCGTTCGCTCGGCACGCAGCGGAAAACGACCTGTAGATGGCTACTACGTTCAATTCTGGCGGATCCTGTTGCGGTATCCCGAAGTAGCCGCCTGGGAGATGCTATTCACGGATGGTCTCCGAGAGACTTACGCTGCAATCTACAAAACCGTAAAGACAGCAAAGCCAGCGATACCGGTGGGCTGGCACATCTGGCACAACAATTCTTTCAACCCCATCTACCGCGCGGAACAGGATCTGCACGAGCTCTCGAATTATTCCGACTTTATCAAAGTTGTCATGTACAACAATTGCGGCGGCGAGCGCATGGCACTATACGCGGACAATATCGGCTCGACCCTTTATGGAGACCTCTCGAAACAGGGCCTGCTCGATATGAACTATTCCCTTATGGGATTGAAAGAGGGCCGTTACGAGCAGATTCCTCACACCGGGCTCTCGTCTGACTACGTGTACCGTGAGACCAAACGCGCCTTGGAGGGAGTTGCCGGCACGAACACTCACATTTTGCCAGGCATCGACATCGATATTCCGACCGAGCCCCACAACAGCAAATCGACACCGCAAAGCGTGAAGGAGGCAGTACTGGCGGCCTTTCGGGCCGGGGCGCCCGGCGTGCTTCTATCCCGGAAGTATTCCGAGATGCGGTTGGCCAACTTGAGCGGCGCTGGAGAAGCGATTCGCCAGTTGAAGTTATCTAGTTGAGAACAGTTTCGCCGGGGGCGATGGATGTATCTGTGGCGGTTTTCTGGAATCGGTGATGTGAATCCTGACCCTTGGTTTTCCCGGACTTTGGTTGCTGTTTCCTGACCCAACTCCCATTCACTGCAATTTCCTCTAGACACCCATTTAAAACTGCGGTCTAATTCTTCCCCCCATGGAAACCCTCAATCTGTCGGAATCAACTCCGCGCGGCGACGGAGGCTAAAGAGTCTGTTTTGGCCAACCATTCATTCAGCCACGGATGTGGACTCTCTCAGAACGCAGGGATATTGGGTGTGTACGCTGGTGGCCGTCATCTCGACCGCCTTGCTGCTCGCAATGTCACAACCGATCGCCGCCGTAGCCACTTTCCTGATGTACTACGTCGGTGGCGTGGGAGTTCGCGAGCGCAGTCCTTACGCTGCAGGAGCCGTCTTGCTGATGAGTCTCGCCGAAATAGTGGCCAGCGGGCCGAGCATTCCGCGGATTATCTTCGCTGCCTGGTTTCTTTCTAATCTTCGGGGCACATGGATCGCCGCTGGCTGGAAATCTGATTCCAAAGAAGCAGATTTGCCACCGCGACTGAATGAAACGCTGGGAGATAAATTAGCCGATCAGTTCCCCAAGTGGCTGTGGCCGAAGATACGCATCCTCTCCTACATCTTTTCGTTTGGGATGCTGGCGTTGGTGGTTGCAGGCTTGATTATTGAGAGTCGAGCCGCCCAAAAATAAAGCACGAATCCGATGGAGGGATAGTGCGTCCGAATGTGCGAAAGGGGGCTCGGATGGCCCACCCATCGGCTGGAGGAAGTAAACCTGCGCACGATCAATTCCGCTGATCCGCCTTACGATAGACCCGCAGGTAATCCACCTGCATGGTTTGGGGAAAAACCGTGGTTGCGTCGGGATAGCCAGGCCAGTCACCTCCGACGGCGAGATTCAGAATCACGAAGAACGGATGGTCATAGACCCACTTCTTGCCGGCCGGTAGTTCTGCCGGCGTACGGGTTGCGTAGAGAGCATCGTCGACGTAGAAGCGAATTGCTTGTGGCTCCCACTCCAGGGCGAACACGTGGAAGCTGTCCGAGAAGCGTTGGTCCGGCAAAGTGTACGACGAACCGATTCCGTCCCCGCCTGAATAGCCTGGGCCGTGAATCGTGCCGTGCACAAGGGACGGTTCCTTCCCAATGTTTTCCATGATGTCAATTTCCCCACAAGCGGGCCAGCCTGCCTTATCGATATCGGCGCCGAGCATCCAGAAGGCTGGCCAGATTCCCTGGCCGTAAGGAATTTTGATGCGCGCTTCAAACCGCCCATGGGTTTGGGAGAACTTGCCCGCGGTCTTCAGGCGCGCGGAAGTGTAGCCCCAGGCTTTCTTGCTGGCGTCAATGTACTTTCCCTTTCGCGCTGTGATGACCAGATTTCCGCCGCGGATCGATACGTTTTGGCGGCGGGCGGTGTAGTACTCCGACTCATTGTTGCCCCATTTGCCTCCTCCAATCTCAGATACCCACTTATTCTTGTCGACCCCGGAACCGTCTTGGCCGTTGAATTCATCGCTCCAGACCAGCGTCCAGCCAGGCCGCGCCGGAACTTGGCAAAAGCTCAGGGTCGCCATGATCGTCATCCATATCAGAACTAGGGCTCGCATCATTCTCCTTTGTGAACAGGCGCGCTTTCCTGCAGAGTTTAGTTCAATTGGCGATTTGGCAGTACACCATTTCCGTGTCACGTCACTCGCTAGCGACTTGCCGCCGCCTTCAAACTATGTGACAAGTGGACATGGGCGCAAAGCGAACGGGTACCATTGTTGCCGGACTCCTGGGCTGTGTAGCACTCCTCTCGATGGCGCAGCAGAAGCCATCGGATTCCGAAAAAATCATACAAATGGAAAAGCGATGGACCGAGGCTTACAAACAGCGTGACGTCGGGATTCTGTCTTCCCTGCTGGCGGAAGACTTCATCATTACCGTCGAGGATGGGAGCACATACGGGAAGATGGGATACATCAGCCATACTGCGAATACTTCGGTGCGAGTGGAGGTGGCAGAGATGTCCGAACTGAAGGTGCGCATGCACGGCAACGCGGCGATCGTGACTGGGGCGTATCACGAAAAAGGGACATCGGATGGAGCTCCCTACGAATATCGCGATCGTTTGACCGACCTATGGATGAAGAGTGGAGGCGCCTGGCAAGTGATCGCGTCGCACTACAGCGTTCCGTTCAAACAATGAACGACGATGCGGGTTCATCGAGACCAGGCCTCCGAGTTAATCTCCCCTCGTTGTCAAAGAATTTTCCCTTCCCTGTTTCCTTTGAGATGAAACCTTCCACTTCGAATGCGGCGGCAGAAAGCTCCCGTACCAGTGAATTCGGCGGGAACCCGCGAATTGGTTTCGTCTCTTATCTTCGTTATGGGTGCTCTTATCTTGATAGCGACGGTTTTCGCGGTTTATAGTCCTTCGCTCGATTACCAGTTCATTCTCGACGACCATCATTACCTCGGTGATCCAGGAATACAGACTTCGGGCCACATTTGGGATTACTTCAGAACCCAGGTCTGGGCCCAAATCGCGGTGCGCCGTCGAGTTTTTATCGTCCACTTTTTATTTTGTGGAAACATCATCTGTCCGTCTTCACCGAGGCCCACGAAGTTGCGCCTCACAATGCGCCGGTGGCCTTGAGTCTGGCCAGGGCGCACGTCCAGGTGGCACTGCATCTGGGAGAATCAGGCCGATACCGGGAAGCAATCTCATTTCTGGATGAAGTCATTCAGAACTATCCGCAAGATTGGCTCGCACAATCCACGAGTCACGGAGCAATGCAGCAAGTGCACGGCCAGTTATACGCTGGGTCTACTCCAGCCGAGCTCTGACCTGTTTAGTTTATTAGGGTCGGCGGGCTGTCACTATACAGGCGTTGCTGTCAGCTTTCTTTTTTCATCCAACTCGATATGGGCCCACGGAATCTGGCTGTCGTGAGTGAAGATGGTCAGCCATTTTTCCGGAATTGCCCGCGCGTAGTAGCGCTTGCGGTTGTCAATGGTGGCGATCGGCGAGAGGTCGAACGCCATGACCCAGGTTGGATCAAGGTGGGCTCGGGTGGGAATCAGGTCTGAGATGTAGCAGGCAGTCTTGCCTCCGCTGTGCAAGATCACGGCTTGCATATTTTCGGTGTGACCGGGAAAGACCTCGACCGAAACTCCGGGGACGATTTCCCGGTTCCCGTTGAGTAGCTCCATCTGACCGTTCTCGACCAAGGGATCGTAGTTCACCGTCATATAACTGACGGCGTCGCGTTCATGCTGCTGCCGGGCATGGCGCCACTCGCCTTCCTGGGCGTAGTACCTCGCCCGGGGAAAAGTTGGCACTACCTTGTCTCCATTACGGATGGTGTTCCATCCACAGTGGTCAAAATGCAAATGCGAATTTATGACGATGTCGACATCTTCGGGCGCGATGCCGGCAGCAGCGAGATTGTCGAGCAATCGCGCGGGCTGGTTGTAGATCTTGGCCATCTTTTCCGGCAACTTGTTGCCGATACCGGTTTCAATGAGGATGGTTTTTTCTCCGCTACGCACGACCACAGAATTCAGACCGGTTGGCACCCGGTTCTTTTCGTCGGCGGGAAGCTTTCTCTCCCACATAACCTTCGGGACCACGCCAAAGAAGGCGCCGCCATCCAAATAATAGATGCCGTCTGAAACCGCGGTTAGCTCAAAATCTCCCAAGGATATTTTCTGCATAAATCAAGTATGCACGATTGCCAATCGGAAAGGATTGAACCAAACGCAGATCGAATGCTTCTGGATGATATTCAACTAGATCTGAGTGGTTAGTTCTAAGTTCTCAGTTACTGCTGCTTGTGGTTCAATCATCGTGCAAGGCGGGCGGGTAGCAGGGCAACCCGCATAAAATCTACTTGTGCTGAAGACCCGTCTGGAATTCGTGCCGGCGCTGGATGGGGAGTTCTTCGCCCAGCTTCCAGCGGCTCCGGCTGTATTTGAGTTACGCGGAGAAGACGCCGGCTCCGAGCCCTATGTAACCAAGACGGCGAATCTAAAACGCCGGCTGCAGCGCTTACTTGGAGAACCTAAGGAACAAAGCAAACGGCTCAACCTGCGTGACCGTGTCCGCTGGGTTGAGTACACCGCAACCGGATCAGACTTCGAGTCAGGATTTCTGCTTTATCGCGTTATGCGGGAGGCTTTCCCTAAGACCTACGCTGACCGATTGCACTTCCGTTTCGCGCCGCTGGTCAAGTTGCACCTGGATAACCAGTATCCCCGGGCTTCGATCACGACTCGACTGAGCCCCGGAGGGTCCTTATATTACGGTCCTTTTCTCTCGCGCACCGCAGCCGAAAAGTTCGCCAACGATTCGTTGGACTTCTTCAAGATGCGGCGCTGTGTCGACGATCTCAAACCTGATCCCTTGTTTCCGGGATGCATATATTCCGAAATGAAAATGTGTCTGGCACCGTGTTTCAACGGCTGCACCGATGAAGACTATGCCGACGAGGTTAGTCGGGTGAGGAAGTACTTTGAAAGTAATGGCGAGTCGCTGGTACGGGAAATCTCTGGTCAGCGGGACCAGGCATCTGCCAACCTGGAATTTGAAGTTGCGGCAGCGCTGCACTCACGGCTGGATAAGCTGCATCCGATTCTGGCCCAGTTGCCTGAAATCGTCCGCCGCATCGACCATTTGGATGGACTTATGGTCCAGCCCAGCGCTGATGGGCAATGCGTTTGCTTCCTTCAAATTCACGGTGGCCGGATATGCAATCCAATTCCCTTTCCTATCCAGGCAGCCGAACACGCCAAATCGCAATCTATGGAATCGAGGGTTCAAGCGGCCTTGGAAGGCGTTTCCCTAGCCGCCTCAGCCAGTTCGCTGGAAACCATGGAGCACCTGGCTTTGCTAAAGCGTTGGTATTACCGGACAAACCGTACTGGAGAGGTGTTCTTCGTTGACGACAAAGGGTCGCTGCCAATGCGACGCGTAGTGCGGGGTATCGCCCGGGTATACCATGGGGAGAAGGCTCCAGTAGCCCAAACTGCACCAGTTGCGGTGCAAAATGAGCCCGGTTCGTTGTATACTCCCGAGCGCCCACCGTCTTAGTATGAGTTCCGTCGCACAAATCGAACCTCAACAGTCGGGTATGGGCCGCCGTATGCCGCGTTGCCCGATTGCGGTTCCAGTGCGCGTAACGGTCGTCAGGGGTGGCGTGCCCAGCGCAATCCCAGGACGGTCACTCGATTTGAGCGAGCGAGGCATCGCCGCAGTACTGGCGGGAGAAGTCTCGCCGGGCGATCCCGTCGCAGTTGAGTTCCTTTTGCCGGAGATGGGCCTCGGCTTACACGCTAAAGCGACCGTCCGGCACCACGCGCCTTTGCGCTCCGGGCTGGAATTTCAGACATTGTCAGTTGAACAGCGCGCCATGATCCGCCGCTGGACCCACCGAGTGTTGACTCCGGAGACCGCGCCTCCGGCGGCGATCAGTGAAAGTCCGTTCAAGCAGATCTCGCGCAAGGTCACCGCACTTCAATATCTAACTAAGCTGCGTTCTCCGAAAGTGATGGCAACCGCTGCGGGTGCAGTCGTTCTTCTATTCCTGTTGACTTGGTGGCAATGGCAACGTGGCTGGCGCGAGCTTGAACTGGAGGCGCAGGGCCGGTCGATGGAGAGCAAAATACCAAGAATGACCTTGCCGCCAGGGGTGATGGAGCCGTTGCTTATCCATCGCGTCGACCCCGAGCTTCCAGAGGGGTCGAAAAAGGCGGGCGCGGTGCTGATGCGAGTGGTGATTGGACGAGACGGATCCGTAATCGACCAGCAACCGGTCAGTGGCCCAAGTGCGATGCAGCGCGCGGCGATGGATTCAGTCCGCTACTGGCGGTTTCAACCTTATCGCGTGGAAGGGGCTCCGGTCGAAGTCGAAACCACTCTGGCGGTGGAATTCCAAGAGCAGCCCACAGATGTCCGCTAGGCAATTACTTAGAAGTAACTCTTTCTTTGCGGAAGGCATGTAGCAGAATCGCGCTTCCGATAGCAAAGCTGGCCACTGCTCCTAACGCCATCGTCTGAGCAAATTGCGGGCTCGGCTGAAGATAATCAGCAAACAACGCTGCCAGGGCAAACAATATCCCCAAAACATTGAGCCATGCCGAATGACGGGCGGTGGGGGTGTGCTCCATTTTTCGGAGACGAGTTTGCAGCATTACAGCCGCGGCCCCGATGGCCGCGACGACCACGATCGCCAGGGGACTGTAGAACGCCCGGCGGTTGGTGAACATCACTACCAGGGCCAGGCTTCCGCACAGCAATGCGGAGGCGATGACGGTCCAGCGGCGATGAAGGGGACGTGGGGCCATGGAAGCTGATCGCGCTAAGAAATCTTATCTTGCCAGAAGGGTTCCGCGCTAACAGAAAGACGAGCAGGAGGTTGTAGGGTGGACACTCCCGCCCATCGACATAAATAGGCAAAGTGTTCCAGAAACGGCAAGTCACTTGGCGCCGCGGGCGGGCAGAAGTGCCCGCCCTATATTGGCATAATGTTTACAGCGCCGCGCAGACGGCCTTTACTTCGGTGTACATCTCGAGTGCATCACGGCCCATTTCGCGGCCCCATCCCGACTGTTTGTAGCCACCGAAAGGCAATGCCGCGTCGAAGATGTTGTAGCAGTTGATCCACACCGTTCCGGCACGCATCTTGGCGGCGAGACGGTGGGCCCTTTGAATGTCTCTAGTCCAAACACCAGCCGCTAGGCCATAGACGGTATCGTTGGCTTGTTGGACCAAATCGTCCGCATCCTTGAAGGGAATCGCTGTCACAACCGGTCCGAAGATTTCTTCCTGCACAACTTTCATCTTCTCGCTAGTGTTGACCAGCACGGTCGGTTTGACGAAATAGCCTTTGTCGCCATGACGGCCGCCGCCAACCACAGCCTTGGCTCCTTCGGAGAAACCTGAGTCGAGGTAGCCGCAGACGCGGTTCATCTGCTCCTCGGAGACCAGCGGACCCATATCAGTCGAGGCATCCATCCCTGACCCGATGTTGATCTTCTGCGCGCGTTCCGCGACACCATCGACGACTTTGTCGAAAATATTCTTTTCGACAAAGAGCCGCGATCCGGCACAGCAGCATTGTCCGTGATTGAAGAAGATGGCGCTGGCCGAACCCGCGATAGCGGCTTCGACATCGACGTCTCCGAAAACCACATTGGGAGACTTGCCGCCCAACTCCAGCGATACTTTCTTTAGATTGCCAGCGGCCGCCTGCAGCACCAGTTTTCCCACTTCAGTCGATCCGGTAAAAGCGACCTTGTCGACATCGGGATGCGCAGCTAAGGCAGCGCCTGCGGTTTCACCATATCCCGGGACAATATTGACCACGCCGTCTGGAATGCCGGCTTCCTGAATCAGTTCACCTAACCGCAGGCAGGAGAGCGGGGTTTGCTCTGCAGGCTTCAGCACCACGGTGCATCCGGTAGCCAAGGCCGGGCCCAACTTCCAGGCCGCCATCAACAGCGGGAAATTCCAGGGGATGATCTGCCCCACAACTCCAACCGGCTCGCGCAGCGTGTAGGCGAGGTACTTCGCGCCCGGAGTATAAGGCACAGAAATAGGAATGGTGGTGCCTTCAATCTTGGTAGACCAGCCAGCCATGTAGCGAAACAGATCAACGGCCAGAGGGATGTCGGCGGCTCGCGCGACCTTCAACGGCTTGCCATTATCGAGTGTCTCGAGGGTGGCGAACTCTTCGAGGTTTTCTTCCAGCAAGTCCGCCAGTTTCCAGATGAGGCGGCCACGTTCGGAGGCAGTCAGCTTCGACCACGGCCCGGTCTCAAAAGCGGCACGGGCTGCCTTGACGGCACGGTCGATGTCTTCACGATCTCCTTCGGCAACATGGGCGAGCACCTCGCCGGTAGCCGGATTGAAAGTCGGAAAAGTCTTTCCAGAGGCCGCATCCACCCACTTTCCATTAATCAGCATTTGGTGTGTGCGGGAAACAAAATCCATCACGCGATTGTCAGGTTCGACTAGCTTCAGCGCGGTTGCCATAAGGGTCCTCCTAAATAGAGTGCGGAAATCCGCTGCGAATTGTAGCTCATTTCCTAACACCCGGACCAAGGAAGTTGGTGTCTGGGAACTGCTAGTGGGCTTCCGTTCCGTATCGCTACCCGTGGCCCCTTACCTAGAACGTATCCCTTCTGGAAGTGCGGCCTAGCCGGTTTGCCCGATTCCAGGAAAATTCTTACAGATTACACAGAGAGAAGCTCCTTTCCGTGGCTAAAAGCTTTTCAGACAAAGTTAGGAATCTCTTCTACAGCAACCGAAGCTGCCGGCGCTCCAGAGCCAGCAATTTCTCCTTGATAGGCAGCCCGCCGCCGTACCCGGTAAGTTTGCCATTACTTCCTATCACGCGATGGCAGGGCACGATGATTGCGATCGGGTTTGACCCATTCGCCAGACCGACAGCGCGGTACGCTTTCGGATTGCCTATACGTCGCGCCAGCTCTCCGTAAGAAATAGTCTCGCCAAACGGAATTTCGCAGAGCTGCTTCCAAACGCTCAACTGGAAGGGCGTCCCCTTGGGCGCAAGCGCCAGGTCGAACGCCTCAAGCTCTCCCCCGAAGTAGGCATGCAACTGCCGAGCCGCTTCGGCGAGCGCGGCCCTGTCTTCTTTCCACTCGCGATGTGGAGGGCGGGCGCCGAACAGAAGTTGCTGCAATCCGGACTCGTCCCCTACCAGCGTCAAGGCTCCGACAGGGCTCTCCAATTGGGTCCAAAACATGACTTAATTTATCTCCAACTGCGCCCCGTCTGGCAAGCCAGCCAGTCTAGACAACCGCTCCAGGCCGGGTATAGCCTTATCCCGTTCGGTGGAGGATATCGGTATGCGCGTTGCCATGATCGTATTGGTAGTCGTGGTTTTGGCGGGTGTTGCCTGGAAAGTCGCCAATGCCGGCCCGGTTCCTGCGGTTGGCACAGCGGCCCCCGAGTTTAGCCTTCCGTCTCAGGATAGCCCCGCAGTCAGCTTGAAGGATTTTCGCGGCAAGTGGGTGGTGCTTTACTTCTATCCCAAAGACATGACAACGGGATGCACCATAGAGGCCCACAATTTTCAGCGCGACCAGCCTGAGTACGCCAAAAAAAGTGCGGTGGTGCTGGGGGTGAGTGTCGACTCAGTCGACTCTCATAAACAGTTCTGTACCAAGGAAGGCCTGAATTTCAAGCTTCTTTCTGACAGCACGCACGAGGTCGCCAAAGCGTACGGGTCAGTAATGAATTTCGGAGTAACCGAAGTAGCGGCCCGCAACACCTTCATCATCGATCCGCAAGGAAAGATCGTAAAGACCTACACCTCAGTAGATCCCAAAAAACACAGCGAAGAAGTTCTGGCGGCTTTGAACGATTTAGAGAACAGTGGCCAGCAGACGGATGCTCCAGTCCAGCCATAGCGGACGTAGAGCGGACGCTCTTGTCCGCCCGGGATCGGCACCTCACCTCAAGACCGTACAAACCGATCGGGACGCCTGAGACTCTCCTGGCGGCCAGGCGGACAAGGGTCCGCCCACATTCTCATCGCCGACGCGAATCCACCCGGGTCGTGGGTTTCTGCCCCTTGGGATAAACCACCACAAATCTGCGCGTACCTTCGCCTTCGCTTTCCGTGACTAGGTCTTCCTGTTCCCGCAACGCCAAATGCACAATGCGCCGCTCGCGCGAAGACATCGGCGCGAACTGATAAGAGACGCCCGACGACCGAACTTTGTCGGCGGCTACTTTCGCCGCCATGCGCAATTCTTCCAGCCGAAGCGACCGCTGGTTGCGGCAGTCAAAACAAATCTTCTCGTGTTCATTGCCAGGCAGGCGCAACATTTCGAGTGCCAGCAACTCCAGCGAGCGAAGCAATTCGCCGCCACGCTCCAAAAGCAATCCGGAATCCGGCCCCGCGAAATCCACCAGGATCTCCGGGCGCTCCCAATCGCGCTCCTCCGGCAGCGGCGGATCGACGGTGATGCGGTACTTCAACCGCAAGCCGCCGTGGTTCACCACTCCGGTCAAAAACTCGTTGATCTTGTTTGCCGCAGCAACTTTATCTGGAATCGCCATAGACGTCCTCGACTGTCAGCCCTCGGCTACGAACGAAAGGCTCTGAACTTACTTCTCTTTCTTCCTCGCCCGCTTGGCCGCAATCTCGCGCATCTCGCGCCCCAGGCTGGTCCGGTTCATGATGGACTGCTGCACAATTCCAATCAGATTGCCTTCGGACCAATACAGGCCCAGCCCCGAAGGAAGATTAAAGCTCATAATCCCCAGCATCATCGGCATCATCAGCGTCATCATCTTCTGTTGTGCCGGATCCATGCCGGTCTGCGGCGTCATCCGCTGCATGATGAACATGCTGACCACAATACCAATCGGAATCAGATAATACGGGTCCGGCGACGACAAATCGCTGATCCACAGCCAGCTTGCGTGCCTCAGATCGAGCGCCGAACCCAGCATTCCGTAGTACGCAAACAGAAACGGCAATTGGATAAGCATGGGTAGGCACCCGCCCAGAGGGCTTACGCCCGCCTGGCGCTGCAGATCCATGATTTCCTTGTTCATCTCCTGCTTTCGTGGGTCGCGCATGCTGTACTTCTTATATTTTTCTTGGATCGCCTTGATCTGGGGTTGGATGCGTTGCATCTTCAGCATCGATTTCATGCTGGTAATGCGCAGGGGCAGCAGGACCAGATTGATGATCAGCGTCTGCAGGACAATCGCCCAGCCCCAGTTGCGGATGATGTGCTCGTGCGTCCACTTTAGCCACAGGAACAACGGCCGCGCAATCACCGAGAAGAACCCAAAGTTAACCAGGCTGCGCAAGTCCTGCGCCGCCCCGGTCACCGTGGGGACTGGAACTGACTCCAAGACTTGTAGCGACTTCGGCCCCACGTAGAGGCGTTCAATCGTCGGCCCCTTCAAATTGCCGACTGCCGCTCCTAATACATCGACCCTGGTGGTTTCCTGCGGGTTCGGCTTCTTAGGATCCTTGGGTATATCCAGAGGATTCCGTAGCGTAACCAGGGTGGAGCCCGCGGGGTCATCCGGAATGAACACCGCAGAAAAATATTGATCGGCCACGGCAGCCCAGTTGAATGGACCAGCCACCGTCCCTCCGCCACTGATTTTCTTGATTGCCAGGCGTTCGGTGTCGCCATTGTTCTGATGTTCGATCTGGCTTGAGCTATAAGAAGCCGCGCTAAGCTGGTCGCCGATTCCGGCCGGCCACATCGGAAGGGCGCTGACTACGGTTCCCTTCTGGATCACCGAACTTTCCAGACTCAACACGTAAGACTTATCGAAGTGGAATGTTTTACGGATGGAAACATCCTGGTCGGAATACTCAAATGTCAGATCGGTAGGCGCGGTTTGATTTCCAGTCTTTGAAGGTTCGTAGAGTACCGTATTGATCTTGTTACGCAGCCCCTCGTCCCAAGCCCACAGCGAGAGCGGATAGCCGTACTTTGCCGCCGCCGCGGTGTTAACCAAATCGAGCTTCTGGCCGTGATTATCGGTGTAATCCTTCAGGACCCAAGACTTCACCCGTCCGCCCTGGTTGGTGAAGGTGATCTTGTAAACATCGTTTTCTACGACTGTCTCTTGTTCCGAAGCCGCTTGCTTGATGGAACCAGCCGCCCGCAGAGCTCCTTCCGTCCTAACCACTGACGGCGCTGCTGCCGCAGTCTGTGGGACCGGGGCTGCCGGAGTATTCTCCGGCTTCAACGGGGCCGGGGCGGTGGAGGGTGTCTGGGTTTGCGGAAAATACTTCTTGATCAGCGGCTGGGAAAGGATAATGACGAGAAAGGTCAGAGCGAAGACGATCAGCAGTCGCCGCTCCATGCCGGGTTCTTGTTGGGGATTAGGAAATTCTGGCAAGTTGTCTACTCAATGACTGCAAAGCCCAATGTCTTGTCGATGCGGTTGCGCCGGGGCTGCTTTCACCACAGGATCGAGGCCGCCCTTCACGAACGGATGGCAGCGCAGTAATCTCCATCCGGCCATCCACCCTCCGCGCAGCACGCCATAACGTTCGACTGCTTCCATCGCATACTCAGAACAAGTTGGCACATAGCGGCACGACATGGGCAAAAGCGGCGAAATCGCCCACTTATACCCTCGCAGGATGGAAAGCATCGCAACCTTGCTGATTTCACCCATGAACTCTAGAGTCGCTTTCCGTTAGTGCCGCCATCTCCAAGCTTCTCAGTGATGATTCGAAACGCTTTCGCGATTTCCGCGCGCAAAATTGGAAATTCCGCCTTTAACAAGGACTTCTTCGGATTGATCACGACGTCAACCGGGACACCGATCGCCACCCCGTGCAACCGGACCGCTTCCCGCAGCCGGCGCTTCATCCGATTCCGGTCAACCGCTCCACCCAGGGCGCGGCTTACTGTAAACCCTATCCGGACGCTGTCGCTTTCCGCCCGCCGCAAGTAGAACACGGTCATATGCGAAGCGAAGTGGCGGCGACCCAGCTTATAGACGCTTTGAAAGTCAGAATGCCGCAAGAGCCGCGCGCTGCGCGGGAACCCAGAATCCTCGCTGCGACTGGACACATTCCCACTCCCGCCAGGAGCGTTAGCGCCCACCACTTGCAATCCAAGTCTGAATGCGGACACCTGTCCGGGAAAAGGGCTTTCTATTCACGGAATCCGGGCTTTACTGCCACCCGTTTACGGCCTTTGGCGCGCCGGCGCGAGATTACGGCACGGCCGCTCTTGGTTTTCATCCGAGTGCGAAATCCGTGGGTCTTAGACCGGTGGCGCCGGTTGGGCTGGAAAGTGCGCTTGGGCATGAACTGTGGGTGCTCCTGATTCCTTCAAATGTCTGGAATGCGAAAGAAAAGTATAAATGACCAGCGCCAGACGGGCAAACGCCCTGTTTCCATTTGTCGGCCTTTCTTCACTATTCCATTTCAGGAAAATCGTCGCGCGATTTATTGCGCATTGGCATCGAATTTTTTTCTCAAGCAAACCATTTCAGACTAGTGCGTCAACTTTTTGCCGAACTTCAGGCTACCCGCGCGAGTTGCGCGTCATCGCAAGAACTGCACAAGTCGCGCGGCAGTTATAAAGTGAACACTTGACAGAAAATTGTTTCGAGTTCTGAATCGTATGGGCGAGAAAAAATCTTCGCGGAAGATTTTCTTAAAGCGAAAAAATTTTGTGCTAGTATGCGGGACTGGTTGAGTTCTCTGAAGTCATCCGTCCCCTAGGAATACTGCTCGGTAGCTTGCGGATTTTTTCTCTCACATGATAATGAGTTGCACCAGCCGTTAGTCGGCTTACTTGAAGATTTCTCTTATGTCTGGTTCCGGCACAACACTTGCTCCCAATCCGTGGCTGCGCGTTCTCGATGCGCTCGAGAAGAAAATCAATCGCCACTCCTTCGACACCTGGTTCAGGCCAAGCCGCTACAGTCACTCCAATGGCGGAATCCTCTATGTGCGGGTTCCCACCGCAGACTTTCGCCACGTGGGCGACAAATATGGCGACCTGATTCAGGAAGCGCTCGACAATCTCGGACTTGAATATCAGGACGTGCAGTTTGTCACCGACGTGGATCCGGCATCGACTCCGGTGCGTCACGACGGCGGACTGTCTCTGCACGCCGCCGCCGCGGTTCCGTCACACGCTTCGCAGGCCCGCTTTGACTGGGATGGTGCCGCGCAACTGAATCCGCGCTATACCTTTGACGCCTTCGTCATCGGCAGCGGAAACCAGTTTGCCCATGCCGCCTGCCAGGCGGTCGCCGAGCGTCCTTCAAAGGCCTACAACCCGCTCTTCCTTTATGGGCCGGTTGGAATGGGCAAGACCCACCTGATGCAGGCCATCGGGCACGAGATCAAGCGCACCTCGCCCCAAGCAGCCATCTGCTACATCTCCAGCGAGAAGTTTACCAACGACATGATCAACTCGCTGCGCTATGACAAGATGACCAGTTTCCGCGACCGCTACCGCTCGGTCGACGTCCTGCTCATTGACGACATCCAGTTTCTGGCGCAGAAGGAACGCACGCAGGAAGAGTTCTTCCACACCTTCAACGCCCTGCACGAGTCGATGAAGCAGATCGTCATCGCCAGCGATCGCCCTCCCAAGGAGCTCGCGGAGATCGAAGACCGGCTGCGCAGCCGCTTTGAATGGGGATTGATCGCCGACATCCAACCCCCGGATCTGGAGACCAAGGTTGCCATTCTCCAGAAGAAGGCAGAGAACGAAAAGGTCACTCTGCCCACAGATGTCGCTCTTTACATTGCCTCCAATATCCGGTCAAACGTCCGTGAACTCGAAGGCGCTCTCATTCGCTTGGTAGCTCATTCTTCCCTGATTGGCGCGGAGATCACTCTCTCCTATGCCCAGCAGGTTTTAAAGAACTTCATCGACTCTCAGGCACGCAAGGTGACCATTGAGTCCATCCAGAAAGCGACCGCCGAACAGTTCGGCTTGCGCCTGGTTGAGATTAAGGCGAAGAACAATTCGCGCGCCATCGTGTATCCGCGGCAGATCGCCATGTATCTGGCCAAGCATTTGACCGAGGCTTCACTTCCTGAGATCGGACGGCAATTCGGCGGTAAGCATCACACCACCGTTTTGCACTCCGTCGAGAAGATCGACCAGGCTAGAAACAGCGACAAGGATTTGAACAGGCTGATCAATAAATTGACCGAGCAATTAGGCGGGTAGTTTGCGGTTGCCGCTTCGTTTTCCACGAACCACCCCAGAATTCCTTTGACCCACCTGTGGAGTGGATGTGGAAACTGTGAAAGGCAAGGTAGGTTCTCCTGAAGCTCGCGGAACATAGTCGGTCCTCCGAAACCCGCCGGACCGATTTTTGACATTAGGGGTAGACATGGAAGTGGATGACAGTGGCCCAGTTGGAACGATTTTCCACTTTTCCCTATCGCCTACTGTTACTACTGGTTTTATAGCTTTTGCATTTGATATAAGGAAGTAATCAAAGTAGCCAGGGGAATGGCGTTTATGCCGGTTGAAGCAATCGCCTCTGCAGCGGGAACCTCCACCATGGAAATCACGGTCAGCAAGTTCGAACTCCTGCGCGAACTCACCGCGACGCAAGGGGTCGTCGAACGCAAGACCACGATCCCCATTCTTTCCAATTACCTGTTCGAAGCTGCCGGCGACAAGCTATCACTGACCGCCACTGACCTTGATCTCAGCTTGCGCACCTCCTGCAACGCCAAGGTCAAAAAGGAAGGTGCATGCACCATCCCCGCGCGCAAGTTGCATGACTACGTAAAGCTCCTGCCGGACGCTGAAATCACCATCAAGTTACTGGACAACCATTGGGTCAGCATTCGTTGCGGCCGCTCCAACACCAAAATGGTTGGAATGGCGAAAGCCAATTTTCCTACCCTTCCCATATTTCCCAATGCCGGTGTAGTGAAGATTCCTGCCCAGATTTTGCGGGGCATGATCGCCAAGACCGGATTCGCCATCGCCAGCGAGGAATCGCGCTACACGCTTAATGGCGGATTGATGGTGCTCAAACCCGAATCCATCACCATGGTGGCCACGGATGGGCATAGGTTGGCTCATGTGGAGCGGTCTGGCGAGAAGTTCGATGGCGTTTCTGGCGAAATGAAGACACTCATCCCGAAAAAGGCGATGGACGAACTCAAGTCGTTGCTGGATTCCACCGATGTCGAAACCATCGATTTCGCAAAAGACGAGTCGACGCTCTATTTCCGCATTGGGCAGCGCTTGCTGACTTCGCGCCAACTCACCGGACAATTCCCCAACTTTGAAGCCGTCCTTCCCAAAGACAACAGCAAGAGCATCAACCTTCACGGGGACGAACTGGCAGCTGCTATCTCCCGTGTGGCGCAGTTCGCGGATGAGCGTTCGCGCGCGGTCCGGATTCGCCTGGAAAAGGGAGAGCTAAAGCTTTCGGCATCTTCCACCGAAACCGGCGAGTCCGAAGATTCTCTCGAGACCGATTACAACGGCGAAGCGCTGACCATCGGCTTCAACGCGCAATACATCATCGACTTCCTCAAAGCCGCCGGCCACGGCGACGTAAAACTGGAATTGAAAGATCCCCAGTCTGCCGGCCAACTCCGTCCCGCTGAGAGCGAGGATTACAAGTATCGCTACATCGTTATGCCCATGAGAATCTGAGGAGTGCGTTCTCTTCTGGCTCTTGCTCTCTTTGCAACGAGGGCAAAGCACTTCTCCGTATGGTTATCCGCGTGAGGGTTAACTTCTTACCCACCTTTTTTCCGATTTCACCCCAATCATAGGTTGTGCACTTGGTTTTATCCCCATGGCGCGGGACGAGCAAGCACGAGGAATCATGCTTCAGACGTTTGGAGAAGGTAAAGTTCTTTTGAAAGGTGT
>Ga0157378_10000754_pt1 | contig 30252 bp, 24 predicted proteins | sample M65metaG_FD_115309 | JGI IMG/M metagenome (GOLD analysis project Ga0157378, IMG submission 115309) | Miscanthus rhizosphere microbial communities from Kellogg Biological Station, Michigan, USA - M6-5 metaG | ecosystem: Host-associated > Plants > Roots > Rhizosphere > Soil | place: USA: Michigan... | reverse complement strand
TAAGACATTTTGGAGGGAAAAACTGCGCGGGACGGCGAGTAGGCCGCCCCGGCTATGACGAAGAATTAAGCGAATGACTTGACTGCACCCGCTTCGTCATCCTTCACGTCGAAGACGGTGTAGAGCTTAGTGATCTGCAGCAGGTCGTGTACTTTTTTGGTCAGGTTCAGCAGCTTCAATTCGCCACCTTGCTTGCGTACGGTGGTGAAGGCGCTGACCAGTTCGCCGATGCCTGAGCTATCGATGTAATTAACATCACCCAGGTTGAGCAGGATCTTTTTCTGTCCCTTGGTCAGCAACTGGCTGACGGTGTCGCGCAGGGTAATGCTGCCCTCACCCAACGTGATCCGGCCGCTGCAATCCACAATGGTTACGCCATCTACCTGGCGGGTACTAATCTTCATGCTCACGGAGAAGCCTCCTTGCCGTCCGCGGCTGGCCCGTGGACGTGCTTGACCAGTTTTACTTCGGTTCCTGTCTGGGATGGGTTGAACGTCACCTCATCCATAAACGAACGGATCAGAAAAATGCCGCGCCCTGAGGTCTTCATCAGGTTTTCCGGCGCCAGGGGATCGGGGATCTTTTCGACGTCGAGACCCTTTCCCTGATCACGAATCGTAATTACCAGATCGCCATTCGTGGTTTCAAAATCCAGTGTTACTTTCTTGCCGGGATCGTAGGCATTGCCATGTAGCACAGCGTTGATGGCCGCTTCCCGCACCGCCATGGAAATCCGCATGACTTCATCGTCGTCGAAACCCGCTTCCGTGGCCATCTTGGAGGCAGTTTGCTCGGCGCTGTCCACAGTCTCCAGACTAGAGTCCAATGTGTAGGAGACCCGCTGTTTGGTCATGGCAACAATTCGGTTTCGAGATCACTACGGGTATTGCACCCGCCATCGCGGGGAAATAGATGAAAGGAAAGCGGGCCCGCTAAGGCGAATCGGTAGTTTGCCTATACAGTGGGCAAATGTCAACGATCACGGGCCGATTTTGTAGAAACCGAATGAGGCGCGAGCCGAAAAACAAAAAGGCCGCGGTTGGGCGGCCTTGAAGGGTTTCTGAAACGCTTTACAGCGTGGACTCAATCTCGAAGCCCCAAGCCTCAAGCAAGGGCTCTGGGATGTACTTTGAGTTCTTGTTTCGACGAGCCCATTCGCGCAGTCGAGTCGATCTTAAATACTGGTCGGGTGAAAGCTTGTATTCCCGCACAACCTGTTCAAACTCGGTAATGGTGGGGGTGATCGGTCCGATCGGCTCCGGTTTACCCCAGTTAGGATTTCCGCGTCTCTTTGCCATGAAACATGTGCCTCTTGAATCGAAATGAATACCGAGAATCTGCTTACCGTTTGATTCGCTCTAACCGCTTAAGGATTCACGTCCTTAGACTGAACCGAGGCCGCGCGAAGAATCACCCGTCCGAACACTGTGAAGACCAGCGATAATACGTAGAATCCAGCTCCAAGTCAATCAGGATAGTTCGGGATATGTGCACCTAAGAGTTAATTAACCTTATAGTCGTCAATAACTTGTGAATTTGTCCGACGTTTCGCGGAGGGGTCCCAGTCTTTCCTTACGCCATAAGTCTCGGGGCAGCGAGTTAATGACCTCTTTGTAAACCATTTAGTTTCATCGGCATAAAGCCCCATCGGCCACCCGGGGCGGTAACTTCCGTAACCCGATGTTGGGTGCCTGCGTTGACCTTGGACGGCCTGACTCCATAAAGTTAAGTGAGCAACATCGAGTAAGGGTTAGTGCGCCTATTCCAGTGCGCTCACCAAGTTGTCCTTCATATGAGATTACAGGCCCTGCTTCTCACTCCCGACGAGAAGATCGAACGCGTGCTGCGTCGTGTCCTCGGCGATCTCGAAATCAGCGTTGAGTATTGTGCAGACACGGATTCTGCCCTCAACAAGCTGACCCGGGACCGTTTTGAGGCCGTTATTGTCGACTGCGACGATGATGAAACCGCTGCCCGCGTACTGAAAAGCGTTCGCGCCACCATGCGCAACAAACGAGCTGTTGCGGTGGCAATCATTGACTCCCAGAAACGAGTACGGGGGGCGTTTGAGCTAGGCGCACACTTCGTGCTCTACAAGCCAATTTCCGCCGAAAGGGCAAAAACGAGCTTCCGCGCGGCCCGGGCTCTGATGAAGCGCGAGCGCCGTCGCAACACCCGAATTCCAATCGAGATCCCGGTACAGCTCACCTTTGCAGGGGGTGCTGGCGGCGTTAAGGCAAAGACATCCGATCTGGGCGAAGGCGGAATCGCAATCAGCGTCTCGCAACGCTTGGAGAGTGGGGCGGCGCTGGGAATTCAGTTCGTCTTGCCTGATACAGATTCAAGGATTGAAGCGCGGGGAGAGATCGCGTGGGTTAATGCCGGACGCTCTGCCGGCCTTCGCTTTACCGAAATCGCGCCCCAGGCGCAGGACAAAATCAAGCGTTGGTTGGATAGCCAGGCGCCAGATCTGGACTCCGACGACCCCCCGGTTTCGTGCCGTCTTACCGATTTGAGCGTGGGCGGATGTTATCTCGAGTTAGCGGCGCCTTTCCCGCTGCGAACCAAGGTGATTTTGTCACTGGGGGTGGCTGCGCCAGACGCGAAGATCGAAGGGACCGTGCTGGTGGCGCATCCCGAGGTTGGAATGGGAGTCGCGTTCAGCCGAAAGACTGGGGAACAGCAAAAGCAGGTAGAAACGTTTATTCAGACGTTGGTTGGTGGCAGCTCTGTACCCGATTTATTTGTTGAGCCAGAAGGCCTGGAAAGCGGGGAAGAGGCGATTGCAGACCCATCCCTGCCTGCCGATCCCTTAACCGATCTTTTCCGGCAGAAATCAGACCTGCCACTCGACGAGTTTCAGCGTGAACTGCAAAAACAACGCGGCGCCCCACAGCCCGCCGCAGGAGCTCACGCGTAGGATTTTTCCGCAACAGCCACGACCTGCCTGGCAGCGATTCCGCCGGGACTAATAAAATCCCAACCCGGGATGATGATCTTCGCGGCGCAACCCCGCCCTAGAATGGAAATGACTTTTGACCTCGCGTTATTTTTGCAGGATTGTGGGACCGAACCATTCAATTCCCCTCAGGACAGACGCAAGCAACGAGGGAACCTGGGAAGTATTGAGGAGGGTTAAGCAACACTGATAACATCATTTTTCTTGAATTACGAGGTGTCAAAGAATGTCGATGGCCAGCAGATTTGTTTCTCTGTGGTTCTTGAGGTCATGAAAATGGGCTTGACTATGTCCGCGCGAAATTCTTCAAAATTTGCTATCTGTCAGGATTCGTATAGTGACTGCCCGGGTGCAGCTATATGCAGATTAACGTAGCCTTAAAGCGGATTCTTCCTACCTTCGAATCCCGACTTAGGCTGCGTCGGGTGATCAACTTTCCCAGAGATATGTTCGACCTTGCAATGGGGCGTCGCAGTCCTCTGATTCCTCCTCGTGGTCTTTGGTTCGTTGGTGGCGAAGAAGGGTTTGAAGCGATCAACGAGGAATTCCTAGGATATTTCGTGAGGCTAGGTGGATTGCAGCCCACCCATCGCGTCCTGGACGCGGGCTGTGGTATTGGCGTCGTCGCGTCAAGGCTCACAAAATTTCTGAACCAGCAGGGTTCTTATGAAGGATTTGACATTGTGCGGGCAGGGATTGACTGGTCGAACAATAACATTTCAAAGCGTTTTCCGAACTTTCATTTCACTTGGATTAACGTCTTCAACAAACATTACAACCCCGCAGGAAAGCTGGACGCTAAATCGTTTCAATTCCCATACGACTCGAGCAGCTTCGATTTTGTGTTCTTGAAATCGGTCTTCACCCACATGCGGCCGGACTCTGTGCAGCACTACCTGCGGGAGATTCGAAGGGTGCTGAAGCCGGACGGGCGATGCCTAGCTACGGCGTTCTTGCTTAACTCCGAGGCGACTGAGTTGATTCACTCCGGGCGCAGCTCCCTCCCGCTGACTCACGACTTCGGCGGCTTCTACGTGGTTGACCCGAACTTTCCAGAAACGACGGTAGGCTTTCCCGAGCCCAGCTATTGCCGGTGGATCGAAGAAGCAGGTCTAACGCTAGAACCACCCGTTCACTACGGATCGTGGTGTGGACGCGGCCCCGGGCTCAGTTATCAGGACATTGTGATCCTTAAGCCACAACAGGATTGAGCTGAGGCAGAGATTCCCCTAACTCTTTCCGCACGACCTTTGCGTCGCGACTCGTGGGATCTGAGCAGGGCCACCGGCGAGCTGGCAGATGAGCTCAACTCCCGCCTGTCGGTGCACCTTTCGGAATGCCAAGCTTGTCAACTTTGCCCATTCCGTACTCCTAGTCCCGCGCGGGGTGATTTATGCTCCGGCTACGACCCAGGATGGCAATCGTTTGCCTTTTTTGCCGACTGCGCGTTCGCATGTTTCCTACAATTCTTCTCACAGGAGTTAACCATGTCGTTTTCGATTTCAGCCCTGGTCACCCCTCAGAGGGGTTGAGAAGAGTTTTGGGCTTTAGGGTCGATAGGCTCCGATCAACATGTCCTGGAACACGTCCCGAGAAGTCACCGGCCAAAGGGAAGCATGAATCTGGTATTCAAACCCTGCCTCTTCGAGTTGACGAAGGAAAGCAGCCAGGCAGGAAGGGCGATTAGTGATGCGATGGTGATATTCGATGACCATTTGTCTTATGAAATGGATGCTCCCAGCGGAAACTAGATCGGAGAGAACGACTTGTTCGGCACCTTCCACATCCAGTTTCAGAAGGTCAATCGGGCCTTGAATAAAATCAGATAGTTTCCTGCTGGGAACCTGTATAGCTTCCCCTTTGAGTCGGGAAGCATTTGCACTCATCAATAAGGAGCCGGGCTCCGTCTGATCGATGAAAAATTCAATCTGGCCGTTCCGATCCCAAAGTGCGCAATTGTGACCCACGACATTGCTCAAATGATTGCGAGCGACGTTGGTTTCGAAGACGGCAAAGGTTTTGGGGTCAGCTTCAAATGCTTCAATCCGTGCCAGGGGATACAGCCACTTGAAATAAAGAGTGGCCATGCCGATGTTCGCCCCGCAGTCAAAGATAAGGGGGGCTCCTGTGGTTGAGCGGAAGTAATAGTGTTGACGGGCAAAAATTTCACGGTAAAGATGTTGCAGAGCGGGGCCCTCGAAGTGGGCAATGTTAAAGCCTAACATCCGTCCGGAGGGACGCAGGAGGTTGAACCAGAGCGCTGCCTTTTTCCCTAAAGAGTGGGGAGTTCGTGAAAGATAGAATGAATCGTTGGCGAAACGAGCGAGCCTTGCCATCATCGTCCGCTATTCTAGGTAGCTTGCAATCGTTGTCAACAGGAATATCCTCGCGTAGTGCGACGTCCCATTGTAGTTTCATCTAAAACGAGGCAGTGGGTTGCGGCACAAAAGTTTCCGAAGAAGCAATTTAGCTCAGCGACCACGCAACTCAGGGCAACAATCGAGCCGAAGCGCCCAGCGAACAAGTAAACGGGGAAGGCGGTGCCGCCAGATTGCCTGAAACGTGCGTTCGCACCAAGCTCGCAAGCTTTTGTAGCCCGAATCGTCGATGTTTCGGAGGATTGATCATCAAGAATTCTTCGATTTAATTCCACATTGAGGAAGCCTAGATCAGAACGGTAGTGCCTTTCATTCATGGCACACGATTCGTTGACCCGAGTGATCGGAAGGCGGCGCGTTTGGGAAAGTACGTGGTGCCCGGGATCGGAATCGAACCGATACGTCTCTTTCGAGACCCGGGATTTTAAGTCCCGTGCGTCTGCCAGTTTCGCCACCCGGGCAAACTGGTTAGAACATCTTACTAAACGACCCCAGCTGAGTTCGCATGCGACGCCGAGATATAGGCTATCTTACGGAGTGGTCAAAAGATAGCTGTCTCGATCTTGGGCATTCGGGAGGCATTGTAGTATCCTTTTACTACCTACTCAGCGGCGGAGGGGGCTCCCTGGGTTGAGTTTAAGGATTCGAAGCCGTGCACGTCGACATCACTAGTGTTTTCATTTTGGCCCAGAATCGCCTGCTGCGTGAGGCCTTGGCTCGCCTCCTTTCCAAGAAAGCAGATCTTAGGATCGCGGGCGCCTCCGACTTTTCTCCGCAATTAGTCCAGTTGATTGCCCAAGCATCGCCCGATGTTCTGCTGTCTGACCCAACCGCGTTCGCTATTCGACAGATGCATATCGTCCAGGAGATTCGAGCTGCAGTTCCTGGCCTCAAGGTGGTGATGATCGGAATGGAAGCGGGCGAAGATATTTTCCTGCAAGCAGTGCGCGACGGCATCTCAGGATATGTACTGAAGGATGCCTCTGCTGCGGAGGTCGCATCCGCGGTACGTTGTGTGGCCAAGGGGGAAGCTATATGCCCGCCTCAACTGTGTAACGTCCTGTTTCGATATGTCGCTCAACAGCAGGACCGGCCCTATTGCTTGCCGTTGAAAGGGGATTTGGGGCTTACCCGTCGTGAACAAGAACTCCTACAGAGGATCGATCAAGGGTTGTCGAATAAAGAGATTGCGGTGGATTTAAATCTGTCCGAACAGACGGTCAAAAACCATGTCCACCGAATGCTACGGAAGGTCGGTGCCACAGATCGAATAGCTGCGGTTGCGCTCTGCCGCCTTCCCGGCGCGGTGACCTGACCTGTTTTTTTACTTCGCAGAAAGCGGTACTTTGCGGTACCAGATTAGGGCGAATGGTATTGCAATATCACCGTGTGGGACTATCCCTTGGTACTTCTTTTTTGTCTACTCTTGGTCCACATTTGAACCTTACTTTTGAGATGCTTAGCAGCCATACTGGAGCCACGGAGAAGCTTGTGCCAAAACTAAGAGTGCTCGTGGCAAATCGTCCGCGATTGATGCGGGAGCTGGTGCTTGCAACCATCGAGGATCAACCTGACTTCGAGATCGTAGGCGAAACCGATAACGAATCGGAGATAACCGAGATGGTCGAGCGCACACGACCCGACTATCTCATTGTAGGGCGGGAAGAGTCCGAAGGTCGGCATGGGTTGTGCGGTTTCTTGCTCGGCCGATATCCGCAAATGAAAATTCTGGCAGTGGGGGCGGAGAGCGGCAGCATATTTTATTGGGCCTTCGTGGACATCCGGTCTCGGAGCGTGGAGACATCAGAGGATGGCATGTTGAACGCGCTTCGCGGCAAATCAGAAATGGTTCCCATGTAGTGGAGATCCGCGGCCGCGCTGCGGATTTAATGGTCGAAGTTGAGCGAGGACTAAACGCTCGAACAAAATTTGATTGCGCGTAACTATCTACTGTTATTCGGGTTTTCTCACCTTAGCCCTGGGAGTGAGAGGGCGAAGCTATGCCTGAGCGACCTCAGAGCAACCATCCGAGGTGGTCAGCCTGATTTTCTGAGGTAGAGGTATATGAATATCCCTATGATCGTTTCGCTTTCGAACCCCAGAGTTCGTATTGCAATCTTGCTCGGGCTATTGTGCGCTCTGCAAGCCTTTGCCCAGACCCCCGACAGCTTGGGTCGTTTCCCAGTAAATCGCACCAAGGCAATCGATACAGCTCGCTCCCGGGCTGCCCAGGCCGCGGATGAGATGGTGTCCCTTTCCGCTGAAAAGATCATTGCTCTGCTCAGAAACGAAACCGGTCTCATGCTCCAGGTCAAAAAGGTTTTGGTGCAGAAAGCGTTTGAACAGGGGCGCATTGTCGACTCCAAAGATCTCACTGACGAGGCCGTCCTCAGAGCGGTTCAGGAAGACGAGAGCGTTCGCATCCTCATCACTCGCGAAATCGAAAATCGTTACTACGTCCGAGTTAAGCCGAGCAAGGACGAATTGGAACGAGGCTTAGTTCTCGAAAGCTTGAAAAAGCCTGGCGAAGCTGCCGCCGCGGCGGACAAGCGTCCCGAAAGTCAGGAGGATATTTTTTGGGCTACCCATAAATACACGGAGCAGAATTTTCCCGAGATCGAGCCCCCTGCACCTTCTACTACAGCGACACCGGCGCCAGCACCAGACCAACCTTATCCGCCGGACCAGGATTACCTGTCGCCGGATAATTTGCAGAACAACGATCCGCGGCGGCAACTGGACCGTGCCGATTTGCAGCAGCCGCAGGGCGACTATCCAGATGCGCTTTCCGGTTTTGGTATGCCGATGACGGGGGGCGGGGCCTCGGCTATGCAGCTGATGACCGCCAGCAATTCCCAGCGCTCGGCGTTGGGAGGGTCGGGGATTGGAATGGGTTCTGGGATGGGCATGGGTATGGGGTCAGACAGTGCCTTTGCTCCTTTTCCAATGCCGGGAACCCCAGGGTTTTCTTCCTCGGGATTGGACACATCCTCTTTGGGAGGAAATCAATTCCCTCAATATCCGCAAAATTCGCCAGCGGACTTAGGGTCTACAAACCGTCGTCCGCCTTCGCGCATTCCTCCTCGCCGACCGCAGCAGCCGGCTCTTCGGCATCGTCCCAACCCCTATGCCGACGTTCCTTCTCTCTATGATCTTTACTCGCAATACTCGGATCGCGCCGTCAATCTGCAACGATTCGGGTCAGAAATCTTCCGTACCGGAACCGGTAATCAGGATCGTTTGCCAATGGACATGCCAGTCGGCCCTGAATATGTGCTGGGACCAGGCGATGGGTTGACCATCCAGCTTTGGGGTGGGGTCTCGCAACGTTTGGTGCGCGTCGTGGATCGGCAAGGCCGAGTCTCTTTGCCGGAAGTGGGAACGGTCGAGGTGTCTGGCAAAAGTCTAGGTGATGTGCAGCGAATGGTGCAGACCCAGTTACGTACCCAATTGCGGGATATCCAGGCGGATGTGTCGTTGTCGCGTTTGCGCAGCGTTCGAATTTATGTGGTTGGAGATGTTGAGCGTCCCGGAGCCTACGACGTGAGTTCGCTATCGACTCCATTGAACGCAATCTATATGGCAGGTGGACCCACGGTCGGCGGATCGCTGCGTACGATCCGTCACTATCGCGGCAAGCAGCTTTTGCAGGATACCGACGTCTACGATCTGCTGTTGCACGGCGTTAGTTCCGACATGCAGGGTTTGCAGGCGGGGGACACGATTATGGTTCCACCTCTGGGACCGCAGGTGACGATCGAAGGCATGGTGCGCCGCCCTGCGATCTATGAATTGAACGGCGAGAAGAATTTGTCTGAGGTTCTCGAACTCGCCGGCGGCGTTTTGCAATCAGGTACGCTGCGGCATGTCGACGTCGAGCGCACACAAGCCCATCTCAGCCGGGCCATGCTGCGGCTCGACATTCCCGAGGACAACAATCAGGTGACCGTCACTAAAGCGTTGGATGATTTCGAAATTCAGGATGGCGACAAAGTAAAAATTTCGCCGATCTTGCCTTACGCCGATAAGACTGTATATCTCGAGGGCCATGTATTCCGTCCTGGAAAGTTTGCCTATCGCGACGGCATGAAGGTCACCGATGTAATTCATTCCTACAATGAGCTTTTGCCTGAGCCATACCGGCGGCACGCGGAAATCATTCGATTGAATCCACCGGATTACACCCCGCAGGTTTTGGCGTTCAACCTCGGCGACGCCTTGGCCAATGGCGATCAAGACATTGTTTTAAAGCCGTTCGATACAATTCGCATATTCGGACGCTACGATTTTGAGGATGCGCCCATTGTCACCGTGACCGGCGAAGTACGCGACCCCGGCGATCACGTCACCAATGGAGCGACCTATCTGCGCGATGCGGTTTTCCTTGCCGGTGGCGCAACTGGAGATGCGCAGTTAAGCGATGCTCAAGTATTCCGCCGGACCGAGGACGGAAGCCTGAAGGTGATTAGCGTTAACCTGAATCAGGCCTTGTCGGGCGATCCCAAAGAAAACTTACTTCTGGTCCCCAAGGACCGGGTCTTTATTCATAAGAGCCAAGGCAGAGCAAATCCCGCCACGGTCATGATTCAGGGCGAGGTCGAGCGCCCCGGCAAGTACCCGCTGGGCGACAATCTGACGGCGGCAGGTCTTGTAAAGCTTGCGGGTGGGCTCAAGCGCAGCGCCTATGCCGACGAAGCAGATCTGACCCGCTACCAAGTGCAGGAAGGGACCAGAGTGGTTGGGGATCACATGTTGGTTCCCATTTCCAAGGCGCTGGCGGACGAGCCTGACTCTGACGTCCGGATGCATCCGGGAGATGTTTTAACCATCCGGCAGCTTGCAGGCTGGAACGACATTGGCGCCACCATTGCCGTAAAGGGAGAGGTCGTGCATCCCGGAACCTACGGCATCCAGGAAGGAGAGCGGCTTAGTTCGATCATCGCCAGAGCAGGGGGCTTTCGCAGCGACGCTTACCCCTACGGCGTAGTCTTTGAGCGGGCCCAGGTACGGGAACTCGAGGAGAAAAACCACGAGCAACTGATGCGGGAAATTCAGGGTCAGGAAGTCACTCTGCGGCAGGCCCCGGATACTGACGAAGATCAGAGACGAGCTAAAGCGGCCGCCCTGCAGCAATGGGAGGCGACTCTGAAAGAACTGCAGAACACCCCGCCTTCCGGACGAATGGTAATTCATGTTTCCACCAACACCAAGCGTTGGGAGAACACCTCGGCAGATGTCCAGGTGCGCGCTGGGGACTCTATTTACATTCCTAAAAAGCCCACCACTATTGTCGTGGACGGGAGCGTCTACAACCCCACCGCGATTGCCTACAAGCCTGGCCGGAATGCAGGTTGGTACTTGCAACAGGCTGGCGGGCCTACCAGCATGGCTAACAAGAAGGCGATCTTTGTCATTCGTGCCGACGGTTCGGTGGCCGGCGGTTCCGGTGGCCTGTTCAGCGGTGGATACGAGAAGGCTGAACTCCGCCCGGGCGATATGGTGGTCGTGCCGGAGAAGACGTTCAGCGCCAATACACGGTGGAAGAGCATCATGGAAGGAGCTCAGCTAGCCTATGCTGTAGGAATCGCGATTCAGGTCGCGAAAAGTTTCTGAACGGACTGGGCGCATGAAGTTTCGGGCCCTAAGTGTTGCGCTGTCTTTGGGACTTCTCTGTTCCGCTTTGCGCTTGTGGGGACAGTCTGACAACCCCAATGCACAACAACCTGCCGCTGAGAAAAAGAGCGCGACCGGCAAGCCTGGATCCGATGGGAGCAAGGAAGAGGCAGGGTGGTTGCCTCCTGGGGAAGATCCGGAGAACAAATTGTTCTTGCCGTTCGCAAAACATGTGGTCCAGGACCAGAAGGATTTTTGGATCAAGCCCAGTAAGCTTCGAACTCACGACTTGCAATGGATTTTACCGGTAGGCGGAATTTTCGCCGGGCTGGTAGCGTCCGACAGTTGGATTTCAAAGCAGATACCCGATACCCCCAAGGAACTGAAGCACAGCAAGGATTTTTCGAATTATGCGACTTTTTCGCTGATGGGAGTCGCGGGAGGGTCTTTTCTTCTGGGTCACATGACGGGAAACGAACACCTTCGAGAATCCGGTTTGTTGGCGGGTGAGGCAGCCATCAACAGCACGGCAGTCACTTATCTATTCAAGGAGATTACGCAACGGCCTCGTCCGTTTGAGGATAACGGAAACGGCACTTTCTTTAAGGGCGGCGGTTCGTTCCCATCGGAGCATTCCGCGATGGCGTGGTCGATTGCCAGCGTTTGGGCCCACGAATACCCGGGTGTTCTAACTCAAATCCTGGCCTATGGCACGGCAAGCGCGATTACTGTAACCAGGATCACGGCGCAGCAACATTTTGCCTCCGACGTGTTAGTAGGGAGCGTACTAGGCTGGTACTTCGGACGCCAGGTGTATCGCGCCCACCACGATCTGACTCTCGGTGGAACTTCGTGGGGTAGCTTCATGGATCGGAACGAAGGTGCTCCCCGGGACCCCAGCAATATGGGCTCGCCTTATGTCCCTCTGGATATGTGGGTCTACCCAGCAATGGAAAGGCTGATCGCCCTGGGCTATGTCGACAGCGCGATACTGGGTCAACGGCCTTGGACCCGGATGGAGTTTGCCCGCTTACTGGAAGAACCCGAAAATAAGCTTCATGATGTGGAGGCGAAGGACACAGAAGCGCAGCGAATCTTGAAAGAACTGTCAGATGAATTTGCTGCGGAAACCCGGAGACGAGAGGGTGCACCCAACGTCGCGGCGAACCTGGATTCAGTCTATGGGCGAACCACCAATATTTCGGGCGATCCTCTAGACGACGGCTACCACTTTGGGCAAACCATTGCGAACGATTTCGGCCGGCCCTACGGAGAAGGATTCAACGCCGTCACGGGTTTGATGGCGAGTGCCGAAGCCGGCCCATTTGCATTTTTCGTTCGTGGCGAATACCAGCATGCGTCCGCCACAGCCTCATACGACCCCCAAGTGCAAGATGCGATTGCAAATGCGGACGGTACTCTGCCCTTTTCGAATGGAACTGCTTCGATCGATCGGTTTCGTTTGCTGGACAGTGCCGTTTCTTTCACCTTTCATAACTACCAATTTTCATTTGGCAAGCAGAGCTTATGGATGGGCCCGGGGCAATCCGGACCACTTCTGTTTAGCAACAACGCGGACCCGGTTTTAATGCTGAAGATCGATCCGGTTTCGCCCTACAGAGTTCCACTGATCTCGAAAGTTTTGGGTCCGATGAAAGTGGGATATTTCCTAGGGCAATTAGCGGGACATGAGTTTGAGTACGATGCGACCAATACCTCAAATCCGCTCCTGGGGCCAGGGAGTATCGATCCTCAGCCTTTTCTGGATGGTGCCAAATTTAGCTTCAAGCCGACCAAGAACCTGGAATTCGGGTTTGGTTTCACAGCCCAGTTTGTGGGACCGGGCTTGCCATTCACCTGGCATAACTTTCTGCGAACTTTCTATTCCCATACCTCCGGCGATACCGCAGGAAGCAACAATCCGGGAAAACGGATAGCCTCTGCGGATGTGAGCTACCGGCTCAAAAACTGGCTGACCATCTATCTGGACTCTCTTGTGGTGGACGAGTTTTCTCCGGTGGGTTCGGCGCGCGCGTCAGTTAATCCGGGCATTTATTTGCCTCGTATCCCGAAAATCCCCAAACTGGAATTGCGCGCGGAAGGTCTGCACGAGCCGTTAACCTCGGAATTTTCGCCGGGCTTTGTCTACTATGGGCTGCGGCGCTACCGCTCGGGCTACACCAATGAGGGGAACCTCATGGGGAATTGGGTGGGGCGTGCCGGCAGAGGAGGGCAAGGCTGGCTTACCTACTGGTTTGCTCCGCGAAATAGCCTGCAGGTGGGCTACCGCTTGCAGGAAGTTTCAGTGGACTTCATCGGCGGCGGCCGACTCGTAGACTGGTCAGCCAAAGCAGACTTCGCCCTCAATTCCAAGGTTGAAATCTCCGGATTGGTGCAATATGAGAAATGGAGATTCCCAGTGCTGTCACCAGGTCCAACATCGGACGTAACCGCATCAGCTGTACTCACTTTCTGGCCTCACTGGGGTGTCGGCAAGAGCAAGTAGTAGGATGGATTTCGCTGCGGGTAGTTTTAGTTGAACAGAGAACATATTCGTGAAGAGAAATTCCCAAGTTGTAGTAGACCAACCTCCGGATCTTGACGTTCGTCTCCCGCAGGGTGGCGACGAACTGCGGTCCGCCCGTCATGGAGAGAGCATGAACAGGGCGTGGCTGTTGTGGAATCGCCGCGCATTTCTGTGGCGTTTCACACTCTGGGGGTTGTTGGCAGCTACAGTCATCGCTTTTGTCCTGCCCAAGAAATATCAAGCCACAGCCCGGTTGATGCCACCCGAGAACCAGTCTGGTGCTGGTATGGCAATGCTCGCGGCGATGGCCGGAAAAGGTTCGGCACTGGGGATGCAAGCCGCGGACATGTTGGGTATCAAGAATACGGGGGCGCTCTTCGTAGGCATTCTAGGCAGCGATACTCTGCAGGATCGGCTCGTGGAACGTTGCGACCTACGCCGGGTATACGGAGTGCATTACCTTCAGGACGCTCGCAAAATTCTAGCCGCCAACTCTGATATTGCCGAAGATCGGCAGAGCGGGATCATCACCATTAAAGTCACCGATCACGACCCCAACCGAGCGGCTGATCTGGGAAAGGCTTATGTCGACGAACTGAACCGGCTCTCCGCCGAGCTGAGTACCTCGGCAGCTCGCCGAGAACGTATCTTTATTGAAGGCCGGTTGAAATCGGTGAAAGCGGACCTCGATGACGCCGCGCAACAGTTCAGTCAGTATGCCAGCAAGAATGCCATGGTTGATGTCACTTCTCAGGCCAAGGCGATGGTCGAAGCCGCCGCTACTTTGCAAGGACAATTGATCGCGGCTCAATCCGAGCTTCAAGGGCTGGAACAGATCTATACCGACAGCAACGTTCGGGTCCGCAGCCTGCGCGCCCGTATTGGAGAACTGCAGCGGCAGGTAGAGAAATTGGGCGGCAACAGTTCTCCGCCTTCTACCGAAGGAGCTGCTGCGGGCGAACTCTATCCGTCGATTCGACAACTCCCACTTCTGGGAGTGCGGTGGACTGATCTTTATCGCCGGGCCAAAATTCAAGAAACTGTATTTGAGCTGTTGACTCAGCAGTTTGAGATGGCAAAGATTCAGGAAGCCAAAGAAATTCCTACCGTCAAGACACTCGACGCGGCTGCGGTTCCGGAAAAGAAAATAAGCCCCATGCGCCTGCTGATCATGGTCATTGGAGCACTATTTTCTTTTTGCGCCGCGAGCGCCTGGGTACTGGGGACGGCGGCCTGGCGGCAGATCGACCCCCAAGACCCCCGCAAACAGTTTGCGGATGAAGTTCGATCCGAGGTCAGAATGAAGATAATGGGCTCTGCCGCACGCTGGAAATCCCGGTTCGACGCCAGCCGGCTCAACCCTCGGCGAAAAAGGTCAGGGGAGTCAACCGATTCCTCAAACCAGAACGTTCCCCGATAGCATTTAGCTTAGCTGCATTCCATCGCCTTCCCATCTTTCCAATACTATGCGAGGGGAATTGTCAATCCAAGGTTCGGTGCCCGCTGCCTCCGGCGCCGAGCGTGTTCTTGGATGGATCGAAAGATCTATCGCCGCGGGACTGTTCGTACTCGCCGTCTACCTGGCGACTACCGAGCCACTCAATTGGTTCCCCTATGTGGCAGCGGGTATCGCCGGCACGGCCATGTTGTTGGTGCGCTGGCCCTATGGCGCTCTGCTTACGCTCATGGTGGCGGCAGCCATTCCCCGTTTTTCCATGACCATATCGAAGTGGCACACGGAAGCGGAGCACTTGACGCTTTTCGTTTGTGGGGTTTTGTTATTGATGCGTCTGCACCGTGGGACCCAGAGGTGGAAGCGATTGGAACGGGCCGACTTCCTCCTCATCGGCTTCTTAGCCATGAACTATGTAAGCTCGTACGTCGATTCGCCGGACCGCGCGGCTACTCTGCGCTGGGCATTGCTGCAAACCATCGCCATCAGCGCTTTTTTCCTCATCCGGCAACTCATCGATAGTGAACGCCAATTCCTGCGCTCAATGAAGATCCTGTTGTGTGTTGGAGCTGGAGAAGCGCTCTTCGGTTTTTTCTGCTTCGCTTCTTTTCTGCTTTTTAGAACTAGTCTGGGCGTTACACAATTCTCTTACCTCTCGTTCATGCCGGGCGTGCACGGCTCCCAGTGGGAACCTAATATATTTGGCAGCTACACGGCATGTTTTGCGGTTATGTTTTTGTTTTACTTCTTTGCAGCTCGACAGAACAATGGTTGGTATTTGCTGGGTTTCTTGATTTCAACTTTAGCCGTATTGCTCAGCCTGGCACGCCAAGGATGGGCTTGCGTGGCCATCGTTGGTCCCCTGATCGTCTTTCAAACCCACCGCGGAAAGGCTATCCAATGGAAACGATTGGCTCCGTTCGCCGCCGGCGTTGTCATCGCCTTGGTAGCAGCAATAACCTTGATGCGCGATCTCCCGGAACGGCTGGCGACACTGGCTGTCAGCACCGCCGTTGAAGATCCCACGGTTGTTCATCGACTAAAGTTTCTGGCGTTTGCCGTGGATGATATCAGGGCCCATCCCTTGATTGGTCTGGGTACCAGCAGCTTCCAGTTGCTCTACACCGATGAAGACGATTTCGGTGAAGGCCCGGCTTGGTTAGGCAGTCTTTTTGTCCGGATCGTCCACGACACCGGGCTGGTGGGACTCGCGGTGTATTTCTGGTTTCTCTCCCATCTCGCTCGCAGGGCTTGGAGAATCTTGCGCTCTCCCATAAGAAGCGAAACTGATATTGCCGTCGGCGCACTTTCGGCGGGCGTCATTGTAATGCTGATGGCATACCAGTTAACCGACGCCTCTACACTGGCCTTTACCTGGATTCACTTCGGGATGTTGGCCACTTCGCTTGGATTTGCTGAGGTCGGCAGCGCCATCTCCCGATAGCGGCTGGATGTTCCAGAAAACACCTTTGCCGCCTTAGGCATCTTCTCGGAGTCCAGGATTTGCCAACTTCTCGTCAAAACCCGAGATGACGTCATTCCACAGTATCACCTTGACAGTTTGCTGGCTCGCAAAGTCTGAGGTGATGAGTAAGAATGAAGTTTCAGATTAAATCTGAGGGATTCTAAAACCTTGCGAGTCGCGATGATCGGCATTAAAGCGATTCCCGCCCAGTTTGGGGGATTCGAGACGGCCGTCGATGAAATCTCCCGAGGACTGGTCATCCAAGGGCATGAGCTTCGGGTCTATAACCGCTCCGGGATGAGTACCACTTCTGAAAAGGTGTACGACGGCGTACGGTTAGTGACCATCCCCACGGTCCGATCCAAAAATCTCAGTACCATCGTTCACGCTTTATTGTGCACCCTCCACGCTTCCTTCCACCCCGTCGACGTGGTCCACTATTTCACCACGGGGACGACACTTTTCGCCCCCATCCCACGTTTGCTCGGCATGAAGGTTGTCTGTTCAGTGGATGGAACCGATTGGCAGCGGGCCAAGTGGGGAAGGTTTGCCCGCTGGTATCTGAGGCTCTCCGAGAAGCTTGCGGTACGGTTTTGCCATGCGCTTATATCCGATTCCAAGGATGTACAGGAGTACTATGAGGAAGAACACAAAGCCCCGTCATCTTGTATCGTCTACGGCATCCGCGAGCGCAGATCGCGGCGGCATGATGTCTTAGATCAGTTCCATCTCAAACAACGCGAGTATGTTTTGTTTGTAGGACGTCTGGTGCCCGAGAACAATATTCATCATCTCATCCATGCCTTCGAAAAGGTTGAGACCGATCTGAGACTTGTCATCGTGGGAGATGATCCTTGGGAAAAAACCTACGTCCAGGTTTTGAAGTCAACCGTCGATCCAAGGATTATTTTTACCGGAGGTGTTTACGGAGACGGTTATGCACAGTTGCAGCAAAATGCCTATATGTTCGTGTTGCCTGACGAGGTCGGCGGGACCCACCCAGCGCTGGTCGAGGCGATGGGTTACGGCAACTGTGTATTGGTTAACGACACTGCTTCTAACCTGGAGGTGATTGCTAAGGCGGGATTCGCCTATCGAGGGGCGGACGGAGATGTGGATCTGCGGTCCAAGTTGCAGCAGTTGGTCGATGATCCCGATCGCGTCGCTGAGTATCGCCTGCGAGCTCGCCAGAGGGCTCAACAGTGTTATCGCTGGGAAGATGTGGTGCGGAGGCATGCTGAGCTTTACCAGCAACTTGTCCGGCGGAGCGCAGCGGTTGGTACTCCTGAACTGGAAGCTAGCGGTGATCAATAACCTAACTATGACTACCGTTTCAGCTCAAGTTCATGATTCCTTGGTGTTTTCCCGCAGGTGGAACCAGCCGCTCCAGGTCGCCTGCAAGCGGATATTGGACATTATCGGGTCCTCATTGCTATTGACAGTTCTCTCTCCGTTGTTCCTGCTTCTCGCCGTGATGGTAAAACTCACCTCGGTGGGGCCTGTTCTTTACCACTGGAAGGTCATGGGGCGTAATGGGCGGCCGTTTACCGGTTACAAATTCCGTTCAATGGTTGTCAACGCGGATCAACTCAAAGACCAACTGAAGGAACTAAACGAGATGTCTGGTCCCATGTTTAAACTGAGTCGCGACCCTCGGGTTACGTCCGTCGGTTCCTGGATGAGGCGTTACAGCCTGGACGAGTTGCCCCAGTTGTACAGTGTGCTGAAGGGAGATATGTCCCTGGTCGGCCCTCGTCCCCCCTTGGTGACGGAGTATGCTGAGTTCACGAATTACCAAAAACAAAAGCTTGCTGTGAAACCCGGAATCACCTGTCTTTGGCAGGTTAACGGCCGCAATCAGATCAACGACTTCGACGAATGGATCAGACTTGACCTGCAATACATCGGCGCCTGGTCACTGGGGCTAGATTTAAAAATCCTTTTCAAGACTCTGCGAGCAGTTTTCGCAGGGTCGGGTAAGTAGCCGGCACGGGCCGCGCGATTTTCTGAACAAGGAGTGACAATTTTCAATATGCGAGTTCTTGTCATTGGCGGTGCGGGTTTTATAGGTGGACACCTGGTAGATCGCTTTCTTTCGGAGGGCTATCAGGTTCGGGTATTGGATAGTCTTGAACCCAGAATCCATCCGCTCGGCAAACCCGGTTACTTGCAATCTGAGGTCGAATTTATTCAAGGCGATGTTACCGATCGCGAGGCTTTGCGGCATGCATTGAAAGACGTGCAGATTGTCTCTCACCAGGCTGCGTACCAGGACTACATGCCGGACTTCTCCCGCTTCCTACACGTGAACGCTGTGGGCACAGCGCTGCTCTACGAATTGATTGTCCAGGACCGCCTGAAAATAAGGAAAGTCATTGTCGCCTCCTCTCAAGCTGTGTATGGCGAAGGCCAGTACACCTGTGCCGAGCATGGACACTTCCTCCCGATTCCTCGCGGCAAACAATTGCAGGAAGGGAACTGGGAGGTAATTTGTCCAGTTTGCAGACGCGAAAGTAAACCCAACCTATTAATTGAAGACTACATAAACCCCTACAACCAATACGCGGTGTCTAAGTTAGCTCAGGAGAAGGCAGCTTTAGGGTTGGGCTGGCTGAACGGGATTCCGAGTGTCGCACTTCGCTATTCGATTACCCAGGGCCCTAGGCAATCGCTGTTTAACCACTACTCCGGCATTTGCCGCATCTTCGTAAGCCAGGCTTTGAGCGGAAAACCTTTATTGGTTTATGAAGATGGCAAGCAAACTCGCGATTTCGTTCACATTAAGGACGTTGTGGAAGCGAACATGCTTGTCCTTCGCGAAGACGAAGCCAACTTCCAGGCCTTTAACGTGGGCAGCGGATGTCCCACAACCGTCTTGGATTACGCCCGGGCAGTCAGCGACATCGTAAGCCAGCAACTGGCCCTTCAGCTTCCCGGTGAATATCGCAGGGGGGATAACCGGCATAGCGTTTCCTCTATTGCCAAGCTTGGCAAATTGGGCTGGAAACCCTCGCGGCAATTATCGACGATATTGCAGGATTTTCTCGAGTGGGTTCAATCCAACGGCGGAATCCCAGAGAAACACCAGGATGCATATGCGGATATGAAGCAATCCGGTGTGGTCATGGTGGCGAATTAGTACTGCCATTTTTCCCGGAAGTCTATGATAATAGGCTTCTAGAGTTCCTCTTTAGGAACCGAGGTGCATTCCAGCATGAGCACCAGTGCCACCAGTAAGATCGTCGACCCAACTCCCTCATCGCAAAGAATGAGGCCCGAAACCTACGTTTTAACGGTCGCAAACGTATTAAGACAGCTTCCGTTTCCCTCCATTGAACAAGTCAGCGAAGCGCTCTGCCAAGCTTACAAAGCAAACAAAACCCTCTACCTGTTTGGCAACGGAGGCAGCGCGGCTCTGGCGTCGCACTGCGCCTGCGACTTCGGGAAGGGAACGAGCGTAAATGGGGATCGCCGGTTTCGTGTCTTGGCGCTCACTGACAATGTGCCCCTGATGACAGCTTGGGCCAACGATGCCAACTATGAGGACATTTTTGCCGAACAGTTACGTCCTTTTTTGCGCGAAGGCGACGTCGTATTCGCGATCAGCGGGAGCGGAAACTCACCTAATGTTTTGAAGGGCCTGCAACTGGCGCGGGAAACGGGTGCCCGGACCATTGGCCTTACTGGGTTCCAAGGCGGGAAAATGAAGGAACTCTGCGATATCTGCGTGGTGGTTCCAGCCGACAATATGCAGGTAATTGAAGATGTACACCTTTCGGTGAGCCACGCCATATTCTTGTCGCTGAAACAGCGTCTCGCGGAATTGGCGACCTGTCACGAATTGGTATCCAAGGCAAGTGCTTCCTACTTCTCTTCGTAAATCTGTTTCGTTATGAAATCTAACAACCTGCGAAATTGGATACTGGCAGCTGACCTGGTATGGGTTGCTATCGCCATGACCCTTGCCTACGTTCTACGTTATGGATGGGTGTGGGAGGGGCCGCCAGGAGGAACCGCGAAAATCTTCACGATCCCTTTATTGGGGTCAATCTTGATATGGAGCGTGCTTTCTTCACGCTTGAAACTGGATGGGTTCCAAAGCGGATGGCGTCTTTCGGCTATAGTCTCGCAGTTGCTTCCGGCGGTTTCGGTGGTCATGGCCGGGCTTTTTGTTGCTGGGTATCTAATACGGCACTACCTTTCCCGCCTGGCCTTAGGGTACTTTGGCGCGCTGCTGTTTCTCGGTTTGGTGCTGATTCGATTGCTTGCCCGTCTTCTGTTTCGATCACGCTACAGCGTGGGCAAGGTTCGACGGGTGGTGATTGTTGGCAGCGGTCCATTGGCCAAAGAGATGACTACAAAGATTGAAAGCCACCCTGAGACCTTATATGAAGTCATTGGATTCCTAAGCACGGCCGAGACTTCATCCGATATGCCGACAATCGCGGGAAACAGCAGCGCAATAACTGTCCAGACGCTAGGCATAGTGGACGTTTTGCGGGCGCATCAGGTAGACGAACTTATTCTTGCGATTGTCCAACCCAGCCGCCCTGAAATTGTCGAACTTACCGCGCGTTGCCGCCGAGAGGGAATCGCAGTGAGCCTCGTGCCTCAGTCTTACGAACTGTACCTCTCGAAACCTGAATTGATCGATCTTGGTGGGTTGCCGCTGCTGCAACTCAAAGCCGCTCGGGAAGTTAATCCTATCCCTTATTGGAAGCGCCTCACGGACCTGGTCTTAACCTCTTGTCTACTGCCGCTGTCGTTGCCTCCCATGTTGCTGGCGGCAGCGGTGCTCCGTCACAAGAAAAAGAATGCTTTTTATCGTGAACTGCGATGTGGACTGCACGGAAAGCCATTTTATATCTATCGCCTTAACTCGCCGCGCAACGCCTCAAACCTGCCCCGCAGCGAGCGCATCTTGCAACAACTGAGCCTGACCGAACTGCCGCAGCTTCTCAATGTATTACGTGGCGAAATGAGTTTGGTGGGGCCGCGTCCGGAAGGCCTCGACCGCGCCAACCACTACACCGATTGGCACCGCCAGCGCCTCAGCGTCAAACCTGGAATGACTGGCCTGGCGCAGGTCCATGGTCTGCGTGATCAGAATTCCTCGGAGGACAAAACTCGCTACGACCTGCAATATATTCTGCATCGCTCGCTTTTCCAGGACATTTCACTCCTCCTACAAACCTTGTGGACGTTAATGGGCCGATTACTCCAAGTGAAGGTGCTGCCTGTCCCGTCTTGTTCAGAGAGGGCGGCCGGGCTATTTGTGAACCCAGGAATTGAGGAGAGCTTGAATCGTGCTCATAGTTCGCAGCCCAGTTCGAATTAGTTTTGGCGGCGGAGGAACTGATCTCCCGGCTTATTATGAACAGTTCGGCGGGGCTGTTCTCAGCGCCGCCATTAACAAATATTTCTATACGATTCTCGGTAAACGAAGCGACGATCGGGTTCAGGTGATTTCGTCGGATTTGCGGGTATTCGAGACCTGGCACGACATAGCAAACATGAGCTTGCGCGGGAACGCGCTTGAAATCCCGCTCGCGGTTCTAAAGGAATTGAAGTCCGATGTCGGAGTCGACTTATTTCTGGCTTCGGAAATTCCGCCGGGCACAGGGCTTGGTTCCTCCGCCAGCGTTTGCGTCAATATTCTCAAGACGCTGACCACCTACCTTCAACAACCACTTTCAAAGTACCAACTGGCAGAGCGTGCCTTCCAAATCGCTCGTCGTGGTCTTGAAAAGCACATTGGAAAACAGGATGAATACGCAGCTGCCTTCGGGGGCCTGAACTATATTTCATTCAATGCGGACGATACCGTGGAGGTTGAACCAATCATTATCGAGCCAGCAGTGCTGCGGGAGTTGCAGTCTAATCTGATGCTATTCTTTACCGGCTCTGCGCATCAATCCTGGACCATTCTTAAGGAGCAAGAAGAATCGACCCGCATCACGGGAGGAGTGGCGGTAGAAGCCTTACATGAGGTCAAAGCTCTGGCAATGCAAATGCGCACCGCCCGCATGACCGGTGATCTCCATCATTTTGGAGAGTTGTTACATGAGGGCTGGCAGGCAAAACGACGGGTTTCAGGGAAGATTTCGACACCGCGTATCGATCAGCTCTATTCGCTCGCTCGGGAAAATGGAGCTATAGGTGGAAAGATCACTGGTGCTGGTGGGGGCGGATTTCTGCTTCTATATTGCCAGGCACAGAATCAGCCAGCGGTTCGGGCGGCGATGCGCAATGAGAATGTTCAAGAGATGACCTTCGGCTTTGACATGCAGGGTGCCCAACCGATTGTGAACGATCCATTTATCGACGGAGACGAACATGGAGGTTCTCGTTGGGTATTTGTCCCCAAAGGCGGCGGTGCCCATGCGTAGTCGCCGGGCATTCCCTGTTAAGAACTTAAAGTGAAAGCTTTTTTGCTCGCAGCTGGCCACGGGCAGCGACTCCGGCCCCTCACCGACACCATCCCCAAGTGTCTCGTCCCGATACGGGGAGTCCCCATGCTCTCTATCTGGATGGATCTGTGTGACCGAGTTGGAATTCATGATGTTCTGATCAATCTGCACGCACACGCCGATGTGGTGTGCGAATTTCTTCGTAACCATTCCCATGGCACGCGAATTCGAGTGGCGGTAGAGCCACAATTGTTGGGAAGTGCCGGTACGCTGCGGGCGAACCGGGGGTGGGTCAAGTCCGACGAGTTATTCTGGATCTTTTACGCGGATGTTCTAAACAATGCAGATCTTACAGGCATGCTTCGGAACCACCAACTGAAGAAGCCCGCGGCAACCATCGGGGTCTACCACGTACCCGAGCCGCATCGTTGCGGGATCGTGACCGTGGATGAACAAGACATGGTCCAGCAATTTGTGGAGAAGCCGAGAGTGCCGATGGGGAACCTCGCTTTTTCAGGATTGATGATCGGGACAGCGGAAATGTTGGACGCAATCCCTGCGGCGGTTCCGTCCGATATTGGTTTTGACGTTTTGCCCCAACTGGTGGGCCGCATGCTGGCCTATCCTATCCACGACTATTTGATCGATATTGGTACCATGGCGAACTACCAGGCAGCGCAGAACACATGGCCTGGATTGCAAGGAGTGCGATAATCCGAATGCTGCGTGGAATTGTCTTCGACATGGATGGAGTAGTCATCGATAGCCATCCAGTTCATCGGTTAGCATGGAAGAATTTCCTTGATACAGTCGGACGCGAGGTAAGCGATGAGGACCTGGAATTCATTCTGGATGGCCGTAAGCGGGACGAAATTCTCCGCTATTTCCTTGGAGAATTGAGTGCTGATGAACTCGCTGAATATGGCTCGTTGAAAGACGAAATGCTGCAAAAGCTGGGAAAACAGCTGCGGCCTCTGCCCGGCATTGTTGAATTTCTGGCTGGGTTGTCTCCCGCAGGCATTCGAATCGCACTGGCGACCTCCGCGGGGCGAAGTCGAGCCTGCGGAACTCTGCGAGAACTAGGTTTGGCCGACTACTTCGAAACGATTGTGACTGGAGATGAGGTGGTTAACGGCAAGCCAGATCCGGCCATTTATCGTCTGGCAGCAGAACGATTGCAGGAAGCCCCCGAGAATCTGCTGGCCATCGAAGACGCGGTTTCAGGGGTAAAGTCGGCGCGAGCCGCAGGGCTGCGCTGCGTCGGTGTATCCTGTCCTGGGCGTGCGGAGGAATTGCTGGCAGCGGGCGCCGAACAAGTGATCTCCGACTTCCGCTCATTTTCGCTAGCGGGACTGAAATCCGACATCGACTAGTCTTTGAATGAGACCACTGAAAATTGGGATCGACATCCACAGCATTGGGAGTCAAAAGGGCGGGAACGAAACATACTATCGGGAACTGATTCGCGAGATGGCTCAGCTGTCTTGCACTCACAACTTCTATCTCTACTATACCCACCCCGGGGCTGACCAGCAGATCCCGGCCAGCCGACGTTTTACTGTTCGGCGCCTAAAGCCAGCTTCGCCCTGGTTTAGAATTCCCTTCGCATTTCCTTGGTACGTGCGCCAGGACGAACTCGACGTCTTTCACGCACAATTCATAGTGCCCCCATTCCTGAAATGTAAGACCGTGACTACCGTCCCGGATATTGCCTACGAGCACTTTCCGGAATCATTCCCCGCACATCAAAGAGCCCTGCTGAAACTATTGGTCACGGAGTCGGTTCGTCGCGCTGACCACGTCATTACGGTGTCGGAATATTCAAAAAAGGATATTGCCGAAACTTACGGATTGAGCGCTGAAAAAATCACCGTCATCTATGAAGGCGCAGGCGATGAATTTGTGCCGCTCGACAAGGCGGAAGCACGGGAATGTTTGGCACGAAAATACTCGATCTGCGGCGAATTTATTCTCTACCTCGGGAGATTGCAAGCCCGCAAAAACCTGGTGCGACTCGTCGATGCCTATGCTCAGGTACGCCAGGCCGGATTTAGGCAGAAGCTGGTTCTGGCAGGGAAGCCGGACTCATTGTTTGAACCAGTGCTCACGCGCATTAGGGAACTTGAGCTGCAAGGTGAGATTCTGCTTACCGGCTATATTGCTCCCGACGACGTGCCCAAGCTGTATAACGCAGCCAAAGTCTTTGTTTATCCGTCCTACTTCGAAGGCTTTGGTTTGCCGGTGCTGGAAGCCATGGGGTGTGGAACACCGGTGATCACCTCACGGGGTTCCTCCCTGGAAGAGGTGGCCCAGGGCGCCGCTTTGCTGGTTGATCCTCTTGACGCCGGTTCCATCGCCGAGGCCCTTAAGTCGGTGTTGGAAGACGCGGATTTGCGCAGCCATTTGAGCGCAACCGGCTTAGCCAGGAGCCGACAGTTTAGCTTCAAGAACGCCGCGAAAGAGACTTTAAGCGTTTACGAGAGGATTTGCGAGATCCCCTGAACCTCAGGCGCATTCCATGCGAATAGCTTTAATCATTCACCAACTACAGATCGAGGGCGGTGGTGAGAGGCAAATCATCTGCCTTGCTCACGCATTGAAGGAGCGAGGACACGAGGTGACCATCTATACCTGCGCCTATGATCAGGCAAACTGTTATCCCCAACTCTGTCACGCATTGACCATCCACGATGTGGGCCGAGGGCTTTGGCCTTCTTTGCGACATCCGTTCTTCCTGCGTTCGTTCCTTGATATGGTGCACCTTGCAAGGGCTGTCGACGGCCGTTACGAGATTTGGAATCCTCATCATTGGCCGGCGCAATGGGCCGCGGGCTGGCTGAAAAAAAAATCGGGAGGCAAGGTCGTCTGGATGGCAAACGATGTTCCCGACTTTGCGCTGAAAGTCTTTCACCCAGGATCTATACGAGACGCGCTGCTTATACCGTTGCGCTTGTGCTATTTCTTCTTTGATCGCATACAAGACCGCAGGGTGGACCTAGCGGTGCTGCTGTCGAACTGGGCGACCCATCAGTTCAAGCTACATTATCCCGTCAAAACAACCATTGTGCCAAGCGGGATGGACCCGGCCCGCTTTACACCGGGAGGCGACCGGAGAAAAATCCGTGACCGATTTGGTTGTACCGACGGTGAATTCCTTTTGCTCTGGCTTGGCATCTTCATGCCTCACCGGCGGTTGGAAAATGCTATACGCGCGGTCCATGAATTGGCTTCGCGCGGCGTCAGGATACGTCTTCTGTTGGCGGGGTCAGATCGAAGTTTCCCCCAATATGTCAATGAATTGAAAGAGCTGACGAAGAACCTGGGGGTGAGCGAACAGGTCAATTTTGCCGGCAAAATCTCCGACGAAGAAATCCGGGATTTCTATGCTTCTTGCGACGGCTTCGTATTTCCTAACGAAGGACAAACCTGGGGCTTGGTGGTTCTCGAAGCCATGGCTTGCGGTTGTCTTGTTTTCGTATCACGCGGCGCCGCCGTGCATGAAGCGCTTGCGGATGGGGAAACTGCAATACTTTTTTCCGCGGGGAACCCTCGAAGTCTCGCTCAAAAAATCGAAATGGCAATCGGCAGCCCGCAGCTCAGAGAACAAATAGCTGCGCGGGGGATGCAAATGGTTCGCGACAAATTTAGTTGGGAACATTATGCGGAGCGTGTGGAATGCGTCTTCCAGGATGTCCTTACCCAAGAAGGACCGCGCGCGCTACAACCTTTCAGGGTAGGGTCCCATCCCACGGAAGCACCCAAGCGCTCATAGCCCGGTTACCTCTCGATAAACCGCTATCGTTTCATTTGCCGCCCGCTGCCAACTGAAGTGGCTCGCCCTTTCCAGCCCCTTGCGGCGCATTTCTTGCGCCTTTACTTCGCTCCCCAGCACCCCTGCAATCGCGCTCGCCATACCATGATGGTCCTGGCAGGGAAAATAGATTCCGGCGTTACCACCGACTTCAGGAAGGCTCGACGACTCGCTGCATACGACCGGAGTCCCGCAGGCCATCGCTTCCAGTACCGGGAACCCGAAGCCCTCATAGACCGAAGGCATTACAACCAGGGTTGCGGCAGCGTACAAGCCGGGCATGTATTTATCCGGGATGCGGCCGGTCAGCAACACGCTGCTGCCCAGACCCAAGGCTGTAATGGTCTTGAGAACCTCTTGTGTTCCCTGTATCGCCCGATTCTCTGCGCCGGCCAACACTAGTTGGCGGTTCCCCCATTCACCCCGGTCGCGCAGTTCTGCAATTGCCCGAATTAGTGTCGGGATATTTTTCCGGCGTGTGAGCGTGCCCACGTGAAGAACGTAGCCATTTTCGATGCCCAACGAACGGGCCCACCCAGCATCAAGCACGGCACCGGGGCGAAAACGTTCATGATCGACACCGTGAGGAATTACCCGAATCTTTTCCGGAGAGACACCATAAAACTTGATGATGTCGCACTTGGAATGTTCGGATACAGCGATGATGGCCGCGGCAGACGCAAGTATTCGGGGCATTACCAGGTTTAGATACTGTACCCACCAGCGAGAAAAGTAGGAAGGGAAAAGGAGATAGCTGACGTCGTGAACGGTTACAACGACGGGACAGGGAGCCGCCAGAGGTGCGAGGAATGCAGGCGCGTGCAATACATCCACTTTTTTCCGCCAAAGTGCTGCGGGCAGGTAAGCGTGCATCCACAATAGATCTTGAAGGGTTCCCAGGCCGCGTTTCAGCGGCTTACTGCCGGTATGACTGTTGCTCCATCCAGAGAGAACGGTTACATGCAGGTCATTGCGAGTGGCGTATTGCTGCAATAACTGGGTTGCATAGACGCCCGTTCCTGCTTTGTCGCGTCCGGCAATACTGTTGTCCCACGCGACCTTTAGCGCGCGCATCCTAGTGAGTTGAGACCCTACGGGCGATCACAAAAATCGTGTCGTAGACATTAATTCCCGAACATAGCATCAAAGCGCTCGATGCGTAGTAGTAGACATGTGCCTTAGATCGGGACAGCCCAGTGGCAATGTAATAGGGGTCCAGGGTTTTCTTCAAGACTGAGAAGCCTGTATTCTCCAACAACCGGACCAGCACGCCCGGGGTGAAATGCGAAAGATGAACCTCGCCATTCTCCGGGCCCAAACTGATCAGAGGCAAGCCAAATTTTCCGAGCCCAGAGCGGTCTTTCCATCCCCGGTTCGTCATCCACGTTCGGACCACCGCCCGGAACGAAGTTACTTCGTTCGGCACCGCGACCGCAATAGTCCCGCCATCGGACAGCAAGGAATGACATTTCTGGAGAAGGCGCTTGGGATCATGCACGTGCTCCAAAACATGAAAAAGACTAATGTTGTCGAAGACTTTTCCCTCCCAGTCGATACTATCCAGCGTGCCTTGGAACACATCCAGTCCATATCTTTCCTTTGCAATGCGAATGGCAACGCTTGATACTTCTGTTCCGTAGACCGCCTCATAGGACGTGCGGGCTACTTCCAAGAATTGCCCAATCCCAGTTCCAACATCCAGCAAAGTTCCCGGCTTCCTTGTCGATTGCATCTTCTTAAGTCTTCTCTGCCATGCGATTTGCCGGGCGGGCAACTCACCGAGCCATGAATCATACTGCGCTGGCCGTGAATAAAACTTGACCAGTTCCGACAGTACGGGGCGCGGGTTGTCGAAGACAAACCCGCAGTTGGCGCAGCGTGCGATATGGCAGGCGGGATCGACTGCGTCAAGGCGATTGCTTTCGCACACATTACATCGTTCGACAAGTTCCGTATTCATATCGGTAATCGCGTTGGGTGCCGGCAAGTACTTATAATACCTGCTCTCGCTAAAATACAGGATCAAACCAGCGTAGCGGCGAGCCACGAGAGACATTTTTCGAGAAGCCTGAGTCTGAGGAGTCAATTGAGCAAACCTGTGGTGCCGAGTCTTCCCTCCGAATCATCTGCACACAACCGCGGACGGACCGTCGGGATCGTCAGCATACTCACGGTGGTCGTGGCCTGCTTCGGCTACTTTCGAGAGGCGGCGCTGGCGGCCCATTTTGGGTTGTCGACTACCATGGATGCTTATTTCGCGGCTATCTTCGTGCCCACTATCTTTTATATGATCCTGATCGCTGGCACGCTTTCGCCAATATTCATTCCGATTTTGTTGTCCACAGAGAACGGAGGAAGTCCGCAGAAACTTACAGAAACTTTTAGTGTCGTGACAACATTCGTTCTGCTGTTTTTGATCGTGATCGTCAGCGGCGCCATGCTAACAGCACCCAGCTGGCTGGCGGTTCTGTTTCCCGGCTTTAGTGCCTCCACTGCGGCCATGTCAACGCGTCTCATCTACATCATCTTCCCCTCGGTTTTGTTTGTGGCTTTGGCTGGAATTCTTACTGCTCTGCTAAATGGATTTCATAAATTCGCCCTGGCGTCATTTGCTCCGGCGCTTTCGAGCTTGGCCGTCATCGTTGCGGTTTTATTGGCTCACGGGGAAAATGCCATCTACCTGGTAGGGATGGCTACGGCGGCAGGTTTTCTGCTCCAATTTCTTTTCCTCATTCCGGCAGCTGCCAAATTAGGATTTCGCTACACCCCATCTCTGAATTTTTCGCATTCTGCGATCCGAAAACTGCTTCGTCTGGGAGGCCCGTTACTCCTCTATCTCGTCATAGCAAACGGCTCGGCATTTGTTGAGCGGAATCTGGCGTCACAATTATCCGTGGGAGCTGTTTCTACTTTGACCTATGCCATGCGGCTGTTCACCATTCCATCCAATTTCCTTGCGGCACCTTTGGGAATTGTGGTCTATCCTCAATTCGCGCGCGAGGCGTTGCGCGAGGGCCGCGGCAATCTGGCCGCCCAAGTGTCGCGCATCTTCCGCGCAATCCTGTTCATTTTTGTTCCCATCACTCTGTGGACCATCATTAATGCTTTACCCATTACTCGCCTCCTGTTTGAACGCGGGCAGTTTAAGTTGGAGAACTCGATCGTAACCGCGCAGGTCTTGCAGCTTTACGGTATTGGAATTCTGCCTCTAGCTATGGGGGGGATATTGTTGCGTTGCTTCTACGCTGTGGAAGACACGGTCACAGCGTTATACGCCGAAATAGTGGATCTGATTTTTTATGTGATTGTAGCCACGTTTTTCACCCGGCGCTTCGGTATTCAGGGGCTGGCACTGACGCGCGGTATCTCATTCTATTTGGTTACGGGTATTCTCGTAGTTGTGCTGTGGAATCGGAAGCATCTGCTGCATTTTGATTTAGATATGGTGCGCTTCATCGCTTTGACGACCGTAGCCTCACTTGCCATGGTCGCAATCAATTGGATCAGTTGGCATTTCTTTTACCTAGCTTTCGATCGCGGCGGAATCGCCGCTCGGATCTCAGTAGTCGCTTCTCTAGGGCTGATCACGGGAGGTACTTTCATTGGAGTGGCGCGATTATTCAGAGTGAAAGAGGC
>Ga0157378_10000753_pt1 | contig 30281 bp, 40 predicted proteins | sample M65metaG_FD_115309 | JGI IMG/M metagenome (GOLD analysis project Ga0157378, IMG submission 115309) | Miscanthus rhizosphere microbial communities from Kellogg Biological Station, Michigan, USA - M6-5 metaG | ecosystem: Host-associated > Plants > Roots > Rhizosphere > Soil | place: USA: Michigan... | reverse complement strand
TTTTCCAGTCCGGCTGTTTTCGGCGGCTCGGGCGGATCACATTCACTTCCACATGCTTCATCGCAAGGATCTCTCGCGCATTAAGGAAGTATGGTTTTGCGCCGAGGAGAACAAACCCGTAGATCGTTCCGACATCGTCAAAGGCTACGAAACCAGCAAAGGCGAATACGTCGTGGTCGAAGATGAGGAACTTAAGAAGATCGCACCGGTCACGGCCACGACCATGGAAATCCTGCAGTTCGTACGGGACGAAGAAGTCGATCCGATCTATTTCGAGACTTCCTACTATATGGCGCCGGACGAAACCGTCAGTAAGCCCTATAAGCTGCTGTACCAGGCTCTGACAGAGTCCCAATATTCCGCCATCGCGAAAGTGACGATGCACGGCCGGGAGCACACGGTACTGATTCGCACGGCTCCGACCGGGCTACTGGCGCATACCCTCTACTACCCGAACGAATTGCGCGCTGCAAATAAACCGAACATCAAACTGGAACAAAAAGCCGGAGGCAAGGAGCTAGCGCTCGCCAAGAGCCTTATTGAACACCTCGCTGGTCCATTCAAGCCCCAGCAATTTTACGACGCCTATCGGGAAAATGTCGAGCGGCTGATCGAGCAAAAGAAAAAGGGCCAGAAGATCACGTCGATGCCACATCCCAGAAAGGCGCCGGTTATCGACTTGATGGAAGCGCTCAAGCGGAGCCTAAGTGCCTCCGGGAAACCTTCGAAATCGAAAGTTTCATCCGCCAAGGCTCCGCGGAAGCGCCGGGCGGCATAATCTGGCGTTAATGGCGGCGTGAGCACCCGAATCACCGTTTCCGTAAAGGATTCAGTCTCGGGGGACGCGCTCCGCGCCGCACCGCGCCCTCCACAGTCACGTAGGACAACTCTTCCCCGGACAGGGCGCATCGCAACATCAATCCTCCCCGACTCATGTCCCCACGGCCGACAAACTCCTCTGGAAAGAGTAGCTGTTCTCCAAACACGTCCAGCAGGGTCCGCGTGTATTTATCGGTGGCGATGCTACCGAGCAGAATATATTGGCAGGAGGAGCCGTAGCGCTGGTGCAACTGCGCCGCGTCGCGAAGAAACGGGCCGGTAAAAGCTTCATTACCGACTTCGATGGGAACTTTCGCAACGGTTTGAAGCTGGTCGAGGGTCAGGATCGTTTCCGGCGGCACGAGTCCCAAACCTGGAACGATCACCACGGCGGGCGATACGCCTTCGGGAGCCGCTCCAAACACCTCGCTGTACGCTTTCTTGCCCCGAAAATACAATCCGCTGATGAAACTATAGATCTCTCCGACCGTGGCGGAGCCTACACGAAGGCGCACCGCCAAGTCGAACTCCGCCTGTTCCCTCATCAGCATCACGGACCGTGGACCGCCGATTCGTGCGGGCGAAAGGAAAAACACCCGGGGAAATCGCGTCCCGCCTAAGCGGACTTGCGGAGCAGCGTCAGCGGTGATTTGGTCGCGACTTCCACTTGATCCATGCGGCATTGCAGAGGAGCCTTGTCCGGACGCCAGCGAAGGAATTTGGTCCCATGCCGGAATCGTCCCGAGGTGAAGTGATCGTAGCGCACTTCTACCACCAGCTTTGGACGAAGAGCTTTCCACTCGGCCGACCGTTCCGAGCTCCAGCGGCTCGGCCCGCCCGGAGCGCGTCCCGTGAAGCCGATGCCGGCGGAGCCCTGAGTTCCCACCAGGGCCTCTAGGTTCCGCGTGAGAGCCGGCAGGGTGGCGCGTTCCATCGACGAAGTGAATCCTACGTGATGCAACAGGCCGTCGCTATCGTACAAGCCGAGCAAGAGGGAACCGGCCAGCTGGGTCTTCGTCCCGTAGCGGAACCCTGCAACCACGCAGTCCACCGTGCGCAGGTTCTTGATCTTCTGCATCGCTCGTTCGCCGGGTGAATACGGCGCATCCAAGGGTTTGGCGATCAAACCATCCAGTTGTCCGCGCATGGTCTTCAGCCATTGCCGGGCTACCTTGATGTCCGCCGTCGCGGGCGATAGCAGAAATGTCGAGTTTCCACGCAAGTATTCCGCGGCGAACGTTTCCAGCTTGGTCCGGCGTTGTGCAAGCGTTTCGCCGATGAGCGACCGCCCCTTGGCATCCACCAGCAGATCGAACAGCACGAATTTCGCGGGCGTTTGCACCGCGAGCTTCGCAACTCTGCTCGCGGCCGGGTGGATGCGCTGAAGCAGATCGTCGAACGACAGTTTTTCGTTGACTAGAACGATCAGTTCACCATCCAGAACGAACTTGTCGGGTTTCAGTTTGCCCAAGGCGGCCACCAGCTCGGGGAAGTAGCGGGTGAGCGATTGGGCCGACTTGGATTGCAGCTCGACGGAACTTCCTTCCCGAAAGGCGACACACTGAAAGCCGTCCCACTTTGGCTCATACTGCCAGTTCGATCCAGTGGGTATTTCCTCCACACTTTTGGCCTCCATGGGGAGAAACGGTCGCGTGATGGGAAGCTTCGATTTCATGGGTAGGCACCTTGGTGCGAGCGGAGGATACTGGGTGCGAGGCCTCTTTGGGCTCCGGCATAGCCTTGAAATCCCGTTTGTCGGATACTTGGTGAGACTCAAGCTATTTGCTCCGGTTCACCATCAGCTTGCCAGCGCCCATGTGTGGACTTTCGAAATCCGCCTAGTAGGCTTTCGGCGCGCCGGGGTTGACTGGCCGCTCAAGTTAGGAGAATGAAACTGCTTCAGCAAAGCAAGCATTGCCGCCTCGTGACCGCGAGGCTGGGGTCTGCCCAACTTTGGGTGGGGCACCTGAAACATCTTCTCGGATAAGTAGCTCTCAACCACTGCAGGATGAATGTAATATTTCCGGCAAGTCGCCGGGCGATTTCCCAGTTGACTCGCGGTTTCTTTCACGGCAGACAGGATCTTCTTTTTGGCCTCGGATTTCGAACTGGCCGGACCGGCCTTGTTCAACTCGATAAACATCTGACGGGTACCATGCCAAGTGCGGAAATCCTTGGCCGTAATATCCTGTCCGGTGATCTCCCGCAAATAGCCGTTGACGTCTCCCGAACTAATCGCCTGAAGCTCGCCCGACTCGGCCTGGTATTGAAACAGTTCCTGTCCGGGCAGATGCTGGCACTTTTTTACGATGCGAGCCAGCCGATTGTCGCGCAAACTCAGGTCCAGGCTTTGGCCACTCTTTCCACGGAAGCGCAAGCGTAGCTCGGCACCGCGAATGCGTGCATGCTTGTTCTCCAGCGTCGTTAACCCGTAGGATCCGTTAGAGCGTAGATACTCATCATTTCCCACTCGTGCGAAGGTTTCATCCAAGAGGCGGACTACTGCAGCTAGAACCTTCTCTTTGGGCATTCCCGGCAACTTCAAATCGTGACGTACACGACGTCTGATCCGAGGCAGGGCTGGTCCGAAGAAAAGCATGCGGTCGAATTTGACCTGATCCCGAATTCGGCGGTACTGCGGATGATACCGATATTGTTTCCGCCCCTTCGCGTCACGCCCCACAGCCTGCAGATGACCGTTTGGCTGAGGACATATCCAAACGTGGGCCCAAGCGGGAGGGATCACGAGCGCGCGGATACGTTTTAACGTGGCTTGGTCCCGGACGCGCTTGCCGTCGACTGAAAGGTAGACAAATCCGCGTCCGCGCTTCTGGCGAACGATGCCGGGTCCGGTTTCTCCGCGTATGTAGCGCAACCCGCCGTCATGGGCAGAATCGATGGAATCGGTACGAATCGCGCCGAGTCTCTTGCTCATTGACCCCTACTTCTTGCGTTTGTTTTTGGGCTCGAGGGTCAGGAAGCCTTCTTTCGCGGGATTCTGGCGCCGGCCTTTCGCGCCTCACTGAGCGCGATAGCTACCGCCTGCTTGCGACTCTTGACCTTGCCGCCACTGCCGGACTTAAGGTCGCCCTCCTTATACTCCTTCATAACCTTGTGAACTTTTCGTTTCTCTGTAGAGTTTGACGATGACTTTACCATGTCGAACATCCTCGTTCTGACCAATGCAATTCGAGTACCACTTAGTGGCGGGAACCCGCAGCACGGCGCACTTCTATTCCGCGGGGCCCAGACCCCCAATTGCGGGACCATTGACAACTTTCCCGGATGTGTCGAAACGAGATCCATGGCAGGGACAATCCCACGTCCGTTCTGTAGAGTTCCAATCGACGATACAACCTAAGTGAGGGCACACGGCAGAGTACTCGTGCAAAACGCCATGAGTATCTCGATAGACCGCCACCTTTTTGAGGCCTCGTCGAATCACTGCGCCCGTGCCCCTCACAATCTTGCTAACGTCATCGACATCTCCGGAAGTAACGTAGTCGCCAAACTGAGCCACGGCATTCAGGTTTTCCTTGGCAAACTCCGGCGTCGCTCGCAGCAGAATACGCGACGGATCGTAGAGCGTTGCCCATTCGTTGTCTCGTCCAAGGATGAGGTCGGTGAGTAAAACGCCCGCGATCGTGCCGTGCGTCATGCCATTTCCCGAATCGCCCGTTACTACGTAAGTATTCTGATCGCCAGGGTTTCGCCCAATAAAAGCGAGGCCATCGATTGGCTCCATAATTTGTCCGGACCATCGGAATTCCATCTCTCCTGAAGTCGGGAAGCGTTCGCGCGTCCACGCTTCCAGTCGCTCAAATCTCTCGTTCGTATCGTCGGCTTGACCGGTCTTATGATCTTCACCGCCAACAATGAGGACTTCATGGCCTGCTTCTTCAGTCAATCGGACGTAATGATACGGGTCGGCTGTATCCCAATACAAGGCCTTGGTGATGGACCCTTTTGGAACTCGTACTCCGATTACGTAGGTACGATATGCAGCTTGTTTCGTGTGGATGGTCACCCAGTCATTTACAGGCGTGTTTGTGGCCACGACAATAGCCCCTGCCGAGACCACCGCGCCGTTGCTGGTCTTGACGCTTGTCCTCGCCTTATCGGACGTCTCGCTCTTGAATTCCTCGGCGTGAGTTTTGTTGAAGATGCGCCCCCCTTTCTTTTCGATCGCTTTTGAGAGGCCGTTCAGGTACTTCAGGGGATGAAACTGTCCCTGCCGTGGAAACCGCAGACATGAGCCTGTGTCAAAGCCTTCCAAAGGAGCGCGTGCGACCTTCGCCACTCCAGTCAATCCAGCGCGATGCACTGCCTCCAATTCCTTATCGAGAAGGTCCGTTGGTTCGCCCGGTGGCACAAACAGGTAGCCATCCAATCTTTCAAACTCACAGGCGATGTTTTCCCGGGCGACAATTTCTTCGATGCGATCTATCCCGGTTGTATGGCTTTCTGCAGCGAGCTTGGCGCCTTTAAGTCCGTGCAGTTTCTCCAGCTCGAAGTAGCGATCATCAAGTGCACTTACCAAGTGAGCCGTTGTCCGCGATGTTTCGCCTCCGGCTGTCGGTCCATCGTCCAGGACGACGACGGATCGGCCCTCATTCGCCAACAGGTAGGCGGTCGTAAGACCAGCAATACCCGCACCCACCACACACACATCCGCGGTGGCGTTTTTGGCGAGCGCGGGGCGAGACGGTATTTCGACGGTCTTCCATATGGATGTAGTCGGAGCAAGCGTTTTCATATAGCAGTCCTCACAAGCCGCATCGTTTGAGGCCGTCCTGTTCGTCAATGAGAGAACTTGTCGGGAAACTGTTTGATGATGCCGTCGGAAAGCGCATCCGCCATCATCAGGATATGGTTGTACACGTCATCAAAGGCTCTTACATCGGCGGCCCAGTCCTTGTGCAACCTGGCCATTACTTCGGCGGATGTAGTGGAAAGATGTTTCTTCATCATGTCCGACAACGTCGCCTTAGGCCAGTTCGGATTTGCTTGGCTTAGGAAGGTGGCGATCTCTTCTCCATTAGTTTGCCATTTACTGTCCGCTGCCTGAACTCTGGCTTTATCATCGGCCTTGGCCGCCTTAATCAGATCGACGGCGATGAGGATGTGTTCCTTCAAGAGGGGTGTGAGTTTGTCCCCGGCGCTCTTGCCATAATATGCAGCGATGGCAGTTCCAATATCCTGCTGATTCTTCATGAGCCGGTCGGATGCAGCCTGTTGATCCGCCTGATCTCCGACGGCAGCAACGATGTAGTCTCGTGTCCAGATTACGTGGTCGGACCACAATTTACGCATATCTTGCCTGAGATTTAAGGAAGACGGCGTGTTTTTGGCTGCGGTACGGGCGTCTTTTTGCGGGGCCGCCCAGCAGGTTCCAACAAGCATTGCCACTAAGAGAGTCTTCATATGGATTCTCCTCAACGTCAGGAGCAATTCCTATGCCAATAAGTTCAGGTTTGGGACTGCTATCCAGTGGCCATCTGCTTGCATGCGCATACAGCGGAACGATGTGAGCCTAAAGAGGGTTTTGCTGTTTCCCCTCCAGAATCGCGGACCGAAGGAGGACGGCGTCAGGAACGCGAAGGTGAATAGCCCAAAAAGGAGACCCAGGTGGTGATTCGTTGTGTGCGAGGTTCTTGCCGTCTCCCTCGCTCTATGGCCACTCCGAGAACGGTAAAATCGTTCGACAAGAACAGCTCGGGGTGTCCACACGGATTTGCCGGATCATCGCCTGGTCTCAAGGGTGTGGCTTCCGAGCTTTTGTGAAGCGGCTTCAGTTTATTACCGCGCTTCCTGCAAATATCCGCCGAGGGAGCGGATGCTATGTGGGTACTCGCCTGTTGTCCGAAGGTCTTCTTAGATTAGGGAATAGCGTAGAAATAGTCAGGCCAAGGCTCCAGTTGCCCAACTTCACGGCCACACGCATTCTGTTCAATGAGAAATTGCGCACGCGCGATTTCCATGCGGACGCTACGATAGGCATTGATGCCGACGGCTATTCGATCGCTGGAAGGCGTAATTCACCGCCTCACATCGCATGTATCAAAGGTGTTTTGGGCGACGCCGTACATTTTGAGGCCGGATTCACGCGAGCTAGTATGGCATTTCACGCCCAGCTGGAGGCAAAGCACGCGCGGCGGGCCGATCTTGTCGTTACCCCAAGCCGGTATTGTGCCGAGCGCATCGAAGAACTTTACGGCGTCAAGGGCGCGGTCGTTGTACCGGAGCTGATTGATCTCAATGCTTGGCGCCACCGGTTTCTGGCAAATCCCGCTGGGCCCAATGAGAAGAGATTTACGGTTCTGACCGTGTGCCGCTTTTATCCCAGAAAGGGGCTGGTGACTTTACTTCAGGCTGCCGCGCAGTTGCGCCACACGATTCCGCGGCTGGAGATTCGAATCGTGGGCAACGGACCCGAATACAAGAGGCTCCGACAGATCTGCACAGGATTGCGTTTAGATGCTATCGTGCATTGGCTCGGCGATGTATCCCTCGCCAGGCTGGCGCAGGAATATAATCGTGCGAATGTATTTTGCTTGCCCAGTCTGCAAGAAGGTTTCGGCATCGTTTTCTTGGAAGCAATGGCCGCCGGCAAACCGATTGTAGCCGTTCGAGCCGCCGCCATTCCAGAGGTAGTTCGCAACGGTATTCTCGCCGAGCCTGAAAACGCCGAGTCGCTCGCCGAAGGCATCGATCGGTTGTATCGAAATCCGGACCTTTGCCGATCCCTGGCTTCGGCAGGCCGAGCGGACGTCGAAAACTTCGATGTTCATCGCGTTGCAGGGTTGTTCTTATCGGAGATCGCTAAGGTTGTGTCCCCGATACAAGGGGGCGTGCCCGATTGGGCCGTAGACGAGTGCCCTGGAACTGCCCCAATACAACATTCGAGCGAGGTTTTCCATGGGAGATGACAAGGCACCGGAACTTAAGGGCCCGGACCTTAAAGTGGGAGTGGATCTCGGAAGTTTGGCAGAGAACTTGCCTCTGTTGGGTCACTTCGAGGGCGAGGCAGTCATTCTTGTCAGGCAGGGCGACAATATATTTGCTATCGGTGCGACCTGTACGCACTACGGTGGTCCGCTGTCGGACGGACTCGTCGTGGGTGAAACCGTCCGCTGTCCATGGCATCACGCCCGATTCAGCCTGCGCACTGGCGAAGCTGAAGCAGCTCCCGCACTTAATCCTGTGGCGTGTTTTAATGTTCAAAACGAGGATGGCAGAGTCAGAGTCGATCGAAAACGGGATGTTACTTTTCGAGTAGCTTGCCCAAAGAATCCCGATTCCGTCGTGATCATCGGGGCTGGCGCGGCCGGTGCTTCTTGTGCGGACATGTTACGCACAAAAGGCTACAGCAGGGCGATAACTCTGGTAGGCGATGAGGAACCCGGTCCGGTCGACCGTCCAAATCTCTCCAAAGACTTTCTTGCCGGCAAGGCTCCTGACGAGTGGATTCCGCTCCGTACCGGGGACTACTACAAATCAATGGACGTCGAGCTCGTTGCGACCGATCCCGCCATTCGCGTTGATTCCAAAACTCGGGAAGTCACGTTGCGAAGCGGACGCATTCTTCGGTACGGGACACTTTTGCTTGCGACCGGAGCGGAGCCACAATCCATTTCGATCGAAGGCGCCCAGTTACCCCACGTCCACCGTTTGCGGACGTTGGGCGACAGCAGGGCGATCATTGCGGGTGCTCAGCAGGCTAAGCGGTGCGTAGTGATTGGTTCAAGTTTCATTGGCCTGGAAGTCGCTGCGTCGCTCCGCGAGCGAGGACTAGAAGTCGCGGTAGTAGGGAAGGACGCAATACCGCTTGAAAAAGTGCTGGGCCCGGAATTCGGACACTTCATAAAGGGTCTCCACGAGCAGCATGGTGTCCGCTTTTTCCTGAACTCAACGCCGCGGGTCATTCGCGAGGATCGAGTTGAACTCAGCAATGGGCAAACGCTTGAGGCCGAAATGGTCGTTTTGGGCGTCGGCGTCGCACCCAGAACGAAGTTGGCCAAGGAAGCTGGTCTCACCGTCGATAATGGCATTGTCGTGGATGAGAATTTGCGAGCCAGCTCCCCGGAAATCTACGCAGCGGGCGACGTCGCGCGATATCCGGATCCGATCGCCGGCGAAAGCGTCCGAATCGAACACTGGGTTCTGGCGGAGCGACAGGGACAAGCTGTTGCGCGCAATATGCTGGGCATCGGGCACTCGTTTCGAGATGTGCCGTTCTTCTGGAGCCAACATTACGACGCTCAGATTTCATATGTCGGACACGCTTCTTCATGGAACGGCTTCGAAATTCAGGGTGACCTTCCAGGCCGGAATGCCTGCGCCATTTACCGCCAAAACAACCGCGTTGTTGCGGTAGCTACAATTGGCCGCGATCGCACGAGTTTGGCCGCAGAAGTCGCTTTTGAACGGGGCGATACGGAGGCGGTGTTCAAAAGGCTATTGCGGGATTGAGCGAGGCACGAGCGGGTGATCCCCGGTCACTCTTCCGACTGGAGTGCCGCGGCCAGCGACTGTCTGACTGGCCGCGGTTCAAGGAATGCGGACTAAGTCTAAACGACTTTCAGAAGGTTGCGAACCCGCTTGACGCCGTCGGTGGTTTTCGCGACTCGTTCCGCTTCTTCTTTAGCCGTGACAGTTTCCACCACGCCTCGTAGCGTTACGACTCCGCCCACGACATCTACATTGACCTTGCGTGCGGGCGTTTCCGCGTTGCCGATTAACTTGGTCGTTATTTTGGTATGGATCCAGGCGTCGTCGATGGTCTTGCCCAGCGTGTCACCCGCCGAAGTCGCTTTCTCGCGGGCCTCCCGCGCCATCTCTTCCGTATATTCGCTTCTGCTAACTTCTAGCGGTTTTACGTCGATTTTGTCCGTGATAATCAACCCGTCTTTCGCGGACTTCGCAAGATCTACGGCCCGGGTCCGGAGGGCTTCGCTGGACACCGTGCCGGTTAATTTCACCTCGCTTTTATCGGCATTGGCATCCACGCTAACGGATTTGGACACATCCGGGTCGGTCGACAGCTTCGCCTTTACCATCCGCTCCAGATCGGAATCGCTGAAACCTACCGCGCTGGTTTTGGGACTGTTGGTGGAACAGCCGGAGAGGGCTCCTGAGAGGGCCAGAATACCCGTTGCCGCCAAACTCATAAGAACTCGCATGAGTAAAAATTCCTCCTGTCTGAACAGATACCAGTCAATTCAAGTCTGTTTCGCTGGCCGGAAGATTTCCGCCAACTTCATGCCAATCAAATAGATGCGGCATCAATCAAAAGGCTCACTGAGCGATTTACGGAACCACTTTGCGAATGAGCGGCAAGCTTTTGTAATAGCCCGTTTTCAAACGGTTCTTGATGCGCGAATAGCCCGGAGTCCGTTACCGCAAGGGACGCACTTCCGGTGTTTTCACATGCTCCGGACGGAAACCGACACCGACGATCCGGGCTGGAATCCGCCGTAAATACGGCCAGCGGCGCAACAGCTTAAGAAGCCACGGGAGCGTGAGGGCATCGGCGCTGCCGAGCACGCGCCGGATGATGTTGCTCTGAATCGTTAACTGAAGCCGCTGCGTCGCCCGCGTCGGGAAATTCCTGCGAAGCTGGACCCGGTGAAGTTCGGGTTCCGACGGCGTCCTGTCCACAAGAATCGCACCGAGGATATTGGCGGCGGCGACTGCGTCCTGGATGGCCAGGTTGATTCCAACCCCGCCGATCGGCGACATGGCGTGCGCGGCATCGCCGATGCAGAGGAGTCCCGGCCGCGACCATCGCTCAAGGCGGTCGACCGTCACCGTCAGGACGCTCACGTCCTTCCAGTCGCGCACTTCCTCCAGGCGGCTGCGCAGGAAGGGCTCAAGCCGGCCGATCTCATCGCGAAACGCCGCCAGGCCTCGTTCGCGGATGCGGCCGGCCTCGCCCTTGGCGATGACGAAGGCGGCCTGCCAGTACGTGTCGCGGTTGAGCAGGACGAGAATCCGGCCGCGGTCGGCATGGCCGAAGGTCTGGCCCGGATCGTCAGGGCGGCGGCTGATGCGCATCCACATGACATCCATGGGCGCGCCGAGGTCGATGACTTTAAGCCCGGCGGCATTCCGAACGACAGAATGACGTCCATCCGCGCCAACAACAAGGCCGGCGCGGACTTCAAGCGGACCTTGCGGCGTTGTCGCGCGGACACCCGCTACGACGCCGTTGTACTCAATGAGCCCTGTCACCTCGGTGTCCATGAGAAGGCGAAATGACGGATAAAGCTGCGCCTTCTGTTTCAGGAAGTCGAGAAAGTCCCATTGCGGCATTAGCGCCAGAAATTTGCAGTATGTCGGCACGTGCCTGAAATCCCCAATGATGACTGTATCGGCGCCGACCTGGCCGGCGAGTTCGCGCAGCTCCTGGTGCGGGCGCTTGAGGAATTCCTCCAGAAAGCCGAGTTCGTGGATAATGTCTAGCGTCGAGGGGTGAATTGTGTCGCCGCGAAAGTCACGCAGAAAATCCGCGTGCTTTTCAAGAACAACGACTGCGACGCCCATCCGCGCCAGCAGGAACCCAAGCAGCATTCCGGCCGGTCCGCCGCCGGTGATGCAACAGCTTGTTTTCAGCGCGCCGGGATTGCTCTTGTCATCGTTCATGCCATCCTCATTATGCGGGGCTGTGCAAACTGGCGCGGTCGCGGATGCTTTCTTCAGGCGGGGGGGGCGCCGGAGTCACATGATTTTCACGCCCAAGGCTGGTGCGCATGGCTTGGGAAGAAGTGATCCTTGCGACTCTACCGGATCCGAACAGGTCGGGCCGATGCATCAGTGCGTAGAGCGCCGCTATACCCACCGTAAGACGCGCCCTGAATCGCCGTATTATCTCGGCCCTGCAGTACGCGATACTTCGCGGTGATCGCAGGAAACACCTCGGTTTCAAGAAACCCAGGGAGTCGATTCGCCCATTACGTCTGTAACAAATCGCCCGTTAACGCGAATACCAATCAGGATATGAAATGTATTCCCTGGCCCGCTAAGCTGTCGACCCTCACACCGTGCTGGCCGTAAAATTCGCGGCTTGAACCCCTACACGCTCAGGCCGGTGTTTGACGCCACTTCTTTGGACGGTGACGGGGCCATTGGATTGGCTCGATTGATTCGCGCGTTTTCGCGCTGGCGCAAGGAAATGTTTTTTGGAAGTTATTAAAAGGATGAGAGTTGCTGGGAACTTACGCCTCACGACTGATTAACAGTATCGCTTGGTGATTTCAAGTCGGGGCGCCAAGAATTGTCTGCTAAGTAACAACAGGCTTGAAGTCGAATCTACATGGTAGAGGTGTTGGGCTGCCGTGAACAAACTTGCCTTTTTGGCCGCGGTTCCACTTATTGCGGGGTTGCCATTGGGGCAACAGACTCGGACGCGGCGAGCAGCGGTGTCGCGCCTGTGCATTGCTCGACCATGAGCATGCGCACTTCAAGCCTGCATCTGGGCATCCTTGTCTTGCTATTGCTGGCCCCGGACGGCATGGCTCAGGAGCCCACCGAGCAGTCCGACCAGCCTCACGCCGATGAACCCCACAAAAGTTACCTCATACCGGCCCTTGAGATCATAGGAGTGGACACGGCCATTAATCGCTTTGGCTATCGGTTCGTGGATCGAGAGACGTACAACGTCGGGGCTTCATCGATTCGCCGCAACTTAAAAAGCGGTTGGGTTGTGGATCACGACGAGTTCAAGGTCAACCAGCTTTTCCATCCCTATCAAGGATCGATTTATCATACTGCGGCTCGCTCTGCCGGCCTGGGTTTCTGGACATCGGCCGCTTTTACGTTTGCCGGGAGCGTACTTTGGGAAGTCGCGGGCGAAACGACGGCACCTTCCGTTAACGACCAGGTCGCCAGTGGTATTGGCGGAGTGTTCTTTGGCGAACCTCTTTTCCGAATGGCAAATCTCACTATGGAAGAAAATCGTCTGCCGCATTTCGCGCGTGCCCTGGGTGCCGCAATCATTTCGCCCGCCACAGCCTTCAACCCGCTAGTTTTTGGCGGACGTTTCGATCCCGTCTTTCCCGGTCATGAACCCGCGTTCTTCACGCGGGCCGATCTGGGTGCGGCGGTAGCAGAATATCGTGTTGAAGGGACACCGCGACGTCTTCGCCGCAACCAAGCCACGTTGAATTTTTCCATGGCCTACGGGCTCCCTGGAAAACAGGACTATTCGTACCAGCGTCCGTTCGACTACTTCAACTTTGAATTCACGGCCAGCACCTCGAATGCTTTCGAAAGCACCATGACGCGAGGCCTTCTTGTTGGAAGAAAATACAGCCTTGCCGACTCGTACCGAGGGGTGTGGGGACTCTACGGAAGTTACGACTATATCACCTCCCAGGACTTTCGAGTCTCGACGACGGCACTATCGGTTGGGACGACGGCACAGTGGGGACTTCCCGGCCCCTTCACGTTTCAGGGTTCCGCCCTGGGCGGTCTCGGCTATGGTGCAGGGGGCACCGTCCAAACACTCAGCGAGCCAGCGTATCATTACGGTCTGACGCCGCAAGCGCTGGTCAGCGCGCGCTTCATCCTTGGCAAAGTCGCAAGCCTCGATGTCACAGGCCGCGGATATCACATCACACGCTTCGCGTCGTCGGACAATGGAGGCTTCGAAAACATCGGTCGCGCGGATGCGTCGCTGACCGTGCGCGTTTTCGGACCTCACGCCGTAACAGTGAAATATCTCGTCACCGTTCGGAATGCGCGCTACCCCGAGCTTGGGGTGCGCGATCAACGTCGCGACGTGCTCGGGCTGTACTACACGTTTCTTTCGGATAAAAACCTCGGAACCACCGACTGGCGGGGCAAGAAATGAATAGTTCTAGCTACCAGGCGCGATGATCGAACCGGCTTACCCAGGCCCGCCTCGTCGTCACCTTGCCGAGAAACGCTGTATCGTCGAAGTGCCGCCCCATCGCGACCTGTGCGAAGTTGTCCGGTCTCCATTTCTGTCGACTTGGCCGAATATCGGTCTCCGGGCGAGGATGAGGGCGAATGTCTCCGATGGCGGTTTTGGGTCTGCCCGTTATTTAACGGCTGACCCATTCCAGGCTGTCGCTTGCGTTTGGGAGTCCGGTGAATAGGGCGAAGGTTGCGTGCTAGCATGGCTCGCGGCCGAGCGGCTTTGAGTATATACGGAGGTGGACAGTGAAAAAAGAGGGAGATCAATCCGCCGCCAAAACGCTCCGCAAATCCAAGCTTGCCTACCTTTGAAAGATCCGGCGCTAATCTGCCGTTTGGCACATTTCTTGCAAGCATTCAGCCGGAGGTCAGTATGACACGAAGTTGGTTGTGTATAACTTCGATATTTTTCACAGGATTAGTGACAGCGAAAGCCGACATCGTTTCTGTCGGTACGCAAATCCAGGTAAGACCAGACGCAGAAATTCGAGTAGACAAGTGGGACCGTGGAAGAATTTACTACGGCCACGTTGCCCAAGACGTTAAGGCCCGCGATGGGGATCTTGCTATACCACGTGGATCAAACGTTGAGTTGATCGTCCGCCAGAGAGGACCCAACCGGCTGGCGATTGATATCGAATCGATCACGGTGAACGGTCGCCGGTATGTTATCGATTCGAGTGGCCCACAATTCCGTACCCACGAATACGAAAATGGCGGCGGATTGGTGGGATCTATCGTTGGAGCTGTTACCGGTGCGACAACCGAGGGGAATTCGATTATTATTCCACACGATTCAGTCCTGAGTTTTCAAACACAGGCACCCCTTCACATCGTGGATTGGGCAGATCCGGGGTATGAGAGAGATAGGTATCATTACCACCGCGATCCCGACTGGTATAGGTAAAGCGCTCTTTGTTTTTCGATGGAGGTGGAGGGCTAGGGCGAACGCTTCTGGCCCTCACGAACAAACTTCACTGAACGGATCGAGAGGAGTGCGAACAGTCTCGCAGTATTGGAAGGCGGGCGTTCGTTCTCCCAGGAGCGAACGGCATGGAACGGGAATCCGATCATGAGCGGGTACGCATAATCTTAGAACAGGAGTTTCTTGAGTCCGTCAAACGCCGCGATCTGGCATCATTTCGCTTCCAGGACGCGAACAAGGACATTCCGAGCGGATTGCCGCATCCAGACGGCACCCAGAGAATCTACAATGCTTCGAAGGAATACTCAGCCTCGCTGCATGATCTTTCGCGTGCGTTGAAGCGTCTGACCGATTTCAGGGAGTTCCGTATTGTGCCAGAGGATTTGAAGCCACACGGGTAAACACGGCATCGAAGACGCTCCGAATCGTTTCTTCGGGCGTCCCGTCCCTGGTCTTTACAATGTCCCGTTGCGTCGTCGCCACACCGCCCATGCGCCCGCCCTTTATGGCTTCCGTAACAACGGCCTTGTGAAGCTTTTCGACACGCACTAGCGCGTTCACTACCAGGGGGCGGGAGTCCTCCCAAGTTAGAAGCACCGAGCGCCAACCGTAGAAGGTCTGTCAGTTTTGAGAATGCCGCTTCGTGGTTCATGACTTCACGCTAAACATGAACGCCCTGCTGATCAAGAAACGTATTTGAAAAATCAATCCTAAAGCTACCCAATCGCACTACGTTGTTTTACGGCGATGTGACCAGGGCCATCTGCTGGCTTTTTCCACTCTTAATAGGTCACGCAGAATCTCCGTATTCACAGTTCCCACGACTAGATTACATTCGTCGCAGACCAACTCAGTCTCAGTCCCTCGAAAGCGCTGCACGATACAGCCGATGCAATCGACATCCGCGTCTGAGTGGGGAATCTCCGGGAAGTCATTCAATTCTAGCTGGGTTGATAGAGCCAGGCCGTGAATCGGTGGTGGGACAACTGTTGGATGATGTCTGCTTTTCCTGCTCGGCGCTGCCCCCTGATACTGAGGCTGTAATGTTCGAGCAAGTATTTGTCACACCGCCCTTACCTGTCCGCTCCGGCACGGGGAGGGTCTTGATCATTGCCAATATCGCGGGAGTACTTGGACAAGCAACCATCTTGGTTTTCGATTTACCAAAGCTGTGGCTAGTGGCACCCATTGCCGCGTGGTGCCGTCCTCGGAGTGCACTTAGTCCGACAACGCAACGCCAAGAATGCAGGCTGAGCCAGTTTACAACCGGCTGCTGCACTCTTGTTGAGCTAGAGCGTGGCACCGGCACTATGGGCAGCTGCTTGGTTGACGCGATGCGATCTAAAACAATAGAAGCGGCGTAGACATTTCCCGCATCGATAAGGACGGATCAGGAAACAACGCGCCAAGGTATCGAGTTTCATACGGGAGTTCGACCGGCGCACGTTGCGAAATCCGCACCTCATGCACATTGGCAGACTTAGGGTCCGCATGAGGAAAGCAACAAACCCGCCTAGCAGCAGTAGGCCAGACAGCGTGACAAAGAGTACGACTTCAAGTGCTACCGGACTCAAGAGAGCGAAGCGCATAAACCCCCAGCGGATCGGATTCTCCGAGTTGATCGTTACCTCTGATTCTATGTTTAACCGGCATACAGGTCAATCGAAATAGCCAAAAGATAGGGCCATTGAGTACTGCCGTCTAGTTCTAGGCTTCCTGGTATTTCCAGGAGGTTTTGGTCAACCTGAGCCGGTTAGCGACGAACTAGAAGGCATACACTATACCCCGTCAGAACCCTCGATCTTCACAAGTTTGTTGTACAAGCCCAGAATCAATATTGTCGGTGCCCACTGCCCCACGAACGTGGCTGCTTTACCTCGACCGGTTAGTGCCAAGGCTAAGGACACCCCCATTGATCCAATCGCTGTCCACAAGAACGTGTCAGACGGCAGCTTCGCGGTCTGTTGCTCAATGGATCTCGCAACTTTCCCCTCGCGGTGCTCGGGTCGTGGTCGGGTACGTGGCTGTGTGACAGGATGCTCAATAGCCTCGGTCATCGCGTCCTTCATGCTATTCATCATTCAATCCCTTTCCCTGGGTTCGAGTCATGCAGGTCTGGGTTGTTTCGCGCCTCCCGAAGGTTCATCGAACTCAGAGATCCGTTGAAGGTACCCGCTCTGCAAGCACTGCCCCGCGCTTTAGATAGACCACATGAGTGAAGTTCGCGGTAGGAGTAGACGCCACGCTCACGAGTTCCCAGCCATCCTCGCCAGATACGTTGAGAAATTCTTCTAGGAGCAGTAACTTGTCGCTATCTTCAACTTCGAATTCTCTAACCATGTATTCCCAGGTCATGCTCGCTCACAATCGGTCGGCTGATCAGCCGCGCTTTAATCGCTTTGACGACGAACCTCGGGCTATAGCGGTCGTCCTGCTAGGCGGCTTTTTCAACTGCGCCAAACTCTTTTTCAAAGCTTCCATGATGTCCACCGTCGGCGATGGTTTGGGCGGATTCGCAACCATCGCAATCGTTCCCGTCGCCTTCTCCTGAATCAGCTGTTCCAACTGTTCTCTATACGTGTCCCGGTAGTTACTAGGCTGAAACATTCCGGCGAAGCTCTTTATTAGTGTGTTGGCCAATGCCAGTTCCTTGGTCGTGACTAGCGTATTGTCGGCATGATATTCCTGATCGGCGCGTACTTCGGTCGCGAAATACATGGTGTGTGCGATTAAGCCGGACTTTCCGCTTCGCACGATTGTGATGTGTTCCCGACGGTGCATTACCAACCTTCCGACGGCTACGAGTTCGCTTTGGCGCAGGGCTTCATATAGGAGCGCATATGCCTTTTCACCGCCGGTATCTGGCTTGACATAGTAGGAGGTTTCAAAGAATACCGGATCAACATCCGCTAGGGTCACGAATTCCAGTAGCTCAATTTCGGTGGCGGTCTTCGGCTCAAGCGCTTTCAACTCCGACTGATCTAACGTTACGTAACGGTCCTTTTCGACTTCGTATCCCTTGGTCAGCTCGGCCTCAGGCGCGGGTTCAGATGTGGTGCTGGTTACAAACTGCCGGCGGGCGGGTATCACTGCTTCGATGGGTCGAACGGGGGATTCCGGCCTGCTATCTGAAAAAGAAAAGTCAGTCTCTTCGTCCAATTCAGGTGTTTCGGCATTGGGATGCTCGAATTCGAGTTTGTCTCGGTCCTTGATGACGGGAACTCGGAAGACTTGTTTGAGCTTGACCCGCTCACTCCTGGCAGCGCGAAACAAGCGCACAGGTATCGATATCAGACCAAAGGTGATGTAGCCCCGCCAAACTGTAGACGCCATCGCTGCTATTAGGAGGATACTCCGGCAGAGCGTTTTGTTCCGTTTGACGGGACTTCCGGGTCGAATCAGCAGGATTCTTAGAGTCTATGCTGCTTTGATCCAATAGACTAGGCTCTCATCGCCGTAAATGTCATCCTTCGTAATGCTGCAACCCGCTGATTCAGCCAGGGAAACGATCTCAGGTCGACTCGACTCTTCCGAGTGGAGATCTAGTTATGCGACCAATAGAGCTGTTCGTAGCTGAAGATACCCCTGCTGATCTGGACTGGCTTAAACGAGTTCTGGATCAAACCGGAATGCCGTACCACTTGACTGTTGCCCGCGACGGCGAGGAAGCGAAAAACCTTCTGATGAAACAGGGTAAGTACGCTCAAGCTCCCCAACCGGATCTGATTCTGATGAACATGAAGATGCCGAAGCTCGATGGCCCGGAAGTACTGAATGGAGTTCCTGGGTCAGAGAAAATGCCAATCTGCATCGTCTCCAGCACCGAACGAAAATATCTAGAGGATGAGATTCCCCGGCACCGGCACTTCTGTTATCTCATGAAGCCCGTCGATGAACAGAAGCTCCTATCGTGCTTCCGTTCACACGCCCACTTAAAACCGCTAGTGGAGCAGGTGAGTCGTGGGAGATAGTAGACTGACGATGTCCGAAACGCATAGTGGCAAGCACTCCGGCCTGGATATCGATATGCTGCTTTATTATCCCGAATGGCTAAGGGTTGTCCTATGCCGTTGCCGTGTTGAACCAAAATCGATAAGGTAGTCATTATTGTGCGCACCTTTCCCAGCAGCTAGGTCGCCAAACTCGCCTCGTTCAACCAATCCAGCAGTTCAGCGCGATAGTTCCGCGACGATCCGTAAAGAAGAATTTCATCCTCCGCTGGTCCTTCATCTCAAGCGTTAAATCGCTATCTCCGAAGAAACATACTGGGTCAACCCGGCCACGAATATCCTTCATGCCTTGGATGATGGCCTTCGGATTTTCTAAGGTTGCTACAGAGATTTCCTCTTGATAAACATGTAGGTCGTACTGCACTGGTTTCTGATCGCCGCTCTCCGAGGTAACAATGCCGGTGCCGTTCATTCTTTCAACGTGTCGCATGTAAAATCGCTCTCTTTCTAACTTCGATTTGAAAGGCATACCAGAGGTCGAAAAATCACTGTTAAGAACTCGATCACAGCCAGCCCGGGCCTGGTCCACTGTGGATGCGAGACCGTCGCTGAAAGGCTAGGTCATCCCCTTCCTGGCAGATCCCAATTACACGGAAGAACGTTGACGAATAAGAGGATATCATAGGGGGCGAAGAGAAGGCGAATTAGGGCAGGAGAGCGGGCCAAAAAAACTGCTCCCCTTGTTCAAAGTAGACCAAGGGGAGCAGATCATCACAAGGTAGAATTATTAACTCTATTCAATAGACTCCAGGACGATCATTTCGCCATTGGCCTTGCCAATAACGCGCACCGTGACCGGGGCGTGTTCGCCGATCTCCTTGTTCCACTTGTTGCTGGTCCTAATCATCTCTCCGATACGGGTATTCCCGGCCGGATCGAAGCGGACAAATTTCCCGTCCGATGTCAACACTCCAAACGCCGTAGTCGTCGTTGCCACGGGGCAATCGGTGTTCGTAGTGCGGGTCGTCGTGGATTTTGTTCCGTTCTGATCGGACTTGGTCTCTTTTGTCTCGGTGTGCGTGGCACGGCAGCCAGCATCCAAGAGAGTTCCGTTCCATGTGGTCGTGGTAGTTGTCGTTGTGGTCTGAGCTTGGGGTTGTTGCGCCAACAGGAATCCCGCGAAAAGCGGGCATATGGCCAAGACCGCGACTGATTTCACTTGCATTGGTTCCTACCTCTTTTCTATACAGGTTCAATAGAGACGAGCCATTTCCGTTGCCGTTAATGGCACTAAACCGACAGCAGTCTGTCGAAAAATGACCGATAGCGACGTAGCGCCTGGCGCAAATCCTCGGTGGATGCCTCTCCACCTTTGCTCCAGTTCTGTTCGAGTTTGGAGCGTTCGTCGGCAAAGACCTGGGTTAGCTTTTGGATAACCGAGGCAACTAGTTGGTCGGCATTCTCCACCGACGGTTTCGGTTCATCCACAAAGCTAGCCTGGATGTCGGTCCAACGCCGCCGGAAGTTCTCCGAATCGGTATTGGGGAAAATCGCTTCGTGACCGTCATTTGCCGGAGCCTTGTTTACAGACTCAGCTTGCCCGACACGAGTGAGTAGGTCTGCAGTCGTCACGTTTTCTTCTTGAGTTATGAGTTCTCTTGGCATTGTGTTTCTCCTAATGGTGCTGAAGAACATGTGTCTCCAGCACATGCTCGAAAAGCGTCCGGTAGTACTGCATAGCTCGTCGCAGATCCTCTGTAGCGAGTGATCCTTGTGCATCGCGAACAGCGATGTGATGAGCCGACCGATAGTCCTGAACCACCATGGGGTAATCCACAGAGAGATCCGCAGCACGCTGCTCAAAATCCGCCATCGGATATCCCCGCATACGCATGGCCTCCGTGATCAATACGTCCGCTTGGGCTACTGCGTCACGCGGGTCGTCCACAAATCGTTCCTGGACAGTCAGCCACCTAGCTGCGAATCGATCACGTTCTTCCTTCGTCAGAATGCGAATGGGGTACTTCTCCACGCGCTTTTGCCGCTCTCCCAGCACGGCTTCCGCACGATTGGGGCTTTTTTCCTGTTCAACAACTCGGTCGTATTCTGGACCAAATTGACGCTTCAACTTGCGGGTCTTCTCTCGCTGGAGAATTGCCCAGACCGCTAAAGCGATGGCCAAGACCGCAACGATGATGACGGCGATATTTACAGTGTCCATACAAACTCCTTGCGAGTGAATGAGCAGCAGGCCGTTTGCCAAACTGGAAGCGCCGTGATTTCAACCATAAAACTATGGATAAACACGAACCTGAAAGCAGCCGTCTCTGTAAGAAATACGGAATAGTAGTCGCAAGATCCCAGCTGCCCGGTCGGAAAGGGCGATTCGGTTAGCTTCGACACCCCTGCGAATCCTTTCACACCAGGGCGGCTTCGACGTTACGGATGGCCTTAAATTGTGAACGAAATGGTTTCCCCATTAGGGCGATCTAACCCTGAAAGGAGAACTTCATGGCCGAGCAAGATCAACGACTCGATCAACTAAAACAGAAATATCAGTCCGTGCTGAATCTCATTCAGCAGTCTGGCGTCCGGCTGGCACATCTACACGTACAGGACAACAAGCTCTTCATGCAGGGTGAAGCCCCATCCGACGAGATTAAGAATCGCATCTGGGACAAGATCAAGTCGGTTGATCCGACCTATTCGGATCTCACGTGCGACCTGAAGGTCAATCCTTCGCTTGTATCTCAAAGCCCGTCAACTCATCCGAGCGGGGCATCGGGCGCGGCGGCGAATGGTACTCAGACATACACGGTCAAGGCGGGAGATTCGTTATCGAAGATCAGCAAGCACTTCTACGGTGATGCCAATCAATACATGAGGATATTTGAGGCCAACCAAGACCAGTTGAAAGATCCCAATCTGATCCAACCAGGTCAGCAATTGAGGATCCCATCGAAGTAGGAAATGACTATGGCTGACGACAAAACCAAGACCACGCCGCAAGACGCTGCTCGAATCAACGTGAACGAAGACTACGAACTGAAATACTGGACCAAGAAATTCGGCTGTACGCCGGAGCAGCTGAAATCGGCGGTCGAAAAAGTGGGGGTATCCGCTCAAGCTGTAGCAACCGAACTGAAGCGCGGTAACTAGCGTTCTGCTCAGCTAAACCGAGGGCCAAAGCGTTGAGAGCGCGATAGCCACCGTAACTTACTTGGTCACACTGGCGGTCTCCGCTTGTTCGCCCTTTCTATGAAAAGGATTCAGCTTCTTGAGTGCTCCACGCACGCTGACCCCTTTGGGTTTTTCTCCACGCGCTACAGACTGCTGTTCGTTGGACGTTTTGCCGGGCATTGTAACGATGGCAGTTTTTGGCGTTTTGTGTGAAGCGCTGTTCGTTGCAACTGCTAACGGCTGCTTTGTACTCGGGTGGAGAGACTTCGCCGAGACTGCATGTGTCTCAGGCGGGGTGGTTGACGGAGATATGTGTGCGTCCGTGGCTGGTGGCGGGGAAGGAACAATAAATGGCACGCTTTTGCCAAGTCCAGCTGCCTGAGAGCGTGCGGTATTCGACGCCACTCCTACAAGCAAACCGATTGTAGCGACGATGACCATCGCGGCAACCAGCAGAGCAGTACGGGTGACTGAGCCGACCGTGGCTGCTGGAACCGGGACCGGAAGCGATTTAATTGCTAGGAGGAAAGCATCTGCTGATTGGAATCGATCCTCTGGTTTCTTCGACATCGCCCGCAAGATTATTGCCGACAATTCCTTCAATACTTCGGGATTCACTTCCGTCGGTGCATCTGGTGTTTCCTCAGCGTGGCCTTTCATGATGGTGAAGGAATCACCGCCTTCAAAGGGCTTCCTACCAGCGATCATTTCATACAGCACAATCCCACACGAGTAGACATCCGTTCGTGCATCGATCTCTTGCGCTCCCCGAATCTGTTCCGGCGACATATAGTGTGCCGCCCCAATGGGAGATCCCTCGTTTGTCAGGCGCAAATCAGTAGCGGCTTTGGCAAGACCAAAATCAATGATCTTAACCGGTCCACCTGACGTTAGAAAGATATTGGCGGGCGTGATGTCGCGATGGATGATTCCACGAGCATGGGCGTAACTCAATCCCCGAAGTACCTGACCGATGATGTCGAGTGCTCGGTTCGGAGGCAGCGGCTGTTGTTCCAAGACCGCCTGCAGGGGCTGACCCTCCAGATATTCACATACCAATGCCAGATCGTCGTTGACCCAAAATGCTGTGTGCACGACGGCGATGTTGGGATGAGTGAGGCTTGCTTGAAGTCTGATTTCGCGCAAGAATCGCTCGGATTGTTCAGGTGAACTGCTGGCGGCGAGAACCTTCATCGCCTCCCGACGCCCGGTAAGCGTGTGTTCTACCTGGTAGACGCGGCCAAATCCGCCTTTGCCCAGTTCCTGTCGAATCGCGTAGTCACCGAGGGATTGACCAATCTGGAACATACAGGGTTCGTAAACAACTTCGCTCCTCTTGATCCTAGGGCTGGCAACCAGCAACTTCAATAAGACAACCGTACTAAGCAGAGCTAGGCTATTAGCATTCGCCAACTCAGGTCTTTTGCTGACAGTCCTCCGGGCTGGCACAGCCTAGGCTTGAGATGACGGAGGTTTCCATGGCTGTTTCTATGTGGCAAAGAAAGGCCCACGTTGGTCAGGACCGTCGCAACGACTCTCGAACCCCTTGTGTAGGCGAGACGATCATTGATGTCCTAGGGCCACACCCTAGGAACCGCGTAACAGCACGCATTGTGGACGTTGGCATGTCGAGCTTGAAGCTGAGCATTCCGCTCTATTTGGCTCCTGGCTCATTTATCCGTATACATGTAGCCGATTCCGTCGCCGAAGCCGAAGTTAGGTATTGTTCTTGCGAAGGTGCTGAGTTCCGAATCGGCGTCAAAGTGGAAGAGGTCGTTCCGAAGATCAGTTAAAGTTCCCGCTGATCGCCCGAAACATTTCAGTGCGCCGGAATCGCGCTCAATGCATCGGCAGTATTGCTAAGGCGGTGAATACAAGCCCGGCAATCAGTAAGATCGCCTCGAAAAGGCTTAGCGAATCTTTCCTCATCCGTCCAAGTATCGAGCAAGTGGACGGCTAATCGCAATAGGCTTAATCCGATGGAGTACTAAGAGGCTTGCCGTCTGCCAGAAGCGTTTTATTTAAGAAATGTTTGTGTGGTGCCGCGCAGGAAATCACTGAATGAATCACGGCTGCACCGACGGGTTGTAATCGGTTGGCTTGCTGTTTCGGCCTAGAGTGACTATCCTTGAATCTCCCAGTAAGCGCCCAAGTCCGAATCGGAAGAATCCGGCACTCTACGGACAGCCTCACTGGAAAAAGAAAGTCGGCAAAACGACATGACCAGAATTGTCCTCATCGGACTGATTGGATTCTCCATCGTCCTCACGCTCAATTTATTTGGGCTCGTGGCGATGAATCAGCCAGCCGCTCATTTTTTCAGCGGCGGTTGGTGGTCAACGTGGTCGCCTTCATCGTGTGGTTTGCCCTTACTACCGTCGGCGTTGGCATTAGCATAGGACGGCGATTCGCCCAGTAAGCCGGTCCTGTTGCTGCGGGAGGCTTGCAGACTCGCCGGTTATGTCACACCCGGTGCGTCATAGAATGCATCGAACGAACCTTGCTGTTAGAGCGGTGTGACGAGCGGACGTGGAGGGTGAAAGTGAGAGTGTTGAACGGTGGCGGGCTAGACCCCAATCTCACGTCATATGAGCTTGCCCAGAAATGACTCCACCTCGTGACTCCTAACTAGTTCTGTGAACCCGCCCGTGGTGTTTGTGAAAGTGCCGCGCAACCCGGCTCCGTTTAGTCGCTCCAGCGTGTCCATGGCGAATTGCAATTTGAGGCCGACACCAATCGGTTTTGATAGCATCCCAGGATGCGCGACGTGGGCACTCTTTTTCTTCATTTGATCGTCGTCTTGGTCCGACTGGCAAGACCGGGAGGCTTCCGTTCCGTGGTTGCCGAGTCAGTGCTGGTGCGGCATCAACTGCTAACCCTCAATCGCGGCCGCAAGCGTGCGCCCAACCTGCGCGCTGCGGATCGTATCATCGCTGGTTTGTGTACTCTATTCATGCGCCCGGCACGCATTCCCCTTTCTGCGGTCGTTCTTAAGCCGTCCACTCTGCTGCATCTCCACAGCTTGCTCCGCAGGCGAAAGTATCGCCTCCTGTTTTCGCCTAAGCGTGGGCGTCGATCTGGCCCGAAGGGACCAAAGCAAGAGCTCATCGACGTCGTCATCGAGATGAAAAGACGCAATTCCAACTGGGGCTGTCCGCGCATTGCCCAGCAGATCGCGCTGGCCTTCGGCGTTGCGATCGATAAGGATGTGGTTCGCCGTATTCTGAGCGTGCATAACAGGCTGGAATCGAATGGGGGAGGGCCTTCCTGGCTCACGTTTCTCGGCCACTCTAAGGACAGTCTGTGGAGTTGTGACTTGTTCCGATACGAATCGGCGATTTTGAATACACACTGGGTCCTCGTCGTGATGGATCAGTTCACGCGTCGCATCATTAGATTTGGCGTCTACCGCGGCGTCGTTGACGGCGTCGCGTTGTGCCGGATGTTCCAACGAGCGATTCGCGGGCAAAGGTCGCCTAAATACCTCAGCTGCGACCATGATCCGTTGTATCGATTCCATCAGCGGCAAGCCAATCTTCGCGTACTGGAGGTAACGGAAATCAAGACGGTTCCGTACGTTCCGCTCTCGCATCCGTTTGTGGAGCGACTGATAGGCACAGTGCGGCGCGAGTACCTCGACCGGACGCTATTCTGGACCACCGCCGATCTGGAAACAAAGCTGTTTGATTTTCAGCAGTACTACAACGCCCATCGAACGCACGCTGGATTGGAAGGCCGCTTGCCGGAACCGGCTCTTGACAGATCCGTATCACCAATAGCCTTTGCTTCCTACCGATGGCAGAAGCACTCCCGAGGGTTATACCAGACGCCCATCGCCGCATGACTTTATCAATTCGCCATGGACAACTGGCAGGCCACTCCACTGGTAGGCGTCCCCCTGAATCCGGCCTACGCGCCTCCAAGGCGACCTCTTCGGGAAACAATTTGGCCGGACCCGACTCGAACACGAGAGTGCAATCTAAGGATCTCGGTCTCAGCCGTTTTCACTGGTGGCTAATCCGGGTCACCTTTCGCGCCTGGAATTGGTGTTACGGTATCAGCGCGAAGCGGAAGTAGAATGAGGATATCGCCCGACAGTAGGGTCGGGATCGCTTTAGGAGAATGGCGCCGATGACTCAATTAGTCTGGTTCATATTGTTTATGGCGACGCCAATTGCATTCCCGGGTTCACTTCTCCGCCTGTTAAGCAGCAAGTTTCCGTTGAAGCTCATGCAGGGCCACCCCGGTGAAGAGCGCCCCAATCTCTTCCTGAGAATTATCTTTTCCAGTTTGCTTTTCGGGGGCATTTTGGGCGTGTTCGGCGGCTGTGTCGCAATGTCTGTCTGGCTCTTGAGTCCTCACCTATCTTCAAAGTAGGCCAATACCCGGCTATGGCGACATAACATCGATCGCAGCTCACCTGAAGTGGCTTGGTACCATTACCCGTCGGCCTCAGTACTGCAACCCCTGGGCGGTGTCCTGGTATCGATAACCGGGATAATTTGGAGCTAACACGCGGCAGTCGCTTTTCAAACGGCGGGGCCGGACGTGAATCGGCAAACGAGGTCCACCATGGATTCGGTCAATCCCGTGCTTCTGCTTATTCTCATCGCGCAAATATGTTTCGGCATCTGCGCGGCACGCTCTCCACAGTTTCTTCGCTGGGTCTCTGCATACCTGCTGACGAGAGCAGATGTAATCGACGTATCAAAGCGCGAAAGTGACCGGCGCAAGAAGTTTTGGTTCAGCGAATTGAAGGTAAACCGAGACATTCCTACGTCGGAAGACCGTGAACACCCATCAGCAGCCGTTCGGCTGTTCAGCAGGCGTTGAGACCGCGACAAGCGGCATTTGGCTTGTTTTGGTACGTCGCAACCCTAAAGCTGCGGCGGCACTCTGCCGATTGCTGAACTCGAAAGTATCGCCAGGCGCGACCTTTTGTTCTGTCGGCGTTCGGGCTGGGTCGGACGCCGAGGGGGCCAATCACTGAACGCATCTGGTGACGAGGTACTGCAACCATGCCTACAGTTGGAGAGATTCTTCGTACCCAGAGAAAGAGCCGAGGTTTGGAGCTGAGCGAAGTCGCAGCGGCTCTCTGCATCACCTCAGGCTATGTGTGTTCAATCGAGGCAGACGAGTTCAAGAAACTTCCTGGGGTCTTCTTCTACAGGAGTTTCGTGAACCAATACGCGTCGATTGTGGGCGTCGATTGCGAGATGCTTCGTCCCGGTATCGAGGCCCTGCTTACGCCTGAGGAACCGCCAGCGCCAACGCGCCAGCGTTCAACCACCACTGAAAACGGCTGAGGCGAAGATCCTTAGCTTGCATTGACGGCGCTTCCCGGCGTCCTACTTCCCCTTTGGTTGCCGAATGGAGATCTCGGCCAATGTGATTCGGCCAGCCGCAAGATCGAGCAATTCTTCGCCGCCCTTCACCCACGCCGAGGCTACTGAGGACCGAACACCATAGATCATGCCGTCCATGCTCATCACGCTTTCGTGGATTTCGAAGCCTTGGTCTCGGAGGGCCTCAAGTACCGATTCACTCACGCCGTCCATCGTTCATCCTTCCGGGCGCTTTCGGCGCCAGCTTCTGCGTCAGGGCCCAAGTGGCCTGCGCTGCAACTCGCATGGCTTAAATGTGGTCCCGCGCAGTTTCTGGTTTCGCGTGTTCCGCCGAACAAAACCTTGGATGCTGAGTAGTGCTTGCCGTTCCATGAGAAGCGCACCGTAGTTGGGGCGTACTGCTTGAGGAGAATAACCACTTTCTCGCCAACTGAAATCTCAATTGAACGACCGGGCGACCCTTCTTCCTCGTCAGCGATGAATCCTGATTGTGAAACGATGAACTTCACTGCGCTTCCGGAGTCGGCGCCTGCATCGCACCCTATTCAATTCGCCATCCGCTCGCGAATGTTCCCCAGGACCGCATCAGCGTCGGTGCATGGAGTGGCGTAAGCAGCCTTGGTAATCTCAATCCGAATCTCACAGAAGTCGCAGTCGAGATTGAAAGCATCCCCCACGGTTTTAACTTGTGACGGGTTTCCGCAGAATGGACATTGCTTAGAGGCCAAGACTTTTCCCCTGCTTCCCGTGTGTCTCGCGCGTCCGCTTCGTCACCGCGTCCAACTTCTCGCCGGTTGCCTTCAGCGATTCGTTCTGCGGCTTGGTCTGGCCCCACCGAGCCGCGGCCGCCTTCTTAGCTATCGCGCTCCGCTGGCGAGGGGATAGAGCCTTCGCTCGGGCGGATCCACCTTTGCCGCGTCCGCTGATCTGCGACATGTACGCCGACACCTCAGGCGGAACAGCAGCCTTCTTTTTTGTAGCCATCACAGCGAAGTATAGCCGCGATGCTTACACGGAGCAAGAGTTATCTTTTTCTCGTTATGACTATGCTTACACGGTGTACGCCGGTTTCCTAATACACCCGGACCTAATTTGTTGGCGTTGCAGAGTTATCGTGAATCCGACGATCGCGCGTCGTGAAAAGGCAAGTCAAACCATTCGCGCAGCCGAAGCCTGTAATCCCATGCAATCCGTAGTAGCACTCCGTCTCGATAAGGATCATTATCGTTAGGCCTCTGTAACGGCGGGGCGACAGGTGTATATTTAGGTCTGAAGGACGCTCACCATAAGGCCCGCTTAACATGAGCGCGAATCACGTTTAGCTAACTCAAGTGCGAGATTTCCCCGTAAGTCGTATCTCTAAAGCAGCATGTGGTCTATCTTTGGCGTTGTCTTTTGTCTCGCTGCTTGCGATCGCCCAGCAGCCTCCACCCAGGCCCTGTGCTCCGCAAAAACCCCATCCTTTAGCAAAACGATAGATTCCGGAAGACTTTCGTAGTGAGATGCTGAAGCGTAATGTCACCTTTTTCGATCTGGCTGAAGGCGTTTAGACATTGCGTGCGGACGGCTCGCCGAGTGGTTGTTGACCTGATCGCGCTGCTTAGGGTTGCCACCAAGTCGCGCACTGCCCTAGTGGTTGAGATCCTGTTCCTGCGGAAGCAACTGGCGTTGTTTCAGGAGCGTGACGTCCGGCCCCATCGCGCAGACGATTCCGACAGATGGCTGATGGCACACTTAAGCCGATTGTTCGATTGGCGGAGCGCCCTCGTTGTGGTGAAGCCAGACACGCTAATTCGATGGCATCGCAAGGGATTCCGGTTGTTCTGGTGCTGGAAGTCCAAGCCGACGGGCAGGCCGGCGCTGCCAAAGAATCTCCAAGAGTTGATCCAGAAGATTGCGGCCGAGAATCCCAGTTGGGGCGAGGAGCACATCGCCAATGAATTGAAATTGAAGCTGGGAGTCCGGGTTTCACCCCGTACAGTGCGGAAATATCTGGCCAACTATCGCGGGCGGACGCCTGATCCGAGTCAGCGATGGCTAACGTTCGTGCACAATCATGCCCAGGCAATCGTGGCGTGCGACTTTTTCGTGGTGTTCACAGCCCGATTCCGTATCCTTTATGTATTCGTCATCATGGAACTGGGCAGGCGCCAGATCCTTCATCACAACGTGACGGCGCATCCGACGCGAGGCGTTAACGGAGGAACATCCGTACCGTTTTCTGATCCACGACCGAGACAGCATCTTCTCTAAGGACTTGGATCAGGCTGTGAATGCAATGGGCGTGCGAATACTAAAGACGCCGGTGCGAGCGCCCAAGGCAAATGCCTTCTGTGAACGGCTTGTGGGGACGATCCGACGGGAGTGCCTGGACTTCCTGATCCCATTTGGGGAGCGGCATCTGAAACAAGTACTGACGCTGTGGGCGGCCCATTACAATCACGCCAGAGTTCACACAAGCCTTGGCCCCGGCGTCCCAGACCCGATCCGACCATCCCCACCGATGAGCGACCCTACCAGCCTACCGGAAGCTACGCTGTTCAGCGCCAAGTTGACGGGAGACATCCAAACCGTTGATCTGAACGGCACGCGTTCACGTGCACGAAACGTGCTCGCGCTCGGACCAACCGGCGTGGGAAAAGCTTCGTGGCTTGCGCCTAGCTCAGAAGGCGTGTCGCGACCGTCCTCGCGACACCAGCCAGTCTCCTGTCGCGCAGCGTTCGGCTCGCTCCACGCCGGATGGACTCTCCGCGCCAGGCGTCGGACACGGCTTGCCAAGCTAGATCGATCGGCACCCAGGTTGCGAACGTCCCTGTCGATACCTTTTGACAACGCAACTCTGTTGACAAGTCGGCTCCACTAGTCCAAACTCCCATCAGTAGCCAAATGCTACCCTGCAACCCGCCTCTAGAATCGCCAGACGAATGTCGTACCTCTTGGGGAGAGCACTGCCTCAATCAGGCACAAAAATCCCGTGCGTGCTCAATCGGCAATGCTGCAAAAATTGCTAACAAATTGCTAACATGCGACTCAGAAACAGTCAGAACCAACCAGCACATGGCGGATGTATGTTGTTGACGACTCGGAGCAACGATACCCATCCCAAACGAGGTGTCGAACTCA
>Ga0157378_10000751_pt1 | contig 30334 bp, 27 predicted proteins | sample M65metaG_FD_115309 | JGI IMG/M metagenome (GOLD analysis project Ga0157378, IMG submission 115309) | Miscanthus rhizosphere microbial communities from Kellogg Biological Station, Michigan, USA - M6-5 metaG | ecosystem: Host-associated > Plants > Roots > Rhizosphere > Soil | place: USA: Michigan... | reverse complement strand
CGTTCCCGCCGTACGCAAGTTGCGGCAGCGGAAGCAGAAGAAACGTGATGAGGATTCGGCGGCGCATTGCGACCGGCAGGTGTTGCGATGAGTATGCCGATGACGGGCGGAGCGCTGGCGGCGCGCCGAGCCAGCCGGCGAGGACGCCAGCGCTCCGCTAAAACACGTACTTCGCCGTGGCGTGAACCTGCTGCAGCTTCGCGCTCAGCCCCGCTCCTGGCTGAACGCGGAAGTGCTGGTTCACCTTCAGCCGCACTTCGCCGCGGTTGGAGCTGTCGGCAAGCACCTGCGGCAGGTCGGTGATCGTCACCGTCAGCGGGATCTCGCCCTGGTGCTCTTCGACGATCTCGCGGATCCGGCGCACCGTGTCTTCGGACATCCGCGGGTACGGAACCTCGAGCGCGATCTCTTTCACTTTCTTGTCGCGAATCCCTTCCAGCGGAATGATCTCGAGCGCGTTGAGCTCGGGCGTGATCGGGGCTTCGTGAAATGCCGCCGCGTGGGATGCGAACGACGCCTCCGGCTCCTCGGCCACACCCGCTACGGCCTCGTTGAACGCTTCCGAGATGTCGTCCGGCTCGTCAACAACCGGCGGCGCCGGAGCGGCGGAGAACAACCCGAGGTTGTTCGATCGATCGCCATACTTCTCGTTCTCGATCTCCTTCGGATCGCGATCGTCATCGACATCGTCTTCGCTGACGTCGTAGCCCGAGACGTGCGCGTAATCCTCGTCGGCGCGCTGCGCGTTCTGCTCGGCGGACTGCAGCGCGGCGCTGCGGCCGGCCTGCATGCCACCGGTGTCCTTGACCGCCGCGGTGAGAAGCACGGCGATTCCGTTTTCCAGCCAGCGCGCGTACTTGGCGTAGAGATCGGAGAAGACCACCACGTCGACGGAGCCGCGCTGATCGTCGAGGATGAACTTCGCCATCAGCTTCCCCTCGTTCGGCCCCTTCTTGATCTTCGACTTCTTCAGCTGCGAGACGATGCCGCCGATGTTGACGATCTCGTCGATGTGCTGGTGAAGGCTGTCGGTGGTGGCGTTGGCGAAGAGACTCAGCTCGTCGTTGTAGCGGTTCAGCGGATGGCCGGTGATGTAGAAGCCGAGGGTCTCTTTCTCGAAGCGCAGCTTCTCGTCGTCGGGCCATTCCTTCAAACGTAGGTCGGACTCTCCAGTCCGACTGGCCGGACTCGGCCTCCGGACCGGCATGGGAGCGCCTAGTAAAGGCAACTGACCGCTTGCTTGATCCTCTCTAGCTCGCTGGGCCTCGTCCGTGGCACTGTCCAGCGAATCGAAAAGCGCCTTGCGACTGGTGCCAAGAAAATCGAACGAGCCCGACTTGATCAGCGCCTCGATCACCTTCTTGTTGCAGGCGCGCAGGTCGACCGCTTCGCAGAAATCGAGGAGCGAGGTGAAGCGGCCCTTCTTCTGGCGCGCTTCGAGGATCGACTCGATGGCGCTCTCGCCGACGCCCTTCACCGCGCCGAGGCCGAAGCGGATGTTCGGGCCGACCACGGTGAAGGCGTAATTCGACTCGTTGATGTCGGGCGGCAGGATGCGGATGCCCATCTGCGCCGACTCGTTGATGAACTTCACCACGAAGTCGGTGCGGTCCATCTCCGACGTCATCAGCGCGGCCATGAAATGCCGCGGGTGATGCACCTTCAGCCACGCCGTCTGGTAGGCCACCAGCGCATAAGCCACCGAGTGCGACTTGTTGAATCCGTAGCGGGCGAAGGGCTCGATGTAGTCGAAGATCTCGTTCGCCTTCTTCTTGTCGTAACCATTGGCCATGGCGCCGTCGACGAACTTGCCGCGCTCCGCGGCCATGACCGCGGCGTCTTTCTTGCCCATCGCTTTGCGCAGCAGATCGGCCTGGCCGAGCGTGTAGCCGGCCACGCGCTGCGCGATCTGCATGACCTGCTCCTGATAGACGATGACACCGTAAGTCTCCTCGAGAAGCTCCTTCATCAGCGGCACGAGGTAGCGCGGCTTCTGCGCGCCGGTCTTGACCTTGACGTAGACGTCGACCATGCCGGCATCGAGCGCACCCGGGCGATAGAGCGCGTTGAGCGCGGCCAGATCCTCGAACTGAGTGGGCCGCGACTTGCGCAGGACGTCCACCATCCCGCCCGATTCAAACTGGAACACGCCCTTGGTCCGCCCTTCCTGAAAGAGCCGGAAGACCTCGGGGTCATCGAGCGGCAGGTTGTCGATGTCGATGGTGACGCCCTCCACCGCCTTGGCAGATTTGATGGCGTCGTCGATCACCGTCAGCGTGCGCAGGCCGAGGAAGTCCATCTTGAGAAGACCCATCTTCTCGACGATGCGCATGTCGTACTGGGTCACGATTTCATCGCGGTTCGTGCGATAGAGCGGCACGTAGTTCGTCACCGGCTCCGGCGTGATCACCACGCCCGCCGCGTGCATGCCGGCGTGGCGCGAGAGCCCTTCCAGCCGCGAGCCGATCTCGATGATGCGCTCGACCTCTTTGTCGTTCTTCATCGCCTCGATCAGCGCCGGCGACTCTTTCGCGGCCATCGGCAGCGTGACGTCCGGACCGGCCGGAATGGTCTTCGCCACTTTGTCGACGAGCGTGTACGGCAATCCGAGAACGCGGCCGACGTCGCGCACGACAGACTTCGCGGCCATCGTTCCGAAGGTGATGATCTGCGCGACTTTGTCCGCACCGTACTTGCGGCGAACGTACTCGATCACCTCGCCGCGGCGGTTCATGCAGAAGTCGATGTCGATGTCGGGCATCGAGATGCGCTCGGGATTGAGGAATCGCTCGAAGAGGAGGTCGTAGTCGAGCGGATCGACGTCGGTGATGCCCATCGAATACGCGACCAGCGAGCCCGCGCCGGACCCGCGGCCGGGACCAACCGGGATGCCGTGATCTTTCGCGTATTTGATGAAGTCCCAGACCACGAGGAAGTAGCCGGGAAATCCCATCGACTTGATGATGTCGATCTCGGTCTGCAGCCGGTCGTAGTACTCCTGCGGCTCGTGCTTTTTCTTCTTGGCGGCGAAGAGTGGCGCGGCCGCCTTGAGCCGGCGTTCCAGCCCCGCCCGCGCCACCTCGGAAAAATACCCGGCCAGGTTCTTTCCCTCGGGGACCGGGAAGTTCGGCAGGTGATAGCCCTCGACGTTGAGCGAGACGTTGCAGCGCTCGGCGATCTTCACGGTGTTGTCGAGCGCTTCGCCATAGCCGCTGAAAATCCGGCGCATCTCGTCGGGACTCTTGACGTAGAAATCGTCGCTGTAGAACTTCATCCGCTTCTCGTCGCCGAGGGTCTTGCCCGTGCCAATGCAGAGCAGCACCTCGTGGGCGAAGGCGTCGTCTTTGGAGAGATAGTGCGAGTCGTTGGTAGCGACGAGGCGAAGGCCGGTCTCTTCGCCGAGCCTGGCCATCATCGGCACGATCTTCTGCTGGTCGGGGATGCCGTGGTCCTGAATCTCCAGGAAGAAGTTGTCCGCGCCGAGGATGTCTTTGTACTGGAGCGCGGCCTCGCGAGCCTTGGTGGGATTGCCGCCGGCGAGCGCCTGCGAAACTTCGCCCTTCAAGCACGACGAGAGCACGATCAGCCCTTCGCGATGCTCGCGCAGCAGCTCTTTGTCGATCCTCGGCTTGTAGTAGAAACCCTCGGTGTATCCCGCGGAGACGAGCTTGACCAGGTTCTTGTACCCCGCGTCATTCGACGCCAGGACGATCAGGTGATTGTTCGCGCCGGCGTCGGCCTGGCCGTCTTCGACCCCTGCCTTGTCGTGACGTGAGCCGTAGGCGACGTACATCTCGCAGCCGATGATCGGCTTCACCTGCTCCTTCTTCATGGCGTTGTAAAACTCGACCGCCCCGAACATGTTGCCGTGGTCGGTGATGGCGCAGGCGGGCATGCCCAGCTTGGCGACACGCTTCGCCAGCTCTTCGGGCCGGCTGGCACCGTCGAGGAGGGAGTATTCGGTGTGGAGGTGGAGGTGAGCGAACGACATCAGGGCGCCGGAGGAAGTCTAGCGGTCCGGCGCCCGCAATTGGCAACCGGAACTGTGCACTTCCATGATCTTTCTACGGCTGGTAGACCTTACTGCGGCATGGCCAGACCCCAGTAGTACTGCTCGAAGAAGGGCTTCCAGTCTTTCTTGGTCATGAAACCCAGCAGGCCGGCGACGTCGTTGGTGGTCCCGAATTTCCCCTGGAACGATTTCACGTACGACTTGAGAAAGGTCAGGAACACTTCGTCGCCGACCTGTTTGTGGAGGACCGAGAGCAACACCGGACCTTTGTCATAGAGGAGCTGCGTTCTGGCCGCGGAGGCCAGGAACTGATCTCCGCCGATCCGGTTTGCGTGCGGAATGGGGGCGATTGCCGCAGCCTGTACCGCCTGGGCGCGCCACCGGTTGACCATGCGGTTGTAGATCACGTCGCCCTTGAACTTCTTCATCGCCAGCGCGGCCGAGTACTCGGCGAAGGTCTCGGTCAGCCACTGCTCCTCGGCGCTCGGCATCATCACCGAGGAGCCCCAATACTGATGCGCGATCTCGTGGGCGAACCGCTCGTTGACTCCCATCGAAAACACTTGCTCCGCTGAGACGGTCCCCTCTCCCCAGTCCGACGGCCTGGTCGGATTGAAGGCCTCGTTGGTGATGAACATGGTTCCGTCGGGCGCCTGTCCATACCCGAAGTCATTGACCTGAATGATGTTGAACTCCTTCCACGGGAAAGGCCCGAGGAAGTATTCGTAATAGTCGATGAACCCGAAGGCGAGGTCGGTGAGCGTTTTTGCGGCGCGGTCGTTGCGAAGGGCGTACGTGGCCACGCGGATGATGCGATCGCCCCTTTTCTCCTCGACGATGTGGTACTTGCCCCCTTCCACGATCGGAAACGAGATCGGCTTGTCGACGATGTTTTCGACGACGTTGTAGTCGCCCTCTTCTTTCCGGACGACTGTCGTGCCCTGGGCAAACGGCACGAAAGGCTTCTTCAGCTTGATCAGCGAGTGGACCGTGGCGAGGTTCCCAGCCCAGTTCCGCGACTTCGGATACCAGGCGAAGTTGACCAGCTGCCACGCGTTGTCCCCTTCTTCGCGAATCAGAAAATCGCCGTCGATCACGAACTTCAGCTTGAATGGGCTCGCGGCAGCCGCGGGAAGCGCGACCAGCAGAGTGTCAAACTCGTGCGCGAAAGGGAGATTGTGTCCCTGCTCGTCGGCAACGGAGACGAGATGAAGATGCCGAAACGGCTTGTTGGACCCCACGTACAGTTCGTTTTCGAGAGCGAAGCGGAACGCGCGTTGACCGGCAAAGCGCGGGGCGATGGTCTCCGTCATCTCCAGTTTGGCGTTGTCGCCCTCGGTGGTCAGCGTGTAATCGAGAGCCGTGATCGTGAACGCCGGCCGCGCATAGACGCGCACGTCGCGCCCGACCGGCTGCGAGGAGATATTCATCGGAAAGATGTAGGTGGAGAGAGTCTTGTCGGAGACGTAGGTATTCCACGGATGCACGGACGTGAGCGACTCCACCTGCAGATCGGCTGCGTCGTATTCGTAAACCAGCCTGTCCTTCGGCGTCACGATCTCCATGTACGCCGCCGCGCCGGGCAGTCCGATCTTGTACGCGGCGATCAAATCGCGGCCTGGCTCCATCCGCGCCCGTTCGAAGGCAGCCTGATGGGACTTGAAGTCGTCCACGATCACAGGCCCGGCCGCAGAGCCGAGATCAGGCCCGTCGCTGCCGGCCAGCATTACCAGCACATCCGAAATGTCCTCGCTGATGGTGGCGCCGGTAAGCGTGGCGTGTGATTCAGTTTTCACATTCCGCGTCACAAGCGGCAATTCCGTCGCTTCGGCGGTGTATTCGAGACGGCCGCTGCCCTTGAAGAAAAAACCCACCGGCTCGCCAGCCGCGGTGAGTTTTGCGGCAGACCCGCTCGCGAGCGTGAGCCGGAGATGGCCGACGTTGAGCGTGACATTGCTGACCACGACCGGCGCGCCGAGGGCGGGCGTACGCAAGTCGCGAATCAGATCACCGGCCGGCGCACCAAAGACAGACGAAGCACAGAGCAGCGCAACTGCCGCAAGGACACGGAAGTTCATGGGGGAGTTCTCCTGAATTTGGACGAGCGATTTTACCCTACGAATCGAAGGCCACGCCGCCGATGGGGTGGGAGGGGTGATCGACGCGGGTGTCGAGCAGCTCGCGGAGATTCGTCGTCTCGATGAACATGTGGCGGTGGCGGATGCAGTGCACGGCGGTGGCGAAGAAGAGTACCGCTACGACACCGAGAAAGACGGTCGCCGCCGGCGATGCGGACGGCAAGGGTGAGAGCCGCGTGGAGACGAAGAGCTCCTGCGTCAGGATCAGGCAGTAGAGCGGGAAGGGGAAAAAAACCAGCGCGGAAAGGACGCGGCTGGCCTGCACCGAAAAGTACGGGCGCAGCGCGAGAAACGTAAGCGAGAGGAAACAGCCGAGCATCATCAAGGCCACGAAATGGAGCTGGGCCATCTCGCCGTAGGCGGCACCGGTCCGGACCAGCATCAGCATCCGCATCTGCAACAGGAGGGTCCACGCCAGCGAAACGATGCTGGCCGCGGTCGACAGCAGGGCGAAGAGCGCGCCGAAGACGTTCCGCGCGGCAAGCAGCGCCGCCATCCGCACCAGGATCGCGGCGGTGGCAATTCCTGCGATGAGCGCCACAACGATTGCCCATCCCGAGGCGCTTCTGGCCGAGACGATCGCGCCGTGCACCGCCACGAACGCCAGCGGTCCCCCTTCCGCCTGCGACATCAGCCCTGCCGCCGCGCAAAGCGCAACAAAAAGACAGAAGCCCGTGCCTGCGTAGAAGAAGAACTTGGGCATGACGGGACGTAGGGTAGCAGGAAATCGAACGTCGGACGAACGCAGTCCGGGCTCTCAAGTCCGAGCGGCTGACCTGAGAGTCCGGCCTACGTATTCTTCATTCCGATGATGTGATCCAGCCGGATGTCGATCGGCCCGGCCCCGGCCATGAACTTCACGAACTCGGCGCCGTCGGCGGTGTAGACGTCGGCGATCGTCCCTTTCTCGCGCTGGGTCACCCCTTCCAGATCGAACTCCAGCTCCACCGGCTGCTTGTGCATCGCGGCCGCCTCGAGCTCATCGTGGTAGTCGCATGAAACCGGCTCATACGGTTCTTCGGGCATGCAATCCCTCCCTGGTCATCCCCTGCGCAAACTGCGTTCCAGAGCGCGGCGGACGTCGTCACCGAAGGCCACGAAGAGAACGCGATCGAGGTCATCTCCGTCTCGCAGAGCGCGCCTGGTCTCGCCGATGGCGATATCGGCCGCCGCGTCGATCGGGTAGCCGTAGATGCCGCAGCTGATGGCCGGGAAGGCCATCGTCCGCACGCCGTTCTCGATGGCCAGCTCGATGCTGCGCCGGTAGCACGACGCCAGCAGCTCCGGCTCACCGTTCGTGCCGCCGCGCCAGACCGGGCCGACGGTATGGATGACGTACTTCGCCGGCAGGCGGAAGCCGGGCGTGATCTTCGCGTCGCCGGTCTTGCATCCGCCGAGGAGCCGGCAGGCGGCTAAGAGCTGCGGGCCGGAAGCGCGGTGGATGGCGCCATCTACTCCGCCGCCGCCGAGGAGCGAGGAGTTGGCGGCATTGACGATGGCGTCGACAGCCAGCTTCGTGATGTCGCCGGAAACGACCTCGAACTGAGTCACTTTGCGCGGCCCAGTTTCACTACGATGTCGAACTCGCTCTTCGTCACTGGCTGGATGGAGAGACGCGAGCCCTTCTCTGTGACCACCATCTCTTCGAGACCCTTCGTCGACTTTAGGGTATCGAGCGACACGATGTGAGGGAACGTCTCCACGTAGCCGATGTCGACCATGTACCAGATCGGGTTCTCGGCCGTGGCCTTCTCGTCGTAGTACTTGCTCCCCTTCTTCCGCGCGAACTGGTCGGGATAGGCCTCGCGGCTGACCTCGGCCACGCCGGTCACCCCGGACGGATCGGCATTGGATGCATAGAACAGCACGCGGTCGCCGCGTTTCATCTCGCGTATGAAATTGCGGGCCTGGTAGTTGCGAACGCCTTCCCAGCTGGTGGTGCCGTCGCGCTTCAGATCGTCGATCGTGTAGGCGGCCGGCTCGCACTTCATCAACCAATGCTTCATGCGGGCGATTGTAAAACGTGGATTAGGAATCGCCAGCGGCAGGTTCTGGCGGTGACCATGCGCTCCCATTCGATCGTCCTCTCGCTCGCCGCCTGTCTGGTCGCCACTGCCCTCGTCGCCGAGGAGCCTGAGTGCGCGGCCAACTACCGCTCCGACGGCCAGTCGGCGGAGACGTTCGTCATCACCAGCCTCGCTCCCAAGGAAGTGATCGAGCGCCTTCCGCGGATGCTGATCGGCGCCGGCGCAACGATGCGCTGGACCGAGCCGGAGAAAGGCCTTCTGAAAGCGGAAGGACTCGACGTCAAGGCCGAGGTGTCCGGCAACGCCACGAAGGTCACCTTCCGCCTGGCAAGGGCCGCCGACAAAACCGCCCTTTGCCAGTACGCCTCGCTGGTCGGGAATCCGCCGCTGCCTCCGGTCGCGCAGGATCCGGCGCGCATCGCTCAGATCAAGGACGATCTGATCAAACTGCATCGGATCGAACATCGAGCCAGCAATGGCGGTATCGACACCGCTACGTTCTCGTCTCGCGAGGATTTCCTGGAGCTCACCATTAAGAGCACGAAGGATTTCGCCGCCGACAAGCGACAGACCGGCGTCTCGATGCTCGTGCCCCGCGCGGCCTGCGAGATCGTCGGCGAGGACGTCGCGGCTGGCATCGCCGGATTCGCTGGCCACGACACACCGCCGCCCACGAAACCTGTCCGGATCGAGGCATCGTTGATTTATGCAAAGAGTGGCGACGTCTGGCAGTTGACCGAGGTCAAGATCTCGCAGATCGAGAGCACGAAGTAGCCCCGTGCGCATTCTCCTCACGCTCCAATACCTCGGCACGCGCTACGCCGGCTGGCAGTCGCAGACGAATGCCACCGGGATTCAGAACGTGATCGAGGAGGCGCTGGCAACGATGTTCAACACGCCGGTGCGCATCGAAGGAGCGGGAAGGACGGATGCCGGCGTTCACGCCCGCGCGCAACGGGCGCATGCCGACGTCCCCTTCGCCATCGAGCCGCGCGGCTTTCGCCAGGGGATCAACAACCTCCTGCCGCATGACATCCGTGTCATTGCGGTCGAGACGGTTGCCGGCGATTTTCACTGCCGCTTCGCCGCGAAGTCGAAGAGCTACCTCTACCGCGTGTGGAACGATGACGTCGCCGACGTCTTTGCCGCGGAGACCCACGCCTTCGTGCCCCAGCCGCTCGACGCCGATCGGATGCGCGCCGCGGCACAAAAACTGGCCGGGCATCATGACTTCGCGCCGTTCACGGTCATCAGTCCCGAGGTCAGCTCTACGGAGCGGACGATCACCTCGATCGACGTCATTCGAGAGGGAAACGCCATCTCCATCCCCGTCACCGCGGACGGTTTTCTGCGCTACATGGTGCGCCGCATCGCCGGTTCGCTGATCGAGATCGGCCGCGGCAAGCTGGAGCCGGAAGCGATCTGGGACGTGGCCCGCTGGACCGCGCCGGCGAAGGGGTTGACGTTGTGGGATGTTGAGTATTGATTGACATATCGACCGAGGTAAGATTTCTGAACGATGGACAGCGATCTGAAAGAAGTGCTTGAGGCGATCCGGGAGGAGAACGCGGCCGCTCACGCGGAGACGCGGCGGCGGCTTGAAACCTTAGATGCGAGGTCGGAACCTTAGAGGGGAAGTTCGAAGCGGCGCAGGCCGAAAACGCAGAGGCTCACGCCAAGACACGGCAGCACGCTGAACTGATCGCTGAGTCGTATCAGCACAAGGTGGACATGGTCATCGAACGCGTGCTGAGCAATGGCGAGAAACTCGACCAACTCGGAGCGAAGGTTGATCAGGTCACTTCCAACCATGAGTCCCGCATCACCCGCCTGGAAATCTCGGCATCTCTGCACGGGCAGCTCTGAGCATCTTTCCCTCGGAAGCCGATCGCCGGATGCGGACGCGCAGTCTGCGATAACATCCCGCACCTCAATGATCGATCTCCGCAAACTCGCTGAACCGGGCTCGATCGAGGAAACACTCCTCGACCGGGTCGACTTCAAGAGGATGCCGCGGCACATCGCCGTGATCATGGATGGCAACGGCCGCTGGGCGCGCGCGCGCAACCTTCCCCGCGTTGAGGGCCACCGCGCCGGCATCTCCTCGGTGCGCGAGATCGTCGAGACCGCGGCGCGTCTCGAGCTCGGCGTGATGACGCTCTACGCCTTCTCCGTGGAAAACTGGAAGCGCCCACGCTACGAAGTGGCCACGCTGATGATGCTGCTCAAGGAGTACCTGCGGAAAGAGCTGGCCACGCTGATGGACAACAACATCCGCTTCACCGCCATCGGCCGCGTGGACGGGCTCGATCCCTCGGTGCAGCGCGAGCTCAAGTACGCGGAGGATCAGACCGCGCGGAACAGCGGACTGCTCTTCCAGATCGCCCTCAACTACGGCGGGCGCGCCGAGATCGTCGACACCGTGAATCGCATCATGGGCGTTCTGCGCGAGCGGGAGATGAGCGACGCCCAGATCGACGAGCAGTTCTTCGCCGACCATCTCTACACCGCCAACATCGACGATCCCGACCTGCTCATCCGCACCAGCGGCGAGCTGCGGGTCTCCAATTTCCTGCTCTGGCAGATCGCCTACGCGGAAATCCACGTCACCAAAGTTCTCTGGCCCGATTTCCGGCGCCGTGATCTCTTCGAAGCCATCATCGACTTCCAATCGCGCGACCGGCGCTACGGAGGGGTCGATGAGTCCGATGCGCAGATGTTCGTCGAGGCGGACAATCAGCAGTCCTAGGTCCGCGGTCCGCGGCATTCATTCAAACCATGAAGCGTGAGCTGACTGCACTCGTCGCCGCCCCCGTGGCCATCTGGATGGTCGGCTGGGCGCATCCGTACGTCTTCGATGCGGCGGTGGCGCTCATCGCCGCGCTGGCACTCTACGAGTTCCTCGACCTCGGCAGGCAGAAGGGCTACGACCTCCCCATCCCGCTCTGCATCGCCATCATGCTGTTCATCGTGGCCGCGTTCATCCTCGAGCCGATCTCGGTGGAGATGGGCGTGTTCGTTGCGCTGCTGGTGATCCCTGGCTCCTACGTCTTTTCGCGCGGCAATCTCGAACAAGCCCTGCCGTCGAGCGCGATCGCAATCCTGGCCACGCTTTACGTGGGCATGCTCGGCGGATCGCTCATCCGGCTGCACGACGATTTTGCCGACGGCGCCAACCTGGTGTTCTTCCTCCTGCTGGTGGTCTGGCTCGGCGACACCGGCGCCTACTACTTCGGCCGCACCTTCGGGAAGCACAAGCTCTCGCCACGCATCAGCCCGAAGAAGACGGTGGAGGGACTCGTCGGCGGCGTGATCTTTTCCGTCGCCACCGCGCTCATCATCCACTTCACTTTCTTTCACAACTTCCCGCTGGTCCACGCCATCATCGCCGGCGTGGTTCTCTCGGTCGCCGGCGTGATCGGCGACCTGGCCGAATCGATGTGGAAGCGCTCCGCCGATGTGAAAGACTCCGGCACGCTGATTCCCGGCCACGGCGGTTTCCTCGACCGGTTCGATTCGATTTTCTACACGACGCCGATTCTGTACGTGTACTGGTTCCTGATCATTCACAACTTCCAAAGCTTCAAGATCATGTCGGCATGAGACGCATCTCCATCCTCGGCTCCACCGGTTCCGTCGGGCGCTCCACGCTCGACGTCGTCGACGCCTTTCCCGATGCGCTGCGCGTCGTCGGGCTGGCGGCTGGCGGCAATCTCGATCTGCTGGCGCAGCAGATCGAGCGCTACGCGCCGGAGATCGTCTCGGTCCGCAATCCGGATGATGTGGCCGCGCTTCGCACGCGCGTCAAGAGAAACGTCGAGATCGTCTGCGGCGCGGAAGGCGCCTCCGCCGTGGCGTCGTTCTCCGGCGCCGACGCGGTCATCGCCGCGATCGTCGGCGCGGCCGGCATCCCGCCGGTTTACGCGGCGCTCAAAGCGGGCAAGCGGGTCGGCATCGCCAACAAGGAAGTGCTCGTCGCCGCCGGTGATGTGATGACGCGCGCCGCGGCGGAGAACGGCGGCGAGATCCTTCCGGTCGATTCCGAGCACAACGCCGTACATCAGGCTCTTCGCTGCGGTGGCCACGCCGAAGTCCGGCGGATCGTGCTCACGGCCTCGGGCGGACCGTTCTTGAGGCGCGACCTCGACACCTTTGGCAACATCACCATCGCCGATGCGCTGGCTCATCCCACCTGGAAGATGGGCAACAAGATCTCCATCGATTCGGCAACGATGATGAACAAAGGCCTTGAGGTCATCGAAGCGCATCACCTCTTCGCCATGCCGCCGGATGCCATCGACATCCTCATCCACCCGCAATCGATCGTGCATTCGATGGTCGAGTACGTCGATGGCTCGTTCATCGCCCAGCTCTCCACGACCGACATGAAGTTCCCGATCCAGTACGCCCTGCTGTATCCCGATCGCGTGGCCGCGCCGTTCGCGCGTCTCGACCTCGCCCGGATCCGCACGCTCGACTTCACCGCCGTCGATCCGCAGCGCTTTCCGGCCGTGGAGCTGGCCTACGCCGCCTGCCGCGCCGGAGGCTCGATGCCGGCCGTGCTCAACGCCGCGAACGAGATCGCCGTGGAGCGCTTCCTGGCGGGGGAACTTCCCTTCACCGGAATCGTAGACATGGTGTCGCGCGTGCTCGACCGCCACGCCGGCCGCGTTGCCCCGATCAATTCCGTCTACGATGCCCTGGCCTGGGATGGCTGGGCGCGGGAAGAAGCGCGCGGCATCGATGTTGCGGTGATCGGTGGACATTGATTCCTGATCGACTAATCCACTAATCGACTAATCTACTTATCTACCACCCATGCAAAACATCGGCTCCAACCTCATCGGCTTCATCATCGTTCTCGGCTTTCTGATCTTCGCGCACGAGTCGGGGCACTTCTTCGTGGCCAAGCTTTTCCGCGTGCGCGTGCTGGTCTTTTCCTTCGGGTTCGGCAAGCGGCTTTTCGGCTTCCACAAAGGCGCGACCGACTACCGTGTCTCCCTCATCCCCCTCGGCGGGTACGTTCGGATGGCCGGCGACATCCCGGAAGAGAACCAGCCCGGCAATCCTGACGAGTTCCTCTCCAAGCCGAAGTGGCAGCGCTTTCTGATCATGGTGGCCGGTCCGTTCATGAACATCGTGATCGCCATCGCTTTCATGGCCGGAATCAGCATGGTCGGCAACGAGACCGTCATCATTCGCCCGATCATCGGCGAAGTCTCGCCGGGCAAACCGGCCGCGCGCGCGGGGCTGCAGTTCGGCGACCGCATCGTCTCCGTCAATGGCGAAAAGATCGATGAGTACGACGACCTCAAGCTCGCCATCGGCATGAACAGCGGGACGCCGCTGCGGGTCGACTTCATCCGCAATGGCCAGCCGCGAACGACCACGATGACTCCCGAGCGCAAAAATAGCGACTTCGGACCGATCGGTTTCGCCGGAATCCTCCCCTACCTCGACACCACGATCGGACACGTGAAGCCGGGCACGCCCGCTGCCGCCGCCGGCCTGCGAACGGGCGACCGCATCGTAGCCGTCAACGGAAAAGCGATCGCGCAACTGACGGAGCTCAACGCCGCGTACGATGCCGCCAAAGGCGGACCGCTGGCGCTGGATGTGGCCCGAGGAGCGTCGCGGTTTCACACGACGCTCGCTGCGGGGAACGACCCGGAGGACCCATACCGCGGCTTCGGCCCGCCCACGGTGATGCGCAAGCTCTCGCTCATCCCCGCGCTCCAGGACAGCGTCCAACAGAACTGGAAGATGCTGCGCTACGCCTTCATCACCCTCGGACGCCTCTTCCGTTCCGAAGGAAGCGTCAAGGAGCTGAGCGGCCCGTTCTCGATCGCCCGCATCTCCGGCGAGGTGGTGCGCCACAGCTTGAGAAGCACCATCGCCCTGATGGCCATGATCTCGCTCCAGCTCGGCGTCATGAACCTGCTGCCGATTCCCGTCCTCGACGGCGGCCACATCATGATCCTGCTCATCGAAGGCGTGGCCCGCCGCGATCTCTCGCTACGCGTCAAAGAGCGCATCCAGCAGGTCGGCTTCGCCGTCCTGGCCGCGCTGATGATCGTCGTGCTCTACAACGACGTGATCACGAACGTGCTGCTGATGCGGAAGGGTTGATGCTCACTCCGCATTGCGGACGATGAACAACCGCAGCAGGTCCAGCGCCGACTGCGTGGTGATGCGCTTGAACAGGCTCCGCTCCATCGGCCAGAGCATCTTGCGATGCTTGTGCGCGTGAGCACCGGCGACGGCGATGTGCACCGTGCCCACCGGCTTCTCCACCGTCCCGCCACCCGGCCCGGCGATGCCGGTGACGCCGATTCCGTAGGTCGTCCCGAAACGCTCGCGCGCGCCGCGGGCCAATGCGATTGCCACCGGCTCGGAGACTTCGCCGTTCTCGGCGATGAGCGCCGGATCGACGCCGGCCAGCGCCGTTTTCGCCGCGGCGGTGTAGCAGACCGCGCCGCCCATGAAGTAGGCGGAGCTGCCGGGGACGTCGGTGATGCGCGAGGCCAGCAGGCCGCCAGTGCAGGACTCGGCGGTGGCGACGGTCTCGCCGCGCTCCGTCAGAATCCGGCCGACGATTCCCTCCAGCGTGTCGTCATCGGCGCCGAAGATCTTGTCGCCGAACAGCTCGCGCAATTCCGCTTCGAGCGCGGCGATCAGCGCCAGCGCCTCTGCTTCCGCGCCGTCGGCGGCGAGGTGCAACTCGGTCTGACCGCTGGTGGCAAGGATTGTCAACGGCTCCGGATGCGCGGTGTAGTACGGCTTGAGCCGCTCCTCCACGCCCGACTCCGTCATCCCGGCGATCTTCAAAACGCGCCGGAAACGCGACTGCCCCGCCGTGATCGACGCAAGCCACGGCACCAGATAAGTCGCCACCATCCACTCCAGCTCGTGCGGGACGCCGGGGAAAACCCAGATATGTTTTCCGCCCTGCTCGATGTGAAAGCCGGGCGCCGTTCCGCGCTCGTTCGTCAGCGTGGTCTGGCCGATGAAGACGTTGGCCTGCCGTTTGTTGACCTCCGGCATCTTCCAACCGCGGGCCGCGAATCGCTTTTCCAGCCGGTCGACGATGTCCGCATCGACCTCCATCTTCAGCCCCAGCGCCTCCGCCAGCGCTTCGCGCGTCATGTCATCCTCGGTCGGCCCCAGTCCTCCCGACGTGACCAGGATGTCCGCATGCGCCAGCGAGTAACGGATCTCGTCGACCAGCTCGCCGCGCGTATCGCCGACGACGCTCTTGCGAATCACGCCGATGCCGAACGACTCGAACGCGGCGGTGACTTTGAGAGAGTTGGTATCGACACGCGTCGGCCCGAGCATTTCGGAGCCGATGGCGATGATGGAGGCGGTGGTCGGTTGCCGGGTTGCCGGGTTGCCAGGTTGCCGATCTGCAGAGCTCATGTTCGTGCAGCGTACCCAGCAACCGAGCAACCGAGCAACCTGGAATCGGCAACTCGGCAACCGGGCAACTCGGCAACCATCAAACCACCACTCCCTCCAACTCTTCCTTCTCCTTTGCCAACGCCTCCCATTTGCCGTAGAGCAAATCGATCATCGCTTTGAGGTCGGTGTTCTGCGACTGGATCTTGCGGCTGCGCTCTCCGTCCCGGAAAACCTCCTCGGAACAGAGCAGGAGATCGTTGCGCTCGCGCTCGCGCTCGGCGGCGGCGATGCGCGACTCCAGATCGTTGATCTCAGCATTGATGGTACGCAAGCGCTTCTCGCGCTTCTTCTGCTCCGCACGCGCCAGCTTGTCATCGACCGGCGATGCCGGAGCCGGCGCGGAACGTTGCGGCGCGATGGGAACCGCTTCCGCCTTGCGAGGCATGGCCACTCCGGTCTTCAACCTTTCCGCGTAATCGCTGTAATTGCCGTCGAAAACGTCGGCCGTTCCTTCATCGACCAGGATCACATGCTCGACCACGCGGTCGATGAAATAACGATCGTGCGAAACGACGATCAGCGCGCCGGTGAAGCGCTCCAGCGCCTCCTCCAATGCTTCGCGCGTGTAGACGTCGAGATGGTTCGTCGGCTCGTCGAGCAGCATGACGTTGCCGCCGCGATAGATGATCTTCGCCAGCGCCAGCCGCCCCTTCTCGCCGCCGGAGAGGTCGCGCGTCTTCTTGAAAACGTCGTCGTCGAAGAACGAGAACTGCGCCAGATAGCTCCTCACCTGCTCCTCGGTCTGCGAATGATCGAGGTTCCACACCTCGTCGATGACGTTGCCGGCGGGATTGAGATCGCCGAGGGTTTGATCGTAGTAACCGACCTGGACGTTGTGACCGTAGGTGATCGCGCCGGCCAGCGGCTGCAACCGGCCGGCGAACGTCTTCAGCAGCGTCGACTTGCCCGAGCCATTCGGGCCGATGATGGCGTAGCGCTCGCCGCGGCGGATGGTCATGGTCAGATCGTTGACGATCGCCTTCTCGCCGTAGCCGGCGGTGACGTGATCGGCGGTCAGCGCCACGGCGCCGGAGCGCGGACCCGCTTCGAGCTTGAAATTCGCCAGCGTCTCGTCCGTCTCCGGACGTTCCACCTCGTCCAGCTTCTCCAGCATCTTGCGGCGCGACTTGGCCTGCTTGGTCTTCTGGCCGGCCAGATTGCGGCGGATGAAGTCCTTGGTCTTGTCGATCAGCTCCTGCTGCTGCTCGTAGTCGGCGGCCATCTTCTCCATCCGCTCGGTGCGCAACTCGAGGAAGCGCTCGTAATTGCCGGGATACTCCATCAGCTTCCCGTGCGCCAGCTCGACGATCTTCTGGACGGTTCGGTTGAGAAAAGTCCGGTCGTGCGAGATGAGGAGATAGCTCCCCTTAAACGACTTCAGAAACTCTTCGAGGAACTCGATCCCGGCCAGATCGAGATGGTTGGTCGGCTCGTCGAGCAGAAGGAGATCGACGTCCGTCAGAAGGACCCGCGCCAGCATGGCACGGTTCTGCTGCCCGCCGCTGAACGCCGCGATCGGCCGCTCCCACTCACCCTTCGCAAAACCGACGCCGCTCAACACTCTCTCGACCTCGGCGTGCAACGTGTAGCCGTCGGCATGCTCGTAGTCGTGCTGTAAGCCAGCGTATTTCTCGAGCAGCTTCTCGTGCTCGGCCGCGCTTTTCGTGGAATCGGCAAGATCGTGCTCGATAGCACGCAGCTTCCGCTCGATGGCCAGCACGTCGGCAAACGCCGTCTCGACATAATCGAACAGCGACATCCCCGGCTCGGCATCGAGATGCTGACCGACATGCCCGATGGTCAGCCCCGAAGCACGCAGCACCTGCCCGTGATCGGTGTCTTCCTGCTTCAGCAGCAGACGGAAAAGCGTCGTCTTGCCCGCGCCGTTACGGCCGACCAGACCGACCTTCTCTCCTGGATTGTGCTGCCACGTCGCCCCCTTGACGATGTCATGCGGGCCGTACGATTTCTCGATGTTGTCGAAGCGATAGAGCATTGCCGAGCGGTTAACGCATCGCCGCTCGCGCGCCTTCCACGAGGTAGAGGTCGGAGGTCACCGTCACGTATGTGTACGCGTACGCGCGCCCGTCCGCGGAGAGAACCGGCGCGCCGATGAAAAGCGCTTGTTGCGGGCTCGCGGAATGGCAGTCGCTGATTCTCTCGCGCTGACCGGTGGCCAGATCGATTCGAAAAATGGCGGTGTCCGTACTGGTCCAGACGGACTTGCCGTCGAAACGCGCGATCCCTTCGTCCGGCTGAAGCGAGGGGATCGGTTTGGGCGGACCGCCGGCGAACGGATAAAACTTCCGCCTGGCGATCACCGACACGCCATCGTTCCACATGCCCGACACGCCCATGGGCGTGAGAGGACGAATCTGTCCCGTGGTCAGATTGCAGAGATACGTTCGCTGCGGACGTCCCGGCTCATTGCCGACGATGACGAGGTTTCGGCCGTCGGGCGTGAACGCGACGCGTTCGGCCGGTTCGACGTTCCCGGTCCGCACCACGCGCGGCTGGCCGGCGCCGGTGGGAACGAGCACGAGCCGAGGCGGGTGCATGAAACGCTGCCGCGTCAGAGCCCACTTTCCATCGGGCGACAACGCGGTCGCGTGGCCCGGCCCAAGGTCGGTGGCAGGCGTACCATCGACGGTGCGGATGAGGACGCGCGCCGTCGAGCCGCCGCCTGTCGCTTCTTCATCGAAAAGAATCGTGCGCCCGTCGGCGGAGATGTCGCGGACCCAGGAGCCGTCGAGCCACGACAGTTCGCGCTCCTTCGTCTCGCCTGGAGCGCGGATGATGATTCCGATGCGGGCGTCTTCGCGCGCGGCAAGGATGGCACCCGAGGGAGCGGCATCGAAAAGAGTGAAGCGGCCGGCGCCGCGCGCGATGAGATGGTCGGCGCCGGTGCGGTCAATCGAATAGAGATCGTTGTTCGCGTCGACTGCTGACGCGCTGACGACGATCTCGTCGCCTCGCCAGGCCAGTCCGCTCGCGCTTGCGAACTCGCGCGAACGACGGAGGATTTTGCCCGCCGGATCGAGGACGACGACGACGCCGCGATCATCGAATCGCGCCGACTCGTGGAGCAGGAACGCGACCTGATCGCCGCCGGGCGAGATGCGGACGGCGCTGATCCATTGCGGCGGAGGCGTTTTGTACAGAACGCGGCCAGCCGGATATTCGAGCTGGATCACGTTCCCGTTCCAGCGGATGAGCGCGAGCTGATTGCCATCCGGTGACCAGTCGGCGTCCTGCACCTCGGCGGCAATCTCGCGCGGCGCGCCGCCCGCCAGCGGCACGCGCGCGAGCGTACCGACGGCGACGGCGAGCATCTCCCGCGGCTTGGTCATCAGCGCGAGGTCGCCGCGGCTGGAAATGGACAGGAGATGGGCGTTGGCGATGTTCAGCGGACGCGACACCGACTGGCCGGCGCGGGTCAGGAACAGTTCGCACGGCTTCCCCTCGTATGCGGCGCTGTAGACGATGGTCTGTCCGTCCGGCGCGAAGCGCGCGCCCCACACCAGGCCGTGGCGGAAGGTGACCTGCGTAAATCGCGGAAGTTCGCGGCGCCAGATGGCGCGGCCGGCGAAGAGAACGGCAAGGATCGCGACGATGACGATCGCCGAGGCGATCACGATCGGGCGCCATCGCAGCCTTGGAACCTCGACCGCCGGCTCCGGCGCCCCTTCCTCGCGAACGTCGCCGACAAACCGATAGCCGCGCCGCGGCACGGTCTGGATCATGTTCGCGCTTTCGCCGAGGGCCTTGCGGAGCAGCGAGATGTTGTTGGCCAGATTGGCCTCGTCGACGAAGGCGTCCGGCCAGAGGCGCTTCATCAGCGTCTCCTTCTCGATCAGCCGTCCGCGGTTCTCGATCAGGAGCAGCAGGAGGTCGAAGGCCTTCGGCGTCAGCGCGACTGGTTCTCCGGCGAACAGCAATTTGCAATCGGCCGGATCGAGCCGGAAGTCGCCGAATGCGAAGGCTTTAACGCTCATCTTAGGAATCGCCTGAAGTTTTCTTAGCGAAATCGTGGACCGATTTTCCGGAGCCCGGACATCCGCCCTGCGCGAGTCTCCGTAGGGTCGCCAAACCAAATCGAAAAGGAGATGACGATGCGCAAATTATGGCTCACCACCCTGTTCACGATCGCGTGTGTGTCGCAGGCCGCCGGACAGACGGCCCGGAAATGGGATTTCAATGTCAGTCTGTCGCACGCGCTACAGAAGTCGAATTCCGGCACCCTGCTGGTGACGGAAGACGGCGAGGGATTCGCGATCCAGCCGTGTACCGCTGACGGCATCGACGCCCTCGGATCCAACCTGAATCGCATTTTCTGCAACCGCCGCGATTTCCACGGCTTCAACCTCGGCGCGAAATACAACCTCTCCCCCACCCTCGGCATCCGCACCGATTTCTCGTCCTACGCCAACAAAGACCGCAGCGTCGACACCTTCGGCACGGGCGCGGACGCTCATACCGATACGAACAGCATCAACGAGCGGACGTACGTGCTGGTCACCGGCCTCGAGGCGCGCCGCGATTACGGAAGCTGGCGACCGTACGTACACGCGCTGGCCGGCGTGGCGCGGCAGACATCGGACGATGTGCAAACATCGACCGGCCCATTCGACTTCGAAATCCACGATCGCACCACCAGCCTGGCGCTGAAAATCGGCGGCGGTATCGACGTGCGCATCTCGCCGCGCCTCAATCTCCGCGTGATCGAAGTCGACTACCAGCCGATCTTCGCCAAAGATCGCAACACCCCGGTATCCGACAATTTCTTCGAGCAGCGCGTGAAAGGGAAAACCGCGCAGAACGTGACGTTCAGCGTGGGCATCGTGTGGCATTAGGCGTGAGCCGCGCGGGACAGGCAGCCTGTCCCGCGCGCTATCATCCGCCTCTCCATGCATGAAGTTTCCGAGACCGGTCCCTGCCTGAATTGCGGCGCCGAGCTGGCGGGACGATGGTGCGCGCAGTGCGGACAGCGCGTCGCTCCGGTGCGGCCGACGCTGCATGAGTTGTTGCACGAGGCGCTGCACGAGCTCACGCATGTCGACGGCAAGATTCTCCGCACCGCCGGTTTGCTGCTCTTCAAGCCGGGAGAGCTGACACGCGAGTTTCTAGCCGGAAAACGGGTGCGCTCCGTGACGCCGGTGCGGGTCTACCTGCTATGCAGCGTCCTCTTTTTCGGGATCATGAGTCTCCTGCCGGCAAATCTGAAAGTGAGCGTCGACAAACGGGCCGACGCACAACTGGCGCACGCCGCGGCTCGGGCGAACCAGGATCCCACCATCCTTGCGCATGCCATGAGATCGGCATTCCCCAAGGCGATGTTCATCCTCATGCCTCTGTTCGCGCTGGTCGTCTTCGCCTTCTACTTCCGCGCCGAACGGATGTACGTTCCGCACTTCTACTTCGCGATTCACTACCACGCCTTCGCCTTTCTGGTGCTGGCGCTGTTCGAAACTCTCAGCACGATTCATGGCCGCGTCATCGGCATCATCCGGCTTCTGCTCTTCCTCACTCTCTTCCCCTACCTCGGCATGGCGCTGCAGCGCGTTTACGGCGGCCGGCGCTGGATGACGGCGCTGAAGACGATCGCGATCCTCGCCATCTACGGCTGCGTCATCATCATCACCATGGCCGCGATCGCCTTCGTGACGTTGCGGCGGCTGTGACGCGCGTCTGCTAACCTTCCCCCATGCGTCTCGCCGTCAACATCGATCACCTCGCCACCATTCGTGAAGCGCGCAAGAGCGACGAGCCTGATCCGGTCGCGGCGGCGGCCATTTGCGAACTGGCGGGGGCGCAGGGGATTACGGTCCATCTGCGCGGCGACCGGCGGCACATTCAGGATCGCGACGTCGAGATTCTGACGCGGACGGTGGCCACGCATCTCAACATCGAGATGTCGGCCTCGCCGGAGATGGTGCGCATCGCGCAGACGGTGAAGCCGCACCAGGTGACGCTGGTCCCGGAACGGCGCGACGAGCTGACCACCGAGGGAGGACTGGACGTCGTCCTGCACTCGAGCAACATCGACAAGACCATCCGGCAGCTGCTGGACGCGGGCATCGACGTCTCCATCTTCGTCGATCCCGATCTCGAGCAGCTCCGGCAATGCCAGAAGCTGCGCGCGCCGAAAGTGGAGATCAACACCGGAAAATTCGCCGAAGCCTTCGCGCGGCGTGGCAGCTGGCAGTCCGAGTTGGAGAAGGTCACCACCGCCGCCAAAGCCGCCCGGAAGATGGGCCTCGGCGTTCTGGCTGGCCACGGTCTGAATTACCGCAACATCGACAGCATCGCCGCGCTCACCGACATCGAGGAGCTGAATATCGGACACTCGATCGTCGCCCGCGCCGCGCTGGTGGGACTGGAGCGGGCGGTTCGGGAGATGGTGGCGTTGATGAACCGCTAGGGAATCGACGCCAACCCCTTCCGAATCCGCGCCGCCCTCCCTTTTTCCGACCTCTCCGAAAATCGCTCGGCCTCGTACATTTCGATGAGAGGAGCCAGCTCGATCGCCGCGGCGGGATGCATTCGCTGCAGCTGCTCCAGCGCCTCCTCCATCGTCATCGATGGACCGACTTCGATGCCGAGGCGGGAGAGGTGGATGGCCAGGAGATCGAAGAGGGAGCGGCGGCGGCGTGCGAGAAGGACGACGGCAATGCCGGCGACGACGAGCACTCCCATCAGCGATCCGAAGTTGCGGAGGCCGATGCCGTGCAGCGCCATGTTCACCGATCGCAGCGCGGTGCGGACGCGGTCGATCAGGTCGATGGCCAGCGCGATCTGATCGCCGAGGCCGTAGGTCAGGATGTGGCGATCCCAGAAATAGTTCACCCAGTCCGCAAGCGCCGACGCGTAGGCGTGCAGCAGGCTGTCGTGCGCGCTGCCGGGACGGAGCGAGGCGGGAGTGGGATCGAACGTCTGCCATGACTTTCCGTCCCACACCTCCACCCAGGCATGCGCGTCCTCGTTGCGGACGACGAAGTAGCCGGTGAGCGGATTGAGCTTGCCGCCGTAGAAACCGCCGACGATGCGCGCCGGCGTGCCCAGCGCCGTCATCAGCGCCACCATCCCGGCGGCGAAGTATTCGCAATGGCCGCGACGCTCCTTGAGCAGGAACTGATCGACGGTCATGGTGTGGCCGATCTTGGCCGGATCGGGGACGTAGCGAAATCGGCTGGAGAGGTATTGCTCGATCGATGCGGCCTGCTTGAGGGGATCGGTCTCGCTTCCGGCGATCTGCACGGCCATGGCCCGCACCGGCGGCGTGACCGGATAGTTGGAGACGGTGATGCGCTGCGGCCGGCGCGGCGCGATCTCATGCGCCAGCGCGACGTCGTAGGCGATGGTGTCGCGATGCGATTGCCAGACGGTGTAAATATCGCGCGTCGGCCCCTCGGCGATCTGTCCCGCCCCGCTGACTTCAAACGTGCCGGCTGGCAGAAACAGGCGGCTGCCAAGAGTGAAGCGCTGCTGCACGCTGGCCTTTCGGGTGAACCCCTCCGGCCGCGCCAGGCGCGTGGTGCCGTCGCTGCTGTCGAGCGGGATGAAGTCGCGCCGCCCCTGCATCCAGATGTTGTTGGCGAAGCGCTCGTAGATCGTTCCCTTGAGGCGCAGCGGCGTGAAGAACGGGATCGTCTCCTGCCCCATCCACACCCGGCTGATCACCGTGGCGTCGCTGCTGATCGAGCGCGGCTCGTTGAGATTGATCGAGTCGCTGAGACCGGTGGTGGCGTTGCTCAGCGGTCCGGCCATTCCTGGAAGCAACGGATTTCGGATGCGTGGCAACAGCGGAAAGAGGAATGCACCGATGACCAGCGCCCCGAAAACGTAGAACGACGCCGCGCGGCCCGAAGGCGGCTCGGGGGCCGAGGTCGCCGTCATCATCGCCGTCTCGTCGTGGCTGAGATGCATCAGTTGCCGCAGCAGGAGGAATCCGAAGAGGATGACGAACGGCAGGATGGCGATGTGCGTGGAGGTGGCCACGCTGGCGGTGAAGATCAGCGACGCCGTGAGCAATCGCTGCGCGGCGTTGCGCGTGCGCACCGACTCGATCGGCTGATAGGCGGCGATGAACAGAACGAGATGCGTCGATGCGGCGATGGCGCTGCGCGAGATCATCGCCGCGTCGATGATGTAGAACGGAATGTAGGCGATGGCCAGGCCGCGCATGAGCATCGGCGGCACCACTTCCGGCCCTTTCCCGAGCGCGACACAGACGGCGATCGCCAGCAGCATCACGTGAAACGCCAGCACCGGTTTCGCGGAGATGGCCTGGGTGGCGTAGAGCGGGATGGCCGCGAACATCGTCAGGAAGAGGAGCTCGAGGGAGTGTTGACGAGAGCCGGCAACCGGGAGCCGGGCTTCGGAGATTGCGGTCATGCTCCGACTCCCGACACCCGATCCTCGACTCCCGCCACGGTAAAGATCACGCTGTCCCGATCCACCGTCTGCGCCACCGGCTCACGCGTCGCCTCCAGCAGCGCGAGCGCGCGGAACATCGCGGCGATGCCGTCGTGGCTCGACCGAAGCGTGATGTGCGGGATGGAAAAGGTGACCTCCAACCCGCGGCGCAGCGCGTCATCGAGGAAGGTGGCGGCTTCGCTGATCATCTCCTCGAAACTCTCCTCGCTCACATCCGTCGGCCGGAAGGGATCGACGACGATGTGGATCGAGCGGCCGACTTCGACCTCGGTCTGCTTGATGATCCAGCGCCCGAGGGATGCGGACTTTTTCCAATGGACCCGGCGGAGCGAATCGCCGCGGACGTAATCGCGGAACGAGTGGATCTCCGTGCCGCCGCCGATGCGATTCGAAGTGTCGACCTCGCCTTCGACGAGGCGGAATCGATCGCGGGCAACGCCTTCGTCGAGCAGGCGAGGGAAAACGACCACGTCGCCGTCCAGCCGAGGGCGCCGCTTTTTCAGAAAAAACCCGAACGGATAGCGCGTGTAGAGATCGATGCGGCTCAGATGCACCAGACCGCGCCGGCGGAAGCGGAACATCGCGTTCACGATCACCTCGCCGCGGCGCTCGATGAGCGGGATGCAGAGCGGCGCATCGAGATCGCCCGAGGTCACGATCACATCGCGCACGTTCCAGATCGGCGAGCGATTGATGATGCGCAGCCGCCCATGTGCCGGCCGCATCGCCCACGCCTCGTCGATGCCGTCGAGCTCCACCACCAGGTGCTTCAGCCCTCCCTTCGAGGCGATCCCCGAAAGCAGCAGGCAGCCGAGCATGAACGAGAGCCCGATGTAGAGCGAGTTGTTGCCGGTGTTGATGGCGGCGAACCCGATGACGACGGTGAAGATGACAAACGACGTGCCGATGCGCGTCAGGCGGACCACGCCGTTGAATTGCCATGAGACTGGTGTCACGGGGCTATCAATGTTGGACATGGACTGGGGATTCCTGGTTGCTTGGTTGCTGAGTTGCTAGGTTGCTTCGAGACCCAGCAACTTAGCAACTCTGCAACCAAGCGACCCAAACCGACCGCCTACACTTCTTGCATGACTTCCCGCTTCCTTCTCATCGCCGCCATCGCTGCCGCTTTCGCCTGCTCGCGGGCCTCGGGGCAAATGCCCGGCGTCGTTTCTCAAGCGAACGATCCGCTGCTGCAGCATCATGAGATTCGCGTCGATCAATTGCCAGCGCCGTTCGCCACACCGTCGTCCGGAAATCCGCCGTCGGTCCGCGCCCAGCCCGCCAATGCGACGCTTCATCTGCCGCCCGGGTTCCACATCTCGCTCTTCGCCGAGAAGCTCGGCGAGCCCCGCGGAATGCTGCTGGCGCCGAACGGCGACGTGATCGTTTCCGAGCCGGGCGAAGGAAAGATCACCATCCTTCGCGATGCCAATCACGACGGCGTGGCCGAGCAGCGCTTCACGTTTGCCAGCGGCCTCGATGAACCGTACGGACTGGCGTTCCATGGCTCCTGGCTCTACGTCGGCAATCAAAACGCGGTGGTCCGCTTTCCTTACAAGGCCGGGCAGACCTCGTCGAACGGAGCGCCGGAACAGCTCGCGTCCCTGCCGCCGGGCGGCCATTCGACACGCGGCGTCCTGTTCAACAAAGCGGGGACGAAGATGTACGTCTCCATCGGTTCGAATTCGAACGTCAACTCCGGCGAGCCGCCCGAGCGCGCCGCCATCGTCGAATTCAATCCCGACGGCAGCGGCAAACGGATCTTCGCCGGCGGCTTGCGCAATCCTGTCGGCATGGCGTGGGAGCCGGTGACCAGCGCGCTCTGGACCGTGGTCAATGAGCGCGATGGTCTGGGCGACGAGCTCGTCCCCGATTACGCCACCAGCGTTCAGGCCGGCGCGTTCTACGGCTGGCCGTTCGCCTACCTCGGGCCGCACGAAGATCCGCGCCGCGCCAGCGAGCACTCGCCGCTCGTGGCGAAGACGATCCCTCCCTCGGTACTGATTCAGTCCCACTCCGCGCCGCTCGGCATCGCCTTTTATCAGGGGACGATGTTCCCGCCCCAATATCGCGGCCGCGCGTTCGTGGCGCTGCATGGCTCCTGGAATCGCGCCCGCCGCACCGGCTACAAGATCATCAGCATCCCTTTCCGCAACGGCCACCCCACCGGCGGCTACGACGACTTCGTGGCCGGCTGGATGACCGATGAAACCAGCCGCACGGTCTGGGGCCGCCCGGTGGGCCTGCTGGTCCTGGCCGACGGATCGCTTCTCCTCTCCGACGACGGCGGCGGAAAGATCTGGCGGGTGACGTACGGGAAGTGATTGGTCCGACTAGTGGATTAGTCCACTGCTTCGGCGTCTCTCTTGCACTGTTCTCCTGATGCAGCCACTGCGCATCACGAAAGGAAAACAGATGCCACGCAAGGGGAAATCGATAGTGAAACGGGCTGGCGGCGCGATCGCGCGCGCGGCGAAAAAGGTCACGAACAAGGCCCGGAAGATGACCAGCAGACGCAAGCCACACGAGCAGGTTGCGGCAGCGCCCGTGAAGCCGCGGACCACTCCCGTCACCGCGCGTCCGAAACAGAACCAGACAGACATTCCGCTCGATCTGATCGCCGCGATGTACTCGCCGAGGCAGACCGGTGGGAAGGCGTCGTTCCGCAGCAGCGGCATCGATCAACAAAGCGATCAGGAAATGCCCCTCGGCGCCGGCGATCGGTGGCAGGATGAGGATCACTTCACCAACAGATCCGGCGATGCCCGCATCGGCACGCACGGACGCAGCTACGAACCGGGTGAAACGAGGAGATGACGATGGCAACAGCGAGCGCAGAAAAAAGCGGCACCTGCCCAACCTGCGGACGGTCGATGGGTAGTGGAATCGAGGATTTCCTCGGGAAGCTCGGCATCAGCGACGACGTGGTCTCGAAGGTCAAGTCGTCGATTCAGAACATCGCCGTGGAGGAGTACCTCAACACCGCCCGCGAATACGTGAAGGGCGGCAGCAGGAAGGCGACGTCGTACGCAAAGGAAAACCCGTGGAAGGTCGCCGCCGGCGTGGCCGTCCTTGCCGTCGGGGTGGGATTGCTGATCACGGCGCTGAATCGAGACTGATCCGGTACGGCCAGCGGCAGCCCATACAATGTCGCGATGCCGCTGGTTCCGGAGATCAACGTCACCGACCGCACGTGCGTGGTCGGTGACGTCACCATTCACTACGTCGAGGCCGGCCGCGGACCGCTGATCGTTCTCCTGCACGGCTTCCCCGAGTTCTGGTACTCGTGGCGGAATCAGATCCCGGCGCTGGCCGCTGCCGGGTTTCACGTCGTGGCCGTCGATCTGCGCGGCTACAACGATTCGTCGAAACCGCGGGCGATCGATGCCTACCGCCTTCCCGAGCTGGCCAAAGACATCGCAGGCGTGATCACCCAGATCGGCGAACAGCCCTGCGTCGTCGCCGGGCACGACTGGGGCGGCGCCGTGGCCTGGCTCGTCGGAATGCTCTATCCCGAGCTGGTGAGGAAACTGATCATTCTCAATTCGCCGCATCCGGTGGCCTACCTGCGCGAGATGCGCCGTTCCGCGCGGCAGAAATGGCGCGCAAAGTACCAGTTGCTCTTTCATCCGCCGTGGCTGGCCGAATTCGTTCTGCGCCGCTTCCGCTACGCCGCCCTTCGCCGCACCCTGGCCCGGCTCGGCTGCTTCACCGCCGAGGAGATCGAGCGGTATGTGGAAGCATGGATGAAACCGGGCGCACTGACCGGCATGGCCAACTACTACCGGGCCATGCGTCATCGCAAAAAGATGCGCGGTCTGATCCGGCGCATCGACGTCCCCACGCTGATGATCTGGGGCGACCTCGATCCCTTCTTCACTGCCGAGACCCTGCGCGACTTCGCCGAATACGTCCCCGACCTCCGCATCGAGCACATCACCGATTCCGGCCATTTCGTGCAGACGGATGCGCCGGGGAAGGTGAACGAGTTGATGATCGGGTTTTTGTAACGACTACAGCGAGGCCCGGTACTCGATCCACTGCTCGTCGATCGACGATGTGAACTCGCGCGTCGGATTCCAGCCTAGCTTGCGGCGGGTGATGGTGCTGGAGACCTGCTGGTCGATGGCCAGGGCGTCGGCGAAGGGGCCGTACTTCTCGCGCGCCACTTCGACCGGGATCGTTTCGATGACCGAGCCGCTGGCGACGCCGAGAGCGCAGCCGAGGAGCGTTTCGTTGGTGTCGTCGACGGCGTGGAAGATGCCTTTGGCCTGCTGCTCGGTCACGCGGACATAGCAATCGGCCAGATCGTGGATGTTGACCATGGCCCAGCGATTGTTGCTGTCGCCGACGAGATACAGCGGCTTCTTTTGCACCGAGGCCTCGAACCATCCGCGGCAGAGACTCTGCTTGCCGCCGTAGACGCAACCCGGGCGGAGGACCGCGCTTCGTCCCGTCGCCAGTGCGGCCTGCTCCTGCTCGGGGCGCCAGGCCACGATCGGAAGTGGATTCGGAGGCGTCGATTCGTCGGCGATCTCGTCGCCGGTGTTGCCGCAGACCCACACTCCCGAGGTGTAGACGAAGAAGCCCGGCTGCGCGGTGAAGACATCGAGGGCGATGCGATTCAGCGCCGGAGCGTCGGGGGTGTTGGCCTGGGCGAGGTGGAGATAGGCGTCGTAGCTGGCAAGCGAATCGGCCAGCGACGGCAGCGAGGCCAGATCGCCGGCCACGATGGTCGCGCCGGCGTCGCGAAGGCTGCCCGAATCGGTTTCGGGGCGGACGAGCGCGGTGATCTCGTGGCCGCGGCCCATCAGCGCCGGAGCAACCGCTCCGCCGATGTAGCCGGTCGCGCCTGTCATGAAGATGCGCACTACTTTTTCTTCTCCATGGCCCGCTTGAACGCCAAGGCCATGGCGCTCTCGCCGGACTCGTTGTCGCCGCGCTCTTCGGCAAACTTCACGTACTCGTCGCGCTCGGCTGCCGCTTTGGCCGCCTCGTGCGAGAGCGAGATGCGCTTGCGCTGCGGGTCGATGCTCATGATGCGCACGGCCAGCTTCTCGCCGGCTTCGTGCGCGCGCGACGGATCGGCGCCCGGCGCCACGGAGATTTCGGAGTTGGGAATCAGTCCGGTCAGACCGGGCTCGATCTGCACGAAGATGCCGGGGGCGCCGCCGTGATCGACGGTTCCTTCGACCACTTTGCCGGCCGGATAGCGCTGCGCGGCGCCTTCCCACGGATCGCGGGTGGCGATCTCACGGAGCGAAAGCGAAAGACGCTTCTTGGAGGGATCGACTTCGCGCACCCAGCCGCTGACGGTGGTGCCGATGGCGATGTCGGCATCGCCCTGCTTTACCCCGAACGGAAGCTGCGAGTAGTGAACCAGTCCGTCGATGCCCGGCTCGACTTCGACGAAGAGTCCGAAGTCGGTGGTGCGGACGATGCGTCCGCTGAAGGCCGTGCCGGCCGGATAGCGCTCGGCGACGTCGCTCCAGGGGTCGGGCTCCTGATCCTTCATCGAGAGCGAGATGCGCTTGCCATCGTTTTCGATCTTGATGACTTTGACTCGGACTTCCTGACCGACGGTGACCACTTCCTTCGGATCGGTGACGCGGCGGCGGCTCATCTCCGAGACGTGGAGCAGGCCGTCGATCCCGCCGAGGTCGACGAAGGCGCCGAACGGGGTAATGGTCTTGATGGTTCCGGTGAGCTCCGCGCCCGGCACGATATTCCGCCGGGTCTCCTCGGCGCGCGAGGCGTTGGCCTCCTTGAGCAGCGCGGCGCGGGAGACGACGATGCGCCGGCCGTCGTCGGAGAGCTCGGTGATCCGGAACTCGAACGACTGGCCGATGAACTGGTCGGGATTGTCGATCTTGCCGAGGGAGATCTGCGAAAGCGGGCAGAACGCGCGCAGGCCGCCCACGTTCACATCGAAGCCGCCCTTGTTGCGGGCCGCCACTTTCCCTTCCACCGGCAGGCGGTTCTCGTACATCTGCCGGAGCAGATCGAGCGAAGCCTTGCCTTTGGCCAGTTTGCGGGAGATGCGGATCTCTGGGGAGGTCTTTACGACCGTTCCCTCGACCGTATCGCCGACGTCGAGTCCATCCAGCTCATTGGCGGCCATGACCGCTTCCGAGGGACCGCCGTAGGAGACGAAGGCGTCGTCGCCGGAGATCGAGACGATCTGTCCTTTGAGCAACTCGCCCTGCTCGGGGGTCTTGAAATTCAGGCTCGCTTCGAACGCCTCGGCAAACGTTGCT
>Ga0157378_10000747_pt1 | contig 30444 bp, 18 predicted proteins | sample M65metaG_FD_115309 | JGI IMG/M metagenome (GOLD analysis project Ga0157378, IMG submission 115309) | Miscanthus rhizosphere microbial communities from Kellogg Biological Station, Michigan, USA - M6-5 metaG | ecosystem: Host-associated > Plants > Roots > Rhizosphere > Soil | place: USA: Michigan... | reverse complement strand
GTTTGTCTGAAGGGACTATGGCCATGGCTACTCCTTCGATAATTCGAATGGGTGGATAGAAAGGTAGTGACGAATGGTCGGATCGGCGGACATTCGTGTGGTGGAGCGAGTGTACGCTGCGTTTTTTTCAGCCGTCAAGAAACTCTACTATCGGTGGATTTTTCGGCTGGAAATGGCCTTCCAGATTGTCTTCAAGTCCTCCACGAAGCGCCGCATCTCTTCATGACGCGCCTCATCCGTTGGCGCGCGAAGGATCGATGACGGGTGGACCGTGGCGGTGACGAAAGGCGCGAGCGGCGATCCGACGAACTGCGCCCGCTGCACGGAGACGCGGAACCTGGGCCCGATCACCGCCTGCGCTGCCGTCGATCCGAGGCAGATGATCGCGCGAGGTTTGACGACATCGATCTCCGCCTGGAGCCAGGGACGGCATGCGGTGATCTCGGCGGCGTTCGGCTTCTTGTGGATGCGCCGTTTGCCGCGCGGCTCCCATTTGAAGTGCTTGACCGCGTTCGTGACGTAAACGGCCGTCCGATCGATGCCGGCCTCGGCGAGGGCCTTGTCGAGCAGTGCGCCGGCCGGACCGACGAACGGCTTGCCGGCGAGATCTTCCTTGTCGCCCGGTTGCTCGCCGATGAACATCACCGTCGACGTTTGCTTCCCTTCGCCGAAGACGGTTTGCGTTCCGATTTTCCAGAGGTGGCAGGCCCGGCAATCAGCGGCTGCGCCCTGCAGTTTTTTGATCGTCGGCCGCGGCGGGATCTCGATCTCCTTCACGCCTCGGCACATGTGCAATCGATGATCCGATTTTCGAACTGTTAAGCTCGGATCTTCACGAATGAAACGATCTCCAATCGCCGTGGCGTCGCTCATGCTCGGCTCGGGCTTCTGCGCGCTGGTCTACCAGACGGCATGGATGCGCCAGTTCCGGCTGATCTTCGGGGCCTCGACGCTGGCAACCGCCGCGGTCCTGGCAATTTTCATGGGCGGACTCGGCCTCGGCAGCGCGCTGCTCGGGCGGCGCGCGGACAGGCATCCGAATCCGCTGCAGTTCTACGGAACCCTGGAGCTGCTGATCGCGCTCTCCGCCGCGGCGTCGCAACCGCTGCTGTGGATCGTCGGCAAGGTCTACATCGCGTTGGGCGGATCGGTGGCGATGGGGCTGACGCTGGCGACGATCGTTCGATTGATCCTCTCCACGCTGGTGCTGGCGATTCCGACGCTGCTGATGGGCGGCACCCTGCCGGCCGCCGCGCGCGCGGTGGAGACGAGCGATGACGCCGCCCGCCGCAAGCTGGCGCTGCTCTACGGCCTGAACACGCTCGGCGCGGTGACGGGGGCGCTGGCATCGACGTTCTTCATGCTGGAGACGTTCGGCAATCGGAAGACGCTGTTCATCGCCGTCCTTCTCAACCTGGCGGTGGCGATGGCTGCACGCGCCTTGGCTCGCGATACCGCAACGCCGGAGCCGGGACTTGCGACGGAAGAAGCGCCGGCTGTTCCCGCGAGATTCGTCGTCACCGCCGCCGCGATCACCGGCTTCGCCTTCCTGCTGATGGAGCTGGTCTGGTACCGGATGCTCTCGCCGCTTCTCGGCGGATCGACGTTCACTTTCGGTCTGATCCTGGCGATGGCGCTCCTCGGCATCGCCTTGGGTGGCACCGCCTACTCGCTCGTCAGCGGCAGCGGACCGGCGAGCGCCGGCGCGTTCGCGCTGACCTGCACGCTCGAAGCGGCGCTGATGATGATGCCGTACGCGCTCGGCGACCGGATCGCGGTGCTGTCGAATTTCCTGCGCGTGATCGGTCACGCGGGCTTCGGCGGCTTCGTTCTCGGATGGACGATCGTCACCGCGATCGTGGTGCTGCCGTCGGCGATCGTAGCCGGAGTGCAGTTCCCGCTACTGATCGCACTCCTCGGCCGCGGGCGCGCGGAGGTCGGCGCGCACGTCGGCCGCGCGTATGCATGGAACACGCTCGGCGCCATCGCCGGCTCGCTCGCCGGCGGCTTCGGTTTTCTGCCGCTGTTCACGGCGACCGGTTGCTGGCAGATTGCGGCGTTTCTGCTCGTCGCCACAGGCATCGTTGCCGCGCTCTATGCGATGCGCGCCGGCCAACGAACGGCAGCGATCTGTGCGGTCTCGATGGCGGCCTTGGTCGTGCTGGCCGGCTGCGCGAGCGGTCCGACCGCGGCGTGGCGGCATTCGGGGATCGGCGCGGGACGCGTCGAGATGCCAGCCAACCCGAACGCCATCCGGCGATGGGAGAACTACCAGCGCGGGCGGCTGGTGTGGGAGGCGGACGGAAAAGAGAGCGCGGTTGCGCTCATCAACGACGAGGACATCTCCTTCATCGTCAACGGAAAATCCGATGGCGCGGCGGTCGACGACGCGGCGACGCAGGTGATGGGCGGGCTGGTGGGCGCGATCCTTCATCCGAATCCGCGCAGCGCGCTCGTGGTCGGCCTCGGCACCGGCAGCACGGCCGGCTGGCTGGCGGCGGTTCCGTCGATGGAGCGCGTGAACGTGGTCGAGCTCGAGCCGGTGGTGCTCGACGTGGCGACAGCCTGCACGGCGGTCAACCACGACGTGCTTCACAACCCGAAAGTGAACATCCGCATCGCTGACGCCCGCGAGGTTTTGCTGACGTCGCGCGACCGCTACGACATCGTCTTCAGCGAGCCGTCGAATCCGTACCGCGCCGGAATCGCCAGTTTGTTCACGCGCGAGTTCTACGAGGCCGTGAATGCGCGGCTGAATCGCGGCGGAATCTTTCTGCAGTGGGTGCAGGCGTACGACATCGATGCCGAAACGGTGCGGACGATTTACGCAACGATGGGCAACGTCTTCCCGCAGGTGACGACGTGGCGGACGCACGAGGGCGATCTGTTGATGGTGGCCACGCGCGAGCCGATTACGTTCGACATCGATCGTCTTCGGCAACGGGTGGCCTCGGAGCCGTATCGAACGGCGCTGCACGCCACGTGGCATGTCGAATCGGCGGAGGGATTTCTCTCGCACTTCATGGCCAACGATCGCGTCTGCCGCGTCGCCGCGCGCGGCGCGAGCCTGAACACCGACGACCGCACGCCGATCGAGTTCGGTTTCGCCCGTTCGCTGGGCGACCCGAGCCGCTTCGGGATGAATCAGGTGATCGCTCTGGCATCCGCCCTCGGCGCGGACCAGCCGGAGCGGATCTCGGGAGCATTCGACTGGCGGAACGTGCTCGTCCAGCGCGCCGCGGAGGCGAAGATCTCGTCGGTCGCTCCGACCGCGGACGAGAAAGTGCATCACGACGTTGCCGTGGCGTGGACCAACAAAGATTTCCGCGGCGCGGCCGGCTCGTGGATTGCGCACGGCCGTTGGCAGCCGGTGAACAGCGCGGAGACGGCGATGCTGGCCGAGCTGCAGATCATCGGCGGCGAAGAGCCGACACTTCTGCAAGCGCTTCGTAGCCGCGATCCGATCGAGGCCGATGCTCTCGAAGCACGAGTCCTTTTGCGACGTGGAAATCTGGCCGGCGCGACGGAGCTGGTTCGTCGCGCGTTCATCGCTTATCGAACGAATCCGTGGCCGAACGTTCCGATCATGTCCCGCACCTTCCCCTTCGCCGCGGCGCTCGGAAGGCTGGATCGCGCGAGCGCGGCCATCCTTTACGACGCGCTCGATCGGCCGTTTGCGGCGGGGCAGTTCGAGTTCACGCGGCGCTCCACGCGGCTGGCGCTGGCGCGGCAGCTCGACGGCTGCGGACCGCGCACCATCGCCGCGTTGCGCGCGTTCGAGCCATGGGTGCCGTGGGATGGGACCACGTTGCAGATTCGCGCGGAGTGCTACGCCTCAGGTCCGCGCGAGCTGGCGATGACCGCGGCCGAGGAGTTTGGCGATTTTGTGGAGAACGAGCCGCGCCGGCTGGCGCACTGATTCAGGGCGCGATTCCGACCGACGAGCCGACCCAGGTGAACTGCTTGTTGAAGTCGACGCCGAGCATCTTGCCGCGCGAGAGGCGGACCAGGTTCTGGGCCAGGACCGGCCTCGCCTTGTCGTCCGGGCGGAGAAACATCATGCGGATCTCGATCTTCACGCCCCCGCCGTCCGCGGCCTGCAACGCCGGCTCGTATTCGATCTTCTCCTGCACGCACCAGGCGTGGCGCTCGTCGTCCGGGATGGCAGCGAGATCGGCCGCCGTCGGCTCGACGTTCACGCCGCCGCCGGCGAAGGAGAAGAGCGGCTTGAGAACGTAGCGCGCCGTGAAGTCGTCCGGAACGCGATCGAGCTCGGAGACGAACGTCGCCCGCGGCACCGAGGGATGATCGAGAAACGGGAGCGAGTACTTCGACCAGGCCCAGTACCAGTTCGGATGTGGCGCCCATTCGACGTCGAGCTCTTCGCGATAGTCGAACGGGAGCTCGATCTTCTTCGCAATCAGTTCATCGAAAACCACCCGGTTGTAGATGCGCCGGATGCGCGTTTCGCCGAGAAAGAGCTGCTTGCCGCGTTTCGTGAGCGCTCGCGGATCGACGGCGTCGACGCCGGTCAGCAGCTTCGTGGCGGCGAAGTCGGGATAGGTCTTCTGTTTCGGCGGATCGATGTCCATCAGGATCACTTCTGCCGGATCGTGATCCCCTCGGATCGTGCGGCGGGCCAGATGGATGAACGAATTCCGATTGAGGCCGGAGAACCAGCACGACCATTCGCGATCGAGACCATCCATCGTTGCCATGGTGTCGCACCAGACGTCGCGCTGCACGACCTGAAGGCAGGTCAGCGAGGGGAAGCCCTGCAACTCGATCAGCTTCGGAACGAGCGCGCCGTTTTCGCGCACGACGGCGAAATCGACCTGGGTGAAGCTGGGCAGCGCATCCATCCCCGGCGTGTCCCATCGCGCCGGAATGGCGCGTTTCATCGATTCGACTTTCGATGGATCGGAGAGCTGAGTGACGATCTCCTGCGCGGCGTAGACAATGCGGGCCTTGAAATCGTCAGGCAGAAAGAGCGGCGACTCGGCGAGGCGGAACTCGAAGGTGCAGTCGAGCCGCTTCGACAGCTCCTGCGAATACCACTGGTAGCGCTCCGGCGTGATCTGAGCGTTGAAGAGAGGTCGGAAGCGCGGGTCCATGGCTGATGTCTACGCCGAGTGGACTTCGCAGCGCTCGGCCACAAGCCGCGCCAGGTGATGGCGGAGGGGGCCGAGCAGTGTGTACTCCGAAGTCAGGCGGCTGTCGCGCTCGAACCGGGTGAAGAGATCGCGCATCGTCACCATCCGCTCGCGGTACCACTCCTCAGTCACCTCGCCGCGGGCGCGCTTTTCCTCGAGAACGGTGGTGATGTGCTCGCGGTCGATGATCTCGGGGTGGTGATTCACGCCGAGAATGCGCGGCATTCCGTCGGCGCTGCGGGCGAACTCGATCATGGTCACGCCGTCGCTGTTCTCATCCTCGCGGGCGATGACGTTCGCCGAGCCCTCGGAGATGAGATCGAACAGGCGGTTGTCGACGACGCGGAAGTGTCGCCGGTCGCGCAGTTGATCGGCGAATTGACCGAACCACGGATGCGACGCGCCGCCGTTCGTCAGCACGTTCTCCGGCATCCCGCTGCTCTTTTCGGTGCGCAGCGCGACGCGTGCTGCGCCGGACCAGCGGCACATCAGCCCGAAACTGTGGCAGACGCCGAGGAGCGCGGCGGTGTCGTGCGCGGCGATGTCGTCGAACAGGCGGAACAGCGGCGCTTCCCAGGCCGCGCTCTCGACGATTCTCTGGCTCTCCTCTTTCACACCGTCGTTCTGGCGGGGATCGAGATGGCCGGGACCGCCGGTGCCGAGGTAGAGCTGGAAACGGCCGTTTGGCGATGGCGGGATTCGCAGTGTGCGGCGGACGTCGTACGAGATCACGCGCACCTTCGCGCCGGCGGCGACGAGCGGCTCGCGCAATGGCTCGGCCGATTCGATCACGGCGTGCACGAGCGAGTCGTGGCCGACGTTGGGCCACGAATGGTTCATGTCCAGGATGGCCACGTCGATGCGGTCGGGATCCGGCGGCGGCTCAGAATCGGTCACACGGACGTATTCGAAAAAATCGTAGGGCTGGTGGATGTCGCGTCGTGGCATCAGGATCTCGTCAGATAACACCGTGCTCCGTCTCGCTGATGATGTAGTCGACGACCTTCTTCAGATCGTCCGTCTCTTCGTAGACTTTCAATTGCCGGTCGGCGCCGGTGCCGCCGGCGACGATGGTCCGCGCGTAGTAGACCGCCTGACGGGAGCCGAGCTCGTCGACGACGTCGTCGACGAAGGCCAGCAGCTCTTCCAGCAGCTCGGTGTACGGCACTTCTTCCCTGCGGCCGTAGTCGATCAACTTGCCTTGAATGCCGAACCGCGCCGCGCGGGCCTTGTTCTCGTTGAGCAGCATGCGGCGGTAGAGGCGCCAGCCCATGTTCTTGCTGTAGAGCGTCCAGAGTTTGTAGGTGATGGCCTGAAAGAGCGCGGCGATGCAGATGGTCTCGTCGACGCGCAGCGGCACATCGCAGATGCGGTATTCGAGCGTCGGGAAAAAGGGATGCGGCCGGACGTCCCACCAGATCTTCTTGGCGTTGTCGATACAGTTCGTCTTGATGAGAAACTGCACGTACTCCTCGAACTCGCTGGCCGAACGGAATGAGTCGGGGATGCCCGTGCGCGGAAAGCGCTCGAAGACTTTGGCGCGATAGCTCTTCCAGCCGGTGTTCTGTCCGCACCAGAACGGCGAATTGACCGACAGCGCGAAGACATGCGGCAGGAAGTAGCGCGCCGCGTTCATCACCTGGATGCGCGTCTCGGGATCCTCGATGGCAACGTGAACATGCAGGCCGAAAATGAGATTGGCCCGGGCCACCATCTGCAGGTCGTAGACGATCTGGTCGTAGCGCTCATTGGATGTGATGGGCACGCTGGCCCAGTGCGAGATCGGATGCGTGCCCGAGGCCGCGATGCGAAGGCCGCTTTCGCGGCAGAGATTGATGATCTCGCGCCGGAGCCGGGTCACCTCGCGGCGGGCGTGCTCGACGTCGGAGCAGATCGGCGTGCCGACTTCGATGACCGCTTCATGCATCTCGCGCTTGATCTCATCCTTGAGCCGCTTCTCCCCCTCCGCGAACATTTCGGAGATGTGCGACCGCAGCTGGCGCGTTTCCGGATCGACGACCTGAAACTCCTCCTCGATTCCGAGGGTGAAGGTAGGTTGTGCGGGCATTGGGGGAGTCTACCAGTGGATGTGGTGGTCGGTGCTCGGTTGTCGTGGTCGGTGGTCGGTTGTCGATGCTCAGAAGCAAGCCTTGTTCCTGACCAACCGATCACCGACAACCGGCAACGCGCGTTAAATCGCGGTCTCGACATCCTTCGACGTATTCAACGTCGTCGGCCACGTTCCCGTCAGCTCCATCTTCCTGCCGCTGGTGACAATCTCGATCAACGCCTCGGCCATGTTCGACACCACCCATTCGAAATTCGCCTGGCCCACCGAGGCCAAGTCGGCGTCGGGAGCGCAGTTCATGAAATCGATGGCGTAGGGGATGCCGTCGCGCACGGCGAATTCGACGGTGTTCATGTCGTAACCGAGCGCTTCACAGAGGGCGATGGCATCGCGGCGGATGCGGGCTTCGAATTCCGGCTCCATCGGCGGCGGGTTCTTCACATAGCGCAGATGGTGTGGCTGCTTCGGGTCGTAATGCATGATGTGCACGCGGTTGCGGCCGAGGACGTAGCAGCGATAGTAGCGGTCGAACTCGATCGCCTCCTGCGCCATCATGGTCAGGTCGCGTGTCTGGTCATACGCGGCGAAAAACTCCTGCTGGTTGTCGCATTTGTACACGTCTTTCCAACCGCCGCCGTAGGCCGGCTTCATGAAGATGGGAAATCCGAGGTAGGCGAAGACCTCGTCCCAGTTCACCCATTTCATGTTGCGGAACGATTTGGCCTCGGTGCTCGGCGGGTACTCCTTGTGCGGCAGGAGCACGGTCTTTGGGACGGCGACGTTGACCGACTTGGCCACGAGGTTGTCGAAGAACTTGTCGTCGGCTGACCACCAGATGGGATTGTTGACGATCTTCACGCCCGAGGCGGCCGCGCACTTGAGATACGTGCGGTAGAACGGGATCTCGTGACTGATGCGGTCGAGGATCAGGTCGTAGGGAAAGACGCCGTCGTCCTTCAGGTACGAGATCTCCGCGGGCATCGCTTCGACCTGGTCGCCGCCGCGGGTATTGATGGCGTCGATCAGGGCCCAGGGGAAGGTGTCTTCCATGCCGAACACGAGGGCGATTCGCTTTTTTCTCATTGAGATTCTCCGGGGCGCGGATCGTATAGAATCGCCGACCCGGCCGCAAACGGGGGGAAAGCGGAATGTTAAATGTTGAATGGAAAACCAAACGTGATTTTGTTGGTCATTTAACATTCAACATTTAATGTTGAGCATTTAGATCAATCATGTATCGCGAACACGTCAGCTGGCACAGCCAGTCACTCGGGCGCCCGATGGAGTTTCTCTGGTACGGCAAGTTCGGCCGGCCGGTGATGCTCTTTCCGACTTCGGCCGGCAGTTACTCCGAGAACGCCGACCGCGGGATTCCGGAATCGCTTGCCGACAAGGTCGACGGCGGCGAGATCCAGCTGGTGCTCGTCGACACGGTCAACAACGAGAGCTGGTACAACCGGAACGTCCATCCCGCCGTCCGGGCCGCGCGTCACGCGCAGTACGACGCCTACCTCCGCCACGAGCTCGTGCCGTACATCTTCAATCGCGCCCAACGCGGGGATCTGGCCGTCTACGGCGCCAGTTTCGGGGCGTACCACGCCGCGAATTTCGCCGCGCGTTATCCGGACGTCGTGAGCCGCGCGATCTGTTTCTCCGGCATCTACGACATCCACGCGCAGCTCGACGGCTACTGGGACGACAACTGCTACTTCCACTGCCCCACCGCCTACATTCCGAACATGGACGGCGAGTGGGCCGGGAAGCTTTCCCGGATCGACTGGATCATCGCCACCGGCGAGCACGACACGATCGTCGACAAGAACCGGGAGTTTTCGGCGATGCTCTCCTCGAAAGGCATCCGCAATTACCTCGAGATCTGGGGCGGCGTTTTCGGCCATGATTGGCCGTGGTGGCTCCAGAACCTGCGCCGTTTCCTCTGATCGCACAACCCTTGCAAGCAACCGAAAGCCCATGCGTCACTTCGCAGTAGCCGTCGTTGTCCTCGCGGTAGCGATCACCTCCTCGGCGCAGTTCCGCGTCGAGAACGCCGACGGTACCGAGACCACCCTTCCGTCACACACTGACAAGAGCCACGGCTTCATCGTCGAATTCACCGCGCCGCCGGCGGCGATCGCGACGAACAGCGCCGGCAAGACGGCGATCGCCGACTACCAGGCCGCCTTCACCCGCTTCCGCAACGACCTCGGCGCGATTCTCAACGCCAACCGCAGCGGCAAGACGGCGATCGATGTTCCGATCCGGCGCGAGTACTTCGTCGCCTTCAACGGCGTCGCGCTCGATGTTTCGGCCGAGGTGGCTGCACAGATTCGTGAGCTGCCGTATGTGAAGCGCGTCGTCGCGGATGGCGTCGTCCATGCCCTGGCGGACACGATCCTGCCCAACGTCACCCTCATCCGGGCCGACAAGGTCTGGACGACGCTTGGAACGCGCGGTCAGGGGGTGAAGGTCGCCATCATCGACAGCGGCATCGACTACAACCACCCGGCGCTCGGGCAGGGATTCGGGCCCGGCTTCAAGGTCATCGGCGGCTGGGACTTCGTGAACGACGACGCCGACCCATTCGACGATGCCGGCCACGGCACGCACGTCGCCGGAATCGTGGCCGGGCAGTCGGACCAGATCACGGGCGTGGCTCCCGAGGTGTCGCTGATCGCGTACAAGGTGCTGAATGCGAGCGGCAACGGCAACAACTCCGACGTCCTCGCGGCGATCGAGCGGGCCACCGATCCGAATGGCGACGGCAACACCAGCGATCACGTCGACGTTGCAAACCTCAGCCTTGGTGGTGGCGGCAATCCGGACGATCCTCTTTGCGTGGCCATCGACAACGCCACGACCGCGGGCATCACCTTCGCCATCGCCGCGGGAAACAATGGCGTGTTTCACGGCATCGCCAGCCCGGGCACGGCGCGCAGCGCGATCACGGTCGGCGCGTGCGATCTCATCGATCACATAGCCGCCTTCTCGTCGCGCGGGCCGAACATGAAGAGCATGGCCATCAAGCCGGACGTGATCGCTCCAGGCTTCGCGGTCTTCTCGTCGTATCCCGGCAACCGATACGCCTCGCTGAGCGGGACGTCGATGGCCAGCCCGCACGTGGCGGGAGCGGCGGCGCTTCTCAAGGCACTGCACCACGACTGGACGCCGGCGCAGATCAAGCTGGCGCTGATGAACAACTCCACCTTTCTGCAGGACGACATCATGGCCACCGGCGCCGGGCGCATCGATGTCTTCGCGGCAGCCTCCGGCAATCTCATCATCGATCCGCCCTCGCTGAGCCTCGGGCTGGCACCGCTGGAGTTGAACAACTGGAGCGCTTCGCGCGCGCTGCACCTCACGAACCGAGGCGCGCAGGCTGTAACGTACAACGTCAAATCGAACATCGCCACGGGCGAGAGCGTTTCGCTTTCGGCATCGAGCATCACCATTCCCGCGGGCGGGTCCGCGGACCTCTCGCTGATTTTCGGGATCGACAACGGCCTCACCAAGGCCGCGACCAGCTCGTTCACGGGCGGCGGACAGATCGTCCTGACCAATGCGGCCTCGCCGCTCGACGTACGGATGATTCAGTTCGGATTCACCAAGGCTGCGCGGGCGTCGGTGACGTTCGATCGCGCCTATCCCGACGCGATCTGGATCAACGATACGCACACCAGCCTCTTCGAAGCGGCGTATCTCGATGAGCACACGTCCGAGGCGCTCATGCTGCCCGGCAACTGGGACATGCTGATCTACAGCGGCGAGGTCGACCCGAAAACGGCGGCGCTGACGGCGATCGATTTCATCTCCCGCGAAGCCTTTCCGGTCACGAAAGATACGTTGCTGGCGCTGGGCTCCGGCGACGTTTCCCACACCATCACCTTGGGCGGGCGGAAGGAGACCGGGCAGACACTGGCCGGCGACGGCTACGCGAGCACGGGCCGCATTCTGATCAGCGGACCGCCGGGCGCGTCGATCACATCGCTGACCCTGCCGTGGGCCAGCGCGCACACGATGCACTTCTCCGGCGTCAGCGACAAAAAGACGTTTCTGTTCTACGAAACGCTGCTCGATCCGCAGGCGCGCGAGTACTACGTCATTCAACATCCGCCGCTGATCGGCGTGTCCGACGACGTTTCGCTGACCACCGGTAGTTCCGCGCTGCGCGGAGGCACGGTGCAATTCGGCATCCCTCCCGCATCACGCGGCGACCGGCGCCTCAGCGCGGCGCTGGTGACGACGACCAGCGGATCGTCCGGGTTGCCGGCCGCCGTCGGCATCGTCGACACACCGACGACGAATGCGCGGGTGTTCATCTCGCCGGACATCAGCCCGAACTTCAGTTATGGGCTGACGTTCAGCGCCATCACCGACGGTGTGGTCCAGTACACGACACCGACGATGCACGTCATCAATGACCGGCTGGTGAGTCTCTCCGGATTCGGCGCGCTGCAGTGGATCTATAGCGGTTCGATCTACCAGTTCGGCCTCGGGCCGCGCTTTCCGACGTCGTTCTACGTGCCGGCCGGATCGATCAGCACCACGCGGCTGCGGGCGACGGTGACCGTGGACATGCTCGGTCCTCTCGGCGAGATCCGGTCGCAGGATCGCCCCAACACCAACACGGTGCTCTACGGATCGACAGGCAGCCAGATCCTGGCCGGCGGCTATTCGACGGCGATGGATGCGGCGGCAAAGGGGCCGTACCGGGTGGAGTCCGTCAATCAGGGAGAGCTTTATCCCGGCGTCAGCAAAACGACGACGGTCTCGATGGCCATCGACAACTCGCGCCAGGACTATCTCCCGCCGACGCTGACGACGATGAACCTGCTCGATGGCAACGGCCTGCTGGTCTCGCACCTCGAGCCGCACGGCGCCGGTTCGCTTCTCTTCTCCGCCGCCGATTTCGGCCTCACGGCGAGCGGTACCCGCATCTATCAATCGATCCGCGGCGATGCCACGCACGTTTCGTATCGCTACACCGGCGAGACCTCCTGGCGGCCTCTCATCGCAGCGCAGGGCATCGAAGATACGGCGAACAGCGGCGGGACTTCGTATCGCGTCGATCTGGCGAATGTGACCAATGTCGATCGTGCTTTCGTCGACCTGAAATTCGAGCTGGCCGATGCGGCAGGCAACACGACGACGGTGACGATGGCGCCGGCATTTTCAGTGGGGCCGGAAGTGCTGCCGCGGCGGCGGGCATCGCGATAGGAAAAGCAGGGCCGGCGAGAACACTTGCCGGCCCTGTTGAAAACTATCGCGACGAGTTTGCGTGCGCCTGCGTCTTCGCGACCCAGCTCTTGAAGGTTTCGGCGGGGACGCTGCCGGAGATCGAGACGGAGTTGTCGGTCCGGGTGACGGTGAATTTGCGGAGCAGGGAAACCAGCTCGGGGGACTTGTCCTGCACGGCCAGGCGCATCGCGGAAAGCGCGCCGCGGAGGGTGTCTTCGACCAGGCCGAGGGTCTCGGCGTCGGTCGAGAGGCCGATGGCGCTGAGCTTCAGCGAATCGCCGCTGTCGGTAGCCCAGATGGCCACGGTGGAGACGTTCTTCAGCGCGGCGCCGATCGCCTGTCCCTGCGTGCTGTTGCCCATCTTCGGCGCGCCGGTGATGCGCTGCGCGCGCGGCACGTCGACGAGGACGAACGCCGTTGCGTGCGGATCGACGCGAACCATGTCCCTCCCGAGGCCGCTGGTGGTGGCAAAGGTCGTCCCGCCCGCGGCGCGGCTGGCCAGCGCTTCGATGACGGCGGCTTCGCTGCCGATCAGCGCGAGGTGTGCATCGGGAAACGCCACGACGCCGTTATGGCCGTGCCCTTCGCCCTTGTTCGGCATCGCGTAGTACACGCCGTGCGCCGACGTTTTCTTCACCGCACCGCGCGCAACCAGAGCGCTGGTGAGGCGATCGACATTGAAACGGCCGTCAGCGGCGATGAGGAAATCGGCTTCGCTGCCGAGGTTCGTGCGCGGCGAGGTGGCGAAGACAACGACGTCGACGTCCTTGGTCGGCTGCAGGCCGGACTCGGCCAGGAACTTTGCCGACTCGCCGTCGTTGGTGATGTGCGCCGTCTGCGCGAAGAGAGCCGCGGAGAGCGGGCTGCTGCGCATGTCGGCCAGGCGCACCACGCCGACCGAGACGGAGTCATTCGGGATGAGCGACATGGCGTCGTTTTTTGCGAACGCCGCCGGCGCGAGCGCCAGCGCCAGGATTGCCAATGCTGCGAACTGCCTTTTCATTTAGAACTCCTTTCGTTGGAACAACCAGGAAGCGAGCGTGAGACAGACGAATCCAAAAATGGCCGTGCTGATGAACGGCGCGGGTGTGATTTTCAAAAACTCATTGCGCATCTGCGGCCCGCCGACGTACGCGACCACGGCCGTGGCCAACTCCGCGGTCTTGGGCATGATCCAGTAGAGGGTCTTGATCCCCATGGCCTGCCACTCTTTCGACAGCGCCGCTTCGATCCGCGCGTGGCCAGCCAGCATGACCCCGAAGAAGAAGATGCCGTACGTCGCCATGATCGAGACCGCCGTCGACGAGGTCACGACGCCGATCAGGAAGGCGAACGCCAGCAGCGTGGCGATCAGAAAAAGGATCACCCCACCGGCCAGGAAGAAACGCGGATGGAGAACGTGCGTCTTCCAGGCCACGATGGCCCAGATCGATCCGATGAGATAGAGCACGTTGCTGCCGGCCAGGATCAGCCCGGCGATGTAGCGCGAGAGAATCAGCTTCACGCGCGACACCGGCCGCGAGAGATAGAGGTCGATGGTCCCTTTCTCCTGCATGCGCGGCACGAGATGCGCCGTGGCGAAGATCGCCAGGAAGGTGCAGAGGACGTAGAGCACGCCGGAGAAGCCGGACTCGAAGCCCATGACCAGCTTCTCGATCGACATCGAGCCGCTGACTTCGACCTGTTTGCCGAACAGTTTGGCGCCGGCCAGAGCGCCGTCGACGATGTCGAGATTGATGGCCGAGGCAAAGATGATGATGAAAATCGTGGAGAGGAAAAAGTAAGCGACCAGCGTCCACCGCGCGGCGGCTTCGCGCATCACGTCTTCGATATTCGCCATCAATACTTTCATCGCGGACCCCCTTCGACCGCCGGTTGGGCGCCCGGGTCGACGGCGCGAACGAGATCGACGAATACGTCTTCGAGTGTGGATCGGACCGGCGAGAGCTCGGTGAGCAGCCCACCGCTGGCGCGGAGTTTGTCGACCAGGGCGTTGAGATGCGACACGTCGTCGACCGTCAGCAGCATGTGGCCGTTGACGCGCTCGACGCCCGCGCCGCTTTCGCGGAAGGCGGCCACGAGCGAGTCGTCGACCGGAACGGCGGGGACGAGTTTGTACTGCGTGGCGTGGCGGGTCAGCTCTTCGATGCTGCCGGCGGCGGCCACTTTGCCGCTGCGAAGAACGGCTACGCGATCGCAGGTCAGCTCGATCTCCGAAAGCAGATGCGAGTTGAGCAGCACCGCCGTTCCGTTGGCGGCCGCTTCGGCGCGCAGGATGTCGCGAATCTCGCGGCGGCCAACCGGATCGACGCCATCGGTCGGTTCGTCGAGCAGCAGGACATGCGGCGAGTGCAGAAGGGCGATGGCCAGGCCGAGGCGCTGCGTCATCCCTTTCGAGTACTTTTTGACGCGGACGTCGATCCACTGAGCGATGCGCAGCTTCTCGAGCAGCTCCAGCGAACGGCGCTTGATGGTGACGTCGTCGAGGCCGGACATCTTGCCGAAGATCCCCAGCGCCTGGCGCGCGGTGAGGTAGCCGGGAATCTTGTGACCTTCCGGCAGATAGCCGACGCGGCGGCGGCTCTCGGGATTTCCCGCGGGCAGGCCGCTGATGCGCGCCTCGCCGGCGGTGGGGCGGGTGAGGTCGAGAAGGATCTTGACGGCGGTGGTTTTGCCGGCGCCGTTGGGGCCGAGAAGGCCGAAGAGCTCGCCTTCGCGAACGGCGAAGTCGATGCCGTCGAGGGCCGTGATGAGCGATCGGCCGACCGACGACCGGTATTGCTTTTTGAGGCCCGAAACCTCGATGACGGTCTGACTCATGGGGAGGTCTTACGGGGTAACGCGGCCGGGGTTGCGCAGAATGCCTCCGGGCAGGTTCCGGTTCTGTATGATCGTCCGCTCCTCAGTTATGTCTGACCGTGCAGTTTTCTTCGACCCTACGCACCGCCGCTGGTGGTGGATCAAACGTATCGGCACGATGCTTGGCCTCTTCTCCGTCGTGGCCGTGAGCATCTGGCTGGTCAGTCTGTTCACCTCGCCACTGCTCCCCGGCTTCAATGGAATCACCAAGCCGATCGTGCGCGCCCTTCGCCCGCGGCTGCATCTGCCGCATCACGACAGCAAACTCAAGCAATACCTGGCGGACAACGAGCGAAAGAGGCTTCTCAACGGCATCGCCAAAGACAAGAAGCAGCTCGCCGCGCGCATGGCCAAAGGTCCGATCCAGACCGGCAACATCGTGGCGGCGTTCTACGCACCGTGGCAGGAGACCGGCCTGCACTCGCTGGATGAAAATGCGCAGTACATGACGCACATCATGCCGGTCTGGCTGCACCTGGCAGCCGACGGTGCGTCGCTCGACAAGCACGACTGGGATCCGCTGCTGGTCCCGAACAATCTGAAGGTGCTGGAGCGCGCGCGCGCAAACAACCTGAACATCGTTCCGGTTTTCAGCAACGCCCAGCAGAGCGCGAATGGAAACGGCGTTTTTGATCCGGAGCGGGTTCACGCATTCCTCGGCAATCCGTTGCAGCAGAAAAAACTGATCGCCGAGATGCGGGCGTGGCTTCAGGCCAACCACTTCCAGGGGATCAATATCGACTTCGAAGACCTTCGTCCCGAGGACTATCCGCGTTACATCGACTTTTTGCGCCGGGTCAAGCTGTGGTTCGCACCGGCCCATCTTGTCGTCAGCGCCGACCTCGAGGCCTCGGATACAGCGAAGGTTCTCGACTGGCGTGCGGTCTCCAGCGTCTGCGACTTCGTGGTGGTGATGGCGTACAACGAGTACAGCGAGTCAACGCCTCCCGGACCGATCTCGTCGATCACCTGGTACCGCGGTGTCGTGCAGCGCGCGGCACAGACGATTCCGCCCGAAAAACTGGTGATCGGTCTCGCCAACTACGCTCTCGACTGGATGGATGGCCGGAGCTGGGCCGATCCGATGACCTATCAGGGCGCGCTCGTCGCCGCAAGAACGTATCGGCCGCGCGAGAAGCCGGAAGACATCATCGACTTCGACGACCGGGAACTGAACCCGACTTTCTGGTACGTCGACGACAATCAGAAGCAGCACGAAGTCTGGATGCTCGACGCCGTTACGGCGGCGAATCAGTGGATCGTGGCGCAGAACTACGGTGTTCGTGGCGCGGCGGTCTGGGTTCTCGGCTCAGCCGATCCTTCGATCTGGACATTTCTGCGGCGTGGACAACTCGGGCATCCGCCGAATTTGAGCGAGTTGTCCAAACCGAGTTTTCCGTTCGACGTCGAGTTCGTCGGCGAGGGCGATATCGCCCACGTCGACGTGGAACCGAACCCAGGCTCACGGTCGCTGGAGATCGATCCCGTGACCGGCCTGGCGGTCGATGAGAGCTACCACAAGTTTCCGAGCTCCTACGTCATCTCCAGGACCGGTTTTCGCGAAAAAGAGATCGCGCTCACCATCGATGACGGCCCCTCCCGGCCGTACACCGCCCAGATCCTCGACGAGTTGAAGGAGCTCCACGTCCCGGCGACGTTTTTTCTCATCGGCGAGAACGCCGAACGGTATCCGTCGCTGGTCCGGCGAATCTGGCGCGAAGGCCATGAGATCGGAAATCACAGCTTCACCCACCCGAACATCGGCACGATCAACGAGGCCCAGGCACGCCTCGAGCTGAATGCCACGCAGCGCGTGTTCCAGAGCATCCTGAACCGCTCCACGCTGCTTTTCCGTCCGCCCTACAACGCCGACGCCGAGCCGACCGCGCGCATGGAAGTCATGCCGGTGATGATCGCTTCGGAGCTGAACTACATCACTGTTCTCGAATACCTCGATCCGCAGGATTGGAACACTCTCGATCGCAATGCCGACGGCACGCCTCACCGGCGCACGGCCGAGGACATGATGGCTACGCTGATGGCGCAGCTGGGCGGTGAGCAGGGCAGCACGATCCTTCTTCACGACGGCGGCGGCGATCGCAGCGAGACCGTGCGCCTGATTCCGATGCTCGTTCGCGAGCTGCACGCCCGCGGCTACAAATTCGTTCCGGTCTCGGAGCTCATCGGATCCAACCGCGAGGCGGTCAATCCTCCGGTGAGTCAGCGCGAAACGATGATGCTGGCCAACGATCGCGTTGTGTTCGAGGGCATCTATCTTTTCGAGCTCTTCCTCGGCATCGCCTTCATCACCGGCATCGTCCTCGGCACGCTGCGCGTGGTGTTCGTCACCACGCTGGCGATCATCGCCCGGCTGCGCGAGCGCCATGCCGTCTTCGATCCCGACTACCGACCCGACGTCAGCGTGGTCATTGCCGCGTACAACGAACAGGCCGTGATCGCGCGGACGATCAGGGCCGTGCTGCGCAATCAGTACAAGCCTGTCGAGGTCATCGTCATCGATGACGGCTCGAACGACGGCACCTCCGCCGAGGTCATCCGGCATTTTGGCGAGCATCCGTTGGTGCGCTTGATCCGGCAGGAGAACGCGGGGAAGGCCGCCGCGCTGAATCGCGGCATCGATCAGGCCTCCGGCGAGATCATCATCGCTCTCGACGCCGATACGGTCTTCACCAAAGACACGATCGAGAAACTGATCCGCCATTTCAACAACCCGCTCGTCGGCGCGGTCGCCGGCAACGTGAAGGTCGGCAATCGCGTGAATCCGCTGACGCACTGGCAGTCGATCGAATACGTGACCAGCCAGAATCTCGATCGCCGCGCGTACGCCATCATCAACTCGGTGACGGTCGTGCCGGGCGCGGTCGGCGCGTGGCGGCGTGAAGCCATCCTCGGCGCCGGCGGATACACCAGCGACACGATGGCCGAGGACATGGACCTGACCTGGCGCATCCGCAGAATCGGCTGGAGAATCGAGAACGAGTCGACGGCGATCGGATACACCGAGGCTCCCGACAGCATTCGCGCGCTCTTCGGCCAGCGGTTCCGCTGGGCATTTGGAACGCTGCAGTCGCTCTGGAAACATCGCCGCGCCATCGGCCGCTACGGCTGGTTCGGCCGCCTGATGCTGCCGTCGCTATGGCTGTTCCAGGTGGCGTTTCAGGTGATCTCGCCGCTGGTCGATCTGCAGATTCTCTGGGCGCTGATCGGCGTCGGGCGCGCGGCCATGCGCCGGCTCAATGGCGACTGGCAACCGCTGCCCAACGCGCTGTCATCGCTCTACCTGATCGCGTTCATGTACTCGTTCTTCTTCGTGGTCGAACTGATCGGCGCGCTGGTGGCGTACAAGCTCGATCACGAGAATCCGAAGGCGCTGGTCTGGCTCTTCTGGCAGCGTTTCCTCTACCGGCAGTTGATGTACGCCGTCATCCTCAAGTCGATCAAAACCGCGATGTCCGGCATACGCACGGGATGGGGAAAGCTCGAACGGAAGGGAACGGTAGAGATGGCCGGCGAGCCGGTCGAGCTGCAGGTACGCGAGGCGCAGTAGCCGCGTGCCTGACGAAACGATTGCGTTGCTGCGTGCGCGATTCCGCGAGATGGCGCGGAGAGCCGGCCTGAATCCTCGCGATGTCGATGTCCTGCTGGCCGATGTCACCGGCCGCTCGCAAGCGTGGCTCTTCGCGCATGGTGAGGAGCGAATCGATCCGTCAGCGCTCGACAGTCTCATCTCCCGCCGCCTGCGCGGCGAGCCGCTGCAGTACATCCGAGGAAAAGCGGAGTTCTTCGGACGCGAGTTTTTTGTCGATGAGCGTGTGCTGATTCCGCGTCCGGAGACGGAGTTGCTGGTCGAGGCGGCCATCGCCCGTGCGCCGCGCGCCGCGCGCGTGCTCGACATCGGATCCGGCAGTGGATGCATCGCCATCTCGCTGGAGCGCGAGCGGCAGGATCTCGACGTGACCTCGATCGATATCTCTGTGGCAGCGCTCGCTGTCGCTTCGCGCAATGCGCGGACACATCAGTCGCAGGTTCGTTTCGCGGCCTCGGATGTATTCGATGCGATCCGCGGCGAGCTCGATCTCGTCGTCTCGAACCCGCCTTACATCCCGGCGGCTGAATACGAACAGCTGGAGACCGAGGTCCGCGATCACGAGCCGCGCGGTGCATTGACCCCGGGTCCGCGGGGGACGGAAGTGATCGAGCGCATTCTTGCCGCTCGCCGCGCGCCTGTCGTAATCCTCGAGATCGGATTCGGCCAGCTCGCCGATCTCCGCCAGGTCGCGGCCGGCTACGAGGTCGTCGAAGTTATCAACGACCTCGCGGGCATCGAGCGCGTTGTCGTACTATCGCGCCATGGCCGCAAATGATCGTTGCCTCTTCTGCCGCATCGCCTCCGGCGAGATCAAAGCGAAGATCGTGTTCGAAGACGACGCCGTCGTCGCTTTCGAAGATATCAACCCGCAGGCGCCGACCCACGTCCTGGTCATTCCCCGCACGCACATCTCCACGCTCGACGATCTGGACGAGGAGGAGGCCGGCATCGTCGGTATGACCCTGGTGCGCGCCTCCCAGATCGCCCGCAATCTACGCCTCAATTCCGAGGGCTACCGGCTGGTGGTGAATCACGGCGAGGCGGCGGGACAGACCGTCTTCCACATCCACTTCCACCTCCTCGGCGGACGCAATTTCGGCTGGCCGCCGGGCTAGGCTCGGTACTCATGAATCGCGCACTCTTATTGACCATTTCTCTCGTGTTCGTCGGGACCTCGCTTCTGGCCAACAACCCCGCCATCATTACGCTTGATAAGACGAGATACACGGTTCATGAAGGCGACGGCACGGGAAGCTTCACGATTGTCAGAACCGGCAACGAGTTCGTGTCGACCAGCATTCATTACCGTATCGACGGTTTTACGCCGGCCTTTCAGGGCTCGGTGTCTTTCGCCGAGCATGATGTCAGCAAGACGGTCACGTTTCCGATCGAGGATGATCACGTCTACGACAACCGCAGTTTGTTGATCATCCTGGAGACCTCCAGCCCAGACACGTTCATGTCCACTCCGAGCGTGTCGCGGCTCACCATCATCGACAACGATCCGGCACCGGTTGGCACAATCGCCAGCAGTACCGTCGCCGAAGGCAACGTCGGAATTACCGAAGCACACATGGCGGTCACGCTGTCTGCTCCCTTCAAGGACCAGACAGATGTCTTTGTCATTGCCGCCGGTGGCAACGCCACGATTGACTCCGACTACCAAAGCACCGTTCCCGGCGGCGGCGCGTTTTCGTTCGTTCACTTTGCGCCGGGCCAGACGGCCGGTACCGCCGTGTTCCGGGTGATCGGAGACTTCCTTTCGGAGCCGGATGAAACGATCGTGGTCATGGGGAGCTACCTGCTCTCGCCGAATGTCAACTTCGACATGCCTCCCGCGACACTGACGATCCTCAACGACGACTATTTCGTTACGCCGGATTCGCAGCAGATCGCGCGGGGGAGCATCGGAACGGTCAACCTGACGACGAGCGTGCCGACACCGACGACCGACCATGTGCTGCTCTCCTCTTCGAACCCGGCCGTCGCTTCCGTTCCACCCTTCATCGATATCGCCGCCGGCTCGCTTGGAAAATCGTTCGACGTGACCGCGAACGGGATCGGATCGACGGTCATTACCGTCACGATGCCGGCGTCCCGAGGTGGAGCCGTTACGACCTTGCACGTCGACGTCTACGCCTCGACTTTCTACTCTTTCGAGAAACCGGCCCTCAGTGCGGTGCTCGGACAGACAGCGACGGCCACAATCCATTTCGATCCGCCTCCGACCGAGCCGGTCATACTGTTTCTCTCCCAGACAAATCCGTCGATCGCCAGCATCCCGCAGTTCTTCACCGTCGGCACGAACGGCGCGGGAACGTTCTCTCTGCGCGGTTCCGGAGTCGGCTCGACCGTCGTTACGACGGCGATCCCTCCGTCGTACGGCGGCGCGACGACCGGATTCCGATTCGATGTCACGGCTCCCACAGGCTTCGTCATCGGGCGCATCGATTCCACTTCAGGCCCCGCGACAGGCGGACAGCTGGTCACAATCTTTGGCAGTGGGATGAGCAACCGCTGCACGGCGACGTTCGATGGCGTGTCCGGTCTGAATACCTCCGCCTCGGCATCAGGCTTTCTTACGACGAACACTCCTCCACATGAACCTGGCCCCGTCGATGTCACGGTGCGCTGCGGCGGCGATACGGGAACGCTCTCCAAGGCCTACACGTACCTGCCGGCTCTGTCGCGCATCATCAGCCTTTCGCCGGCGATGGGCTCGACAGGCGGAGGAGCTCTGGTCACGATGACCGGAGAAAATCTCCGCCGCGGCCGCTGCTCCCTATCCTTCGGTGGTGCCTCGGCCACGACGATGCAGAACGATTCGAAAACCGCCATGCTCGTCGCCGCGCCGCCGCACGCTCCCGGCAGCGTCGACGCAACACTGCGTTGCGGCACCGAGGTCTCGACACTGATCGGAGCGTTCCTCTACACCAGCAGCGAAACGCCGCCGCAGATCAGCGGGGTCACTCCGCCTTCGGGCGCGCCTGGGGAGCGGGTGCTCCTCGCCGGCTCTGCCTTCCGCGATGACGACGCGCTTTTCTTTGACAGCGGCGCCGGGCTCGACGTGACGTCGACCAACGATCAGCACTTCGTCACGGTTCCGGATCTGCCGCCCGGCAACGTGACGATTTCGCTTCGCGACGTAGCCGGCCACGTCGCCGCCGGGCCGAGCTTCCGCGTGCTGTCGCCGGTGACACCGCAGATCACCAGCGCTCCCGCGCAGGTTTCGACTTCGTCCGAGTTCCCAATCACCGGCTCCGGCTTCAAGCGCAGCCTCAACTTCCTCCTCGGCGGCACACTCCTGCAGCAGGTGGCGATTGCCTCGACCTTCGGACAGCTGCGGCTGCCGGACTCGATCGGTCCCGGCACCTATTCGCTGACGATCGCCAATCAGAACATCACCGCGCGCACGATACAGGTGACCGACGGCGTGGCCGTATCGTCAGTTTCGATCCCGTGCTCGTCGACCGAGGGCGGGCTGATGGTGACGATTACCGGGAAGGGATTCGCATCGGGCGCCGTCGTCGCGTTCGGCGCCAGCGACTCGGCGGATGTGACGGTAAAGGACGCGCATACGATCCTCGCCCGCGTCCCGCCATCGTCGGGCCTTGCCAACGAGACGATCACCGTCACGAACCCAACGGGCGAATCAGGACAGTTGTCGAATGCCTTCCACTATCGCTGGCCCGATCCCGGCTGCGGAACTACAAGGCATCGCGGCGCCAGTCATTGAGCTGCCGGCCGGCGAACCTTGAGATGTGATGCGACGCATCGCGGGCCATCGGAAGAACGGTAATAACTCCTGACAGACTACAATCCGTCTCCGGGTCCCGATCCTTTATGCGCCTGCCACTGCTCACTACTCGTGTCTTCATCCTCCTGCTTCTGGCAACCGCCGGACCGGCATTCGCGCAAACCGCGAAGGTTTCGATCAACGACGTCACAGTCGTTGAGGGAACCAACCATCCGGTGTTCGTCGGGCAGCGGTTCGCCATCTTCACCGTCAGTCTCTCGGCACCGTTGTCTTCTTCGGTTTCGGTTCCCGTGGTCGTCCATGACCAGACCGCGAAGAAGGGGCTCGACTACGAGTTCTCTCCGCAGTCCGTTTTCTTTGCAGCCAGGCAGCAGAGCACGACGTTCTCGATTCTGATCGAAAGCGACGACTTGCCGGAGGGAGATGAGACCTTCACGGTCGAGTTGCTGCCGCAATCTCCGGTTCTTGCCGGAAAGACGATCGCTACCTGCACGATCATGGACGATGACGACGCTGTTTCGCCTGCGTTCCAGAGAGTTGGTATCGGCGAAAAAGGGTCTATCAATATCCGCCTCACCGACCCGGCCGTGACGAGCGAACAGGTACTGTTTCTGGCAAGCGATCCGGCCCTGTTGACGGTGCCTGGCTTTGTCACCATTCCGGCTGGCGGGTCGGAAGCGAGCATCGAGTTTCTCGGCCTGAAAGTCGGCGCGGGATCGATCCTGGCCACATTGCCGCCTTCCCGCGGCGGCCGTACCTACGAGCTGTCGGTGACCGTGCACGACGCAACGGTGCTGACGCTCGATCCGATTCAGCTGAATCTTTCGCTCGGTGCGACGACGAACGTGACGGCGAGCGTCGTTCCTCCGCCCGGCGGGCCGATGAGACTCCTGCTCCAGACCTCGAAGAACGGCATCGTCAGCATTCCGGAAACGCTCCTTACCGATACCGATGGCCACGCGGTCATTCCCGTCCGCACGACCGGCCTGGGCTCCACGCTCACCACTGTTTCCATGCTCGACATCAACGGCGGCGCATCGTCGAACTTCGGCGTCAACGTCACGCTCGGACCAGGACCGGTGGCCACGAGCGTCGTGCCCGGGCTTGGCAGGGCCTCCGGTGGCGAGACGGTGCGCATCAACGGCTTCAATTTCTTGGACCATTGCGCCGTCTCCTTCGGCGGAGTCCCGGCCCCGACCGGCAGCACATTGACCGGCGGAACCGCGATCACTCTCCTGACTCCGCCGCACGACGCGGGCGCGGTTGATGTCTCGATCGTCTGCGGCACGTCGTCGTACGTGTTGGCAAACGCCTTCATCTATCAGCCCTCGGCGATGAAAGTCACCTCTGCCCTTTTTCCGAACAGCGGGACCACGCGCGGCGGAACGATCGTGGGTATCAACGGGAGCGATTTTCGTTTCGATTCGTGCAGCGCACGCTTCGGGGAGAAACAGGCAGTCCCGTTCTTGAGCCTCAACACCTCCTTCATCTCGGTGGCCAGCCCAACCCACGCGGCCGGAAGCGTCGATGTAACGGTGATCTGCGGCAAGGACGCGGTCACGATACCGGGCGCCTTCACCTACGTCGAAACAGACGATCCGCCCGCCTCGGTGACCGCGATTACGGGCGCGCTTACGGGATTGAAGCAGGGAGCAATCGGTTTGATGACCGGCACCTTGTTTCGCCGCGATGACGTAGTGCTCGTCAATGGCGTGGTCATGCCGGACGTGAAAACGCCGTCCTTGAGCCAGCATCTATTCACGCTTCCCGAGATCGCCGGCCAGGCGGTGATTACCTTGCGCGACTACGCCGGCCGAACGCTCGCCCGCACAGTCACGATCGCTCCGCCGGACACGCCGGTGGTCACCAAGATGCCGGATCGCATCACGCTCGGCGCGGAGTTTTCGGTCACCGGTACAGGGCTCCGCAGCGGCCTCACGTACATGCTCGGACCAGCCCCGCTGCAGCTGATCCAGAATCCGGTGATCGACTCCAACCGTCTCATCTGCGGGAGTTGCACTCCGACCGCGGTGTTTCGCGCGCCGTTCAGCGTTGCACCCGGCACCGTCTCTTTTACGATCGCGGACCACGGGAACGTGCTGGTCACGAAATCCGTCGACGTCACGACGTCCGGCCCGGCGATCAGCGGCATCTCGCCGCCATGTGGAACGTTCGATGGCGGATCGCTCGTCACGATCTCCGGAAGCGGCTTCGATGATGGTGCGGCGGTGCAGTTCGGAACGACGCAAGCGACCGAAGTCGTCGTCAAAGACCGCTTTACGATGATCGCCAGACTGCCGCCGGCGTACGGGATCGCGCAGCCGCAGATCACCGTGTTCAATCCGAACGGAACGGCGGCCACCTTGACCAACGCTTTCAATTACACGTGGCCCGGCGACCCCTCCTGCGGCGGCGGGCGGCGTCGCGCGGCAGGACATTGACCATGATTCGACGCACTCTCCTCGCAGTCTCGCTCGCCCTGATCGCCGCGTCGCTGCGCGCCGCCAATCCGGTCGTTGCGCTGTCGCAGGCAAACTACACGTTTCACGAAAACGACGGCACCGGGATCGTGACTGTGAACCGCACGGGCGGCGATCCAACACTGTCGTTCAGCGTCAACTACTTCGCGACCATCAATGGCCTTTCGACGAACAGCACGGTGAGCTTCGGGGCGAACGAGATGAGCAAGACGATCTCGCTGACGATTCCGAACGACAATGTGTTCGATAGCGCGACCCCGTTCAATCAAGGCTATTTCATCGCGCTGCAAACGACGCCTGGTGTGAGTTTCAGTTCCCCTTCGGCCGCGAATTTCTTTGTGATCGACGACGAACCACCACCAACCATTTCCATGACCAGCATTTCCGTCCCCGAGGGAGACAGTGGGACGAGCAACGCCAGCCTGGTGGTCACTCTGTCCGCGCCGTACAAACGTACGGAGACGTTCTCCTACACGCTATCGGGCACAGCCACTTCCGGAGTCGACTATCAGTCACCGTTCCCATTCATCGCCGTCCCAGCCGGCGCACTTTCGTTTGGCGTCACCCTCACGATCATCGGCGACAGAACGGCGGAGCCGGACGAGACTATCATTTTGAACGGGACGGTCGAGCACGCGACAGCGGCCGGCATCGTGACGATTCTGAACGACGACTACTTCCTGGCGCCGGTGGCACAGACAATCCCGCGCGGCGTGGTGGGCACTCTCAGTCTGTCGACGAGCATCCCGTCACCGACGGCCGATCACATCCTGCTGTCGTCCTCGGAACCGAGCGTCGCCACCGTCCCGCCATTCATCGACATTCCGGCCGGCTCGCTGGGGAAATCGTTCGACGTCACCACCCTCATCGCCGGATCAACCATCATCACAGCCAGTCTGCCGCTCTCGCGCGGCGCCGGGACCATCAGAGTGGGCGTTGACGTCCTTGTCCCCAGCTTCTTCACGTTCGACAAGTCACCGGTGACCGTGAATCTCTCGAAAACGATCACCATCTCGGCCCACCTCAGCCCGCCTCCCGATGCGCCGTTGGTGTTGTTTCTCGCGCAGACGTTTCCATCGATCGCTCAGGTTCCCCCGTTCTTCACCGTCGGCACGAACGGAGTGGGCACGTTTGACGTTCGCGGAACGGCGGTTGGAGTCACGCTCGTTACGACGACGGTGCCGCCGGGATTCGGCGCGGCGACGACAGGCTTCCGCATCGATGTCCTCCCCGCCACGGGCGTTGCCCTCAGCCGCATCGATCAGTCCTCCGGCCCGTCTACCGGCGGTCAGCGCGTCAACATTTTCGCCGCCGGCATGAGCACGCGATGCACCGCCATGTTTGACGGCGTGTCCGGCCTGAACACGTCGATCTCGGCGTCAGGCTCGCTCAGTACCACCACTCCGCCGCACGACGCCGGAGTCGTCGATGTCTCGGTCCGCTGCGGCGGCGATACCGGAACGCTGACCAGGGTGTACACGTACACGCCGGCGCCGGCGATCCTCACGCGCATCTCGCCCACGAGCGGCCCGGGCGGCGGTGGCGTGCTGACCGGCGCGACCGGGTCGAACTTCCGGCGCGGCCGCTGCTCGCTGTCGTTCGGAGGCGTCCCAGCGACGACGCTCCAGAACAACGAAACGACGTCAATGCTCGTCGCCGCGCCGCCGCACGCCCCAGGCAGCGTCGACGTCACGCTGCGCTGCGGCAGCGACGTTTCGACGCTCACCGCCGGCTTCCTCTACACGAGCAGCGAAGTCCTCGCGCAGGTCGCGACGATCACGCCCCCTTCCGGCGCTCCCGGCGATCGCGTTTTCGTTTCAGGCTCCGCGTTTCGCGATGACGATGCGATCTACTTCGGCACCGCCGCCGGTCTCGACATAACGTCCAGCAGCGATCAGCACTTCGTCACGGTTCCGGACCTGCCGCCGGGCAATGTGAGCGTCACTCTCCAGGATGTAGCCGGGCACGTCGCGACTGGGCCGAGCTTCCGCGTGCTGTCGCCGGTGACGCCGCAGATCGCCAGCGCTCCGGCGCAGGTTCTGACCTCTGCCGAGTTCCCGATCACCGGATCCGGGCTTCGCCGCAGCCTCAACTTCCTCCTCGGCGGCACGCCGCTGCAACCGGTGGCGATGGCGTCGACATTCGGACAGCTGCGTCTGCCGGATTCGATCGTCCCCGGCACATACTCGCTGACGATCGCCAATCAGAACATCACCCCGCGCACGATCCAGGTGACCGACGGCATCGCCGTATCGTCCGTCTCGATCCCCTGCTCGTCGACCGAGGGCGGCCTGATGGTGACGATTACCGGGAAGGGATTCGCGTCCGGCGCGGTCGTCGCCTTCGGCGCCAGCGACTCGGCGGATGTGACGGTGAAGGACGCACACACGATTCTCGCCCGCGTACCGCCGTCGTCAGGCGTCGCCAACGAGATCATCACCGTCACCAATCCGACCGGCGAGTCCGCGCAATTGTCGAATGCCTTCCGCTATCGTTGGCCCGATCCCGGTTGCGGCACGTCACGGCATCGCGGGGCAAATCATTAGGCCGTCGGCGGTACGCGGAAGCGCGTTCCGCTGAAGGTGATCGAGCGCGACGATTTCCTTCGTGCGGCTTTGCGCCTGGTCAGGAAATCTTCCTTCGCCTCGGTGAGCGTCGTCGGGACGAAGGTGGCGCCGGCGGAGAGGGTCTTGGCGCGATCGCGAGCGAAGGCGGAGCCGCCGGCGACGATGGTCAGGTCGCTGAACGTCACCGCCAGCAGTTGCAGCAGGCCGTGGCCGGCCTGCAGGTGGTCCTGGTTCGTGCACGAGACGAAGACCGCCTCCGGCATCACTTCGCCGATGAAGGAGATCAGCTCCTGGTCAGGGAGATCGGTGAAGTAATCGATCGAGAAGCCTTCCTCGCGCAGCAGCTGCGTCAGCATCAGCGTACCGAGGGAGAGGCGCTCGCCGGCGACAGAAACGGCCACGATGTGGCGCTCGGGATCGGGGACGCCGGCGTTGCGATCGCCGTAGCGGATGATCAGCTCGCGGATCACGTCCTTGATGAAGTGATCGTTGGCCGGCGTGATCCGTTTGCGGTCCAGCTCCTCCTGCGCGAAGGTGAGCGTGGGAATGAAGAGATCGGAGAACATCTCCTCCATCGTGTCGCTCTCGGCGTGACGGTCGGCGATGGCGATGGCGCCGGTGCGGTCGCGCAGCAGCAGGCGGTTGTAGAAACTGAGATATCCCTCCAGCGGATCCTCGGCGCCGAACATGATCGAGAAAATGCGCAGCGCCGGGATGAATTCGCCGCCGACGGTGAGGCAGACCGAGATCGGCGTCGCCAGCAGCAGACCCACCGGCCCCCACAGCCATCCCCAGAAAATCGCCGAGACCAGCAGCGCGATCGGCGAGACGCCGACGCGATGCCCGACCACGATCGGTTCGACGAATCCACCGATGAGCTGATCGGTCAGGATGAACAATCCCATCACCGCCAGCGGCACGTACCAGTTCGGAAAGACGGCGATCGAGAGAAACGTCGGCAACGCCGCGCTCAACACCGCGCCGACGTACGGGATGAAGCGGAACAGCCCCGCCAGCACGCCCCACAGCGGCGCGTGCGGTACCTTCAGAAGAAAAAGCCCGAAGCCGACGAGAATGCCGAAACAGACGTTGAGCAGGGCAATGGTCAGCAGGTAGCGGCTGATGCGATCCGAGGTCTCGCCGATGGCCTGCGTGGTGACGGTGAGGTGGGCGCGGCCGGCCAGCCGCAGCATCTTGTCCCGCAATTGCTCACGGTCCTGCATCAGGAAAAAGACCAGCACGACGACGAGGAAGGCGGCGGCAACGAGCTCGATGGTCGGCGCGAGAGTCTTGTATTTGCCGGCAAACGTCGTCCGGTCCGGGATGACGCGTACCTTGAGGTCGGCCTTCTCCACTTTGTCGGCCGTGGCAGCGTCGGAGACACGCTGCAGCGTTTTCTCGACCAGGGCGAAGGTGCCGCCTTTGGTTCGCTTCAGAAAGCCGAGCTGCCGTTCGATTTTCCCGCTCGTGGCCGCATCGGCGAACTCCTTGGCCACGTCGTTGAACTGCTGATACAACCACCATCCGCCGAATCCGAGCCCGGTCACGATGAGCGTGAGAGAGATGACGATCGCGCCCGTGCGGCGGAGCGGCGTCCGCTCGAGCAGCGAAACGATCGGCGTCAGCAGAAACGCGAAGAGGATCGCCAGGGCGATGGGAACGCACACCGGCTTGGCCAGATAGAGGATGGCGATGACGACGACGGTGGTGAACAGGACCCGCGATTGCGATTGCACGCGGCGATCCTGACTCGTGGTCCGCTTGTCCGAGAACGTGGTGACAGACTCCGGCACACGACGCATCGACATCGTCTTACCGAAATCGTCAGGATCTTCGTCGTCGTCGTAGGGACGCAAGGTGCAGTCAGTTTACCCTGCGCGTAGACGCAGGGTCTCCGGTGATATCGCACGGTCCCTGCCACAAGCACGAACTGAGCAACATCACCGGGCGTAACTCGCACGATCAGCGCCACAAGCACAAACCGCGCGGCGCCACCGGGGACCCTGCGTCTACGCGCAGGGTGAACTACTTCCTCCAGCGCAGAACCGGCTGCCGCGCCGCCCGCGCCTCATCCAGCCGGCGCACCGGCGTCGTATGTGGTGCGCTGCGGACCAGTTCCGGGCGCTCCTCGCACTCGCGGGCGATGGCGATCATGGCGTCGCAGAAGGCGTCGAGCTCTTCCTTTGGCTCGCTCTCGGTCGGCTCGATCATCAGCGCGCCGGCCACGATCAGCGGGAAGTAGATCGTCGGCGGGTGGAAGCCGTAATCCATCAGCCGCTTGGCGATGTCGAGCGTGTGCACGTCCTTCGCCGTCTGCAGCTTGTCGCTGAAGACCACCTCGTGCAGCGACGGCGCGTCGTACGGCAGGTGATACGAGCCTTTGAGCCGGGCTCGGATGTAATTCGCGTTCATCACCGCGATCTGGGCGATGCGGCGCAGGCCGTCCGGCCCCATCGAGCGCATGTAGGTCAGCGCGCGGACGAGCACGTTGAAGTTGCCGTTGAACGCGCGAACACGGCCGATCGAATCGGGATGTCCGTGATCGAGATAGAACGTCCCGTCGTCATGCTGTTCGACCGTCGGCGTCGGCAGGAACGGCACCAGCGCCTTCGAAACGCCGACCGGGCCCGCGCCCGGCCCGCCGCCGCCGTGCGGCGTGGAAAAGGTCTTGTGCAGATTGGAGTGGATGACGTCGATGCCCATGTCGCCAGGCCG
>Ga0157378_10000745_pt1 | contig 30491 bp, 21 predicted proteins | sample M65metaG_FD_115309 | JGI IMG/M metagenome (GOLD analysis project Ga0157378, IMG submission 115309) | Miscanthus rhizosphere microbial communities from Kellogg Biological Station, Michigan, USA - M6-5 metaG | ecosystem: Host-associated > Plants > Roots > Rhizosphere > Soil | place: USA: Michigan... | reverse complement strand
GGTATACGTGCCGGCCGACGGCACCGCGATCGTGTAGTTCAGCCATTCGCCCGCGCCGAACCAGCCGACGTCATATCCGCCGCTCGACGCCGCTTCGATGTCCACCCCGGTCTGCCGGTACGCGCCGCCCTTGTTGACGCCGTCCGCGTCGTGATATCCCAGGCCCTCGCCGCCGTTGTCGAAGTCTTCGGCCTGAATCGTCCCCGGCACCGCCGCCGGTGAGCCGTAGTAAGGACCGAAACCAGACGTCGAAACAGGTGCAGCAGGCGCCGAAGGAGCGGGCGACGAGACCACCGGCGCGGACGGGGTCGTGGACCCTGCCGACGCGACGGCGACGTAGTCGAGGTTGTAGCCGCCGGTGTCGGACATCAGCGTCAGCTGCTGGACGCCCGCGCCCAGCGTCGCCGTGAAGCTGACGGTCGTCCAGTTCTGCCAGCCGCCGGTGTTCGGCACGGTGAGGACCTGCCAGACGTTGCTCGTGGTGTTGAAGCCGACGTGCATGCTGCCGCCGTTCGGCGACGCCACGCGGGCGGTGATCGTGTAGCTGCCCGCCGACTGGATGTTCACCGTGTAGTTCGTCCACTCGCCCGCCGAGATCCACGCGATGTCGTAGCCGCCGCTGGACGCGTTCTCGATGTCGACGCCGGTCTGGCGGAGCGCGCCGCCCATGTTGTTCGGACCGCTGTCGTGATACGCGACGCCTTCACCGCCGTTGTCGAAATACTCTGCCTGCACGGTCCCCGGGAGATTCACCGGCGATCCTGAATACGGCGTTCCTGAGTACTGCCCCGCGGCACCCACCTCAACAGCGAAGAGACAGATCGCGAGCGCAAGAAGTACGTAGTTCTTCATGAGACCTCTGCAGTTTCGAGCTTAACCTTTGGAACTCGGCGGAGCGTGCAGCAATCGATTTGCCAGATCTGTGATCGCCCTTGCGCGCATTTTCAGGCGTGTTTTGCGGCAGAGCGTGTGCTTTTCGAACGCACAACTGTACGCGCGGCGGCTGAAGTTACAGGATCAGTCGGAAGAATTTTCCCGGCAGCTCGCCATGCCTAGCTCATCTGGCAAAGCTGTTATCGACCGATCACATCCGTAAAGCTTGAAAGCTCCTCAGTAAAACGTACTCGCGGGATTGTTTGGAATTCGAACGATCTCTTTCCCGGCATCGCGATTGCGATTGTCATGGACGATCGGCGGCGCCCGCCGAATCCCACTCAACTCGTAGGTTTTTGAGGTACATGACGATGCGAATCGCTGCCCGATTGGGCTGGTGGTGGACGTGTGTGTGCGCGCTGATAATCGCGCACGCGTCGAATACCGCAGCCGCTCCGCTCCCCACACCCTGGGTCTCTCAAGACATCGGCGTCGTCGGACTGCCGGGATCTTCGTCCGCGTCGGGCAGTGTGTTCACTGTCACCGGCGCCGGCGCCGACATCTGGGGTAACGCGGACGCGTTCCAGTCGGTCATGCAACCCATCACGGGCGACGTGCAGATCATCGCGCGTGTCGCCAGCATCCAGAACACCAACACGTATGCGAAGGCCGGCATCATGCTCCGGCAGACGCTGACCGCCGGATCGGCGCACGTGATCCTCGACCTGCGGCCGAACGGCAGCATCGAGTTCATGGTGCGCTCCGCCGGCGGCGGCGCGACGACGTGGATCGCGAGCACCACGCAGCCGGCGCCCGCCTGGCTCAAGCTCACGCGAGTCGGCGGCACCGTCACGGGCTATGCCTCCGCGAACGGCAGCACGTGGACGACGGTCGGCAGCACATCCTTCTCGGTCACGCCCGCCGCGTATGTCGGCCTCGCCGTGACCAGCCACGACGTCACGCGACTCAACACGTCCACGTTCGACAACGTCGCCCTCACGGGCGGCGCGGTCGTGCCGGCACTGCCGGCGCCGTGGACGAACCAGGACGTCGGCGTGGTCGGCATGGCCGGCAGCTCCACCTATTCCAATGGCGTGTTCACGGTAAAGGGCGCAGGCGCGGACATCTGGGGATCGGCCGACGGGTTTCAGTCGGTCTCGCAGCCGCTCTCCGGTGACGTGCAGGTGATTGCGCGCGTCGCCAGCGTCCAGAACACCAACACGTACGCGAAAGCCGGCATCATGCTGCGCAACTCGACGGCCGCCGGCGCCGCCCATGTGATCCTCGACCTGCGGCCCAACGGCTCGGTCGAATTCATGACGCGTTCAACGGCAAACGGCGACACCACGTGGCTCGCGAGCACGACGCAGCCGGCGCCCGCGTGGCTGAAACTCACGCGCTCGGGCTCGACGGTCAACGGCTACGTCTCAGCCAACGGCGCGACGTGGACCCAGATCGGCACGGCCTCGCTCGCGTTCGGTCCCTCGCCGATCGCCGCGCTGATCGTCACCAGCCACGACACGACGCAGCTCAACACGTCCACGTTCGACAACGTCTCGGCCGGCCCGCTGCCGGTGGTCATTCCCGCTCCGGGCACGCCCTCCGCTCCGTCGCCGACCTCCGGCGCGGCGAATCTCGGCGTCTCGATGCCGCTGACGTGGGCGTCGAGCGACGCGACGTCGTATGACGTGCGCTTCGGCACGACCAATCCGCCCGCGCAGGTGGCGACCTCGATTTCAGCGGCCACGTACCCGGTCTCGAGTCTCCAGCAGGGCGTGACCTACTACTGGCAGATCGTCGCGAAGAACGTCACCGGCACGACGGCCGGTCCGGTCTGGGCTTTCAGCACGCAGGCGCCGCCCCCGTCCGCGCCGTCCACGCCGGCGCCGTCCGCCGGATCGTCGAATCTCCCGGCGTCCGTCGCGCTCTCGTGGACCGCATCCGGCGCGGCGTCGTACGACGTCTTCGTCGGGACGACGAATCCGCCGGCGCAGGCGGCCTCGAACCTCGCGACCTCGAACTACTCCGCCTCCGGCCTCGCGCAGGGGACGACGTACTTCTGGCAGGTCGTCGCGAAGAACTCGACCGGCAGCACCGCCGGTCCCGTATGGTCGTTCTCGACGGTCCCGGCCACGCCAGCGACGCCGGCGTCTCCGGCGCCGTTGTCGGGCGCGACAAACCTGACGGGAACGACGATCGCGCTGTCCTGGACGGCGTCCGGCGCCACCTCCTACGACGTCGCGTTTGGCACGACGAATCCGCCGGCAGCGGTGGCCTCCAACCTGCCTGCCGCCGCCTACGCGGCGTCGGGCCTGACGGCAGGCACGACGTATTACTGGCAGGTGATCGCGAAGAACGCCGGCGGCTCGACGGCCGGACCGGTGTGGTCGTTCTCGATGCTCGTGGCGCCGCCCTCGGCGCCGACACTGCCGTCACCGGTCTCGAGCGCGACCGATGTGGCCGCGGCGGCCACGACGCTCGCCTGGACCTCGTCTGGCGCGAGCGCGTATGACGTCTACTTCGGCACCACCAACCCGCCGGCGCAGGTCGCCGCTGATCTGCTGGCCTCCAGCTACGCCTCGGCGGCGCTGCAACAGGGCACCGCGTATTACTGGCAGGTCGTGGCGAAGAACGCGGGCGGCACGGTGGCCGGTCCCGTCTGGTCGTTCGCGACGGTCGTCCCGCCGCCTCCGCCCGTCACCGGTGTGCCGTCGCAGTACTCGGCCATCACCGACCGCATCACGCGCACCAAGCCCGCGCTGCCGTCAGTCGGCGCCGCCGGTTCGCAGTTCAACGATCCGGCGTTCGGCTCGCGCATGCTGCGCGTGACCGACGGATCGACGCGGCCCGGCGTGGCGAACAGGTCGTACCGGGTGCCGTCGAACGCGCACCTCAATGCCTGGAACGCGACGTCCACGAAGTTCTTCGTCATCAGCAACGACGGGACGATCGTTCCGTACACGTTCGATGCGCAGACGATGACGGCGTCCCGGATCAATGCCACCTCGTCGGGCAGCGGCGGGCTGACGCTGACGTTCTATATCGAGCCGCAGTTCAGCATGACGAATCCGGACCTGATTTTCGGCGCCGGCGGCAGCAACGGCCGGACGATCCTGTCCTACGACTTCGGCACGAAGACCTACTCGACGATCGTCAACCTCGACACCCTCGTGCCGGGACTGTCAGGCTACGTCGGCGCGGTGAACACGGGCGGCGTGCCGTCGGAGACGCTGCTGACGTTCTTCGGCGGCGGCAGCCAGGATCAGCACTTCCTGGCGCTGCTCAAACCGCTCAACGGCGGGCCGTCGAAGCTGATGAACACGGTGACGTCGACCATCAACGGCGTGCCGACGGCGACGACGCTGAACTTCCACATCCACGGCATGCAGATCGACCGGAGCGGCCGCTACGTCTTCATCTACCCGACAGGCGCCGATCTCGCCGCGCCGCGCAGCGCGTCGCAGGTCTACCTGTGGGACACGGCGACCGACAACGTCACCGCGATGGGCGGGATGCTCCCCGCCGGCCACGACGCGGCGGGCTTCGGCGTGTGGATCAACCAGGACTGCTGCACGAGCTCGGCGTGGGACGCGGCGCAGTGGCAGTACCGCTCGCTCGCGAATCCGTCGAGCACGCGCGACATGATCTCCCCGGTCCTTCCGGTCAAGGAGATCTACATGGCCGACCACACGACGTGGAACAACGCGCAGCCCGATCGCGACGTGCCGGTCATCTCGTCCACCTACCGCTACGGCAACAACACGGCGCCGTGGCGCGCGTGGGACGACGAGATCATCGGGATCGACCCGTCGAGCGGCACGGTCTATCGCTTCGGTCACCATCGCAGCAACATCGGCAGCGACAGCAACCCGGCGGCCCCGTACTTCTGGTACGAACCGATCGCCAACATCTCGCCGGACGGCAGGTGGGTGCTCTTCACCACGAACTGGGAGAAGACGCTGGGCACCGACGCGGCCGAGGGGACCGCGAGACAGGACGTCTTTATGGTTGGCCTGACGCCTCTGCAGTAAAGACGGGAACGACCGTTCCTGATTCCGGAAGCCGGGCTTCGACAGAAGCCCGGCTTTTTTTGTTTACTTCAAATCGTGTCTTCAGGCGAAGGAATGGCGTCTCGACGAAGCGATACGAGGCGGCCGCGCACGCGAGCGCGGCGATCACGTTGCCAGGGAACGCCTGCAGCACCGACACGGGCGCCCGGAACTGAATCAGAAACAGCTGCTGCCACAGGTACAAGGAATAACTCAGCGTGCCGATGGCGACCATCGGCCGCGTGTTCAGGAACCGTCCGAATGGAAGCGACGGCCGTTCGACGTACCGGATCATCAGAAGGGCGATCAGCACGTTCATCAGCGGAATGCAGATCATCCAGAAGAACTTCGGGTGATCGCTTTGACGGTTTGCGACCCAGACGAGGGCGATGGCGAGAGGAAACAGGCGGCTGAAGATGATGCGCTGAACCCATGCTGACCGGCGAAGCTCCGGCAGCAGCAACGCGGCCAGGCACCCGGTGGCGAGCGCGTCGCAGACGCTTTCGAACGCGGTCGGGATGTAGTCGATATAGCCGGGGACGACCATGGGGATCGCCACACGGAGGATCGGCACGACCATCAGCACGGCGCCGAGCGCACGCCTGCCATTGGCGACGGCCAGCGACGCGAACGTCAGGGGCCAGATCAGATAGAACTGCTCTTCCACCGCCAGCGACCAGAGATGGCGCAGCGAGAAGTTCGGCGTGGGGCCGCGGTAGTTGAATGTGTACGTCACGGCCTGAAGGAAATCACGGCGGTCGAGCCAGGCGAAGCCGGCACGGCTCAAAATCACGGCGCCGGCAAGAAAGACCAGGAACGCCGGAAAAATGCGCAGCGCGCGGCGAATGTAAAAGGCGGTCAGGTCGACCCTGCCGGTCTTGCTCCGCTCCGCCGCCAGCAGGCCGGTAATCAGAAAACCGGAGATGACGAAGAAGACACGGACACCCAGGTTGCCGAGGTCGCCGACGCGGTTTATGGTTTCAAAAGACAGGAAGTGACGCGCACCGGCGAGGTGTCCAAGCAGGACAAGCACGATCGAGCAGGCGCGGAGTCCGTCCAAGGACGCCAGGCGACCTGAGCTGTAACCGGGTGCCCGCTGTGGCATCTAGTTGCTCTCGCGGCGTCTTGGGAGCAAATGTTGAGCCGCCCGCCTTCGCGGACGCAGCCGGCCGAGCGAAAACAGCCCTGCTGCAATCGCCAGCACGACGATAACCGTGACGACCTGCTCGACCGTTTCCGACTGCACCCAGTTCAGCGCGTAGCGTCCGTAGCGCAGGCCCAGCAGCGCTTCGACGCCGAAGCGGAACAGGCGCACCACCGCCAGCGTCACGAAGAACCGCTTGCGATCGACTTTCGCGGCGCCGGCGCCGAGCACGAACGCGCTGAACGGAAACGGGGGCGGCACCAGATCCAGCGCCGCCAGCGTCATCGCGCTGCCCTTCAGCTTCCGGCGAATCCGCTTCAGCCATCTCTCCGATGCGAATCGTTCTATCCCGGCGTCGCCGATCCGGCTCCCGGTCCAGTACGTCAACGCGGCCCCGGCAAGCGATCCCGCCGTCGCGAGCACGGGCGGCAGCCAGACATAGATACCGCCCTGTCCGGCGAGGAGCACGATCGCGGCGTCGATGCCGAGCGGCAGCGTGAAGAAGAACGTCGCGTCCAGAAAGCCGAGCAGGAACGCGCCGGTCAGCGAGAGAAAGAAATGGAGAATCACAGCGCGACGACCAGCAGCGCGATCGAACTGGCGGCCATGACCAGCGTCGCGGCCCATCCGAGCACCTGCAGCCGCCGCGGCAGAACGAAGTGGCCCATGCAGACCGGACGATTGGCGAGCAGCATGATGACGAACATCAGCGGCGCGCTCGCCACGCCGTTGACCACCGCCGTCCAGAACAGCGCGCGGATCGGATCGAAGTGCAGGAGGTTCAGCACGACGCCGCCGATCGTGGACACGGCGATGACAAGGTAGAACCGGCTGGCGGCGCGCGGCGCCTTCTCGAGTCCGGTTGGCCACCGCATCGCCTCGCCGATCGCGTACGCCGACGATCCCGCCAGCACCGGCAGCGCGAGCATGCCCGTGCCGATGACTCCCAGGCTGAACAGCAGATGCGCAAACCGTCCGGCGATCGGCCGGAGCGCCTCCGCGGCCTCACGCGTCGTCCGGATCTCGGTGATGCCGTGCGCATGAAAGACGACGGCGCCGGTGACGATGATGAAGAAGGCGACGAACGCCGACACGCCCATGCCGAACCACGTATCGGATTCCATGTGCGTCAGCTGCCGCTTCGCCTGATACGGCGCGAGCTTCAGCGGCTTCTCCCATCCGGACATCCGCTGCTCTTCGACTTCCTCCGAGGCCTGCCAGAAGAACAGATACGGGCTGATCGTCGTGCCGAAAATCGCGACGATCGACAGGAGCGATGCACGCGACCAGTCGGCCGAGGGCCTGACGATCGCGCGCGCCACGTCGCCCCACGGCACGTGAACGACGAATACGACGCCGACGTACGAGAACACGGCAAAGCAGAGCCACCTGAGGTACGCGACGTACCGGTGATACGGGACGAAGACCTCGACGAGCGCGCTGCCGGCGCCGAAGGCGACGGTATAAAAGAGGATGGGGCCGCCGACGAGCAACTGGAGCGACGCCGCCATGGCCCCGATGTCCGCGCCGATGTTGATCGTGTTCGCGACCAGCAGCAGACCCACCGACGCGTAGAGCCACGGCCGCGGAAAATGGCGCCGGAGGTTGCCGGCGAGTCCGCGTCCAGTGACGAGGCCGATGCGGGCGCAGATTTCCTGGATGCCGCCCATCAGCGGAAACGACAGCACCAGCACCCACAGCAGACCGAACCCGAACTGGCTCCCGACCTGTGTGTAGGTCGCGATGCCGCTCGGGTCGTCGTCGGAGACACCCGTGATGACACCGGGGCCGAGCCGCGCGAGCAGCCCGGCATCGGTGTCAGCGCCGTCAGTGCTTCGTGGGGGTGTCGTTCGCGCCGTCTGGCTCAACGTGGTCGTCGCTGTCGAGCTGTTCGAATTCCTCGGGGGTGGTGCTGGCCTCGAGCTCATCGCCTTCCGACTCCGAGTCCATCCCTTCCGGAGCGATGTCGTCGGTGGCGGGCGTTCGCCGCTCCGAGTCCGCTTTGTCATATGGCTGCGGTCTGTTTCCCATACCTCACCTCTCGGCGCAAGGAAGTTGCATGGTCAGTACCACAGCCGGTACTTCGATTGCACGAATTCGCGCGGGAGGAATCAATCACATGAGAACAGTTCTATTTGCGGGAGTGGCATTCGCTTTGGCGACCTCGGCCTTTGCACAGGCGCCGGCGCGGCACGTGGCATCGTCGGGCTCGGAAGACATCGAGTTCGTGCTCGATGCGGCAAAGGGCGGCATGGCGGAGGTGGAGCTCGGGAAGCTCGCGGCCGAGCGCGCGCAGAATGCCGAAGTGAAGAAGTTCGCCGAGCGGATGGTCAGCGATCACAGCAAGGCCGGCGACGAGTTGAAGTCGCTTGCCCAGAGCAAGGGCATCCGGCTGCCGGAGCAGATCGAAGCGAAGGATCGCGCGCTGCTCAACCGGCTGTCGAAGCTCAACGGCGCCGCGTTCGACCGCGCCTATATGCAGGCGATGGTCAGCGACCATGTGAAGGACGTCAACGAGTTCAAGAAGGAAGCGAACTCGGGACGCGATCCGCAGGTGAAGTCGTTCGCGTCGAACACGCTGCCGACGCTCGAGGAGCATCTGCAGCACGCACGTCAGGCGCGGCAGGCGGCGACCACGACGGCCGCTAACTAGGTAGGGCTTAGGGCTGAAGGCTTAGGGAAGGGATCAAGTACTCAGTCCTTCCCCTTAGCCCTTAGCCCTCAGCGCTTAGCTCTTAGAAACGGAACAGGACCCCGAACGACGCCCTGGAGAACGTGAAGTTGCCGCTGCTCAGCCCGATCACGTTCGCGTCGGTCGTGTTGAACGTGCGGAAGTACCGGTAGTCGAACCGCACGCCGATGTTGTCGGCAAAGTAGGCCATGATGCCGGCGCCGAGATCGAAGCCGCCGCTGTTGTCGGTGAAGTTGCCGACGCCGTTGACGAACTTGATATCGCGGTTGATCAGGCCGACGCCGCCGGAGGCGTAGGGACGGATGCCGCCGCCGCGCTGGCCGCCGATCGGCGCGCCGATGATGAGATTCGTCATCAGCGTGTAGACCCGCGACTTGTCGAGGTTGCCGCCGTCGCCGAAGAAGTTCGGCGAGTAGGAGAAATCCTCCTCGACGCCGATGAAGCCCTTCCCCATCCAGCCGGCGGCGACGCCGTAGTTGATCTTGCTGCCTTGGTTAACGGCGCCGGTCGTGGCGCCGCGGAGCGTGCCGCCGGCATCGCCGCCGAAGTTGACGCCCACGGTGGGGCTGACGAAGCCATCGGCGCGCGCCGGCGAGGCGCTCAGGAGCAGGCCGGTGGCCAGAAGGACCGCGAATCCATACAGAGGTTTCATAAGCGTGACTCCTACAGGTAAAACGTCTAGTGGGTTGATTGTTTCTCGTGGCGGGTTGAGCTCTCGAGCGCCTTCACGATGGGGACGTCGATGCCGAGCGCCGTCGCGAGGTCGATCTGGTGTTCCTGTTCCTGCGCCAGGATCTTGCGGATTTCCTCGGCCATCGCGTATTCGCCGAGCCCCTCGCACTGACGAATCCGCTGCCGATAATTGGCCACCGTCTCGTTTTCGTTGTCGAGGTCGGCGCGCAGCATCTCCTCGGCCTTCTCGGAGATCTTCACGGGCAGCGGTTCAGCATTGGGCATACCACCAAGGTAGTCGATCTGCTTCGCGATGGTGATGGCGTGCTTGAGCTCCTCGCCGGCGTGCTTCTCCAGCTCTTTGGCGATCGCCATGTACGCGGCGCCCTTGAGTACCTGGGAATAAATGACATACGCGATGATGGCCTGATACTCACGGGACAAGTCGTCGTTCAGATCGGCGATCAGCTTCTCTCTGTCGGTCGTGTTTGCCATTCTGCCTCCCCTCCTGTGTCGTGACTTTCTGAAAGTGCAAGGAGATTGCCACCTAAAGAACTGGCTCGACCGTGTGAGTCACATGGCACTCGCCGTGCTTAGTAGACCCTGGGGTGCGCGTGTCATGAACGAATACGAGTCGAATTCGGGACCAAGCGTCGGGGCGGTCGTCGCAGGGGCGGCCCTTGGCGCGGCGGCCATCTACGTGCTGCGGACCGAGAAGGGCCGGCGGTTTCTCAACGAAGCCATCCGCCTCCTCGACGACTTTTCCTCTGAATGCGCGCGGTTCCAACAGGCCTGCTCGCGCGCGCAAGACACGGTGTCCGAAGGCTGGCAGGCCGTCAAGGGCTCAACCATGAGCAGCACAGGAGGGGGACGTGAGACAGTTTTCTGACGACAGCAACTACGACAGCGGAAGTTCGACGGGTGCCTTCTTTACCGGCCTGTTCGCCGGCGCGGTCATAGGCGCGGGCCTCGGCCTGTGGTTCGCGCCGAAGGCCGGGCCCGAGATGCGCGAGCAGCTCGCCGACACGGCGAAGGACATGGGTCAGCGCGTAAGCAAGACGGTGAACGACCTGGCCGATCGCGGCCGCGAGGTCTTCGACCGGGCGCGCGACGTCATGAACACCGCGAGCGAACAGGCCACGCAGGTCGCCTCTGAAGCGTCGCGGGCGGCCAGCAACGTCGCGAGCGCGGCCCGCCGCGCGCCGCAAGCCGTGGCGAACGCCGCCGAAAGGAGCTAGGCAATGCTGTGGACCATCTTCGTCGTCCTGCTGATCATGTGGATGCTCGGCATGGCGACGTCGTACACCCTCGGGGGGTTCATCCACATCCTGCTGCTGCTTGCCATCGCGTCGATCCTGATTCAGGTGATTCAGGGTCGCAGACCCGCGTGAGTCTCGCCGAGCGCGACACGCACGCGCGCGCTCGGCGAGAATCGTCCCCGGCGCCGGCGGGATTCGCCATCGACGTGCGCAGCACGTCGCTGAGCATTCTCGCCGCGTCGGCGGCGGTGGCCCTGCTCTGGTGGGCATCCGCCGTCTTCGTGCCCCTCCTCCTGTCGCTCCTCATCTCACACGCGCTCGAACCGGCCGTCGCCCTGCTCGAGCGGCGCCGCATTCCGCGCGGCCTCGGCGTCTTCGTCGTCGTCATCTGCGCGACGGCGGCCGTCGGCTACGGCGTCTATGCCCTCGGCGAACCCGCGTCCACGTTCATCGACCAGATGCCCGCGCAGGCCCAGAAGCTCCGGATGGAGCTCGAGCGCCGCGCCCGCGACGGCTCGAGCGCGCTCGATCGGGTCCAGCAGGCGGCCAATGAGCTCGAGCGCGCCGCGACCACGGCCGCCAAGCCGGCGCCGGCGCCGTCAGGCGTGCAGCGCGTCCGCATCGAAGAGCCGCCGTTCCGTCTCGGTGACCTCGCCTGGCGGGGATCGCGCGGGCTGATTGAATTCTTCGCCGAGATCGCCGTCGTATTTTTCCTGACGTACTACCTGATGCTGGCGGGCAATTTTTATCGCCGCAAGATCGCCGGGATGGCGGGACCGACGTTGAGCCGGAAGCGGCTCGTGCTTCGGATCATGGACGACGTCGACCGGCAGATCAGGCGGTACCTGCTCGCGCGCGCGATGATCAGCCTGATCGTCGCCGTCGCGACCGGCGCCGCGCTCGCCGCCTTCGGCATGAAGCAGTTTGCGATGTGGGCCGTGATCGCCGGCGTGTTGAACGTCATTCCGTACGTCGGGCCCATCGCGGCGATCGTCGGCATCACGATCGCCGCCTTCGCGCAGTTCGACAACCTCACGCAGACCGGGCTGGTCGCCGGCGTCGTGTCGCTCATCGCGTTTCTCGAGGGCAACGTCCTCACGCCGAAGCTGACCGGCCACGCCGGCAGCATGAACGCGGCCGCAATCTTCACCGGGATCCTCTTCTGGGGCTGGCTCTGGGGCGTCTGGGGAATGCTGCTGGCCGTGCCGCTGATGACCGCGATCAAAGCGGTCTGCACGCACATCGAAACACTGAATCCGATCGCCGCGCTGCTCAGCGAATGAGAAGGGCTAAGGGCTGAAGGCTCAGGGCTCAGGGGAAGGACTGAGTGCTTTCGGCACTCAGCCCTAAGCCCTAAGCCCTAAGCCCTAGTTATTCGCAGTAGCCGGGCGGCGGTTGAGTCCGCGCATGAAGCTGTCCGCTTCAATCGGGTTCGTGACGGTGCGTTCCATCACGATGTTGCGCACGTGGATGCCCTTGCCGTAGGTGTTCTCGTTCGCGTCGTCGTCCGGCTTGAGGACGCCGCCGGTGAGGTCGATGCCGGCGAACAGCCCCTGCGCCCGCGAGTACGAAAGAATTTCCGCCTTCAGCTGCGCGTCGGTCATCGCCCGCGCGTCACGTCCGACGGGACCCGCCGCGAGGGACGCTTCGGCGCCGAGCGCGACTTTGTCTTCGAGCAGGTGCTTCACGCCGTTGTCGTTCATGACCAGCAGCACGAGATCCGCCGACTGCCCGCCGATCTGGAAGCCGACGCTGCCCTTCGCGAGCATCATGAACGCCGGAGCCGTCCAGCCGGTCGGGCTGGCCGTGTTGCGGCAGCTGAGGACGCCCTTCCCGTATTCGCCGCCGAAGATGAACGCCGCTTTCTTGACGTTCGGAATGACGGCCACGCACTCGGCTTTGTCCCACAGTTCCTGCGGGACGTCTTTATCCGGCGTGGCGTGGAGCTCCTGCAGCACTTCCGCGGCGTTCTGCAGGCGCTTGGCCTCGTCCTTCGTCATCGCCGCGCTGTGCGCGACTGACGACGCGGCGAGAGTGGTAATACCGGCGATCAGAAACTTACGCATGACTTCTCCTCCCTCTCGAACTCGACTTTTTTTTCCTCGGAACCTTGCCGCCGGCGCGCCGTGCCTCGGACAACCCGATTGCGATCGCCTGCTTGCGACTCGTCACCCGCTTGCCCGAGCGTCCGCTTCTCAACGTCCCGTGCTTCCGTTCGTGCATCGCACGTTTCACTTTGCTCTGTGCCTTCGCTCCGTACTTCGCCATCAATGCACCCCTTCTGAATGTGCACGTGCCTCAGGGCCGTGAGGTTGCAAGTTACGTGCGCGGGAGCGGCGTTTCGGCGGGCCCGGCCATAACCTTGCCGGTCGTCGTGAAGCGGGAGCCGTGACACGGGCAGTCCCAGCTGGACTCGGCCGTGTTCCACTCGACCAGACACTGCATGTGCGTGCAGACCGCGGAGACCTTCGACAGCGAACCGTTCGGATGGCGATACACCGCGACCGGCGCACCGTGCAGCTGGAGGACTTTGCCTTCGCCGCGTCGGACGCTCCGGCTGGACTTGCCCTCGGTGCCCGCGAAGCGATCGCGGATGAGGTAGTACGGATAATCCTTGTTCTCGGAGAGGTAGTCCCACAACCCCCGCGTGATCGCCGTGCGGTTGATGTCGAAGAGCTCGCGCCAGGGGTTGGTGACGCCGGTGACGGCGTCGCGCGCCATGATCGCGCCGACGGTGCTGAAGGTGATGCCGTTGCCGGAAAAGCCCGTCATCGCGAACTGCCCCGACGCCGTCTCGCCGATGTACGGAAGGCCGTCACGTGTCTCGATGACCTGGCCCGACCAGCGGTGCGTGATCTCGGCCCCAGGCAGAATTGCCATGAGCTTGCCTTCCACCTGCTTGAAACAGTCGCGCTCGTCGTCTGCCTGCCCGGTCTTGTGGTCGGCGCCGCCGAAGATGACGTAGTCGCCGCCCTTGTCCCGATCGACGCGCAGGTAGTAGTACGGCGTCGCCATGTCCCAGAACATCGCGGATGGCAGCAGATCGCTCTTGATCTTCGCGCGGAGGGCGTAGGTGGAGTACTGGTAGAGATCCGTCTGCAGGACCGTCGCCTTCAGCATGTTGGTCTTGCCGACGATCGGCACGTGGGTCGCGATGACGACATGCGCGGTAGAGAGCGTGTGGCTGCCGACCTTGACGGCCTGAGCGCCTTTGTCCTGACCGGTGACTTCGGTCACTTCGCTCTGCTCGAACACGAAGCTGCCGTCGCCGTTCACGGCGTCGACGAGCGCGCTGACGTACTTGAGCGCGTGAAACTTCGCCTGATGATCGAAACGGATCCCCGGCCGCAGCAGGCCCGGGATCGACTCCATGTACTCCGCGTCGAAGCCCGCAGACGTCACACAGGCCGCTTCGTCCTGCAGTTGCTTGACCTGCTTCGCGTTGCCGGAATCCCCGTCGAAGCTCGTGTGCAGGTAGCCGTCGGTCCACTCGAAGTCGCAGTCGATGCTTTCCTGCTGGATGTTCTCGTCGATCTGATGGATCGCCGCGAACCCCGCATCCCAGATCGCCTGCGCGTGCGATGATCCGAACTTCTTCGTCAGCTCGCAGAACGTAAAGTCCGTGACGGCCGCCAGGTGCGCGGTTGTGTGACTGGTCTCGCCCTGCGCGCAACGGCCGCGCTCGACGAGTGCGACCTTCAGGCCCGCGCGCTTCATCAGGTACGCGGTGGTCACCCCGGCCACGCCGCCGCCGACGACGACGGCGTCGAACGTCATGTCGCGGGAGAGCGCCGGGAATTTCCGTTGCGGGACGTCGATCCAGAACGGTTTCGTGTTCACGGGTGCCGCTGGTTCGAGAAGAGGCGGCCCTTGTCCAGGCCGAACTGCGGGTTCGCGCGGCTGCCGCTGACCTTGATCGGAATGGCGCTGCCGCCGCCGTCGCGGCGAAACAGCGGGTCCACGACTTTCAGCAGCACGCGCTTGATCCCGGTGGTCGTCTCCGAGACCTTCGCGTCCATGAAGAGCGTGCCCTTGAAGTCCATGGTCCCGGGCTCGAGCGCGTAGTTGCCGGCGAGCTGTACGAGCGCGCCCGGGACGTCGAACTGCACCTTCGGCAGCGTCAGCGTGCCGCCGGCCAGCGCGAACTGTCCCTCGAACTTCGACTGCACGCGCCTGGCGTCCTGCTCCGCGTCCTCTCCGGGTTTTCCACGGCCGCGCCGGCTCAGCTCGTTGATCTTGTCCTGCACGGTGTCGCTGGTGAACCGCGTGCCGGCCAGCGCGAAATGCCCGTCCAGCTTCAGCTTCTTGACGACATCCACGTGGCCCGGCGGGAGGACGAACGACGTTCGGAGCCTGAGCGCTCCGCTCATCGGCGACTTCGGCGCGTCGACGGCGAGCCGCAGCAGGTCCTCGAGACGCCCGCGCTCGATCGAGACGTCGAGCTTCACGGTGCGCCCGTGGACGTTCGGATTGCCGAGGACGTCGCCTTTGGCGATGACGCGCGTGTTCAGAAACGACGCGTCGATCTCATCGAGGATCGTGTTGCCGTTGGTGCCGTCCACGATCGTGTGATACGTCGCATGCAGCGGCACCGGATGTCCGCCGGTTTTGACGATGCGGAATTCGGGCGTGTCGGTTTCGCCGTGGACGTCGATGCGCTCGAGGCGGCCGCCGAACTGGCCGTGCGCCGAGAGTATGCCGGCGACGCCGTCAAAGACGCTCAGGTCGGCGCGGTTGAACGCGAACACGCCGCCGAGCGGCGTGCCGCCTGGATCGTCGGGCTGCCAGGGACCGAACGACCCGCGGGTCTCGATCTCTCCTGGCGGGATCGCGTTGGTGAGGGTGGCCTCGAACGGCATGGCCATGCCCGCCGACAAGGAAGTCATGTGAAGATCGTGGATGTCCCACACGCGGGGCGGCTTGTGCGCCTCCGACGGAATAATCGTCAGGCGCGCGCCCATGGAGTACAAGTGGTCCACGACGATCGTCCGCGCCATCGACTCGGCGCGATCCGGCTGGCGGATGGACGGCGGCCCCGTGCGCTCGTCGTCGTCGCCCTTGTCCTTGTTGTGATCGGGTGGAATCTGGATGTCGAGACCTTCGATCGTCAGGCGTGAGATGTGGCGATGATAGAAGAACGTGAGGATCGCGGCGTCCGCCGAGAAGTGCGCGATCGAGATGAGCGGCGGCACGTCGGTCCGGCCGTGATGCCGGATGGTGAGGCCGCGTCCCTCGGCGCGCAGGGACGGCCACGTCTGCAGGTGCAGCTCCTTGAGTTCGACCTGCGCGTCGAGCCGTTCGGCGAGCGTCGCGATGACGCGCTGCCGCGCCGTTTCTTCCGAGAGTGGCGCGACGGCGACGAACGCGATCGCGATCGTGACCGCGAATGCTATCAGTAGGACCAGGACGAAGATGACCAACTTGCGGGCACGCGTGAGCGCCACGGGCAACGGGGTTGCAAGATGACAGCCAAGGCCGTGCTGAAACGACTTGCCACCCGTCTGTTTACCGATGACCTGCTGGGCTGGTCGGCCCAGATCTCTTACTACTTCTTTCTGGCGCTATTCCCGGCCCTCATCCTCTTCGTCGCCGTCGCCAGCTTCTTCCCGATTGAGCATTTCACGGACATCGTCCTGGGAATTCTTACCCGCATTGCCCCTCAGGATGTCCTCTCACTGGTCGATCGGCAGCTCATGGTCATCGCCGAAACCCACAGCGCCGGGTTGCTGACGTTCGGGATCATCGGCACCGTGTGGACGGCATCCGCCGGGATGCAGACGCTCATTCGGACGCTGAACTTCGCCTATCACGTCCCCGAGACGCGCCCCTGGTGGCGTGTGCGGCTGCGGGCCATGCTCCTGACGCTCGTCGTGCCGGCCTTCGCGGTGGCGTCGATGACCGTCGTCCTCGTCGGCCCGGTGGTCGGCGAACGGCTGGCCTCGGCGCTCCATCTGAGCGCCGTCTTTCTCTGGAGCTGGCGCATCGTCCATTGGCCGCTCGTGTTCATGCTGGTGGTGTCGGGGCTGTCGTTCGTTTACACCGTTGGGCCGGACGCGTCACACCGATGGCAATGCCTGATCCCAGGCTCATGCATGGCGACGGGCATCTGGATTGGCGCGTCGCTCGGACTGCGTTGGTATGTCGAGTCGCTGGCGACCTACCAGAAAACCTACGGCACGATCGGCACGGCGCTCGTGATTCTGCTCTGGTTCTACGTCTCGGGCTTCGCGATGTTGCTTGGCGCGGAGCTGAATTCGGTCGTGAACGAAGTCGTTCCCGAGGCGGCCGACTGACGACCGCACGCCGGCACTACGGCTGAGCTTCGCCGTGGCACATCCTTTGAAGCTCACCCGTACGAATGTTCCCTGTTCCGGTACGCCGCGTTGTCACGTCCCTCTCCGTTGCGGCGATTGCGGTCGCCGCATCCGCCTGCCGCGAGTCAGGAGTCATTCAGGTCAAGTCGCTGAACTTCAAGGGCGTCAAAGCCGTGGACGTCTCGGCGTTGCGGGGCGCGCTCGTCACGAAAGCGAGCGCGAAGTTCTTCTGGGGCAAGAAACGGTTCTTCGACCGCTCGCAGTTCGAAACCGACCTCAAGCGCCTCAGCGCGTTCTACAGCGACCGCGGCTATCCGCACGCCCGCATCAGCAGTTTCGACGTCAAGCTCAGCCCGAAGCAGGATGCCGTGGACGTCACGCTGACGATCGACGAAGGCGACCCCGTGATCGTCCAGTCGATCGACTACAAAGGCTTCGACGCCATCCCCGAAGCCCATCTGAAGACGGTCAAGCGCGACGCGCCGATCAAGGTGAAGCAGCCGCGCGACAAGGCCTTCGTCCTGACGACGCGCGAGATGGCGCTCAACGAGCTGCGCGATCATGGTTATCCCTACGCCTCGGTCACCGTGGATGAGGACGATGGGCCGGACGGCAACCACGCGACGCTGACCTTCGTCGGCGACGCGGGCAAGCTGGCCTACTTCGGCCCGACGACGGTCCAGGGCAACGAGAGCGTCAGCAATCGAGTGATCCTGCGGCAAGTGACGTTCAAGGAAGGCGACCTCTACCGCCGCAGCCGCGTCCAGGACGCGCAACGCCGCCTCTACGGCCTCTCGCTCTTCCAGTTCGCCAACGTCGAGCCCATCGACATCGAGAAGCAGCCTGCGATCGTCCCGACGCGGATCACGGTCGCCGAGGGCCCGCGCCAGCGCGTGAACATGGCATTCGGGTACGGCACGGAAGAACAGGCGCGCGTCGACGCGGAATATCACCGCCTGAACTTCTTCGGCGGCGCCCGCGAAGCGGGCGTGCACGCGCGGTGGTCAGCGCTCGATCGCGGCGTCCAGGCCAGCCTGAACCAGCCGTACCTCTTCGACCCGCACACGTCGCTCAATTTCCAGGCGCAGCAGTGGTACGCCTTCACGCCGGCCTACCGGTCGACGACGACCGGCGTGATGACGACGGCGACGTACCGGATACGGCAGCGGACGTCGGCCGCGCTGACGTTCCGGAACGAGCGCGACGTCAGCATCATCAATCCCGACATCGCGTCCGACCCGAAGCTGCGCAATAACCTGATCGCGCTCGGCCTCAACCCCGAGACGCAGGAACAGCGCGGGTTTCTGAACTCCATCAAGATCGAAGGCCATCATTCGACGGCCGACAACCTGCTCAACGCGACGAAGGGCTATCAGGCGACCGCGTCCATCGAGGAGGCCGGACGCCTCCTGCCCGGCACGTTCAGGTTCACGCAGGTGACGCTCGACGGCCGTCACTATCTGTCGTTCGGCAAGCGGTTCACGATCGCCAACCGCGCGCAGCTCGGCAACATCAGCGCGCCCGCCGACGACCTGACGGCCGTGCCGTTCTCGCGCAAGTTCTTCCTCGGCGGCGCGACCAGCGTGCGCGGCTGGGGCCGCTACGAGATCAGCCCGCTCAGCGATTCCGGCCTGCCGATCGGCGGCAACAGCATGTTCGAGTACAGCGCGGAGGCGCGCGCGCGGATCCGCGGCAGCTTCGGCGCGGTGCTCTTCTTCGACACGGGCAACGTCTGGGCGGACAGCTGGGGCATGCATCTCAACGACCTGCGGAACGCGGTCGGCACGGGCCTCCGCTACCAGACGCCCGTCGGACCGCTGCGGTTCGACTTCGGCTACCAGCTCAACCCGATTCCCGGCCTGCTCGTGAACGGCAGCCCGCAGTCGCGGCGGTGGCGCGTGCATTTCAGCATCGGGCAGGCCTTCTGATGCGCCGCCTCAGCAAGATCCTGCTCCGCTGGACGGCGGGCGCGTTCGTCACGCTCGTCCTCGTCATGGTTCTCGGGGGGATCGTCGTCGAGACGTCGTTCTTCAAGAACTGGCTGCGCGGCTTCATCGTCCGGCAGGCCAACGAACGTCTCGAGGGCACGCTCGCCATCGGGCGGCTGCGCGGGAGTCTCTTCTCCGGCATCGAGCTCGACGACGTCCGCGTGATGCTCGACAACCAGCCGGTGATCTCGATTGACGCGATTACCTCGCGGTACACCATCCGCGAGCTCGTCTCCGGCGGCGTCACGATTGACGACGTCACCCTCGTCCACCCCGTCGTCGCGGCGCACCGCGAGGGCGACGGCTGGCAGTTGTCGCGGCTGGTCAAGAAGGACGCGAACGAGGCCGACCGGCGCGGTCCGTCCAAGCCGATCACCATCCGCCACATCAACATCACGAAGGGGCACTTCACCGTCGACAAAAAGCCCGGCGAGCAGTCCGTGAACATCCCGGACACGTACGACGCGTTCGAAGCGGCGCTGTCGTTCGCCTACGCGCCGGTCCACTTCACGATCGGCATCGACCGCATGACGTTTGCCGCGTCGAACCCCACGCTCGAAATGCGGCAGGTCAACGGCGCGATCGCGGTGGAAAGCGACAAGATCAACTTCAAGGCGCTGACCGTCCGCACGGCCGAAACGGGCATCTGGACCGACGGCGCACTCGAGAACTACCTGAAGCAGCCGACGTTCAAGCTCGCGGTCAGCCTGACGCCGCTGTCGCTCCCCGAGGTCCATCGTCTCGTGCCGGCCGTGAAGGAGATGCGCGTCACGCCGACGGTGAACGTGCGCCTGAGCGGGACGCTCGAGGGACTCGCCACCGAATTCAGCGCGAAGTCGAGCGCCGGCAACTTCTCGGGCAAGGGCAAAGTCGCGGTGGCCGGTCCCGATCGCGTGTTCCAGGGCGAGGTCGCGGTCCATCACCTGGACCTCGCCCCGTTCCTGAACAACGCCGAGCAGAAGAGCGACATCACCGTCTACGCAAAAGTGGACGTCCGGGGCCCGGCCGGCTTCGACACGCTGCGCGGCACGGTCGCGGCGGATGCCCCGCACGTCGAGACCCACGGGTACGTCGTCACCGGCATCCGCGCCAACGCCAAGATCGACGGCCGCAAGATCAACTTCGACACCTCGGAGCGGGCGTACCGCTCGAACACCACCGCCGCCGGCTCGGTGGAGTTTGCCAGCGACGCGCGTCCGGAGACGCGCTTCGATCTTCGCGGCGTCGTCAAGGACGTCGGGTTCACGTACCTGCCGAAGCAGACACGCGTGCCGCCCGTCGAAACGAAGCTGACGGCCGACTATCACGTCCGCATCGTCATCCCGCGCAAACCCGGCTGGCATGTGGACGGCGACGTCACGCTCGGCACGTCGAGCGTCGCCGGCGTCACGGTGGCCGACGGATCGAAGGCGTCGTTCTTCGTCGAGCCCGACGTCGTGCGCTACGAGGCGGATGCCACGGTTGCCGACGTCGACCTGAAGCGGATCGGCGACTCGTTCAACATCACGGCGCTGCAGCAGCCGCGGTATCAGCAGAACCTCAACGGCCTCGTCATTGCTAAGGTGGATGCCACGGCCACCGAGAAGATGACGCTCAACGCGAGCGGAGAACTGCACGACTCGTCGATCTTCGGGGGGACGATTCCGCGGCTGACGTTCGAGTCGTCCATCGCGAACAACGACCTGCACGTCAAGGCGAGCGGTCAGATCGAGAAGATCAACCCGGCGATCGCGGCCGCGAAACCGTCGCTCGATGGCAGTCTCACCGGCAGCATCGACACCGTCGAGCTGACGATGCAGCATCTCTCACAGGGGACGGATCTGAACTCCGTCGCGGCATATGTCCTCGCGGACTTCGGTCCGTCCTCTGTCGGCAAGTACAGCATCGACAAGGCCTACGTCCAGGCCGATTACCACAACGCCGTCGCCGACGTGCAGTACATCCAGGCGTACGGCCACGACGTCGTCGCGCAGGGCAACGGCACCATCGCGCTGAACGAGACCGATCAGTCCGGCTTCTGGTTCCACGCGGAAGCCTCGCACCTCGGGCAGGTCGGCACGATGATGGAAACCGGCAAGGAGCTCACGGGCATCGGCACGGTCGACGCGGTCGTCTCGGGCAACAAGAAAGAATTCGTGGCGAACGGCACCGCAACCGGCAACGGGCTTCGCTACGGCGACTACGGCGCGCTGGCGGCGTCGACGAAGTTCACGGCGAAGATTCCGGACCTCGACGCGCAACGGGCGACCGTCACCGCCGACACCAGCGCGACGTTCGTGGACATCCCGGGATTCCAGGTGAACGAGCTCACGGCGAAGACCGAGTACTCCGACAAGAACGTGAAATACGACCTGACGGCGAAGCAGCCGATGCGCGAGCTTGCGACGCAGGGCGAGGTGGTGCTCCACCCCGACCACAACGAAGTCCACCTCGCGCAGTTCAAGCTGACGTCGCAGGGCATGGCGTGGCAGAACGTCGAAGGCCACGTGCCGGCGATTCAGTGGGGCAACGGCGTCGTCATCGTCAAGGACCTCGCGCTGACGGACGCGGCGATGCGGCAGCAGCAGATTCTCGCCAACGGGACGTTCGGAAAACCGGGCGAGACCCTGACCGTCGAACTGAAAGATATCAACCTGAGCGTCGTCGACGCGTTCCTGCTCCGGCCGCAGCAGTTGACGGGCAGCGTCAACGCGAAGGCCGTCGTCAGCGGAACGTCGGACGCGCCGGCCGTGGCCGCCGACTTCGCGATCCGCGACGGCAAGTTCCGCGACATCCCGTGGCAGTCCTTCACCGGCAAGGTGAACTACTCGCCGCAATCGATCGTGCTCGACACGACGCTCAAGCAGACCGACGCGCAGTGGCTCACCGCGAAGGGCGAGCTGCCGATGACGTTCGTCCGTGGAAAGAAGACGGCCGACAAGCTGGACCTCCATGTCGACAGCAGCACGATCGATCTCGGCATCATCCAGGGATTCACGTCCGCGGTGACCGGCGTCCGCGGCACGCTGCAGGCCAAAGTCGATTTGACGGGGACGGCGGCAGATCCGCGGATGCAGGGCGGCATCAGCATCAAGGACGGCGCGTTCAAGTCGGAAGACAGCGGCGTCACCTACAAGGCGCTCAACGGGCAGATCGACTTCCAGCCGGATCGCGTCCACATCACCGACCTGCACGTCCTCGACGCCGACAACGACTCGCTCAGCCTCACCGGCGAGCTCGGCGTCGCGGGGTTCTCGGTGTCGAACGTCAATCTCGGCTTCTACGCGGACAACTTCAAGGTCCTCGGCAACGACGTCGGCAACCTGCACGTCAGCAGCAACCTCGAGCTCACGGGCACGCTGGCCAAGCCGAAGCTGCAGGGCGATCTGGGCGTCTCGACCGGCAACATCAAGCTGGATACGATCCTCGCGAAGTTCAACAGCGCGTACGCGACGACGACGATCGATACCGCGCAGAAGCAAGGCGCGCAGGACGAGACGCGGCCCGGGATTCTCGGACAGCTCGAGCTGGGCGTCCACCTGACCATTCCCGACGATCTCGTGGTGAAGGCCGACGACCTGCAGGTCGGCGATTCACTCGTCGGCCTGGGCAAGGTGAACCTCACGCTCGGCGGCGACGTGAACATCGCGGCCGCGCCCGGCAAGCCGATCACGCTCGTCGGCGAAGTGAACACGGTTCGCGGCTTCTATGACTACCAGGGCCGCCGGTTCACCATCCTGCGGGACGGCAAGGTGCAGTTCCAGGGCGATCCCATCACCCAGCTCGACCCGGCGCTCGACGTCGCCGGCGAACGGACGATTCAGGCCGTCACCGTGCACGTCAACGTGCGCGGGCGGCTGCGCAAGCCGGAGATCGAGCTCACGAGCACGCCGCCGCAGGAGCAGGCCGACATCCTCGCGCTCATCATCTTCAACCAGCCGATGAATCAGCTCGGCGAGGGCCAGCAGCTGTCACTCGCCCAGCGCGCGGGCACCATGGCCGCCGGCGCGGTGACCAACCAGCTGACGGGATCGATTGCGAACTCGCTCAACCTCGATCAGTTCGAGATCAACCTCGCCCCGGACAGCGGCAGCGCCGCGGAGCTGACCATCGGCCAGCAGCTCGGTCAGAACCTGTATGTGAAGGTGCAGCAGGGGATCGGCGACAACAGCCAGACGAACTTCGTCCTCGAGTACGAGTTCACCAAGTGGCTGCGCCTGCAGACGAACGTCCTCGAGGGCTCCGGCACGCAGCAGCAGCTCTTCCAGCGCGTGAAGAGCACCGGCGCCGACCTCGTGATCTCGTTCGCCTTCAAATAGAGCTTCATCACGAAGGCACGAGAGGAAACGAAGGACACGAAATCTCTTTTCTTAAGAAAGAGCGTTCGTGACCTTCGTGTGTCCTTCGTGCCTTCGAGATAAAAGAGCTCTTACCCGGTGGCTTTACCAGTTGCGGAAGTCGTCGGCGATCGTCATGTTGGGCCGGCGGCGCAGCACATGCCAGGCGATCGTCATCATTGCTACCGCCACGAGGGCTTGTAAGACCTCCACACCGACGTGAAGGACAAGCCAGCCCACGAGCGAACACAAGACGATTACAGCGACGATCACGAGAAGCATGTGCCTGAGCTCTGCAAACCCGCTGCCTGAAACGCGTACGTAGCGGACTACCACCGAGACCGTGGCATCCGCGTTGCTCAGCTCAAGGCTCAGGAGGCGCGGGTCGAATCATGGCTTCGTATCTGGTCACGGGGGGCGCGGGTTTCATCGGGTCTCATCTTGCGGAAGAGCTGCTTCGACGCGGACATCACGTCCGCGTGGCTGATAACTTCGTTACCGGCAAACGGCACAACCTCGCTCATCTGCCGTGCGTCGAGCTCCTGGAAGGCGATTTGGCGGACACGTGCTTTGCCGAGCGCGCGGCTGCGGGCATGGACTACGTGCTGCACCAGGCGGCGATTCCGTCGGTCCCACGAAGCGTCGAAGATCCCTGGCCCTCCAACCGGTCGAACATCGACGCCACGCTCAGCGTGCTCATGGCCTCGCGTAAAGCGGGTGTGAAACGCGTGGTCTATGCCGCGTCCTCATCTGCCTACGGGAATACACCGACGCTTCCTAAACGTGAAGACATGCCGACGAGCCCGCGTTCGCCGTACGCGCTGCAGAAGCTCGTCGGTGAGCAGTATTGCCGGCTCTTCACCGAGCTCTACGGTCTCGAGACGGTCTGCACGCGTTACTTCAACGTCTTCGGCCCGCGTCAGGATCCGAGCTCGCCGTACTCGGGCGTGATCTCGCTGTTCACATCGGCGCTCCTGACCGGCAATCGTCCGATCATCTACGGCGACGGGACGCAGACACGCGACTTCACCTACGTCGCCAACGTCGTCAGCGGCGTGCTGCTCGCGTGCGAGGCCCCGCATGTCTCTGGGCAAATGATGAATCTGGCGACCGGCGGACGCATCTCGCTGAACGACCTCGCGACTGTGCTGAGCCGCATCATCGGCGCGAATCTTCAGCCTGTCTACCGCCAGCCGCGCGCGGGCGACGTCCGCGATTCGCAGGCGGACATCGCGAAGGCGTCGCGCCTGCTCGGCTACAAGCCGATCGTGTCGCTCGAAGAGGGCCTTGCGAAGACCGTCGAATGGTGCAAATCGATCACGCCGGCCGAGGTTCCTGAAACGCCCGCTGCCTGAATGGTTTAGCTTGCGCTTGAGAAGGGCTTGCTTCTTGCAGCTTTACGGGTCGTGAGGTGCAGAGCAGGCCATGGCAGCCCGTCCCCCTAGGAAACCTTCGGCAAAACACGCTCATCGGGGCGCGCCCCACCTGGTCTCTACACATTCCAGTAAGTCGGCTTCAAAATCGGCATCGCACAGGCCGTCGATCCTCGTTGCAGACGACGACCTCGACGCGCGGACGATGTATGGCCTGTACCTCAAGTCGATGGGTTGCGACGTCTATACCGCGACCGATGGCGCAGGCGCGATCAAACAGGCGATTGCGATTCATCCGGATCTCATCGTCATGGATCTCGCGATGCCGCACGTGGACGGCTGGGCTGCGGTCGAACGGCTGCGCCGCTCTCCCGTGACGCGCAGCATTCCGATCATCGCGCTGACGGCGATTCCCGGCGCCCGCGAGAGCGCGCGACTGTCGGGCTGCGACGCGTTCATGTCGAAGCCGTGCTTGCCGCAGTTGCTCTGGTGGGAAGTCCGTCTGCTGCTCGGCCTTGGCGCCGGGCCTGAGCCGCACTACGACTCCGAAGAGGAGAGCGGCAATACTCCAATACCGTCCTGATGAGCTCTGGCATGGGCACAACCCATGCATTCTCAACAGGGCCCGTGCTATTCCGATCCACACCAACGTCCCCCGCTGAGCGTCCGCTTCGCGACGAGCTCCTGAGCGTCGAGCGCCTCGAAGAACGCGCGAAGTCGCTGGCCGCGCGTTTCACGGTCGGGCAGCCTCGCGGGCGCGCGAAGCGCCTGGCGCCGCGCCTTCGCGAGAACGCGCGGGTGTTACGCGGCGCTTACAGCGCACTGGCCGAGGATCTCCATCACGGGCGGTTCGTCACGCCTCCGGCCGAATGGCTGCTGGATCACTTCCACCTCGTCAGCGCCGAAATCCGCGCGATCCGTCAGCATCTCCCCCGCCGGTACTATCGCGAGCTGCCACGGCTGCCGCAGCGCGAGTGGCAGGGTCATGCGCGGATCTACGCGATGGCCCTCGAGCTTATCCGCCATAGCGACAGCCGGCTCGACAAGCGCCAGCTCACGCGGTTCATCAGCAGTTTTCAGTCAGTCGCCCCACTGACAATCGGCGAACTCTGGGCGTGGCCGAGCATCCTGAAGATTGCCCTGATTGAGAATCTCCGTCGCCTTGCGGAGGAAATCCTCGAGGCACGGAGCGCGCGGCGTGCCGCCGACGCGTTCATGACGGCGTGCGAAGGACTGTCGGCGCCGTGCATGTTGCCGCCCGACTGCAGCACGGCGTTCATCGTCCGGCTGCTGCAGCGGATGCGCGAGCACGGGACGGAAGTCTCGGCGCTGCACGACGCGATCGAACAACACCTGCACACGCGCGGCAGCACCGTGGAAGAAGCCATCCGCACGGAATACCAGCATCAGGCGGCGGCACAGGTGTCGGTCGCCAATGCGCTCACGAGCCTGCGTCTCACCTCGACACTCAACTGGAGCGATTACTTCGAGTCGGTGAGCCTCGTCGAGCACGTGCTGCAGCGGGATCCCGCCGGCGCGTACGGCGCGATGGACTTCCTCAGCCGCGATCGCGTGCGGCAGGCGGTCGAAGAACTCGCCGCGCCGACCGGTGAAGCCCAGGTCAGTGTGGCGCTGAAAGCCGTGGACACCGCGCGGCAGGCGGTCGAAGCGGGCGGCATGGGCACGCCGGCCGCGCACGTCGGCCATCATCTGGTCGGAGACGGACGCCGCGAGCTCGAGCTCGACATCGGCTACCGGCCGAGGCTCTCGCGCCACGCGCGGCGCTTCGCCCTGCGGTGGCCGAACCTCGTGTACTTCTCGTCCATCGGCCTGCTGACGACGCTGCTTGTCGCGGTCGGCGCCTTCTATGTCGGCCTCTACGGCGCATCGCGCGCGACGGCGATATGGACCGCGCTGCTCCTGCTCATTCCCGCGACCGAAGTGGCGCTCGTCTTCGTCCAGCGGCTGCTCGCGATGTTCATCCGTCCGAGGCGCCTGCTGCGCCTCGACTTCGAGCACGGCCTCCCGCAGGACGCGCGGACGATGGTGATCGTCCCCGTGATGCTGACGTCGACCGTCGAGGTCGATGAACTGCTGGAGCGGCTGGAGGTGTCGGCGCTCGCCAACAGCGACGAGCGGCTGCATTTCGCCGTGCTCAGCGACTTCACGGACGCCAGCGCGCGCGAGATGCCAGGCGACGCCGAGCTGCTCGAGGCGGCGAAGTCCGGCATCACGGCGCTGAACGAACGCTTCTCGGTGCACGGCGTCAGCCGGTTCTTCCTGTTCCATCGCGAGCGCCTGTGGAACCGGCACGACGAGATCTGGATGGGCTGGGAGCGCAAGCGGGGAAAGATCGAGGAGTTCAACCGGCTGCTGCGCGGGTCGAAAGACACGAGCTTCGCCGTGCAGGTGGGATCGGCCGACATCCTGCCGTCAATCCGCTACTGCCTCACGCTCGACTCGGACACGCGCCTGCCGCGCGACGCCGCGCGGAAGCTGGTCGGCATCATCCATCACCCGATGAACCGGCCGCAGATCGATCCGGCCACGCGCAGGGTGGTCCGCGGCTACGGCATCCTCCAGCCGCGCGTGAGCGTGACGATGACGAGCGCGGCCGGCTCGCTGTTCGCGCGGATCTACGCGGGGCATACGGGCGTCGATCCGTACACGACGGCGGTCTCCGACACGTACCAGGATCTGTTCGACGAAGGCATCTTCACCGGGAAGGGCCTCTACGACGTCGACGCGTTCATGAAGGCGCTCGAGCATCGCGTGCCCGAGAACGCCGTGCTCTCGCACGACCTGTTCGAGGGCCTGTTCGCGCGGACCGCCCTCGTTTCCGACATCGAGGTCGTCGACGACTATCCGTCGAGCGTCCTCGCGCACGCGCGCCGCCAGCATCGCTGGGTGCGCGGCGACTGGCAGATCCTGCTGTGGCTCTTCCCGTGGGTGCCGACGCGGACGGGCGTCGCGCGCAACGTGCTGCCGGTCATCGCGCGCTGGAAGATCCTCGACAACCTCCGCCGCAGCCTCGTCACGCCGGTGACGCTGATCGTCCTGCTCTTCGGCTGGACGGCGATGCCCGGCGATCCGGCGGTCTGGACGCTGGCGACGATCATCGCGCTGACGTTCTCGCCGTCGCTCTGGCTCGTCGAAGCCGTCGCCAGTCCGCGCCCGTGGCAGCCGTGGCGCGTCATGCTGCGCAACCTCGTGGACGACACGAGGACGGCGCTCGCGCGCGCCGGCCTCCAGTTGATCTTCCTCGCGTATCAGGCGGCCGAGATGGCCCACGCGGTCGTCGTCACGCTCGTGCGCGTCGTGTTCACCCACCGCAAGATGCTCGAGTGGCAGCCGGCCGCGGCGACGGCGCGCGCCGGCGGCTCGACCCGCGGACCGCGGGCCTTCGTCGAGCAGATGCTCGCCAGCCCGGCCCTCGCGGCGTTGACGCTGATCGTCGTCGCGATCTCGCGGCCGAGCGCGCTGGCGCCGGCGGCGCCGATTCTGGCGCTGTGGACGATCGCGCCGTTCGTGGCGTGGCGGTTCAGCCGGCCGGCACCCTACAACCGGCCGCCGCTCTCGGAGATCGACGCGAAGTACCTCAAGGGCGTCGCGCGGAACTCGTGGAAGTTCTTCGAGGAGCACGTCGGCGAAGTCGATCACTGGCTGGCGCCCGACAACTGCCAGAACACGCCGGACGCGTTCGTCGCGCACCGCACGTCGCCCACCAACATCGGGATGTGCCTGCTCGCCACGCTGGCCGCGCACGACTTCGAGTTCATCGACACGGGCACGCTGCTCGATCGCACGGAGCGCGCGATGAACACCATCGAGTCGCTCGAGCGCTTCGAAGGGCATCTGCTGAACTGGTACGACTCGTCGAGCCTGGTGCCGCTCAACCCGCGCTACGTGTCCTCAGTGGACAGCGGCAACCTCGCCGCCTCGCTGATCACGCTGGCCGAGGGCCTGCGGCAGCTCGCGGCGAAGGACGGCGAGCCGGCCGAGCGTCTCGAGCGGCTGGCCCAGCGTGCCGCCGCGTTCGCGGAGGGCATGAACTTCAAGATGCTCTACGACGAGCAGCGCGGGCTGCTGTCGATTGGCTTCCGCCCGGCCGACGCCGAAGGCCCCGGCCGCCTCGACAACGCGTTCTACGACCTGCTCGCGACCGAAGCGCGCGTCGCGAGCTTCGTCGCGATCGCCAAGGGCGACATCCCCGAATCGCACTGGTTCCTCCTCGGCCGCCCGATGACGAGCGTCTCCGGCATCCCCACGCTCCTCTCCTGGAGCGCGACGATGTTCGAGTACCTGATGCCGCTGCTCGTCCTGCGCAGCTACCCGGAAACGCTGCTCGACGAGACGTGCCGCATGGCGGTCGTGCAGCAGATGAAGTACGGCGAGCGCCGTCACGTGCCCTGGGGCGTCAGCGAATGCGCCTACGACGTCGTCGACCGGCACGGCACGTATCAGTACAAGGCGTTCGGCGTGCCGGGCCTCGGGCTGAAGCGCGGCCTCGGCGACGAGCTCGTCGTCGCGCCGTACGCGACCGGCCTGGCGGCGATGATCGAGCCCGGCGGCGCGGCCACCAACTTCCGCCGGCTCGCGCAGGCGGGCGCCGAGGGACCGTACGGGTTTTTCGAGTCGATCGACTACACCCCGCGGCACGTCGCCGAGAACGGCGCGCATCCCGGCGACGAGACGTCGCAGCAGCGCGGACAGGGCACGGTGGTGCGCGCGACCTTCGCGCATCACCAGGGCATGACGATCGTCGCGCTCGTGAACGCGCTGCTCGACAACCGGATGGTCGAGCGTTTCCACTCCGACCCGCGCGTGAAGGCGACCGAACTGCTGCTGCAGGAGCGGGTGCCGCGCCGCGCGCCGGTCACGCAGCCGCGTCCGCTCGAAGCCACGCGCAAGTCGACGCCGGTCGGCAGCGACGCCGTCCGCCGCTTCAAGTCGGCGTCCACGCAGTTCCCGCACGCCGCGTTCCTCTCCAACGGCCACTACGTCTCGATCGTCACGAACTCCGGCGGCGGGTCGAGCCGGTGGCGCGGACGCACGGTCACGCGCGATCGCCGGGACGCGACGACGGATCCCGGCGGCCAGTACATCTATCTGCGCGACGTCCGCTCCGGACGGGTGTGGTCGGCGACGGCGCAGCCCTTCGGCGGCGATCCGGAAGACTACCTCGTCATGCTCTCGCCCGAGCGCGTCACGTTCCATCGCGCGGACGACGGCGTGGCGACGAATCTCGACATCGCCGTCTCGCCCGAGGACGACGTCGAAGTGAGACGCGTCGGCATCACGAACCACAGCGACCGCATGCGCGAGATCGAAGTCACCAGCTACGCCGAGATCTCGCTCGCCACGCACGCCGCGGACTTCAGCCATCCGGCGTTCGGCAAGCTGTTCATCGAAACGGAGTTTCTCGCCGACTGCGGCGCGCTGCTCTGCCGGCGCCGGCCCGGCGGCTTCGACGGCGACGAGGTGTGGGCCGTGCACGTGATGAGCCTCGACGGCCGGCCGCACGGCGTCGTCGAGTACGAAACCGATCGGCTGCGGTTCCTCGGACGCGGACGGGCGCCGGGCGACCCGCAGGCGCTCGACGGCCGATCGCTGTCCAACTCGGCCGGCGCGACGCTCGATCCGATCGTGTCGCTGCGGCAGCGCATCCGGCTGGCGCCCGGCGGGCACGCGCGGCTGTCGTTCATCACCGGCGTCGCCTCCAATCACGAGACGGCCGTCGCGCTGGCCAACAAGTATCGAGAGCCGAGCGCGGCGTCACGCACGTTCGCGATGGCCTCGACCGAGCGCCTG
>Ga0157378_10000744_pt1 | contig 30495 bp, 43 predicted proteins | sample M65metaG_FD_115309 | JGI IMG/M metagenome (GOLD analysis project Ga0157378, IMG submission 115309) | Miscanthus rhizosphere microbial communities from Kellogg Biological Station, Michigan, USA - M6-5 metaG | ecosystem: Host-associated > Plants > Roots > Rhizosphere > Soil | place: USA: Michigan... | reverse complement strand
GCGCAATGACGTAGAGCCACGCGCTGACAGGGAGGCCGCGATCCTGATAGCTACTCGCGCCGCGACAGGCATCTTCAAAGACCTGGCTGAGCAGATCATCGGCGACCGCCGCATCGCCGACACGCCGCAGGATGTACATTCTGATGTCGGTCGCGTGCGCGTCGTAGGCGGCGCCCAGATCGATCATCGCTCAGAACCCACTGGCCCGCCGCCGATCCGTCGCCCGCCTCTCCTGGTCGCCCGGCCGCCACATGCCCCGCTCGTCATCATCCACCCGCGCCCGCAGCACCTGCTCACACAGTGCCGCGAGCCGCCGAATGTCGTTGCGCATCAGCACCAGATCGTCGCGTGAGCCTTGCAGGATGCCGATCAGCTGCTTCGACACAAACGCCAGATCGTCAAACTCGATCGCCATCTGATCGCCGGTCATGCGGTTGTCGATCCAGGCCGAAATATCGGCCAGCTGCTGGGCCTGCAGGGGCGCGGCGTCGGCCACCGCCGCCTGGTGTTCGGTCGCCTCAAGCATCGACGCCCGCACGTCGGCCGGTGGCACGAGCCGCGCGAGCTTGGCATCGATCGCGCCGAGCCGCTGCGCCACGAGCGACAGCGCGCTGGGGATCGGGAGACTCGACTCGATGCGGCGCAGACACGGCTCGATCGCGGAGAGGTGCGCTTCCATCTCCGCCTGGCGCTCTTCGAGCAGAATCAGGTGCTGGGTCAATGCGGCGTTCTGCATGGGGATTCCTTTGCGATGATCAGCCGGCAGCGCGACGGAGTATGACGCACGCGCGTTCGGCTGATCGGCACTACTATACCCGATACGCGCCTTGCTTGCGCCCTTGTGATAAGATACACCTACGGAGTATGGCCGCGTGAGCGGCGATGCTCTTTTTTTGCGTGCCAGGAGCGGCGTGGATGATGAGACCAGGAATCAGATCGGCGATCTCGACGCGCAGCGCACGGCGCACATGGGCCGGTTGCAGGTGCTGGAGGTACAGGCCGCGCGTCAGGGCAATAGCACGCCACCCGAGGTCGTCACTGAGATCAAGGAGATCAAGACGCGGCTGGTGCCGATTGACGCCGCGATCTTCAAGCTCACCTATGTGGGCACGGTGCGCGCCGACATCCCCGGCAACGAGCGCGGCGATAACGTTGGGCGGGCCGTTGAACGCGCCCTGGAGCGCGAGCGGCGCGCGATGGTTGCCCGCGCGAGCGACGCGGAACTGATCGCCGAGGTGCGGCTGACCGTCGCACTCCAAGCGATGCAGCGCACCGTCAGCGCAGCCGGCCGCATGGCGCTGGCCGCGCTGATTATTGCTGTGGCGCTGACGGCGTACATCCTGGCCAAAGGTGGACTATGAGCGATCTTCCCATCCTACCGTTCGACGATGACAGCTTCGACCCGGCTGCGCCGCAGAAGCCTGGCCAGGCCGTGCTCGGGCTCGACTTCGCCTACATCGGCCAGGCGCTGCTAGTGTCTGACTTCGTGACCTATCTGCAAAACTACAATTTCGGCAGCATCCCGCCGGATACGATCGTCTTGCATCACACGGCGGTGCCGACCCTAGCGCAGTGGACAGCGAACGAAGCCGGATTGAGCGAGCCGCGCATCAGAGCGAAGCGCCTCGCCAAGCTGGCCGGCCTGCGCGACTTCTACGCAGCGAAAGGCTGGAGCGCCGGGCCACATCTCTTCGTGTGCGATCGCTATATCTACCTCTTCACGCCGATGAACCAGGTCGGGATCCACGCCAAATGGGGCAACAGTTTTCGCGCGATGGGCCGGCTGCACTACTCGATCGGGATCGAAATAATTGGAGATTATTCGAATCAGGTGTGGCCCACAGCCGTCGCGCGGAACGTACATGGCGCGGTGATTGCATTGCAGGCTCGGTTGGGAACATTCAATCTGCACTACCTGTACAGTGACCCGGCCAGCAAGCCCGGCCTGATCGGCAGTGGCGACAAGCAGGCCTGCGCGCATCCCGAGCGACTGCGCTACGGTGGCATTGCCAGTCACCGGGACTTCAACAAGATCGCCTGTCCCGGCGCGGCGATTACCGAGGCGTATTATATGGGCGTGCTGACTGCGGGGGAGTCGAGCGTCAGCAGTCAGAAGTCAGCAGTTCCGCCTATCGCCCACTACCGCGTCGCCGCCGCCTGCACGGGTGGCGCGACCATCAGAGCCGCGCCACGGCAGACCGGCGCGGTGCTCGGGCGATTGCACGCGGGCGACGAATGGGAGGGCGTCGAAGTGGCCGCGCAGTCGGCGACGTTCGTGACCAGCTTCGGGTCGAGTCGTGTGTGGATTCAGTCGAGCGACATGCGTTACGTATGGTCTGGGCTGCTCGAAAAGGTAAGGGAGTCGTGATGGGAACACGCGTGCCGCGACTGCCGCCGACGCATGCGCAGTACTGTCGCTGCGCTAGTCGGCCGCCCGCCGATGTGAGCCGGCCCGCCGATGGCGGCGACAGCAGCCTAGCCAGGCGCGTCGCGGAGTGTCAGGGCAGACGATGAGCAGCAGACGACAGAAGCGCAGAGCGAAGAAGAAGCGATAGCATGCCCAGTCCGATCGATCATGAGCGCAAAGCGGCCGCGCTGGCCGACCTGCTGGACGGTGATCAGCCGGCGATCGTCGCGGCGCGCTATGGTCTCCCGAGCGGCACGGTGCGCCAGTGGAAGGCCCGGCTTGTAACGCCAGATGTCACGACTGGTGTTACAGCTGGTGTTACAGCTGGTGTAACGGTGCTGAAGCGGCCGGCACTCGAAGCGCAGCAGCTCGCGCTGGGTGAGCTGATTATGGAAAACCTGCGCGCGAAGCTGATCGCCACGCAGCGAATTGCGGAATATGCTACAACGCCGACCTGGTTCGACAAACAGAGCGCCGCCGACATGGCAGAACTATTTGAAGTCATCGATCGATCTGCCATCGGTATCCTCGATCGACTGGCCCGCGCCAGCAGCGTCGACGCCGGCGAGTGACTGGCATGCGACGGTTGAACTGCGCAACCCAGACGATCATCCGCAGCAGCAGGCGTTCATCGAGTCGACCGCCAAGCGCAAGATCATCCGCGCCGGCCGGCGCGGCGGCAAAACGGTCGGCGTGGCGATTTTGGCGGTGCGGGCGTTCCTGGCCGGGCGGCGCGTGCTGTACGGCACGCCGACCAACGACCAGATCGATCGCTTCTGGGAGGAGTGCAAGCGCGCGCTGCGCACCCCGATCGACGCGGGAATCCTGTACAAAAACGAGACGCGGCATATCATCGAGCTGCCGGGCACCGAGCAGCGCATCCGCGCCAAAACGGCATGGGACGCCGATACGCTGCGCGGCGACTATGCCGACATCCTGATCCTAGATGAGTTCCAAATGATGCAGGAGGGGACATGGGGAGTGGTGGGTGCGCCGATGCTGCTCGACCACGATGGGGATGCGGTGTTTGTCTATACGCCGCCCAGTATGAAGACGATTCAGCATAGCCGCGCGACCGACCCGTACCACGCGGCCAAAATGTACACGCGCGCGCAAAGCGATACCACCGGGCGCTGGGAAACATTTCACTTCAGCAGTCACGACAATCCGCATATTTCGGCGGCGGCATTAGCCGAGATTACTGGCGACATGGGCGCGCTCGCGTACCGGCAGGAGATCTTAGCCGAGGATATCGAGGACGTGCCGGGCGCGCTGTGGCGGCGCGTGTGGATCGAAGCGAAGCGCGTGACCAAAGCGCCGGCGCTCTCGCGCGTCGTGGTGGCGCTCGATCCATCGGCTACCTCGGGCGGCGATGAGGCCGGCGTGATCACAGGAGGCGTCGGGATGTGCGACTGTAAGGTGGCGACGGGCGGCGCACCTGAGCTGCACGGCTTTATCCTCGACGATGCGAGTGTGCAGGGCAGCCCGCGGGTCTGGGCATCGGCCGGCGTCACGTCCTATCACAAGTTTGACGCTGATCTGCTGGTCGCGGAGGATAACAACGGCGGCGAAATGGTCGAGGTGACCATCAGCACGATCCCGAATGCGCCGACGGTCAAGCGCATTCACGCCAGCCGGGGCAAGTTCACGCGCGCCGAGCCGGTCTCCACGCTCTACGAACTGGGCAAGGTGCATCACGTCGGCACCTTCACAAAGCTGGAAGATGAACTATGCTCCTGGCTGGTCGGCATGGCATCGCCGAACCGGCTGGACGCGCTGGTCTGGGCGTTGACCGAGCTGATGATCGGCGCGGTCAGCGGCGACGAATGGGTGCGGCGCTACAACGAGGCAAAGGCAAAGGATGCACTCAATGCCTGACAGTATTACCGTGATCACGTTTCTCGTGTTTTTGTTCTGGTCGTTTGTGCTGGGTCTCGGTTTCGCGATCGGCGGCTGGCTATGGTCGCTGATCGTCGGCCGATTCAAGCGGAGGAATCCATAATGCGCCGGCTCTTTTGGCGCTGCTGGTATGCCGTGACGCGCTGCGAATGCCATCACCATCCGGTGTACGGCTGGGTCGTTCACGCCGGATGCCGTCTCCATGAAAGGTGGTTCTAATGCCTACTCCGCCGCCCGGCACGCCCATCCTCGATCTCAGCCCACGCGCCTACGCGCTCGTGCGCCTGGCCGATCGCTTCGTCGGCAGCAACTTCGGCAGCGCGCTCCAGACGCGCACCTTCGGCCCCGGCGTGCCGCTTAGTCCGACCGTGCCGCAGCTCGAGCAAGTCGCCGGGCCGCGCCAGTTTCAGTACCCGGTGGCGACGAATACGAGCCTCATGCCGCGCCGCGAGTATCCGCAGCTGACTCCGTTCGAGCAGCTGCGCTCGCTCGCGAGTATGTACGACGTGGCCGCGCTGTGCATCGCGACCCGGATCGAGGAATTACAGGGACTCCCGTTTCACATTCGCGCCAAAAACAAGAAGGCGCAGGCTCAAGAGCAAGGGACGTGTGATGTGCTCGAGGCCTGGTGGCAGAAGCCCGATCGGGTGACCCCCTACCCATCGTGGATCGGCGCGCTGCTCTACGATCTGTTCAGCCTGGATGCGCTGACGCTCTACCCGCATCCCGATCGCGGCGGTGGGCTGTGGGGGGTCGAGTACATCGACGGCAGTACGATCAAGCCGCTGCTGGACGCGCGCGGACAAACCGCTGCCTACCAGCAGATCCTGTACGGCACGCCCTGGTCGAACTACGAGCGCGCGAAGCCCGATGCCAATGACGACGACTTCGCGGAGTTCTCGAATAGCGAACTGCTCTACGCGCCGCGCTGGGCACGCTCCTTCACGCCCTACGGCTTCCCGCCGACCGAGTGGATCATTTTGCGGGTGAATACGGCGCTCAGGAAGCAGACCTTCGATCTGGGTCACTTCACCGACAGCAACATCCCGGCCGGCATCCTCTCTCCGCCCGATGGGTTGATGCAGCCCGAGCAGGTGGCGGTGTTCGAAGAGTGGTGGAATGCGAAATTGCAGGGCGACACCTTAGCCCAGCAGCGGATCGTGTTTCTGCCGTGGGCCGGCAAGCTCATCCCGCTAAACGCGCTCTCCGAGGGCGGGCGCTACGAAAGTAGCCTGGACGAGTGGATGCTGAAGATCACCTGCGCGGCCTTTGGTGTGCCGCCCAGTGAAATCGGCTTCACCGACGATGTGAACAAGGCCACCAGCGAAGGCCAGCAGAATGTGACCTACCGGCGCGGGCTGGGGCCGCTGACCGCCTGGCTCCTCTGCATGATCTTCAACCCGATCATTCAGTCGCCGCAGTATCTGAACCAGCCGCAGCTCGAAGGCTATTTCGACTATGGCGAGTCGGAGGATATCGAGCGCGCGGCCAAGGTGCAGCAGGGCGATGTGGCGGCGGGCGTGATCTCTGCCACCGAATCGCGCCGGTTGCGCTACCCCGATCTCGACGGTGAGGCACCTGGTCCACCGCAAGCACCCGCGCTCGGAGGTGCGCCGGATGCGACCCCTTTTGAGCGGCTGGCCAAGAAAGCGCCCGATGCGCTGGATCGCTTGAAGCGCGAGCGCGCCGCCCGCAAGGTGATCGCGGCGGCCTACGCGGCGCAGCAATCGAGGATCGCGGCGCAGATCCAGGCCGATCCGCAGTCGCTCGATTGGTCACGAGAACCAAAGTTGCTGGCCGAAGCGGTTACCCCGCTGTTCGAGCAGACGGCGACCCTAGCGGCAAAGCAGGCGATCACGCAGCTGCCGGTGACCGTCGACTGGGGACTGGTGAATCAGCCCGTGCTGGCGCGCGCGCGGACGGCGGCGGCGGCGTTTGGCGATCAGACCACCGCCACTGCTCAGGAGCGCACAGCGGCCCGCATCGCCGATTGGGTGGAAGCCGGCGGCACGATGGACGATCTGATCGCGAGCGTCGCAGAGGTTTGGAGCGGGCCGCGCGCGGATGTCGCGGCGGTGACTGAGGTCACAGGTTTGTACGCGGAGGGCAACCGCGCCGCGTGGCACGAGTCGAACGTCGTCAGCGGCATGACCATTCGCACGACGGAAGACGAGGCGGTGTGCGATGTGTGCGGCCCGCTGGCGAATACCGAGGTGGACTTCGACGGCGATCTGCCGCCGTTTCACCCATCCTGTAGATGCTGGGTTACTCCCGTAGTACGGGAGAGTGAGGAGCTGTAAGCCATGCGTCTGACCCGCTACGCCAAAGATACCCCGCCGCCCTGGGCGAACGACCCGATCGAGGCGGATCCGCCGCTGCGCTGTGACCAACCCACGCGACCCAGCGGTGCCCAGCGACGGGCGGCGCTGCGCGCGGCATGGCGAGTCACACCGCCGCCTATCACGCCGAAGATCGTGCGGCCGCCACTGCCGCAGCAGATCGTCAGCGGGCCGTGGGACGGCGAAGCGTATGTGCTCCTGCGCTGCGCTTGCCGCAGTCACCAGATCGTGCGCTTCGAAGGCAAATATTGGGCGTATGTGCAGACCATCCGGCGCGACGGCGATCTGTTCCGCGCGCTCGTTCAGCCGACACGCAGGCCGCTGTAGTGGCATTCTCAATCGACATCCCGGATCTTCAGCCGCTGCTTGATCTGCTCAGCGACGTGCCTGAGCTGATCATGCCAGCATTGCAGGACGCGGCTGAGGCGGGGCTGCTCAGCCTGATTCCGCAGCTGGCCAGCTACCCGCCCGCTCTTCCCGGATCCCGCTATCGCCGCACGGGAAATGAAGGCCGGCTGTGGACGGCCGCGCGGCCCGAATGGCAGGCGCTCCCGAGCGGCTTTGAGGCGAGTATCGGCAACGCGAATCCACCCGGCCCGTTTATCCAGTCGGAGGAATTTCAATCGAGCATCCACCGCGGCCGCTGGACGACCGACGCCGATGCGGTGCGCGATCATAGTGTTGAGATTAACCGCTATTTCGAGCGGGCATTACAGCAGGTCGCTGATAAGATCGACAAAGGGTAGCTGCCGATGCGTCTCTCCCTGACAACCCTGCTGCTGCTGCGCGGGGCCGCGCTGGCATTTATCGCCGCGATCGAACAGGCCGCGCTCGAAGGTTACGGCTGGACTCCGCGCGGGCGGCGGCATAAAATTGACAGTAGTGCTACACTAGACGTATAACATATCGTTGCGCATTGTTTCGATGCACGGCGCTTGGTCTCACACACGAGGCCAGGCGCTTTTTTGTTGGGATTTCTCATGCAGCTGCTCTACGCCGACATTACCAAAGCTGATCAACGCATTGCCAGCGGCATCGCCTCGACCGACACGATCGACGATCAGCCGGGCGTGCTTGATGGCCAGGCCTACGTCGGCGATGTCGTGGATACCGGCGCGGTCGAAGGTGCGCTCGACGACTATCTCAAGTGGTCGAACGTGCGCGAGATGCACACGAATAGCGCCGTGGGCACCGCGATCACCGCCAAGGTGATCGACGGCAAGCTGCACCTGTCGGTCAAGGTCGTAGACGACGGTGCATGGGAAAAGGTCAAGCAAGGCGTCTACAAAGGTTTCTCGATCGGCGGTCGCGCGCTCAAGTCGCGCCTGGAGCAGCTGCCCGATGGTCGCTTCATTCGCCGCATTCTCAAAATGGTGCTCACTGAAATTTCACTCGTTGACCGCCCGGCTAACCCCGAGGCGCGCATCCTCGTGTTCAAAGGAGCTGACATGGCAGGCCAGGAAACCGACAATCAGGACACTGAGACCGGCGACGACCCGATCGCGGATGTGCGCAAGCTCGCCGGCAAGCCGATCAAGAAAGCCGCTGCCGATCCGGCCAAGATCGTCGCCATGATCCAGGCGTCGCGAAACGAGCTGGAATTGGCTGGCGACATGGAGGGCGCGGCGCTGCTGACCCAGGCGATCGCGCTCGTGCAGCAGGCCTCGGGCGAAGCTGAGGAGGCACCGGCCGATGAACTGACCGCGCCGGCCGCCGACGCCGCTGCCGAGAGCGAGACGACCGACCCAGCGCTCACAATGGCGGCCAAGGCGGGCGCGCTCCGCAAGGCTGGGCGGCTCCGCATGAGCAAGCGGCTGGCCGGGATCGAGGCGATGGCGAAATCCATGCTCCAGCTCGCCGCGGATGCCGGCAGCGAGTGGGCGACGAAGGTGCTGGGCGTCGCCAAAGACGACGGAAGCGACGATATCGCGATGGCCGAGAAAGTATCGGCGGCGATTCTGCCCTACTTTGAGACCTTAGCCAAGGGCGTGCTGGCAATTCATGGCGATGTCGAGGTGCTGAAGCGCCAGCCAGCCGCAGGCGGCCCGGTCATCCGCTCGGTGCAGAAGGTGATCGCCGGCCAGACGCCGGCGGCGCTCGAAACGAGCAAGCCGGCCATGTCGGTCTTAGTCCACGAGCAGCTCGACAATTTGCAGCGTATGGCGCGCACGGCCGCAAACCCCGCGCTGGCGAAACAATATGACGATCAGTATCAGCTGATCAAAATGCAGTATAGCGAATAGCGCCGCCGCGGCGTAACAGGAGTGAGCCATGTCCATTATCGACCAGAGCGGCCGTGATGTGACCGCTGAAACCATCCTCGGCATCAACAAGATCGTGACCGGCACCGGCGTGGGCGCGAAAGGCAGCGCCGACGATCTCGCCAAAGCGACCGGCACGATCACGATCGCGCAGAACCTGGTGGCCTACGATCTGGAGGCACCGGCTAAGAACCTCTATCCTGTACTGACCCCGATCCGCAACTCGATTCCGCGCGTCACCCGTGGCAGCGGCGCAGGCACGGCCGCGAACTGGGTGCAGGTCGATGCGATCGCCGGCAACAGCATCGCGGGCGTCTTGCCGTGGGTGCCCGAAGGCCAGCGCGCCGGGCGGATGTCGATCACCACCAGCCAGAAGTCGGCGCCGTATAAGACGATCGGGCTCGAGTCGGATGTGACCTTTGAAGCCCAGTCGGCCGGCATGGGCTTTGAGGATGTGATGTCGACCAGCGGCGCGCGCTTGCTCCAGCAGACCATGATCATGGAAGAGCACGCGATACTCGGCGGCAACCTCAGTGTCGCGCTCGGCACGCCGGTCACACCCACCAGCAGCGCGAGCGGCGCGGCCGCGACGTTGCCGGCGCTGACCTACAGTGTCTACGTGTTCGCGCTGACCTATATGGGCTACCAGCTGGCCACGATCGCGAACGGCGTCGGGCGGCTGCTCACCGTCACCGGCATGGACGGCTTGACCTACACCATCAACGGTGGGTCATCCATCAGTAGCGCGAACAAGACCCAGGCGATCACGCTCGGCCAGGCGCTGCTGCTGAACACCACGGCGATCAAGGGCGCGGTCGCCTACGCCTGGTACGTCGGCGCGGCCGGCGCGGAGCGGCTCGAAGCGATTACGACGATCAACTCTCTGGCGATCACTGCGCCACTACTGGGCACGGGGCAGCTCTACAGCGCGGTCACCGTTCCCGGCACCGACTACTCACTCAACACCACCGGCTTTGACGGGCTGCTCTATGCCGCCTGGAATAGCTCGACGGCGTACTACAAGGCGCTGGCCACCGGCGTCGCCGGCACCGGCACGGTGCTGACCGCATCCGGGCGCGGCACGGTGAGTGAGATCGACACCGCGCTCAAGTCGTTCTGGGATAGCTACCGTGTCAGCCCTGAAGTGATCTATGTGAACGCGCAGCAGCTGACCGACATCTTTAATCGGTGCTTCATCAGCGGCGCGAACCCGATGGTCAGGTTCAATATCGATGCGGGATCGAACGCCGTGTCATTCACCGCCGGCGCGGTGGTCGGCTTCTATATGAACCCCTATACGCTCGACGGCGGCAACGTGATCCCGATCAAGCTGCACCCGACGCTGCCGGCCGGCACAATCCTGTTCTGGTGTAACAATCTGCCGGCGTTCTACCAGTCGGCGAATGTCCCGCAGGTGGCACAAGTCCAGTGCCGCAGGGACTACTACCAGATCCCCTGGCCGATTGTCACCCGCGCGAACGCCACCGGCGTGTACGCAGAAGAGGTGCTGAAGGTCTACGCCCCATTCGCGCTGGGCACGATCACAAACATCGCGCCAGGATAAATCTGGCATCCTCGTGCGGTAACAGGCATTCGAGCGGGGAATACATAGCAGAAGGAAAATGGAATGACTGATAAACCAAAAACGCCGCCCGCGCACACCGTCGAGACATCGAGCGCTGCGCCCTCCGAGCAGCCGCCCGCGCCCGCTGCGCCGGCGCAGACGCTCTCTGAGAAGCTGAGCATTGGCAAGGACACAACGACCGAGGCACCCGAGGGCAAGGGCCCGCAAGATGTCGCCGGCGTGAAGACGGTGAAAGCCGAGGATGTGCGCGACGCACCCGTGCGGCTCCGCGTGTGGGAAGGCGATCATAGTGCTGAGGCGGCGATTATTCGCAACAACGACGACGACACCTTCGATCTCTCCGCCGATATCTGGCACACCGGCAAGCCGATCGAGCTGATCGGCGTCAAGCGTCGCGTGGGCGGCCAGGGCAATGGCTGGGAGCGGATCGATGCGGCGGAGGAGGCCAAGGCAAAGTCACGCGCGCCGCACGATGAGCGCGAGGGTACGACCGTGCCAAAGGTATCCGTTGCTATGGTGCGTCTGACGATCAGCCCGCCCTTCAACGGCGAGCTGGTGGTTGGCCACAGTACCTATCAGGTAACCGGCGGCGTGGTCGAGGTCGCACCCTGGGACGCCGACGCCGCACGGGCGGCCGGGTATCAGGGCTAGTGGCCGCGTTCGACTATACCACGCCGACATCCGTGTTCGCATTCGGCGCAAGCGTCGGCACGGCGACCGACCCGGTGAACGAGGCGAACGTGATGGCCAGTCTCGTCACGGGCATGTCGCGCGCGGTGGACACCTACTGCAACCAGGCGTTCTCACGCGCGACCTATGCGGCGCAGTCGCTGCGCGCGCTGGTGGATCAGGACGGCGTGCTAAGCTGCTACACGCCCGTGCCGACGATTGTGAGCATCACGGCCGCCGACTACTCTAGCGGGGCGCTCTTTACGCCACTCGTCACGAGTGCCCTGGATATTGAAGAACACTCGTTTGGCTGTGTGGTGCGGACGTTTGGCGGGTCGTATGGCGGCCTGCGTGGCAAGCGCGTGAGCATGCGGCTTTCCTACAGCGGCGGATGGGCAGATCTCGCGGCGGTGCCACAGGACTTCGAGTGGGCCATGCGGGCGTTGTGCTGGTGGGCCTATCAGAAGCGCAGCGCGCCGGGTGACACCACCGCGATCCCCGAACTGGGCGTGCTGATTGTGCCGGGCAACTGGCCCAACTACGTCCGCGATATGTTCAAGAATTATGTGCGCTGGGTGCCGATGTGATCGACTTCAAAGAGGACACGACGATCGACCAGCCACTTGAAGAGTGGCTCGATAACTTCGATCCGCGCATGCGATCGGAGATTCATCTCGCCGTCGCCTATATCCACAAGTTTAACCATGGCACATCGGGCCATCTCGCCTTTCAGGTCATTGCACGACTGGCCATGGTACTCGAAACGTATCGGCGGGGCGGGCCAAAAGAATGACCGTATCGACCGCGCTGGCCGCGATCCGCGTGCGGCTGCTGACCATAAATAGCCCGCAGACGCTCAAAAAGGTCTACGCCGATCCGAAGGAAGCGACCAGCTTAGGCGAGTTTCCATGTGCGGTACTGTCACTCGCGCCAGGCGTCGCGCACACCTGGTCGACCGAAGCGGCCGGCGGCGGCTCGGGGCTGGCCAAGCACGATTACACGGTGGCGATCTGGCTGTTTATTGGCGCGCGCGCGACACCGATCGGCGAATTGCACAGCCGCACGATCCCGTGGTCGGAGGCGGTCTTCCGCGCGCTGGTGGCCGACATTCGCCTGAGCGGCGCGGTGATTCAGATGGGCGCGGGGGACAGCCCAGCGTTCTTTACCTATCAGATCGGGCCGTTGCAATGGGGTGACCAAGAATACTTTGGGCTAAAGGTGCTACTGCCAGTGGTTGAAAAGCCGATTGTGGCAATGAATTGAGGTTAGACAATGAGCGACGAAAAGAAGCCTGCGGCATCCAAGGGATTGACCTACATCGGCGGCGGGGCGGCGATCGTCGATATCCCCGCGCGCGATTTGAGCGCGGAGGATCTGGAGCAGCTTGCGCCGGCGCAGTCGGAGATGTTCAAGACCGTCTATCAGCAGAAGATTGAAACGCCGGCCGCGCTGCGTGCCTGGCTGATCAAGAGCGGGCTGTACAAAGAGGCATAGCACATGGCGACCGGCATTAGCAGGCTCAACCGAATCCAGTGGGTCAAGGAAGTGACTCCCGGAACCCCCGTAGCCACGGCCACAACCCGCTGGCGCGGTGCGGGCGCAATGCTCGACGACCAGCGCAAGGTCGAAGAGATCGAGGAAATGATCGGCATTATCGACGGCGCCGATCGTACGAGTGTCGTGCAGCTGCTCGGCATGCTGGCCCTGGCCGATACGCCGCTGACCTCCGATCAGCTTCAGTATCTCTTTGCGATGGGGATGGGCGGCCCAACAAGTGGCGCGGCCGACGGCGTGGGTACAGATAAGATCTATGTGACCAACATTCCCACCACGGCGAAGCCGACGACCACGCCCTACACGATCCAGGGGGGCGATGACTTCGAGGTCGAGCAGATGGAATACACCGTCTGCACCAAGATCAGTTTGAAGGGCGCGATGGGGCAAACCGCCAAAATGGGCGGCACGCTCATGGGCCGGCAAGTCGCCAGGTTAGCCGGCGGCTTCACGGCGGCGGCGATCCCCTCGGTCGGCGAGTTCCCGAATCAGATGGGCAAGCTGTACATGGACGTGATCGGCGGCGCGTATGGCGCAACCCAAGTGTCGAGTACCCTGATCGCCTGGAATGTCGATTTTGAGATCCTGTGGCGGCCGACCTTTACGATGGACGGCAGTCTCGCCTTTTCCTACCCCAGCTACACCGGCCACAAGATCACGGGCGGCCTGACCTATTTGCACGACACGCCGTCCGGTGGCGCGTCGGGCGCGCTGCTCGACTTTCGCAACCAGACCCCCAAACTGATGCGGATCGATCTCTCGGGCGACGCGGTGGCCACGCCTGGCACGCTGTACAGCACCGACAAGGTGCTGATCGATCTGCCGATCAAGCTGCTGAACCCTGGCCCGGTCGGCAACGACAGCGGCAACAATATGTACGCCTTCAAGTTCCGCAGCCGCTATAACGCGACCGCCGGTAACGCCGGGAAAATCACGGTCGTGACCGAGAACGCGACACTGCCATAAGGAGACGCGCATGGCGAACGTAACCGAGGATCTCGAAATTGCGATCGAGGTTCCTGACGACAGTATTCTGGCGCACAAGAAGATCACCGTGCGGCCGCTGAGCACGGCCAAGCTGAAGCACATCCGCGCGGCGCAGCGGGTGTTCAGCGCCGGCCGGGATGCGAACATCGACGACATGATCGTGGCATTGGCCGGCTTTCTGATCGGCTGGTCAGAGGATGAGGTAGCCGAGCTGACGCTGGCCGAGATGACGCCGATCATGGCCGCGATCGAACAGCAGCAGCGCGGCGCAATCCCAAACGGGAAAGACACCAGCTCGCGGCGGCCCTCGCCTCAAAGCAAGCGGAGGTTGGCCCGGACTGGTTGATCACCTTGCTGTATGCCGAGAAGTGGCGCTGCCGACCAAGTGTGGCCGATAACGAGCCGGCCGTGTGGGCGCTGCGCCAGGGCCTGCTCGATTCGTATCGCACGACGTATAACGCGCCGCTGCCGATCACCGATGAGGATTTTTAATTGGCCCAACTCGCTGTCATCTTCAAGGGCGACGACCAGGTCTCCGCCGCCGCCCACCAGGTCGCCGACGATGTGCGCGACGTGGGGACTGCCGCCGACGAAGCCGCACCGAAGGGGAGCGGCTTCTTTTCTGGCATGGCCCAGGTCGCCGGCGGCTTCCTCGCCGCGAATGTCATCGGCAACATCGCTGGCCAGCTGAAGAGTTTCGTGTCCGACGGCATCGCCGACGCGCAGAAGTCGCGCGAGCTCCTCGCCGCGACCGAAAATATCATCAAAAACACCGGCAGAAGTGGCGAGATCTCCGCGCAGCAGGTCGCCGATCTGGCGTCGAGTCTCAGTGACGCGGCCGGCAAGTCGCTGTTTGGCGACGATCAGATCCAGGGCGCAGAGAATGTCATCCTCAAATTTAAGGAGCTGAAAGTCCCGATTACGGATGTCACGAAGCTGTCGCTCGATATGGCCCAAACGCTGGGCGCTGACCCGGCGGCGGCTGCCGACACCTTGGGCCGCGCGCTCCAGAAGCCCGAGGACGCGGCGGCCAAGCTGGCCAAGATGGGGATCGTCCTCACGGACCAGCAGAAGGAGATGATCAAGACGATGGTGGCGGCGGGTGACACCGCCGGCGCGCAGGCGTACTTGATGGAACAGCTGAACGGGACGTTCGCCGGGAGCGCGCAGTCAGCCGCGGAGTCGGCCGGCGGGATGGTGCAGTTCAAGGCCCGGATCGGTGAGGCCGGCGAGTCGGTTGGCGCGGCGCTCCTCCCAGTGCTGAATATGCTGGCCGGCGTGCTGAACGATTACGTCGCGCCCGCCCTGGAAACGGGCATTCCGATCGCGATCGATGCGGTCAAGGCGGCGATCGCATCTGTCGCGCCCGTGTTCGACTATCTCGCGCAACTGTTCAGCGGGGCTGGCGAGCAGTCGAACGAGTTCAGCGGCATCCTGGCTGACCTGGGCGCGATGTGGGGGCTGGTCGCGGATATTATCGCGCTGAACGTGCAACTTGTCACCGACGTGGTTATTCCGGCCTTCAAGGAGATCGCCGGCTTCTTGCAGGCGCATAGTGCGGAGATTGGGGCGGTGCTGTCGGCGGCCTGGACGATTATCAAGACGATCATCACGGTCGCGCTGGCGGTGATCAAGGGCGTGATCACGGTCGTGATGGATGTGATCAAGGGCGACTGGAGCGGCGCGTGGGAAGCGATTAAGACGATGTGTGCCACGATCGTTGAGGGTATGATCGCCATCCTCACGGCCGATCTGGAGATCCTCAAGACCGTGTTTGGTGGCGCGATCCAGTGGATCAACGATGCGTGGCAGGCGCTACCAGGCCAGCTCGCGAACGTCGGCGCGGCGATCGTGCAATCAATCAAAGACGGCATCGAAGGCGAGTGGAATAAGCTGGTCAGCTGGTTCAATGACAAACTGCAGGAGCTGAAAGACAAGCTGCCCTTTTCGGAGCCGAAGGACGCGAGCAGCCCACTGGCCGGCCTGTCGCGCGCCGGCGCGGGCATCGTGACCCAGATTCAGGCCGGCATTCGTGACGCCGATCCGCTCGCCGTCGGCGCGCCGCTGATCGGGGGCGCGCGCGGTACGGTCGCGGCTCCTTCCAGCAGTGCGAGTGGCGGTGGCGGGCAGACCGTGCATATCGTGCTCGACGCCGGCGAGTTCAAGAAGTTATTCAAAATCACGATCGAAGAGGCGCTGACGAGTAGCGGCAATAAGTCGCTCAGTCGTATGCGGACAGGAAACTAGGAAAGAGGCACCCACTATCGCTGTGCAAGCTTTTCCTTACCTCGTAATGACCGACGGCACGGATACCGTGACCTTCGCCGATGGCGTCGGCGGTGTGACCAACTTCCCGCCCGTGCGTGGCCAGTGGGGGCCGTCGATTGCCGGCATCCGCACCTCGCCGCTGGGCGGGCGCGGGCCGTATGCCGACGTGGCCGAGGATCTGAGCTGTAATATCCGCAACACCACCGCCAGTCTTGTCTACGCCAATCTCGACACGCTGACCCGGCTGCTGGATAAGGCTGAGCGCTGGTGGCTCAGGAATGAAAATATCGCGCCGGTGCTGCTGAAGTACGCGCCGCAGGGCTCGACCATCCACGATCATGTGACCACGCCGATGCGGGCGATCGTGCTCGGCCGCGTCGGATCGAGCGAGCTGAACGGCGTGGATCTGCCGTCGGATGTAAACGACGCCGGCATGCTGTTTGAGATCTACGGCGTGAAAATCGCGTGTCTCAGGCGCGGCGCGTGGACGGGCCAAAACGACACCACCGGCGCAAGCGCGACCGCCGCGAACCCAACCGTGATGACGCGCGCATTCAGCGCCACACACCCGATCGTCAGCCCAGTGGACATCACGATCGCCGGCTTCAATGGGACGACCACGCCGACGATCCAGGCCGGGTACCTGGTCGTCGGCAGCCAGGTCAACGATATTCAGATTCTCGAAGCCGAGGCCGGCGCGTCGGGCGTGTTTACCAGTGTCGCCGACGCGGCCGGGAATGCGCGCGGCGGATCGGTGCTGCGCTTCACGCCGGCCGGTGTTGCTGCGGTCACGAGCGCGGCGCTGAGTCTCACCCTGATCGGCGGCCAGTGCGCGGTGATCGCGGCGGTCAGGAACAATAGCGCGACCACCTCGTTTTTGTTGCAGGCGAACATGAGCGGCTTTGGCCTGGTCACATCCACGCCGCCGTATCTGATCGACACCTCGACGACTGCGCCGCGCCTCGTGCTGCTGGGCGTCGCCGGGTCGAACGCGGCGAACGCGGTGACGCTTCAAGCAACGGCCAGCGCGGCATCAGGCACGCTCGACATTGACTATATCATCGTGGTCAATCTGCGCGATGAGACGGTCGCCATTCTGGCGCACGATGCCGTGTCGCTCGCAGGGGTCGGGGCGGGCGCAGCGTCGTTAGCCTTTGATTTTAATCCATTGTCTGACCAGGGACCGCGCGTGTTCGTCAGCGGGTCGAGCGGGAATGTGCCGCTGACCTATCGCGGGCCGATGCCGCTGCTGACCAGCGGGATCAATTTGTACGCGCTCTGGACAGCGCCCAACGGCGCGTCGTGGCGCTTTACGACAACCGCGCCGGCGGTGCTGAGTGTGTCACTGAACGCGACGCGGTATCGCAGCTTCTTGAGCCCACAATGATTCAGTACGCGCTGTATATCCGCGTCTCTGGCGCGCTGCTCGCCGACTACTCGGGCCGCGTGCGCGGCCTCACGTTCGCCTCGAACAATCGCGGCTTTGCGGAGTGCAAGGGATTTATCCCGATGGGCCTGACCGAAGCGTTCAGCCTGTATAGCGCGATCGGCGGGCTCAGGGTGCAAATCGCCGACACCAGCAGCGGCGCGGTCTACGACGGGCGGATCGAGGACGTGGCGATCTCGGGCGATGGGGTCACGTTGACCGCGATGGGCTACGCGCGCAGCCTGTCGGATGCGCCCTATACGGCGCTGTGGAGTAGTACGCGCGTGAGCGAGTGGCGCACCTATCTGAGTTCCGACGATGTGGGCTTTAGTGAGGGGCGCTACGAGTTCGACACCAATAACCGGCTGTCGATCTCGCCGCGCAAGGGCGAGACGCTCGGCAGCACCGGCAGCGTGAAGGAGGGCGGGCTGGCGTTCGATCGCGCCAGCCTCTCAAGTCGGCAGATCATCGGCGTGTCGTTCGACTTCCAAACCAGCGCGCCGCTGAACTGGGTGACACGCCTGATCGCCTACACCACCAATCCCTATGCGTTCTCTGCCGTTGTCTGGTCGCTTGCCAGCAGCGGCGGCCTGCGCAACGGCGCGGTGCATGTTGTGATCACCGCGTGCGATCGGCTGGTGTTTGGCATGTTCTATAACGTCGCCGACGCGGTGTTCGCCGGCGAGACCGGCAGCGCCTATCTCCAGATCACCAACCTGCGCGTCGTGACCGCGACCGCTAACCGCGTCAATACGACCATCACCGCGAACGTGGCCTCGTCTATCGGGATGACCGTCGCCGTCGTCTCGACCGCGCGCATGTATCCGGGCCTGCGGCTGGTGTTCACCCAGAGCGCGACTGCGAATCGCGGCTGTACGGTGGTGAGCGTGACCGACGCAACCCATTTCGTGACCGACATGGATCCGAGCGTGGGCACCTGGCTGATCGGGAACACCGTGCAGGGCTTTGTCATCTACGCCGACGAGATCGCCGACGATCTGATCACGGTTACGAGCGCGCTGAATAGCGGCCAGCTCTCAAGCTCGCTCAGTCTCACCGACAGCCCCGCGCTCGATCTGCTGAACGAGAGCTACGCCGACATGCTGCCGTGCGACATCATGGACTATCTGATTCGCCTCGGCGACGCGAGCGGCAATCAGTGGGAGTGGGGGGTCAAGGATGCCCAGCGCCTGTACATGCGCGCCCAGAACGCGCAGCGGACGTGGTACATCGATGTGAGCGACCTGGACATCCAGCGCACGCTCGACCAGCTGACCAACAGCGTGTACGCGGTCTATAGCGATGCGAATAACCGTGCCGTCAGGTCGGCGGCGACCGCCGACAGTGGCAGTATCGCGCGCTATGGGCTGACCCGCAGGAAAGCGCTGGCCGTGCAGACCACCAGCGCGGCGCAGGCGGCCTATCAGCAAGCGACCGCACTCGCCGATGGACGCGAGCCGCGGCCGCGCGCGGGCGTCGTGGTGAGGCAGGTGTTCGACGCGGGCGGGTCGCGCTGGCCGCTGTGGTATGTTCAGGCGGGCGACACGATGGTCATCCGCAATCTGAGCCCGAGCCTGGGCGTCGCTATCGACCGCGTGCGCGTGTTTCGCCTGACCCGCGCGGAGTACCGCTTCGACGACGACACGCTGACCTTAGAGCCGGAGACGCCGATCGCGCGGCTTGACGTGCTCCTGGCCCAGCTGGCTGCCGGCGTGGCGCGGCCGGCGCGCGGGTGATCTAGTTCTTGCGATAGCGGATGATGCTGGGGGGAACGTAGCGCTTGGCCGGGGCATGCAGATCGCGCCACTCGTTGCTGGCGTGCCAGCCCCAGGCGAAGAAATAGGCGCACATTCTCGCAACGGCGATCAGGAGGCCGGCGGCGAAGCCGGCGAGTAGGGGGCGAAAACGACGCATAACAACCTCCTGCGTGTGAGCGCGATTATAGCACTGCTGCTGTTCCTTCAGCCTGCGCCGCCCTTCAGCGCGCGCTATCTCACGCCGACCTCGGCCCGCCTCTCCTGGCAGCAGCCATCAGGCGTGGCGCTCACATGCCTGTACCGTGCCACTACCCTCATCCGCTGCTGGCGTGATCTCCCGGCCGGCCCTACGTTCACCACGATCGGCGATGTGGCGAGCTTCAACGGCAATCTCCGGCCGCACGCCGGCGATGTCTACATCCTCACGCTCGACGATGCCGAGTGGCAAGCTCGTCTAGCGAGCGTGGCGCGGCTGGCTCTCGTCAGGCGTTAGGGATGCTCGGCTGCATACTGTTGCCTGGCCCACTCGGCATTCACTTCGTTCATTTCCATCGGCGCAAGCGTCGGGTAGGCCGGCTGCGCTGCGGGTGCCACGACGGTCGCTGCGCCCGGCTGTGCGGGCGGCTCAGGCGTCGGCGGCGCATTGTCGGTCTGATAGGGCTGCTCAGGCGCTACCGGCGCGGCGGAGACCGGCGCGCGGGCGCTCGCAGAGACGGCAGGGGCCAGGGCGGGCGCAACGTCGGCAAGGTTCAGCCCGATGTCGGCCGCTCGAATCCACACGTTCGAACCTTGCCAGTTGGTCATCAGCCACGAGTCGCCATAGCGCGCCAGAATGGCGCTCGCGGCCGGCTCGGGGATGGCCCCAAGCACCGCGCCATCCGGGGCTGCGAAGGCCACCACATAGCGCGGAGGTGCCTCAAGGAGCTGAGCAGCCACCTGGCGTGGCGCGGCCGTTGGCGGCACCATCGCCGGCTGGGTCGCGATCATGATGATCGGGGGGCTCGGTGTCGGCACAGCGGCGATCGGCGCCATGACGATCGCCAGCTGGCGAATGACTGCCAGGCCGACGATCGACACAATCAGCAGTATGCTCAGAAGTGCGATCGGGTCACGCTGGGCAAGCCAGGTGCGCGCGTGGTCGCGCCACGTCAGGTACAAGCTGGTCGTGGTGTGCGTGGTCATGGTTGTCGCCCTTCTCTGATAAGCTGCTGTATTTCCACACTCGCCTGCTGGCGTGCCCGGCCGCTCAACTCGCCGCGCAACGCGCGAATGATGTCCGCGATGTCCGCACCCGCCTCGAACAGCGCAGCTGCGCGCGCCGCTTCGGGTGACGCCCTCGTACCTGATGGTGCTGCCGTGGCCGTCACATTCGCTGTGAGTTCCTTTTGAGTTCCGTCTGAGTTCCTTTTGAGTTCCGCCGGTGGACTTCCTGGAAGTCGCTGGGTTGGTGCCATAAACCCGAACTTCTGCGGCGAGCCGGCCTCTCTGTCGATCATCTCGCCGCAGCGCGCAATGTCGACAGCGGTCATGTGCGGCACGACGATCTTGATCAGCTCACCTTGCACGTTCAGCAGGTAGCCGGTCGCATCGGGCAGGCTGCGGATGTCGGTGGGCAGCTGCTCGGCTCTGAGGCCCAGCTGGTAGCGCGCCTCGTCGGGTCGCTGGCGCATCACGTAATGACTCGTCAGCTGGTTGCGCACGTCGCTGCTGGCCGCCTTCGTCCAGGCCTGCGCCGCGAGGATCCCGTTGACGTTGAACTTGCGGCCCTGCTCGGCAATGTTCTGAATGTGCGCGGGCAGCGCCGTGCCGGCCGACGTGCGCAGCAGACTCGTCCACTCATCGGCCACCAGCACGATCGGCCAGCGCGCGCTATTGGTCTTGCGCTTCTCCAGCTTGTCATCGGCGAAGGCGAACGCACTTTCGATCTCTTTGGGAGTCGAGGCGATATCGCACATAAAGGCCGGCGCGAGTGCGCCGATCCGGTTGGCTAAGCTCTCGTCGTCGCCGGCATGCAGGTCGCAGATGATCAGCCGCCCGCCGCCGGCCGCGCTCTGGCCCAGCAGAAACGCCAGCAGCCAGGACTTGCCCGCGCCCTGGAGCGCGCCGACGCCGCACGAGTACAGATCCTTCCACGCGCCGGTAATGGCGTGCCCGGTCGCAGCGTCGTAGCCGAGGATGAGCGGCCGGCCCGGCCCGATCTGGCCGCTGTCGAGCAGCTGCGCGAACGTCGGGATCGCCGCGATCGTTGCGACCGTTTCAGCCGGCGCAGCTGTTAGCGCCGGCGCGTGCGTGGTCGCCTGGTGGAAGTTCGTCACGAGTGGGAACGGCCGCTCGGCCTCGGCCAGCTGCGCTCTATAGTGCTGATCGAGGCTGCTTGTCGCGTGGCGCTCAAACGCGGCATGCACATCGTCGACGCTGATCGGCAGATCGTTCTGGAGCCTGACGACGCGCGCCTGACGTGCGCTGGCGTCCATCTTCCAGCCGATCGCATACACGATTCGCACGATGCCAAGCAGCAGCGCAGCGACGAACAGCAGCAGCATCAGCGCAATTGCGCCGGTGTAGGCTTGCAGCGCAACCCCCAGCGCACGCAGGAACGGCCACAGCGCGGCGAGTAGCCCGATCGTGGCAATCAGGCCGACTACGAGCGTAACCCGCCACAGTGGCGATGGAGCGCGCGCCGGCGAGGATTCGTGCGTCATTGCCGCGCCTTGCTTTCGGCCGCGATCATCCGCGCGGCCGCGATAGCGCTCGGTCGATCGGTCGCGTCGAGCGTGCGGTAGAGCCGGGCAAGCGCATCGGCGACGGCAATCGGGCTGACGCCGAGTCGGTGCGCGATCATGCGGTTGGTGTAGTCGTCCTGCAGAAGCCTGATCAATTCGAGGTCAGCGGGGGTGAGTTGCATCATTTTTCCCTTCCTGCGAAAATGCTTTCGCTCTGGAGTTACTGCCAGGGACGCGCCGGGGGCTGTTCACAGCAGCTGCCCGGCATTCTTGTGTGTTAGGTCAGGGCTTCGATCAGGGTCTCCAGTTCGACAATCAGCTGATTGGCTTCCTCTGCCATCGTGATGCGTGCATCTGCGGTCAACTGATCGGCCCGCACCGCGCACCACTTTGCCAGCGCAGCGGTGTTGGTGAATCGCTCGCACGTCGAGCCGTACCAATACGCCGGCTTGATCTCGCCCGCCGTCTGCATGCCCGCATCGGGGATCCGATCGCCCGACTCGATCTGCTCTTCCAATCGCTCGACGTGCGCGGGATCCGGCGCCTGGCTGGCATCGTCGTTATGCACGATCAGCCACTGGCCAGTCAGCTCATACTCCACGCCGTGATAGTGAGCCTTGTTACCGCAGTAGCTGCCCGTGCGATAGTGCTTGTTTGGCTCGCCAGGCGTATAGGCCGTGCCGACAGCGACGACACAAACACAATCCTCGACGCGTGCTCCACTCAGTCCGCCTGCGTAGTGGCCGCCAACGCCGATCCAGAGTCGACCATCATAGGCGAATGGCTTTTTCATCTTGCCGTTTGATAGTCGGTCTGCCGAGTACGACGCATCGGCGACTGCCCACAATGCCGAACTGTGAACTGTGAGGATTGGTGCGGCTGCGGCCTGCCCCTCCAGTCGTTCGAGCTTGCTCAGCACATCCTGCCATTCGAACGTGACAACCCCGGTCATGCCCTCTTTCCGGGTCACGAAGGCCCGATGCTGACCCTGCATATTTGAGAGCAGCTGATACCCTTGCGCAACGTAGCGGCGCTGGATAATCGCGTATTCGAGCGGCAGATCGGTGGGCTGCGCCGGCGCGGGCATATCGGGTAGTGGCGCTTGATCGGCGGGCGCGACCTTGCGCCGCGCATTCGACTCGCGGATCCCGGTCACATCGCGCGCCTTGCCGTCGGCGCTCTGGCGAATCGGCGAACCGGGGATTTCCCCAGTTGCCACCAACTCTGCCCGCACGCTCGCGACCGTCTTATGATCAACATTCACCCGCCGGGCGATCTCACTATCGCTCCATTGTGTCCACTCATCGTCTTTCAGTACCCGCGCGCACGCCCGGCGCTTATCGGCGTCTGTGCGCTTGAGGCCGTGCGTGCTATTCGCACCACAGGCATACAGCACCGCATCACGGCGCGTGCCACTTCGGATCTCGGCCCGGATCGCGCGTGGGCTAGCACTCGCCGACGGGCCGTTCACAAAGCGCGTGTAGGCCTCGACGCGATGGAAGCCATCAGCCAGCCAGTAGGCCTCGCCATCGTGGAAGACGACGATCAGCGGCATCTTCAAAAAGCCGTTCTGCTCGTGCGACAGCTGAAGCCAGGCCTCAGCATATTCCTGGATAGTCGCCTCATTCAGACCCGCGCGCGCCTGCGTGCCACCGTCCGTGCGGATGGCTTCGAGCGGGAGATACTGCCCAACCTCATACGCCGGGGCGGTCGCATACCGCGTTTTCATGCCTAGCTTATCGGCCATCGCTCCCTCACTTCCTCAGCTAAGGCCCGGTACGCCGCGGCTCCGCTGCTCTCTGGCGCGTACACGGTGATCGGCTGCCCGGCCGCGGGCGCCTCGATAATCTTGACCGAATGCGGGATGGTGATGTCGAACACCAGGTCTCCATACCGAGCGCGCGCGGCCGCCTCGATCGCGGCGTTGATATTCGTGCGACCAACCATCGTGACCACAATCCCGCCGATGCTGAGACTAGGGTTCATCTGGCGGATCATCGTGATGGTCGACTCCATCTGTGCCATCTGATCCATTGCGAACACGTGCGCCTGGAGCGGAATGATCAGCGCGTCCGCGGCCACGAGCGCGTTCACGGTGAAGATGCCCAGTCCCGGTGGGGAATCAATCAGAATGTAGTCGTAGTGGCTGCGCAGCGGGGCCAGCGCCTGCCGTAGCAGCAGCTCGCGACCGAAGCGCCCGGCGAATGACAGCTCCGCGCCGGCGAGATTGAGCGTGGCCCCAATCAGGTCGACGCCGTACTCGGAGGTGATCGTGACCGCTTCGGCGCATGATGGGTCGAGCATCGCTTCGTAGATCGTGCCGTCGAGCTGCTCGGGCGTGACGCCGATGCCCTCGGTCAAGCTGGCCTGCGGGTCGAGGTCGATCAGGAGCACCCGCGCGCCGCTTCTGGCCAGCTCCGACCCGAGCGCCAGCGTGGTCGTGGTCTTGCCGACGCCGCCCTTCTGCATGGTGATGGCGATGATCATACGGGGATCTCCTTTCGGTAGTCGTCGATTAAAACGGCGAGTCCTCGGTCGGCGCGTACTCAGGGTTGCTCTCTGGCAGTGCGGCCTCTCTGATCAGGTAGTCTTTCTTGATGGCCCCGACTTCCTCCTTCCCGCGCTGATGTGGCGGGATCCAGACCGCACCCGCGATGCGGCCAAACAGTGGCTTTTGCTTGGTGTAAAAGTGGAAGTGACCACGCACATCATGCCTTCTCACGCCTGGCTTCTCGGCCTCTGGCTTCATCTCGGGCGGCTTGGCATAGCGCCGCTGCGGCGTGGGAGTATTGACCTTCAGAATGTAATAGCGCTGCGGTGTGATCCCCTCTTTCCGCTCCATGCGCCTCCGCACCTGGCGGCTCGGTGTGACCAGCTCGACCTCGCAGCGATCGTGCAATGCCTTGATCGCGAACAGGCCGAACGGGACGAAGCTGGCCAGCTGCGTCATCGGGTTATAGTCAGCGCCAGGTATCAGCTGGTCGTCTGGATACTCCACCATATGAATGCCAGCCGTGTCGTCGAGCAACCGGCCGTCTGCGCCGATGTGCAGATACGCGTGGCCAGGGAACAGACTGATATCGCCGTTGTCCACGCGCATAAAGCCGAACAGCGCCAGCACCCAGCATGTAGCAGCGGGCTGTGGATCGCCGAACAGGTATTCCTGGGCCTTGATGCGCGGCTGCTCGGTCACATCCTCGAAATATAGCGCGCGATCAACCGTCATCTCCTCGCCGGCGCCTTCGAGCCGCGCGCCCTGATAGCCCGGAAGAAGCCGGACAGACGGCGGTACGAGCAGCTCCACGATGCCGGCCGTCTTCAACACCGTGCGGGCCTCGACAAAGAAGGCCGGATATGGCGGCGCGATATTGCCGTACGCCGAGGGTGGCCAGTTGGTGAAGTCCTGGGCCTCCTCACCGTCGATCTTGATGGCGATCTGGTCGGCGATGAACGCGGTTGCGCTCGGAAAGCTCGGGTCAACGGTGCGCAGGATGTCATAGATTCGCATAACGGTGCTACTCTTCCTTGAAGTCGTCGAACTGCTTCACGATCGACATCGCGCCGGCGGCCTGGTGCGGGGTCGACGGCGTGGGAAGTGGGATGGATAGCAGCTCCAGCAGGTGCTCTGGGCTGTAATCCTGGCCCCAGATGCAATCTGAGGTATGGCCATCCTTTTCTTCGCCGGTGATGCTGAGCGCGCTCTGCTCGATCGACTCCAGCATGCGGCGATGATCGGCCGCTAAGACCAGCAGGCCCGTGAGCCGCAGGTAGTCGTCGTAGGTCAAGGTTTTCACTCGTTCCCTCCTGGTAGCAGCGGTGGCATCCTGCCCGACTCGTAGGCTGCTTCGATCTGCGGCGCGAGCCACTGGCCGACTGTCGCATTGTTTGGAAGTACCACATCGGCCATGAACTCGCGTTCAATCGTTGAGATCCCAGCCGCGATCGCCTCCAATTTGGCCTTGACAATCAGCACGAGCGCGCGCCAGCGCTGGCGCTTGGCCTGGTCATACGCACGGCGCTGCGCCTCACTGCCGCGCCGCTGCCCGCCGTCCGTGATCTCATAGTCAGAGAGCGCCGGCGTTGGCAAGATGATGCGAATATGGCGATCGTGGATCTTGAAGGCGATCGCTTGGTTATCATCTTCCCAGGCGTACATGAAGCCCGTCGCGCCATAGCGTACCAGGGCGCGCTCGATCTCGGCCCGCGAGCGCTCGATCGGGACTTCTGTTTTCGCGGCGTAGCGGTCAGTCATTCGCTTTCCCTGCGTCGTAGGCATCCAGCGCCATGCCGAGCGCACGCATGCCCTTCAGTCGTGTCTCAACACTCGCGCCGTTGTGCGTGGTGCGCGCCGCTTCGACCACCGCCCGCGCGGCTGCCAGCTCTGAGAGCATCGCATCCGCCTGCACACGGCACGCCTGCACCGCCGCCCGCGCATTCTTGCCATAGACACGGAAGTTGGCGTAGAACGTCGGCTGCATCCGCGCCAGATACGAGTCGGGCGCGTAGCTTTCGATGAACGCGGGGTCGCCTCGCAGGCCTCGATCAGCGCGGCCATCCGGGCGTGCTCCATATCGCCAGTGTGCATCACGGTGTCGAGCCGCCGCCGCAGCTCGGCATTCTCGCGCTCGGCTTCATGGAGGCTGGCCAGCGTGTCTTGTGCCTGAATACGCCAGTAATCGGCATCCTTGTTCATTGGCAGCTCGCTTTCGTGGAACATCCGGCATGCGCCGCAGTAGCGCGTGGACACGTCCATCTTGTGATAGCTCGTCATGCCGCAGCGGTGACAGGTGATCGCCTTCCCGTCGGCGCTGATCGTGTAGGTCGGTTCGCTCACTCGTCACCTCGCTTTCTCCGCCGCTTCGTATGCAGCGACTTCTACGATCGCGCGGCATGTGTCGCACACATGGACGAGTCGGTTGGTTGTGATGACATAGCCGAGATATGGCTCGGCAACAGGAATCTGTACCATCAGGAGCTCGTAATTCTCTGGCTTCTGTCGCGGGGCTTGACGGCACAACGATACCCCGTCCTCCTGATAGTGCGCGATCCACGTTTTGATCTGCACAAGCATTTGTACCGTTGCACTCTCGCTCACTCGTCACCTCCCTTCGCGCCGGCACCCTTCTCCCCTTCGATCGCCGCCGACCGCACAGCGCCAGCACCGCCGCGTGACTCAGCCGCTGGGTGCCCAGGCGGTACGTCGGGGCACCGCGCAGGCCGCTGCCGGATTCGTAGTGCGCCATGCCGCGCGGCGTCTTGTAGGCCAGTCGGATGTCAGGCATCGGGCGCGTCCTTTTCCCTTGTTGCTTCGTAGTGCGTATTGAACACCGTCACGCCGCCAGGGACAAAGGATAAGGCGGCAATCATCTTTGCGAGCGCGTTGAATGCCCGCGCGGTGTCGCCCTTCTTTCGACTGAGCAGCAGCACGTCCTCACTGAATACGCCGTTCGCCTCTGCCCACGCTTCATCCGTCCATTCACGAAACGTCGCGTCGAACGTGGCATCGTCCAGCTCGCGCAATCGCCAGATCCACATCCGCGCGGTCACGAGCAGCATATCGGGCAGGATGGCGTCGGCGGTGATGGTTGCGCGCTCGGTCATGCTGCCACCTGTCGCCGCGCGCCGTAGGGATGTGCTGGTGTCTCGCCGCGCGCGATGCGCTCCAGGCGCGGCAGTAGCCGCTCACGAATGGCATAGACACGCCGCCGTGTCAACCCCATTTCGAGCGCGATCCCGTCGGTCGAATAGCCCTGCACAATCAGCTCCAGATAGCGGATGTCCTCGTTGACTTTCATGGCCCGCTGCTGTTCAAGCCACGGCGCGAGCGAAGCAAGGTGCGATATATCCGGCGCAGCATCGGGCGGGCGGGCGTGGTCGATATAATCCAGGTATTCGCAGCCGCGCGGCGAGCGCAGCCAGCGGCGCAGCCAGTCGATGATCGCGTGTTTGGCTGCGATGAACAGGATGCCTTCATGGCGATCGCCCTCGGCCCAGATCGCGGCGGCGGCCTCCTGTTTCGCGTCCTCCCAGTCCTGCCGTGTCCAGTGGCCACGACCAAGGACGCAGCGCGCCGCCCGGTCGGATAGGTCAAGGATGTCCGTCATCGTTCACCCGGATGCATGCGCATATCGTGATCGAACGGCTCGACACACGACTCGCGCGCCACGCGCCCGCCGCTGCTCGGGTAGCCGTAGCACACGTCGAGGATCGGCGCATTCGTCTCCAAACAGCGGTCGCACAGCACCGCGATCGCGCCCGCTTGCGGAAGTCCGCACTGGAGACAGCCCCAGCCGTGGCCACCCGGCGCGCGAACGGAGAGCATCATGATGGTGCGCACGGTTGGGCCGACGGTGCGACAGGCACAACACGGGCCGAGGTCGATCGGGTCGTCGTCGGTCATTGCACATCCCCATCGTCGAAGTCAGCAAAGGTGTCGCGGATCGGCGGCGCTGAAATGACGCCCGCCGCGGCCGCGCAGCGCAGGTGAAAGCGCGCCTCAGTGTTGTTCGCCGTACTCCACAGGCGCAGGATCGGCGCTTCGTCGTCGGCGATCGGTGCCTCGCACCACGAGCAGAGACACGACGGGTCGCCGGCGCTCGGGCTGTATTTGAACCAGGTGATTGCCTTCATAGCTGATTCTCCTTCAGCCTGGCCAGCTTGGCCTGCCATCTCTCCAGCCGCGCCGCCTCGCTCGAATCGTTCCGCCGCTCGATGACCTTGACCACGCGCTCGGCATGGCGGATCTTGATCTCGCGCTCGTAGGCGACTTTGTTCGCGCGATAGCGCTCCATCAGCGCGGCCAGTGGCACGGGTTCGATGTAGGCCGGTAATTCGTAAAGAAGAAACTTTAATGGATTGTCGGCGCTCATGCGCTGTCTACCTCCGCGCCGCGCTGCTTGTCGCGATACTTCCTGAACTGGTCGAGCAGCTGCGCGGCGCCGCGATCGTCCAGGTCGAGCACGTCGCGCGCGTACCCGATCAGCACGGCGTCTGACTCTGCGGCATCCGCGCTTTCCAGCAGCATCAGCGCGATCTCGCGTGCCTTGGCTGGACTCATTTGCATCGGCGACACGGACACTTCGACATTCACATACGGCTTCTGGTTTTTGTAGCCATAGATCGAGCTGACACTGAAGTCGCCGCGCCGGTCGTCCTTGGTGACGATCACGTCCATGACCGCCTGGCCGATAACGCGGTACCGCTCGCGCCGTCGTTCGTCAGTCTCTGCCCACGGCACCGGCTCGTGGTCAAATGCGGCCTCGTATGCCGCCTTGCCCAGCCGATCGCGCAACTGCGCGGCGTGGTCGATCGTCGCCGGCGGTGGCGTGCGTCCTTTGCTCACGTCGACTCCTTTTTCCTTCTCTTGCGCCACTGCCGCGTACCCATCCGCGCGGATAGGTGCGACGGATACCACTGCTCACACAGGTCGTCGAATGCCGTGCGACCGCAATTCACGGTGGCCGGCGTCGCTGGCATCGTGCAACCGACCGAGCGACGCCAGAGGGCGCAATTGCCGCAGTGGTAGGCGCGGCTGGCAATGAGCTTGACGGTCACTGGCTTATCCTATTCGCGCACCGTGTACACAGCGTATGGCTGGCATTCACCCAGGAGCAGCCGCCTGCGCAGCCGAAAATATCGGTGCATCCGCACTCGCGACACATATCTTCATCTCTCTGCACCTCGTACCGCAGCGCGTAGGTCGTCGCTCCGGCGAAGAGGCGCAGCACGCGGATGCGACCACCGCCGGCGCGGACCAGGTGACTCTTGGCTTCGGTCATGGTTTCTTCCTTACACATCGGTGCTCATTGTCGGAGACGAGCTCCAGGTCACGACGCACGCGCTGGCACGAGGCGCAGCGGATCGTCGTTGCGTTCGTATAGAGCACATTGTCGATGTCCAGGGACTCGTATGCGCCGTCGGTGCTGAAGTACTCGGTTGCCCATCCGTAGGCGCGGATATTGATGAACACTTCATCGACCTTGCCGCAATGCGGACATGGTGACAGCGCACTCATTCGCTTCCATCCTCTCGCCAGCGGTAGGTGATTGAATGCCACGGCTCACCTTCGTGATCACTCAGGCGCTGGCCTTCCACTGGAAAGCGGATCGCGGTTTCGGGCACGCCGCAGTCGCGCTTGAATACCTCGATCTCGGTCGCGCCTAATTTCTTCGCCTTACGTGACAGAGTCAACGTCACGACGCCGGCCTGGACTCGCACCGCCAAGCGCGCGCCGCCCTTCAGCTCCATCGCCCGATCCTGCCCGGTGCGCGCGGCGTTGCGGTGCAATTCGGTATAAATACTTGATAAGCTCACGGCGCACCTCGCAGGCTGGCCAGCCAGCGCCGGCGCTGCGCCAGCTTGTGATTCTGGTAGTAGATCTGGTGCTTCGCCCGATTGCGCCGCTTCGCTTTCTCGCGGGACCAGGTGGGAATATGTGGCCGGTGCGCTTTCGCTTTCGCCTTTAGCAGCTCACGCCGTTCCTGGTAGTACACACGCTTTTGCTCAAGCAGCTGCTGGCGATTGGCCTGGTAGTAGACACGATTGGCGGCGATCAGCTCCTCACGATGTGCTTTGGCGTAGGCGCGGCTGACCGCAATCGCCTTGGCATGATGCGCTTCGT
>Ga0157378_10000742_pt1 | contig 30520 bp, 25 predicted proteins | sample M65metaG_FD_115309 | JGI IMG/M metagenome (GOLD analysis project Ga0157378, IMG submission 115309) | Miscanthus rhizosphere microbial communities from Kellogg Biological Station, Michigan, USA - M6-5 metaG | ecosystem: Host-associated > Plants > Roots > Rhizosphere > Soil | place: USA: Michigan... | reverse complement strand
GATCGCATCCGCGAAGACAAACCTTTTGCACGCCCCGGCGCTAAGCGCTGCAAGCCGCGCAAGAAGAAACCCGGCGCACGCGGCGGCAACGAAGGCCAAGGTCAATTTCAGAATCGCGAGCCGCGCGCTCCCGGCCAGCGTCCGCCACGCCGCGGACCACGCCCGAACGCACCCGGCCACGGCCAGACCGCAGGCTATCAGCCACGCCCGTTCTTCGGCACCGAAAACGCCACCGGACAGCGGCCGCCACGGCGCGGCGCCCGACCTGGTGCGAATCCAAATGCCACTGCGGATCAACGCGGACCGCGTCCACAGGGTCAGCGGCGGCAAGGCAAGCCGGCAGGTACCGGCTGGCGCCCGCCTGTCACCGGCGGTTACAACGAGCAGCGCTTCGGGCAGCAGCCACGCCGTCAAGGCGGGCCGCGTCCACCGCGCGGCGACGGACAGAATTTCCCGCCACGCGGCGATCATCCGTCGGCCGGCCGCTCGGACAACACGCCTCTGCCTCGCGACGACATCGGCAATCGCATGCCGTCACCTTCGAACGATAACCGTCCGCGTCGCCCACCCGGCGGCAAGCCGCGCCGGCCGCCGCGCTAAGCAGCTGCAGCGAAAAAAAAGGGCGGCCAATGGCCGCCCTTTTCATTTGCCGAATCGCTTCGACTAATCGAGCTTGAGCGCCTTCTTGTCGCCCTGGCGACGCTTCTGCTCCTTCGCCTGGTATTCCTGGACGCAGCCGTCGCGCTTGACCATCACGCATTCCAGATATTCGCTGGCTTCAACGAGCGCCGCGCGAATGGCCTTGCCGGCCGGCGTGTTTTCTTCATGCGCCAACGTGCCACCGAAGCCCTTGTGCGAGACGCCGACGGCGATGCCGCTGCTCTTGCTGCGGCCTTCCACGGTGCGCGAATAGTCGACGTCGCCGGTGGTCGTGTTGATCACGCGCAGGTCGATCGCCATGTAGGCTTCGCTCTGCTTGCCGCCGAGGCCGATGCCCTTGAAGCTCAGGCCACCGCCGGTGCTCGAGGTATTTTCCTCGTACGCGCTGACCGTGCCGGTGATCAGGTACTGCGCACCGGTGAGCTTACCGATCTTGGCACCCTGACCCGGAGCGACGCGACCGGAGGCACCGAGGTTCTGTTCTTCCAGCACGTTTTGCAGCTTCTGCCGCTCCACCACGTGGAACGCGCCACTGGAGGACAATTCGTTCGACAGCATGCTCGACAACTCCCAACCCACGCCGCCGCGCCACCACGCCGCACCGCTCTGGTTGGTGAATTCCGCCACGCCGATGGTCGGACCACCGGCTGCGAACGCACTACCCGCGGCCAGACCGGCCAACGCCAACGCCGCACATAACAGCTTCTTCATGATTGACTCCCCATCTGGATGAACTGGTGTTGCCGTCGATACGCAAAGCGCAACGGACGGCGCATTCTAGCCATGTGGACTTGCAGGATGCCAGCCAGCGCGTGAACGCGATGTCTCCACGCCGGCATCACGGCAGCGTCGTACACTTGCCACCGCGGTATAACGCCCGACAGCGCCCGGAGAGAACATTTCATGCCTGCCTTCGCCCGCCGCCTGCGTGTAGCGCTGCTGTTCGCCGCGCTCGCCCTGCAATCGTCGCTGCACCTTTTCGCTGCCGAGCCGCACGGCGCCGGCGGCATCGACTGGCTGCGCTCCGACACCGATGCGTTCAAGCAGGCGCGCGCGCAACATCGTTTCGTGCTGCTGTATCTGGAAGCCGTGTGGTGCCACTGGTGCCACGTGATGGACGAGAAGACCTATGGCGACGCGGCAATCCGCGGCGAGATCGACGCGCACTACGTGCCGCTGCGCATCGACCAGGATCTGCGCCCCGATCTGTCGGAACGCTACAAGGACTATGGCTGGCCGGCCACGGTGATTTTCGCGTCCGACGGCAGCGAGATTGCCAAGCGCCAGGGCTTCGTCGAACCGGAACGCTTTCTCAAGTTGCTCAAGGCGATCGAGGCCGACCCATCACCGGAAGCTGCCGAGAGCGCCGACAGCACTGCCGCGGCACCGCGCGCCAGCGCACTCGACGAGGCGACGCGCAAGGAATTGGCCAAGCGCCACCACGATGCCTACGACACGAAGCTTGGCAGCCTGGACATCGGCCAGAAGTACCTCGACCGCGACAGCGTCGAATACGCCATCGGCTTGGCGCTGGGCGGCGACGCGGAGGAAGGCGCGCGCGCGCGCCAGACGCTCGATGCCGCTCGCGCGCTGTTCGATCCCGCCTGGGGCGGCGTATACCAGTATTCGACCCACGGCGACTGGAAGCACCAGCATTTCGAGAAGCTCGCCACCGTGCAGGGCCAATACCTGCGCATCTACGCCATTGCCGCCGCGGCGTTCGGGCGCGCCCAGGACAAGCAGGCCGTGACGGAAATCCGCCGTTATCTCGACACGTTCCTGCGCAGTCCGGACGGTGCGTTCTATGTCAGCCAGGACGCTGATCTCAAACCCGGCGAGCATTCGGACCAGTACTTCGCGCTCGACGACAAGGCACGCCGCAAGCAAGGCGTGCCGCGCGTCGACAAACATTTGTACGCGCTTCAGAACGGCCAGATCATCGAGGCACTGGCCACTGCCGCCGAGTACATCGGCGACAGCGACGCGCTGATCGAGGCGCGGCGCGCGGCGGATTGGGTCGGCGCGCACCGCGCACTCGACGGCGGCGGCTTCCGCCACGACGAAAAGGACGCGGCCGGACCCTATCTCGGCGACACGCTGGCAATGGGCCGCGCGTTCCTTGCGTTGTATCGCGCCACCGCCGATCGCGCCTGGCTGACGCGCGCCGGCGCGGCGGCGGATTTCATCGCGGCGAATTTTTCGCGCGCGCAGGGCGGCTATCTCAGCGCAAAGAGCAGCGGCCCGATCGGCGCCGTGCCGCGCACGGCGGAAAACATTTCGCTGGCGCGCTTCGCCAACCTGCTGGCGCGTTACACCGGCAAGGCCGAACACAAGGCGATCGCGGAAAACGCCATGCGCTATCTGGCCGACCCCAAGATCGCGCTGGACGAAATGACCGAGCCCGGCGTGCTGCTTGCCGACGACGAACTGCACGCCGATCCGCTGCACCTGACCGTGATGGGACCGAAAGGCGATCCGACCGCGGCGCAACTGTTCGCCACCGTGCAGCACCTGGCGCCTTGGTACAAGCGCGTGGAATGGTGGGACAAGACCGAGGGCAGCCTGCCGAATCCCGATGTCAGCTATCCGGCGCCGAAGCGGCCGGCCGCGTTCGTGTGCACCGAGAACCGCTGTTCGTTGCCGATCTATGACGCAGACAAGATCGCGGAATTCGTGAAAAGTTCCAAGGCGAAAACCTGACAACGTCCGGTCCGCGTTCCCGGCACGAACGGAAAACTTTTTCAGCGCGATTGCGCTGCAATCGGCGCGCAGCGCGCTGCGTTAACCGCTTTGCAACGTCAGGTTAACCGCACGCACACCTGCGGCGCGTAATCTGCGCATCGCCCAACGCGAACAAGGAGTTTCCCAATGCGCAGTCTGCGAATTGCCGAATCGAGCGTGCTTGGTTATCGCATCGAACGTCTCGACGAATACGACGACAATGGTCTGCTGCGCTCGATGCGCTACGAGGTGCTGTGCCCGCACACGAGCAAGGTGCTGGCCAGTCATCCCAGCCTGCGCTCGGCGCGCCGCCACGTGATCCTGCACGAGTTGCGCGCGGCACGCAGCGATCGCGACGACCGCACCATGCTGATTGCCTGAGCGCCGGCGACGACATCGTCGCTTGTGTGAGCTGATTTGCACAAGACTGCAGCGCCGGTTGCCTGAGCTTCAACCATTCGATTCCCAATGTTGCGAAGCTCTCGCCTTTCCTCTCCCGCTGGCGGGAGAGGGACTGGGTGGCGTGGCCGACACGCTGCCGGCGGCGCCGAGAATTTTAGTTTCACGCGAAGGCGCGAAGACGCGAAGGACACACAGGCCCGTCTTCGCGCCTTCGCGCCCACACGCGAAATAATTCTGCGCCACGCAGTGTTGCTATAGGAGCTTGAAGTCGTCCGCGTCCATCCAGGCCGGGAAGCGTTCGCGGTGCGCCGCCAGCGCGTCCGCGTCGAGCGTCGCGGTGACCACCTGCTCCTGCGCGCCGAGTTCGAGCAACGGCGCGCCGAGGAAATCGAGCACCGCGCTGTCGCCGGCGTAGTGCAGGTTGTTGCCGTCCGTGCCGACGCGGTTGAGTCCCGCGCAATACGCCAGGTTCTCGATCGCGCGCGCGCGCAGCAGCGTCTGCCAGGCGTAGCGTCGGGCCGACGGCCAGTTCGCCACGAACAGCACGAGATCGTAGTCGAAGCGCTGTGCCGCGCGGTCGTAGCGATTGCGGACAAACGCGGGGAAGCGCAGGTCGTAGCAGACCTGCGGACAGATGCGCCAGCCGTTCCATTCGACGATCAGGCGTTCGCTGCCGGCGGCGTAGCGCTCGTGTTCGCCGGCGTAGCGAAACAGATGGCGCTTGTCGTAATGGCGCACGGCGCCGTCCGGCGTGACGAACAGCAGGCGGTTGTATACCTTTCCATCGACGCGCAACTGCACGCTGCCGCAGATCGCGCTGCCGCGCGCAGCGGCCTGCTCGCGCAACCAGGCAACGGTCGGCCCGTCCATGGTCTCGGCGTTGTGGATCGCCTCGTTCGAAAACCCGCTGGTGAACGTCTCCGGCAGCAGGATCAGGTCGCTGCCGCGCGCGGCGTCCATCAGCTCGCCGTAGTAAGCGCGGTTCGCGGCCGGGTCGTGCCAGCGCGTGGCGCCTTGCACGAGCGAAAGTTTCAAAGCTTGCACAGCCGCTCCGCTGCCGCGTTCAGGGTCTCGTCGCTCTTGGCGAAGCACAGCCGCACCAGGCGCGCATCCGGCGGCGTCTCGTAAAAAGCCGACACCGGGATCGCGGCCACGCCGGCTTCGCGCACCAGCCATTCGCAGAAATTCAAATCATCCGTCTGGCGGATCGCGGAGTAGTCCACCAGCTGGAAATAGGCGCCCTTGACGTCGAGCAGCTTGAACTTCGACGGCGCGAGCAGTTCGCGGAAGCGGTCGCGTCGCGCCTGGTAGAACGCGGGCAAATCGAGGTAATGCTGCGGGTCACTTTCGAGCACGTCGGCGAACGCGGCTTGTGCCGGCGTGAACGTGCAGAAAGTCAGATACTGATGCACCTTGCGGAACTCCGCCGCAAGCTGCGACGGCGCGATGCAGTAGCCCACCTTCCAGCCGGTGCAGTGATACGTCTTGCCGAACGAGCTGACCACAAAGCTGCGCGCCGCCAGTTCCGCATGCCGCAACACGCTCTGGTGATCGCGGCCGTCGAAGATGATGTGTTCGTATACTTCATCGGAAAGGACGAAGATTTCCGAGTCGCGCAACAGCGCGGCAAGCGTATCCAGATCGCGCGCCTCGAGCACGGCTCCGGACGGATTGTGCGGCGAGTTGAGCATGATCATGCGCGTCTTCGGCGTGATCGCGTCGCGCACGCGCTGCCAGTCGACCGAAAAATCGGGCAGCGTCAGCGGCACATGCACGGCGCGGCCGCCGGCCAGTTCGATCGCCGGCTCGTAGCTGTCGTAGCACGGATCCAGCACGATCACTTCGTCGCCGGCATGCACCACCGCCGCGATCGCGGCGAACAGCGCCTCGGTGGCGCCGCTGGTGACGGTGACTTCGGTGTCGGCGTTGACCTTGCGCCCGTACAGGCGTTCGGTCTTCGCCGCGATCTGCTCGCGCAGCTTCGGCAGGCCGGTCATCGGCGCGTACTGGTTGCGTCCTGCGTTCATCGCCGCGGCGAGCGCGTCGCGCAACGCCTGCGGTCCGTCGAAGTCGGGAAACCCCTGCCCCAGGTTCACGGCCTTGTGCTGAGTCGCCAGTTGCGACATCACGCTGAAAATCGTCGTGCCCACCTTGGGCAGCTTGGTCCGGATCTGCATTGCGCCTCGCGCTTTGGATGGCCAAACGAAAAATCGATGGTAGCACGCCGCCGTTTCCGGCGTGCGCTACGCTCCGGCCGGGAGGAAACGCACCTGCACGCGCTGGCCGACGCGCAAATCGGATTCGCCCAGATCGAGGATGCATTCGACATCGCGTGCATCGATCGAGTCCTGGCCTTCCTCGCCGAAGCGGCTCGGCCCGAATACGTCGCCGATACGCCGCACGGTCGCACTGTAGGTCTTGCTTGCGTCGGCTTCGGCGGACACCTGCGCGTGCATGCCGACCTTGACCTTGCCGACGAAACCTTCGTTCAACTCCGCACGCACGATACGCGGTGCATCCGGCAGCAGCTGTGCGAGCACCGCGGTCGGTTGCGCCACGACGGCCGCGCCGAGCTGCACGTCGCGCGCGACAACGCGACCGGCAACCGGTGCGCGCAGCTTGCGTGCCTCGACCTCGTAGTCGGCCTGCTTCAGTTTTTGCCGCGCGGTTTCGACGCCGGCGGCGGCCACGGCGATTTCGGAATTCAACTCCATGAGCGCCTGGTGCGCGTCGTCGGCCGACTGCCCGCTGGTCGCGCCGGCGCGGCTCGCCTCGTCCAGGCGTGCGACGCGTTGCTGCAGCGCCGGCAATTTCGCGCGCGCCGCGCCCGCTTGTGCCTCGGCTTGCGCGAGTTCCGCGCGCGCCGTGTCGGCGGCAATCTTCGCCTGCGTCGGATCCAGTTCGATCAGTACCTCGCCGGCGCGCACCGCGTCGCCGACACCGGCGTGCAGTTGCGCCACGATGCCGTCGCGCTGCGCGACCACGCGCACGATGCCGCCTTCGACGTCGACGCGGCCGCGCGCGATCGCGGCAAATGCGCCTGCCGCGGCCGGCGTGGCCGCATGCTGCTGCTCCGCGGTCGATCGCCCGCATCCTGCCAGCGCGACGAGCAATGCGCCCGCCGCCAGCCACCTGCCATCCATCCTCATGCTCGAGCTCCAGTCGAAACGGCCGCCAGCGGCGCGCGCCGGCCGGCGCCGTTGGCGTCGTCCAGGATGCGTCCGTCTTCCATCGTGATGATGCGATCGGCATCGGCCGCCAGGCGCGTATCATGACTGACGCAGACCACCGTTGCACCGAACGTGCGCGCGATGCGGTGCAGCGCGTCGATGACGTTCTTGCCGTTGACCGAGTCGAGCGCGCTGGTCGGTTCGTCGGCGAATAGGAACTGCGGTTTCTTCGCCAGCGCACGCGCGATCGCGATGCGCTGCTTCTCGCCGCCGGACAACTCGATCGGCCGGAAATTCAGGCGCGGGAACAGGCCCACTTCCTCGAGCGCCGCCATCGCGCGATTGCGTGCGACGTGCTTGGGCAGGCCCAGATATTCCAGCGGCAGCATCACCTGTTCCAATGCGGTCAACGCCGGGAACAAGTTGAACCCTTGGAACACGAAGCCGGTGTGCTCGAGGCGGAAGCGCTCCAGATCCACGCGCGACTTCTTCCACAGGTCCTCGCCGAGCGCGCTGACGCGGCCGCTGTCGGGTTTGAGCAGTCCGCTCAGGATCGCCAGCAACGTGCTCTTGCCGGAACCCGACGGTCCGAGCACCAGAGTCAGTTCCTTCGGTTCGAGACTGAGCGAGATACCCTGCAACACGCGCGTCTGCACCGGACCGGTCGTGTAGGTCTTGCTGATGGCTTCTGCGATCAGGGCCGGCATACGCTCACCGCAACAGGTTCGCGGGTTCGAGATGGTTGATCACGCCCGCGGCGAGCAGGCCCGAGATCAACGCGATCGACATGACCAGCACGGCGCAGCTCGCGGCGGCCAGCGCATCGAACACGATCGGCACGTCCTGCCCCGCGGCCAGCAGCATGATCGCGACGCTCAGTGCGCTGCCGATCAGCACGCCGACCATGCCGACCCAGAACGCCTGCTCGAGGATCACGCGGCGCAACGCGCTCAAGCCGGCACCGAGCGCGTTGAGCATGGCGTACTCGCGCACCGCGCTCGCAACGGCGGCGAACAGGGTCTGGCTGGTGATCACCACGCCGACCACGAGCACGATCACGGCGAGAAACAAGAAGCCAAGCCCGGCACCGGTTTCGAACATCCAGTACGTCGCCGCGTTGTAGGCGAAGCGCGCGCTGGTCCAGACCGCGAAGCGATGCGCGGCGCCGAGCACCGCGAGGCGGTCGCGCACCGCATCGACGTTCGCGCCGGGCCGCACGCGCACGATGTAGTAGGCAACCTTGTCGCGATCGTTGACCTCGTTGTTGAGCCAGTGCGCCGTCGCCAGCGAGGTCACGATGTTGACGCCACCGAGAGCGCGCAGGCCCGGCACCGCGGCGACGATCTTCACGTGGCGGCCGTTCAACGTTACCGTCGCGCCGATGCCGACGCCGAGTTTGTCCAGATCGGCCGCATCCACGATCACGCTGCCCGGTTCGACCAGGCGCGCGCGATCGGCGAGCCCGAGTACGTGCGCGAACATCAGTCCCGCCGGCGCCGGGTCGATGCCCGAGATGAATACCGACACTCCGCCGCGCTCGATCGGTCCGCGCCAGTCGCCATCCAGCCACTGGAACGGCTCGACCTGCACGACGTCGGCATCCATGCGCAACCACATCTCGGTGTCGCGCGGAATCGGCCGCCCCAGTTCGACGCTTTGCGTGCCCGGATAGCCGGCCCACAAATCGCCACCGGAGCGGCTGACGTACACGCCGGCGCTGGAGAAGATGCCGAGCATCAGCGCGGTCATCATCAGCAGCAGCAATCCGGAAAACGCCACCGCCAGCGCCGCCGGCAGGAACTTGCGCCACTCGTAGATCAGCGTCTTGCGCGCGAGTGCGGCCATCGTCAGGGTGCGTCGCCGAGCGGCGGCAGCACGCCGCCAAACGCCTTGTACAACGCCACGAACGCCAGCGCTCGTTCGCGTCGCGCATTGATCTGCTGCAGCTTTGCTTCGGCACTCGCGAGTTGCGCAGTGGATTCGTCCAGACCGTCGCCGAGGCCGATGCGCTTGAGCGTCGCGGCGGTCGCGGCGCCGTGTTCGGTCGCGGCGAGCGCACTGGCGGACGAGTGCAGCCGCGCGCCTTTCTCGCCGAAACTCGCCAGCGCGGATTCGACTTCGGCTACTCCCTCCAGCACGGCCTCGCGATATGCGAGCACGCTCGCGGCCAAGGCATCTTCGCGCGCCGCTGCGACGTCGTGCCGCCTGCCCCAGTCCCACAGCGGCAGCTGCACGGTCGGGCCCAACAACGGTACAGCCTTGTTCGGATGATCGAGATCGCCGGTCAGCGCCGTGGCGGATATCAGCGAACCGACCAGGCCGAGTTTCGGATACAGGTCGGCGCGCGCAATGCCGAGTTCGCCCGCCGCGCGCAGCACATTCTGCTCGGCGCGGCGGATTTCCGGGCGCGTGCGCAGCAGATCCGCCGGCGCCTGCGCGATGGCGACATCCGGCAATTGCGGCTGCGCGCCATCCTGCGACCACGCCGCGTCCGGTTCCATCCGTCCAAGCAGCACCGCCAATGCCGCGGCCGCCTGCTGCGCCGCGGTCACCGCTTCAGCGGATTCGTTGCGCGCCTGCTCCAGTTCAATCTGCGCATGATCGGCCTCGACCGGCGCGGCGAGCCGCGTGCGCACGCGCACCTGCATCAGTTCGACGCGCTGCCGGCGCATGTCGACGAGCTCCGCGGCGATACGCAGGCGCTGCTGCGCCGCGCGCAACTCGATGTAGCTTTTCGCCACTTCAGCGCACACCGACACGCGCGCCGCGGACTCGTCGATCAATGCGAGGTTGAGATCGGCCATCGCCATGCGTGCGTTGGCCTGCGCGCGACCGAAGAATCCGAACTCCCATTCCGAATCGAAGCCCATTTCGAAATAGCCGGTCGAAGCGCCGGGCGCCGTTTCCTCGTAAATCCGGAAATTCAGATTGGGCCAGAATTCGGATTGACTGCGATGCTGCAGACGACGCGCCGCGCGCAAGCGCAAGCCGGCCACGGCGACGCCGAGATTGTCGCGCAGGGCCGCATCGATCAACCCGTCGAGTACCGGATCGTCGAACGCGCGCCACCAACCGGACAGGTCCGGCTGCCGTTGCCCCGCAATGGCGAGCGCATTGCGCCATGCCGCGGGGGTTTCGCTCGGCAGTTGCGGCAATGGTGTCTGCGTCGCGCACGCCGCGAGTGCCAAGGCGCAGACGAGCAGGCTTGGCCGAAGTGGATGCGGAATGGAAATGACGAGCCTCGGACGTGCAGCGGCGGGTGCCACAGGATGATAACCGTTGACCGCCGCCGCATGACAGCTGCGGCGCAGCCACGGCCGGCGCGATCCGCGCGTCCGGGAGGATCGTGCAGGCTGCAATCCGGTTCACGCCCCCTTTGCAGATTGCGCAGCCGTCGATTTTGCAGCGACCTTTCTATTCAATGGCTTACGAAAGATCACCGCATGGCACGCCGGTTGCGATAGCTGTCCCCGTGACCACCTCCCCATAGGTCACTGACAAGTTCGGCCGTACGTGAGTACCGCCTCGGCAAAACGGCAAGCAAGGATGCGACATACAGCCATGGATGGCTGAGGCGAAACGGAGAATCCACACTCCCTTCGCCACCAGAACGGGCCGAACTCCCCATCGGCCCGTTTTATTTTTGCGCTTTCGAAACCCGACGTCGAAGCACACTCATGTTCGGCGTACGTTGCTGCGCATACCCGACTGGTGGCCATTGCTCGCCGCGCAATTAGCGCGCGCGACGTTCTTGGGCCGCCCCGACTCGCATATACTGTCCAGCTCGCAAACCAGAGATCTGCTGATGCCAAACATCGCTAGCCTGCTCAAGCTGGAAATCACGCGTCTGTCACGACGCGAGGTCCGCAAGACGATCGAGGGAACGCGCAAGGCATCCGCTGTGCATCGGCGCGACATTGCAGCGCTCAAGCGCACGGTCGCCGCTCTGCAGCGCCAAGTCGGCATGCTCGAAAAGCGCGCGGCGAAATCCCCGCCTGCGCCCGCCGCGGCAGCACTGCCCGAGCGGCCCGTCAGATTCCAGGCGCGCGGCCTGCGTTCATTGCGCGCGCGGTTGGGTTTGTCGGCGCCGCAGCTGGCGCGCCTGCTCGGCGTCAGCGAGCAGTCGATCTACAACTGGGAAACGCGCAAGGCGACGCCGCGCAAGGAACAACTCGCCGCGATCATCGCGATGCGCGGACTCGGCAAGCGCGAAGTGCAGCAGCGCTTGGAAGCATCGGCCAAGCCGGCGCGTACGACGAAGCGTCGCGCAGCACGGCGCAAGTAGAAGATCTCAACACGCGTAGTTGCCGGAAGGCTGGTGCGCGAAGCGATGCCCGAAAAACCCGCGACGCGCCGTCAGGCTACGCGGGAGTCGACGGGCCCATTGTCGTTTGCCGGCCTGGCGCCCGCCAATCGCGACAGGCCCATTGGTTCATGCGCATCGAGCTCGCGCATCGACAGCGCGCGAACGCCGCTCAACTTCAACGTCGCATCGATCAGGCCGTCGAAGTGCTGCATGCAAATGGGATCGGCGAATAGCACGGCCATCACCGGATGCGGGTTGCCCGGTTCGGTCAGTTGCTCGAATCGGATCGGACGTTCGTTGATCGCCGCGGTCAGCGCCGCAGCGGCGGCCGACGATACGCACGCAGCTGGCCCGAGTACCTCCGAGGCATGGTCCCGCTCGAATGTATACACGCGTACCGACATCGCAGCTCCCGACGACCTGCCTCGAAGCAGCAAGGCATGTGCCATCGAACTTGGCGCAGTTCGGAGGCTGCAGGTGCGCTTGCGCGCGCTGCGAACGTGCGATCCGCACGACCGCTGCACGCGCGACAGCGCATTCACCAGTGCAACGCATCGGGCCGCCAGGTTTCATTGTGCCTTGACGGAAGAGGATGTAGAGTCCAAAGCCTGAGGCGTTCGCATGCCAAGGCGAATGCCCGAAAATTGGGGCTTGGAGAGGGTTCTCTCCGGCCCCTTTTGTTTTTCAGGATGCTCGATGAACAGCAGCGGCAACATCCCGGCAACGATGCGAGCAGCGGTCTATACCCCGCCGGGCGACGATTTTCCGTACATCGCCATCGTGTTTCACACCGATGGAACGATCCTGCTGTCGCGGCCGTTCGAAACTTCCGAGGCCGCGAACAAGTACATCCTGGACGTGTCCAGCAGCCTGGTGGCGATCGCATCGAGCCACGAGGAACTCGGCGCGGCGCACGACGTTACGGCGGAAGGTCACTCCTCGGTTTCGCCCGACACGGCGTCGTGATCCCGCACAAGCGCTGACCAGCAATCCACACCGAACGCACGGCGAGGACAAGTTCGACAAGCAACTACGCCGCGAGCCGATGCTCGTAGTACGGACGCGCGCGATCGTCCAGGATTGCATACTGCGCGGCCAGGTTGCGCGGATCCGGATCGAGCCACGCATCGACGTGCTCGGGTTTGATCGGAATGATGCAGCGGTCGTGTCCCGCGGCGGCGACTTCGGCCGGCGGCGCGTCCGTGATCGCGGCGAACGACAGCAAGTCGGCCTCGCCTGGCGCGGTCCAGCGCGACCACAGACACGCCACCAGCATGTCCTGCGTCGGTCGTGGGCGGAATTCGAGAATGACGTTTTGCTCTTTCTCCCCCGGCGCCAGCGCACGAGCTTCCATATTGTGCCGGCTCACGTTTTCGAAAAACGCATTCGCAATCATGATGCCGTGGCTGACGCCGAACTGCTTGCGCCAGTAGCCTTCGAGGGTGTCGCGGCGTGCGTTGTAGGTGCCGGGGAACTTCGCGTCGGTAGACGCCGCCGTACCCGCGACGCGGCATTGGTAGCGCATCGGACGGACCGTCCGGCGCCCGTCCTGCATGACCATGACCGGTGCGTACCACTGCGGGAAGATGCGCTGGTCCTCTTCGTTGAGTTCGATGCGCCTAAGGTCGGCAAGCTTGCCGAGGCACCACGCGACTTTTTCCGACGCAATGCGCTGCTCCTCGCTCGCCTTTTTCGTGACCTTGGTCTGCAGCGTGCGTTGCGCGTCGGCGAGCCGCCTGCGCTGCTTGAACAACTCCTGCTCCAGGCGCGTGGATTCCTGTGCGTTGAACTGCTGGATCAGGCGCCACACTTCGCGCTCGTCGTCGTTCTGCGGATCGGCGAACGCGGCGTCCATGGCCTTGGGGATCTTGATCTTCGCGCCCTGCGCACGATCCCAGTACAGGCGCACGAAATCCTTGATGCCGACATCGGCGCCCCAGGCGCGCACGTAGCGCTTGTAGTTGGCCCAAATCTGAGCGGAGTAGCACATGACCGGGATGGTAGCGCACGGCGCGGCCCCAGTCGTCAGCCTGCGACTGACGGCCTGAGCGCTGTCGCAACGTCTTTCTGGCCTGAGCTTCGATCAGCGCAGCAGCGGAGCCGACGCCGCTATCGATTGCGGCGCAGCCAACCGGCAGCCAATGCAGCCTGCAGACCTAGCAGCAATCGCAGACGTCGCAAAGCACGTAACGATGCCCACTCGCTTCAACAACGAGATCGGTTCCGTCTTGCTTGAGTAGTTCCCCTTTGGGGCCAAGCCAGAGCGTTGAGGTGACGCCGTGATCGTCATTGCGTAGCTCGACGACAAACGTCAGGATGCCATTTTCGGCAGACACGCGATGCAGCTTCTCGACCACGCTCGTTCCCAGTCAATACAAACAGGATCCAAAGTAGCGGGTGCTTCGATCGGCAGCGTTGATCCAAATCAAGAAGGGGATGCGCGAATGGTTGCATTGCCTTCAATGCGCGCGGACGATTGGAAGACTTCAAGGAAGTATTCGATGCGTTCGCGCAAACGCGCCGCGGAGCAGCCCTGTTCAGCTACAGAAATGTGGACGGCAGCGTGACGGCCTATCTCACGCCTGCGCTGATGATCCAGGCGGCTGCGACCCGTGCCTGACTCTGCGGGACTGACGCTGCTCTGCGGCGATCCGGTGAACTGCAAGAGGCTCGCCGGCCGGGAAGGACGCATGGCGCGGCACGCTTAGCTCGGATGGCCGTTGCGTGTGGGTCGTGCGCAGTCAGCGTTTCGAGAACCCAAACGGCAATATCGCGGCCCCCACTTTGATTTCGGCAATGCCGACAACGACATTGGCGGGAATGTACTCGACAACATCCGCACCGCTCCGGCGCCCGCGAATCCATCCCGGCGTGTCGAACGACAGTTCTTCGCACGCGATATACGGATGCTGCAGTTCGCCGGCTTGAACCGTTCCGGCATGCTCGCCATTCATGGCGACCTTGCCAGTCTCCGACCGTATGTCGATCACCACCAACCAGTTGAGCTTTTCGATCATCGGCATCCTCTTCGCGCGAGTATACAAGTTACGAATACACAGATCCTTGCGGATTCGCGCGGCAAGAAATCTCGGATGCAAAGTCGGCGCGCCATGGCGAGCTCCCCCCAGCCAGGCGCGCCTAACCGAGAGCTCATGGGAAACGGAGGCTCGGCTGAGCACGAGCGTAAGGCAGACAAACTGAATCGACGGCGCCGAATAGGGATGGGAAAAACACCCAACGCCGCTCAGCCCGGTCCGTGCACTTCGGGCCGACGTATGCGCTTACCGTTGATATCGAATGCCCGGGGCCGGACTCGAACCGGCATGACCGTTTCCGGTCGAGGGATTTTAAGTCCCTTGCGTCTACCGATTTCGCCACCCGGGCACGGAAAAAGATGGGTCGCTCGCGACGGCTCGCAGCGGGATTCTAGCGGTTCGACACGCGGGCGCGCGTCGCGGGATGGAGGCCAGGGTCGGAATCGAACCGGCGTACACGGCTTTGCAGGCCGCTGCATGACCACTCTGCCACCTGGCCAGCCTCAATCGAATTGTCTCTCGAACCATCCTTGGTGAGTAGCCGTTCGCCTTCCTGGCTCACCCTCGTCCGCTGCACGCGATGCGTTTCATCGCATCGCGTGAGCGCATCGGACTCGACCACTCTGCCACTGGCATGCGGGCGCATTGACCGCGTTGCGTGCCGCAGGCCGAAAAAACAAAACCTCGGTTTCCCGAGGTTTTGCCGTTGAATCTGGAGCGGGAAACGAGACTCGAACTCGCGACCCCGACCTTGGCAAGGTCGTGCTCTACCAACTGAGCTATTCCCGCGCGGAGTCGGCCATTATGCGAATTGCGCCGCGGAAGTCAACTGCCCCGGCGCTCGAATCAGCGATCGGTGCGCAGCACCGGCCAGGCCGCGCGCACGTAGACGATGCCGGACCAGATCGTCAGTGCCGCAGCCAGCCCCAGCAGCACCTCGCCGGCATGGAAAAGTCCATAACCGTCGAGGTCCTTCTGGTACAGCAGGACGACCAGCGCGACCAGCTGCGCGATGGTCTTGATCTTGCCGATGCCGGCGACCTTGACGCGCGTGCGCTCGCCGATTTCGGCCATCCATTCGCGCAGCGCGGAGATCGTGATCTCGCGACCGATGATGATCGCGGCCATGATCGCGAGCGGAACGGTCGGATTGTCCTGGATCAACAGGCACAACGTGGTCGCGACCATCAGCTTGTCCGCGACCGGGTCGAGAAATTCGCCGAACGCGCTGGTCATGCCGTAGCGCCGCGCGATCCAGCCATCCAGCCAGTCGGTCAGCGCGGCGGCGATGAACACCGCGGAGGCGGCGATGTTCGCGCCACGGAATGGCGCGTAAAACACGATGACCATCACCGGCAGCAGAGCGATGCGAAACCAGGTCAGCAGCGTGGGCAGGTTCAGGCGCATGCGCAGTCGATTTCGTTCATGCCCGCGAGTTTGCCACGTCCGCACTCAGCCATGGAACGCGGCGTAGATCTTCGTGGCGAGTTCGCGGCTGACGCCTTTCACGCCGGCCAGCTCCTCGATGCCGGCCGCCGCCACGCCGCTGAGTCCGCCGAAATGCTTGAGCAGCGCCGAGCGCCGCTTCGCGCCGATGCCGCCGATCTCCTCGAGCCGGCTTTTCTCGCGCGCCTTTTCGCGGCGCTGCCGATGGCCGGTGATGGCGAAGCGATGCGCTTCGTCGCGTACACTCTGGATCAGGTGCAGCGCCGGCGATTCCGGGCCGGGCCACAGCGTCTTGCCGTTGTCGCCGCGCACCAGCGTCTCGTGCCCGGCGCGGCGTTCGGCGCCCTTCGCCACGCCGACGACGAGCACGCCGTCGACGCCGAGATCGGCCAGCACTTCCAGTGCCTGCGTCACCTGGCCCTTGCCGCCGTCGATCAGCAGCACGTCCGGCAGCATGCCCTCGCCCGCCTGCAGACGGCGATAGCGCCGCTCCAGCGCCTGGCGCATCGCGCCGTAGTCGTCGCCGGGCTCGATGCCGGCAATGTTGAAGCGCCGGTACAGCGCCTTCTCGGCGCCCTCCGGCCCGAACACGACGCACGAGGCGACGGTCGCCTCGCCGAGTGTGTGGCTGATGTCGAAACATTCCAGGCGCTGTGGCGTCTCGCCGAGCTCGAGCAGGTCGCGCAGCGATTCGAAGCGTTCGCGCATGGTCTGGTTGCTGGCCAGGCGCGCGCTCAGCGCCGCGCGCGCGTTCTTGCGCGCCAGATCGACGAAGCGCGCGCGATCGCCGCGCACGGCGCTCTTGAGTTCCACCGCATGCGCGGATTGAACTGTCAGCATCTCGGCCAGCGCGGCGGCGTCATCGGGTTCGTCGCTCAGCAACAGCTCGCGCGGCACCGGCTTGTCGAGGTAGTACTGCGCGACGAACGAGGCGAGCACGGCTCCGGCGCTGGCGTCGACACCCAGGCGCGGAAAGAAATCGCGCGAGCCCAGGCTCACACCACTGCGGAAATACATCACCGACACGCAGGCCAAACCGCCTTCGATGGCGCACGCGAGCACATCCATGTCGGCGCTGGCGCCCTGCACGTAGTTTTGCGCCTGTAACCGGTTCAAGGTCGCGATCTGGTCGCGCAGGCGCGCGGCTGTCTCGAACTCGAGCGCGGCGCTGGCCTTTTCCATGCCGCTGCCGAGTTCCTCGATCACCTGGCTGCTCTTGCCCTGCAGAAACAGCGCGGCGAGGCGCACGCTCTGCTGGTATTCCGGCGCCGCGATCAGGCCGACGCACGGCGCACTGCAGCGCTTGATCTGATACTGCAGGCACGGCCGCGAGCGGTTGCGGAAATAGCTGTCCTCGCACTGCCGCACCAGGAAGAGCTTTTGCATCAGGTTCAGGCTTTCGCGCACCGCCCACGCGCTGGGATATGGGCCGAAGTATTCGCCCTTGCCGGTTTTCGCGCCGCGATGAAACGCCATGCGCGGGAATTCCTCCTGCGCCGACAGATAGATGTAGGGATAACTCTTGTCGTCGCGCAGCAGGATGTTGTAGCGCGGCTTGAGGCTCTTGATCAGCTGCGCTTCCAGCAGCAGCGCCTCGGCTTCGGTGCGCGTCAGCGTGACTTCGACACGCGCGATCTGCGCCACCATCGCGCCGATGCGCGGCTCCATGCGCGGCTTGAGGAAATAACTGCCGACGCGCTTCTTCAGATTGCCGGCCTTGCCGACGTACAGCGGCTCGCCGCCCGCGTCGAGCATGCGATACACCCCGGGCGAGGTCGTCAGCGTGCGGACGAACTCCTTGCCGTCGAATGCCGCAACCGTTTCAGTCTTGCCGCTCACCGCACTTGCCGCATCATTCGCCGATCATCACGCTCTTGACCTGACCGGTGCCGAGGTCGACGCGAATGACTTCGTGCGCGTTGGTGTTGGCGATCCACAACGCGCCGGCAGCCAGCGACAAGCCGGCCGGTTCGTTGAAACGGTACGGCAGGTTCAACGCGCGTACCTCGCCGCTGCGCAGGTTCAGCGCCTTGATCTTGCCGTTGTAGCTGTCGGCGACAAACAGCAGCCCACGCGCATCGGCACAGACGGCGAGCGGATTCTGCAGGCGCGCCACGTCGCGCTTGCCGGCGACGTCGCCGAACTCGTAAAGACCGGCACCGACCAGCGTGGTGACGCGGTTGTCGAGCAGGCGCACCAGCCGGATCGCCGAACTCGCCGCGTCGGCGACAACCAGCTGTTGTCCGATCAGGCTGAGCGACGTCGGCTGCGCGAAGCTGGCGGCGATGCCGTCACCATCGGTCAGGCCGAGCTGTCCGCTGCCGGCCAGCACGCTCAGGCGATTGCGTCCGAGGTCGAGCTGCCAGATCTGGTGCTGGCCGGCCACCGCGACATAGAGTTTGTCGCCGAGCCCGGCCACGTCGCTCGGCGCGGACATTGCGATCCGCGTCGCCTCGCTCTGTTCGTTCGGCAGGTCGTGTCCGACCGTACCGGTCCCGAGCACCGTGTTGACGTCGCCGTTGAGCAGGCGGATGCGGCGCACGGCGTGATTGCCGGTGTCGGCAACGTACAGCGCTTCCTTGAGGATCGCCAAGCCCTGCGGATCGTTGAAGCCGGCATCGAGGTTCTTGCCATCCCAGAAGCCGGGATTGCCCGAACCGAACTGGCGCACGATGCGGCCGTCGTGCGTACATTCGAGCACGCGATTGTGGCCGCTGTCGGAAATCCACAGACTCGAATCGGTCGCCAGCAGCTTGCCCGGAAACTGCAGCGGTGCGCGTGCCTCGGGCCGCGCCGTCGTGGCCCCGGATTCGTACACGCGCTGATCGCGCGTGGCCGCCTCGTCGAGCAGTTGCGCGATCAGCACGTCGGCTTCCTGGCGGCGACCTTCGCCCGGCAGCAGCGCCGCCAGCTGGCCCTGCGCATCGATCACCGCCAGCGTCGGCCACGACTGCACGCCGTAGCTTTGCCACGCCAGATAGTACGGATCGTTCGCCACGGGGTAGCGGATGTGATTGCGATTGACGGCCTTGAGCACGGCCGCACTCTGCCGCTGGTACTCGTACTTCGGCGTGTGCACGCCGATGACGCTCAGACCGTCGTGGTACTTGTTCTCGAGGTAGCGCAGATCGGGCAGCAGGTTCGTGCAGTTGACGCAGTCGAACGTCCAGAAACTGAGCAGCGTCACGCGCCCGCGCAACGCTTCGAGCTTCGGCGGCGCGTCGGTGTTGACCCAGTCCAGCGCCGCCGGCAGCGCCGGCGCATTGACGCGCGCATTCATGCGATCGATCCGCTTGGCATGCCGTCATTATGCGCCATCGCGGCACGACTTATCAGCCCGCGCACGCCGGCTTCCGCCAGCTCGATCACGCGCTCGAAATCGCTCGCGCCGCCATAGTACGGGTCGGGCACTTCGCTCGCACCGTCGACGCCGGCAAACGGCAGGAACAGCTGCGCGCGCTGCATCTGTGCGAGGCCGACGTCGCGCAGCTCACGCAGGTTGAGCCGGTCCATGACCAGCACGTGCTCGAAAGCGGCGAACATGGCCGCGTCGATGCGCCGCGCGCGATGCGCGCTCAGGTCGTAGCCGTGTGCGCCCGCGCTCGCGATCGCGCGCCGGTCCGCAGGCTGGCCGACGTGGTAGCTCTCCAGTCCCGCCGAAGCAACCTGGATCGCAACGCCGGCGCGGGCAAACTGCGCGCGCGCGACCGCCTCGACCACCGGCGAGCGGCAAATGTTGCCCATGCAGACAAAAAGTATACTTTTCATTCAGCCCCCAGTTCGAGCACGGCTTGCACGCGTGCCAGGTCCTGCGCCGTATCCACGCCGGCAGGAAACGGTTCCGGCGCCACGCGCACCGCGATCGCGTGGCCGTGTTCGAGCGCGCGCAGCTGTTCCAGCGACTCGGCCTGTTCCAGCGGCGTCGGCGGCAACGCGGCGAAGCGGCGCAGGAAACCGGCGCGATAGGCATAGATACCGATGTGGCGCAGAAACGGCACGCCAGCCGGCAACTGTTCGCGCGAGCGCGCGAACGCATCGCGCGCCCATGGCAACGGCGCACGGCTGAAATACAGCGCGCGCCCGGCGGCCGACATCGCCAGCTTGACGCAATTCGGATTGAACAGCTCGGCCGCGTCGACGATCGGCGTCGCCAGCGTCGCCATCGGCGCACTGTCGCCAGCCAGCGCGGCGGCGACGGCGCGGATGCCGCTGACCGGCGCAAGCGGTTCGTCGCCCTGCAGGTTCACGACCAGCGTGTCGTCGTCCCAACCAAGCGTGTGCGCGCATTCGGCCAGCCGATCGCTGCCCGAGGCGTGCTCGGCGCGCGTCATCAATACGCGCACCGCGCTGGCGTGCAATGCCTGCGCGATGCGTTCATCGTCGGTGGCGACCACGACTTCGGCCGCTCCGGCCGCGAGCGCGCGCCGCGCTACGTGCAGGATCATCGGCTCGCCGGCGATCCGCTGCAGCGGCTTGCCGGGCAGGCGCGTCGAGGCGTAGCGTGCCGGAATCGCGACGATGAAGGGCGGCGGGCTTTGGTTCATGGGTACACTGGCGACGGACCGGGGCCAAGCCTAACGAACGTGGGCAGCGATGAAAACCCCGACGAAAGATTTCGTGCAACCGCACGGTCGAAAGAATGCAGAGCCAGCGGCAGCCCGCCGCAGCAGGGAGAACGCCAGATGCGATCGAAGCTAGCGACGGCATTGCTCGCTCTCGCCCTCGCCTCACCCGTTGGCGTGGCGGCAGCCAAGAACGTGAACGTCAACGTCGGCGGGACGATGACGAGCGGTGGCGACGGATATGGCTACGGCGGCACCACCCAGCCGGTGCTGATGTTCGAGCCGGCCAACATGACGGTGAACGTCGGCGACACGGTGACATTCACCAACCTCGGCGGCGCGGCGCACAACGTGCACGCAGACGACAACTCGTTCCGCTGCGCCAACGGATGCGATGGCAGCGGCGGCAACGGCAATCCGTCGGCGATGGACTGGAGCGCCACGGTCACGTTCACCAAACCGGGCGTGGTCAACTATCATTGCGACGTGCACGGCGCGATGGGCATGACCGGCAGCATCACGGTCAATGCCGCCACCGCCGGCAAGAACCTGGGCGGCTACATGAGCGGCAACTGGTTCAATCCGAATCAGGGCGGGCACGGCTTCCAGCTCGAGTTCACCAATCGCTCCACCGGCGCCACGACCAGCGACATGGTCGCGATCTGGTTCGTTTACGGGCCTAGCGGCACGAGCGCAAACGACGGCAGCGGCCAGAACTGGATCTACGCCGAGGGCGACTACGACACCACCAAGAACACGGTGACACTGCCGGCCATCCTGTTGAGCGGCGCGAAGTTCCCGCCGAACTTCAATGCTGCCGACGTGCGCCGCATCTCGAGCGACGCTTCCACCACGTGGGGCACACTCACGTTCACGTTCAGCGACTGCAACAACGGCACGGTAAGCTGGCACTCGACCCTGCCCGGCTACAACAACGCGAACGACGCGCCGCTGGCGATCCAACGTCTGACCCAGATCGCCGGCACGACTTGCCCGCCATGATCACGCGCGATGCCGCCCGGTCCGCTCAGGGCTGCGGCAGCGTCGTGATGCCGCGCCTGGCCTTTTCCTCGGCGACCATGCGGCGCACGTCGGCGCGCAGCTTGGCCGCGTCGAACACGATGCCGTCCTTGATCGTGTAGCGCACGCCGCCGACGCGGTGCGTCTTGCCGTCCGCGCCGAGCTTGATGTGCCCGGTGCCGTACAACACCTTCAGATTGGCCAGAGGGTTTTCGTCCAGCACGACTATGTCGGCAAGCTTGCCGACCTCGATCGAACCGAGCCGGTTCGCTTCGCCGAGCGCCTGCGCACCATACAGCGTCGCCGAGCGGATCACCTCGAGCGGATGAAAGCCTGCTTCGCGCAGCAATTCCAGTTCCTGGATCGTGCCGAAGCCGTACAGCTGGTAGATGAAACCGGAATCCGAGCCGACCGTGACGCGGCCGCCGCGGTTCTTGTAGTCATTGACGAACGCCATCCAGCGCGCGTAGTTCCCACGCCAGGCGATTTCTTCCTCGCTGCCCCAGTCGAAGAAAAAGCTGCCGTGGTGGTCGCGGTTCGGCGTGTAGAAATCCCAGAGTTGCGGCAACGTATACTCATCGTGCCAGTCGGCGCGCCGCGCGCGCATCAGATCGCGCGAGGCGGCGTAGATCGTGAACGTCGGATCGAGCGTAAAGTCGAGCTTGAGCAGTTCGGCGATCACCGCTTCGTATTTCTCGCTGCCCTTGCTCGCAGCCTGCGCCCACAGCCGGCCGGCCTGACCGAATCGATCCGCCTCATTGTTGTAGTTGTACGCCGGCGGGTAGTCCTGCACGGTGCGGTCGTCGAACAGCGCCTCGGGCAGGCCATACCAGTGTTCCATCGAGGTCAGGCCCCAGCGCGCCGTGGTCAGTACGTTGACCCGGGCGACATCGGTTTGCGAATGGTGGCAGGCGCTGCGCATGCCCTGCTTCTTCAATTCCTCGAACGCTGCTTCGAGCACCTCCGGGCGATAGCCGAAGCATTTCATGCCGAGGATGCCCTTCGCCTTCATCGCGCGCACCCAGTCGCGTGCCTCCTCGGGCCGGGTCATCGGCGTATCGCGATCCGCGCCGAACACGGCATACGGGAAGATGCGGGGTGCGGTGATCGCGTTGCTCAGGCTGCGCCGGTACTCGCCCAGGCACCAGTCGACGCCGTTCAGGCAGCCCGGTTCGCGGATCGTCGTGATGCCGCTGCCCATCCATAATTTGTATACATATTCCGCCGGCACCTTCTGCGCCGCGCCGCCGATGTGGCCGTGCATGTCGATGATGCCCGGCATCACGTAGCTGCCGGACAGATCGAGCTCACGGCCGCCGGACTTCAGCGGCGGACGCTTGGCCGTATCGATGGTCAGGCCGGGCGCGCCGACCGATTCGATGCCGACGATGCGATTGCCTTCGACAACCACGTCGGCGGGACCGTAGGCCGGCGCACCGGTGCCGTCGATCACAGTCACGCCGCGCAGGATCAGCTGCGTGTACGGTCCATCGCCCTCGCCGCGCGGTGGCGCCGTCTGCACGCTCGCTTTGGTGTCGGGCTTCGGCAGCGGCGCTGCCGCGGCCAGCACGGGAATCGCCAGAACCAGGCAGCCGAGCAGAAATCGCCGCATCTCGCACTCCGCGTCAGTTCACGCCGATGGTACATGCAGCGACTGGCTCCGTGGCAACCGGTGCAAGTGGCCAGCCGTGGCGCACGCCCGTTCGCATACAATTGCATCCATGCACAGTCCTTCCGCGTCCGCGCCGAACGTGCGCGGGCGTGCGCACGCGCCGGCGCCTGCGCACGCCGCCTTGCGCGCACCGCTGCTGATGACCGCGAGCGCGATCTTGTTCGCGCTGATGGCGATCACGCTGCGCCTGGCGACGCAGCACGTGAGCGCGTTCGAAGCCGGTTTCTTTCGCAGCCTGTTCGGTTTGCTGTTTGCGCTGCCGCTGTTGATCAAGCCCGGGCTGGCGCTGTTGCGCACGCGGCACTTCAACCTGTACCTGATGCGCAGCCTGTTCGGCACGCTGGCCATGCTCGGCAGCTTCTGGTCGATCGCGCACCTGCCGCTCGCGACCGCAGTGACGATCTCGTATTCGACGCCGCTGTTCGTCACGGTCGGCGCGGTGTTCCTGCTCGGCGAAATCGTGCGCGCGCGGCGCTGGAGCGCGGTGGCCTGCGGCTTCATCGGCGTGCTGGTGGTGATGCGGCCCGGGCAACTCACCTACTCCCTCGACATGCTGGTTGCGCTCGCGGCGGCGGCGCTCGCCGCCGGTTCCTACATCAGCATCAGGTTCCTCGCCCGCACCGAACCGGCTGACGCGGTGGTGATCTACATGGGCCTGATCATGACGCCGCTGTCGCTGATCCCGGCGTGGTTCGCGTGGAGCTGGCCCGATGCCGCGGGATGGTTCTGGGTGGTGCTCACCGGACTGCTGGCCACGGTCGCGCAGGTTTGCATGACGCGCGCGTACCAGGCCGGCGACGTCTCCGCGCTGATACCGATCAATTTCATCCAGCTGCCGATCGTGGCGGTCGGCGCGTTCCTGGTATTCGGTCAGGCGCTCGATGCCGGCACCGCCGTCGGCGCGGCAATCATCATCGGCTCCAATATCTACATCACGCGACGCGAGGCGCAGCTGGCACGCCGCACGCTGACCGATCCGGCGATCGCGCAAAGCGAGTCCGGCCAGCCCGGCGCCTGAGCGTCACGCCTTGGCGTAATGCGTGTCGATGTAGTTTTCGATGATGCCGACGAAGTCCTGCGCGATGTTGTCGCCGCGCAGCGTGACCGACTTGGTGCCGTCGATGAACACGGGCGCGGCCGGCGCTTCACCGGTGCCCGGCAGCGAAATACCGATGTTGGCGTGCTTCGATTCACCCGGACCGTTGACCACGCAGCCCATCACGGCCAGCGTCAGGTTCTCCACGCCGTCGTACTTGATGCGCCACTCCGGCATCTTCGCGCGCACGTGTTCCTGCACGGTCTTGGCCAGCTCCTGGAAGAACACCGACGTGGTGCGCCCGCAGCCGGGACACGCGGTGACCATCGGCGTGAACGCGCGCAGGCCCATGGTCTGCAGCAGTTCCTGCGCCACGATCACTTCGCGCGTGCGCGATTCGTCGGGTTCCGGCGTGAGCGAGATCCGGATCGTGTCGCCGATGCCTTCCTGCAGCAGTACCGCCAGCGCCGCCGCGGACGCGACGATGCCCTTGCTGCCCATACCTGCCTCGGTCAAACCCAAGTGCAGCGAATAGTCGCAGCGGGCGGCGAGATCGCGGTACACCGCAATCAATTCCTGCACACCAGAAACCTTACAAGACAATAGGATACGATCTATACTTAATCCTAATTCTCTTGCGCGTGCCGCTGAATCCAGAGCCGAACGGATTAGCGCCTCGCGCGCCACCCGCGCGGCGTCCCAGGGCGCGGCGCGCGCGTGGTTTTCGTCCATCAGCTGCGCCACCATGGCCTGGTCGAGCGAGCCCCAGTTCGCACCGATGCGCACCGGCTTGGCGTGGCGCTGGGCGATTTCGATAATTGTGGAAAATTGCACATCGCGCTTGCGCCCGAAGCCGACGTTGCCGGGATTGATCCGGTACTTGGCCAGCGCCTGCGCGCAGGCGGGCTCGGCCGTGAGCAGCTGATGGCCGTTGTAGTGGAAATCGCCGATCAGCGGCACGCTCACGCCGCTCATGTCCAGGCGCTCGCGAATCCTCGGCACGGCAGCGGCGGCTTCCGGCGTGTTGACCGTGATGCGCACGAGCTCGGAACCGGCGCGCGCCAGCTCCGCTACTTGCCGGGCGGTGGCGGCGACGTCGGCGGTGTCGGTGTTGGTCATCGACTGCACTACCACCGGCGCACCGGCGCCGACCAGCACGTTGCCGATGCGAACGCCCACGGAACGGCGTCGCGGCAGCGTGCCGGTTTCAAGTTGCGAAGGAGTCATTGCGATTTTTGATTCAGGCGGTGACGCAAGGCGCCAGTTCACCCGTTCGAAGCGCCTACGTCAAGTCGCCAACGCCGATCCACCCGGTGGCGCCTGCGTATCGTCGTTCGCGGCACTGTGCGCGACCGCTCTTGCGCTGCTCGGCGCGCGGTTGAGGTCGACACGCAAATAGCCGCTGCCGTTGTCTTCGACATCGACGCCGCGCAGCGTTTCGACCACGGCTTCGGGCGGCCAACCGAACGGATCGCCGGGGCGAGTCAGTTCTATTTCATGCGCGTCGCGGTCGAACAGATGCGGCGCCAGCAGCGTGCGCGACGGGATTTCTTCGCCGTTGCCGATCGATTCGAGCAACACGCCGCGCATCGCGGCGCGCGGCACACCGTTCGGATCGTAGCTGCGCAGGCCGACGGGAATCGCCTTCGGCGCGAGCAACTCGATGCCCGCGTCCATCGCACCGCTCGGTTCGATGCGCAGCCAGCGGATCGATCCAACCATCCAGTCTTGCGTCTCGTCGTCCTCGGCAGGCGGCGCCAGTCCGACCAGTTCGCCGACGCGCACCCGCATCCCCTCGATTTTTTCCCAGACCAGACGATAGCCACCGAGGCTCTGATCGAGCACTTTAGCGCACAGGCGCTTGACCCGCACCGGCGCGTTGCCGTTGGGCCCCGTAGCCCAGCTCGCGACCCGATCGGCTTCGTGCAGCGCGATCGCCACGCCGCGCGTCTTGCGCAGGAACGTTTCGAAGTCCTGGTTGCCGGCCAGCACGAAATGCAGGTCGTGCAAGCCGATTACCGTATCCAGCTGATGCCCCGCGGCAAGGCGCTGCCGACTGCGCTCGCCGCCGGCATCCCACGAATGCATCAGCCGTTCGACGAAGGCGACCTCTGTGTGCACCACCGGTCCGCCACGCAGGCGGAACTGAGTCGTCGCCAGGCCGGGTGGAAGCATCGCCAACTGACCTTCGACGAACCGCACCAGCCCGCTGATCTCGAACGCCCACAGGCCTTCGCTGGGAACTTCGCGCTCCTCCGGCAGGTAACCCGGACTCAGATCGGCATCGGTGCGCACGGCCACCGCGCCCTGCGGCGCGCGGCCCTCGCGCAACTCGCAGTGCGCCGACCAGACGCGGGTGAGCTCGTAGATCTCGCAGTTTTCCTTTTGCGTGAAGCGGTATGGATTGCTGAGCGCGAACAGCAGCGCGTGCATATAGGCCATGCGTACGCTGATCTGCGCCCCGCCGCACAGCGGATCTTCCAGCGCTTTGTCGTCGGCCTGCACGGCAACCGCGAAACGAAACAAGTCGTGCAGCGCCTGCCATGCGCCGGCCGGCGGCGCACGGTACAGCAGATAGGCCTGAAACAGGCCGGCATTGCGATGCTGGATCGCGCGCGTGAGTGCCAGCGCGGTCGGTTTGCCGCGCATGAACGGCACGGCGCCCGCGGGCGCGCACAGGTCATACACGACGGCGCCATAGCCGAGCGCCAGTTCGCGTTCGAATTCCTGCGCCAGTTGTCCGAGTTGCTGCTTCTGCGGCGGCAGCGGCAGGCTGTCGCCCAGCGTCTGCCGGCCGAGCCAGCTGACGATCTGGTCGACCGACGGCCGCAGCATTTCGAGCGCATCCAGGCGCTGCAACGGTTCGACCCGCAATTGGTTCAATTCGCGCAACGCGCCGATCAGCAGGCGCGCGGTGGCACCGGGATTGGCCAGCGGCAGATGCGAGATCCAGTTGCGCAGCGACTTAGCGTCGGCGGCAAACGAGTTCTTGCCCGGCGCATGGCGCTCCGGCAACTCCGCCACCAATCGCTGAAACAAAGCGCTCATCGACCGCCCCGACCTGCACCCGCATCAAGCATACTCCCGTCGTGCGCGAGCCGTACCCGACGCAGCGCACAGAGCAGAAGCCGCCGCAACAGCCGCTCACCCCAAGCGCGCGGCTGCTGCAGGTTCATGCGGCGCAACAGAACGCGTTCAGCGTCTGTCGGCCGCCCCTGCACGAGACTACCAAGCAAGAACGTGGCCAACGTGAATTTGTTGGCCGATACCCGCTGCAGGTGTTTCAGCGCCGGCAGCAGCGCGAGTTCCTCGGCGCTGAAGTCCGAACCGAACGGAAAGGCCGCGAACAAGCCCTGCGTGCGCAGTGGCGCGAGCTTTGCGGCCACGGACTGCGCCGTATTGCCGCGCCATGCCGCAGGAATGGCGAAGTCCGCACGCAATTTTCCGGCCGCCTTCGCCTGCGCGGCAAGTTCGTCCTGGAAGGACGCATCGCTGATCGCCAGCATGCTGACGATGCATTCCTCGTCCGACTTGCCGCGAAGGTCCGCGCAGCCGTATTCGGTGACGTAGATGTCGCGCAGGTGACGCGGAATGGTGGTGTGGCCGTAGTTCCACAGGATGTTCGATTGCAAGCGGCCCTGGCTGGTGCGCGTGCTGCGCAACAGCAGGATCGAACGGCCACCGTGCAGCGCATGTGCCATCGCCACGAAGTTGTACTGGCCGCCGACGCCGCTGACCACCTGGCCGTTCTCGAGCGCATCGGAAGTCGCCGCGCCGAGCAGCGTGGCCATCATGCAGGTGTTGAAAAAGCGCGCGTCGCGACGCTGCATCGCGTCGAGTGCCTCGCGTCCGCCGTACAACTGGTTGATGTCCGACACGCGCGTCATCGACAGGCCTTCGAACGCCTCGCCGCTCAACCCGCGCAGCCAGGCGTAGAAGTCCTTCGAGCCGAGGAAGAATGCGCCACGCAGATAGCGTCCATCGCGCAGGCGGCGACCGGCCAGCACGCGATTCCAGGCCGCCCGCGCATGCGCGGGCTCCGCCGGCAACTGCACGCCGTCGGGCAATACAATCGCAGCATTCTGCAATTGTGTACTTTGCGGCAGGATACCGAAACGCACGAGCCGCGCCAGTTCGCGTTCGTCCACGCGCGCCGGCAGCACGCCGCAGGCGAGCAGGCGGTCGGCCGCGTCGGCCGGCAGCGTCGCTGCGACCGTGCCGTCCTCGATCGCGCGCTCCAGCGCCATGTCGTCGTACACGCGCCGCGACAGCACGCCGGCCTCGACCAGCTGCATGAAACCGTCCATCACCATTTCGCTGGCGCCGTACAGGCCGCTTTCGAATGGCGCGCTGCCTCCGACCGCGTCGACCAGCCGATCTTCCGCGGCGCCGAGCGCCGCCAGCGCAGCGCGGTAGTCGGCGTTGCGGCGGTGGCGCAGCGTGAGCGCATATACCAGCGCGTCCGACAGCGCGCCGATCCCGATCTGCAACGTGCCGCTGTCGCGCACCAGTGCGCTGGCGTGCAGGCCGATCGCGTGCTCGACGCAGTCCACCGGCTCGCGCGGCAGCGCGAACAGCGTGTGCCGGTTGACCTGCGCGTCGAGCAACACATCGAAGAAATCGTCGGCCACCTCCGCCTCGTTCGCCACGAACGGCAGATCCGGATGCACCACGCCGACCACCAGCGGCCGCGCCGCGCCCGCCGCGGCGATGTGATCGAGCAGGTCGGCAGTGACGTCCGGATTTGAGGCGAGGCTGTAGCGCCGGCGTCCGCCTTCGTCGCGCACGGCAACCAGCTGCAGGATCAGGTTGATCCCGGCGCCGACCACGTCGCGCGCGACGTGCGTGTAGTTCATGCTGATGTAGTCGCGCTGCGCCGAAGCGACGTTGAGCATGGCGCCGGACTGCAGATAGAACTCGTGCACGCGGATGTTCGGCGGCAGCGTGCCACGGTGCTGCGCGGCGACGTAGGTCAGATCCGGATAGTCCGGACCGAATTGACGCGTCAGGAACGGCTCGAGGAAACGCTGCTCGAGCGAGCTCTTCGGCGCCGGACGCGCCAGCGACAGCGCGGTGTAGATGCGCATCTGCAATGCCGGGTCCGCGGCGACGCGCGCATACAACGCATTGACCAGCACGTTCGGCTTGCCGAGCCCAAGCGGCAGAGCCACGCGCAGATCGCGTCCCGCGTGCGCGAATATGCGCGCGAGACAGGCGTCGTTGTCGGCGATGAGTTCGGGACGTCGGGTCACGCAGGGCCTCCGGCTCGGGCCGCAATCATCTCAGATCGATCGAATCGGCGCCGCGCTACTCGACCGAATCGTCACGCGGCTTGTGCATGATGGCCTGCCCAAGCCGATGCGGCTTGGGTATGATCTAGCGCAGTTGGGGAGAGTGGCATGGCCGAACGTTTCAAGATCGCCATCGTGGGCTCCGGTCCCGGCGGCATATCCGCCGCCGCGCGCGCCGCCGAACGCGGCGAGTCGCATGTGCTGATCGAAGCCGAAGATCACCTGTCCAACACGATCTACCGCTACCAGAAGGGCAAGTTCGTCATGGACGAGCCCGGCGTCCTGCCGCTGCGCTCGCCGGTGCCGTTCAAGGCCGGCAGCCGCGAGACGATCCTCGACGGCTGGGACGAATCGGCCAAGAAGCTCAACATCAACGTGCGCTACAAGCACGAGGTGAGCTCGATCAAGCAGAACCCCGCCGGCGGTTTCGACATCAAGTGCACGAACGGGCAGTCGTTCGCGGCCGATTTCGTGGTGATGGGCATCGGCCTGCAGGGCAATATCCGCAAGCTCGGCGTGCCCGGCGAAGACCTGCCCTTCGTGCAGTACCAGCTCGACGATCCGGACGAATACGAAGGCGAGACGATCGCGGTGGTCGGCGCAGGCGATGCGGCGATCGAGAACGCGGTCGCGCTGGCCAAGCAGAACAACGTCGTCATCATCAACCGCAAGGACGAATTCAGCCGCGCCAAGAAAGGCAACGAGCAGGCGATCCTGAAGGCCATCGAGGACGGCACGATCGAGTGCTACTACGATTCGGCGCCCGAGCGCGTCGACGCGCTCACCGTCGGCCGCAAGAAGGGCCGCATGATCCTGTCGACCAAGAACGGCAAGGCACAGATCCTGCTCGACCGCGTGATCGCGCGCCTCGGCGCGACCGCGCCGCGCGGCTTCGTCGAAGGTTGCGGCGTGGTGTTCCCGAACAAGGATCCGGCCTCGGTGCCGGCGATCAGCTCGCAGTACGAATCGAACGTGAAGGGGCTGTACATCGTCGGCGCGCTCGGCGGCTATCCGCTGATCAAGCAGGCGATGAACCAGGGCTACGAGGTCATCGAGTACATCCTCGGCAACAAGGTCGAACCGGCCGACGAGCCGCTGCTCAAGGGCAAGTTCGTCAACATGCCGGGCTTCCGCAGCGTCGACGAGGCCCTGGAACGCGTGCAGAAGAACGTGCGCCTGCTCTCGCACATCACGCCGCT